>Ga0153950_1000576_pt1 | contig 16434 bp, 18 predicted proteins | sample TSNJ034MetaG_FD_104737 | JGI IMG/M metagenome (GOLD analysis project Ga0153950, IMG submission 104737) | Attine ant fungus gardens microbial communities from New Jersey, USA - TSNJ034 MetaG | ecosystem: Host-associated > Fungi > Mycelium > Unclassified | place: USA: New Jersey, Wharton State...
CTGATATGGTTTCTCATCCATGCAAACTACAGGGTTGCTTTCATTATGCGGTCTGGCATAGACAGCTAAAACACCCTCCATCGCCGCTACAAAAGCTCCATTGTGCTGCGGGGGTATGCACAATCCTTTAGGTGGGGCTTAATCCGCCGGTCACTTTCGCCAAATTCAAAAGCACCCAAGAGTTGCTGATGAACGGGTTTCCGTTACATCACAAGAAAAAGGGTGCTTTTGTTATGATGAAGAATAAAAAGGCATTGTCGCTGCTGCATGCTGGCTTTGTTTATCCTTTTATCAGGATTGTAGTATTAATTTGTCCTTATGGCGTTCCAGTCATATTATCTCAACCGGTGCGGCGGCGCGGTCTACCGCGTCACCTCTTCTCCGACGCAAACTCCCGGCGCATCTGCCTGATGCTCTCTAAAACCTCCTCCACATCCCGCACATCTTCCCTCTCCGAGGGCAAAACCTCGCATGTCAAATCGGGGAAAAACTCCTTGATTTTCTCCTTTGACCAGAGCCGCTCAATCTCGTCGAGAAAATGCGAGTGAATTTGGACTTTCATCTTCCGCTCATACGGTTTTTGGCGTTTATCCGGCGGCAGGCTTTTCTTAGGCTCAAGTCCGCAAAAATCCAGCCAGTCATTCCATCTGCCGATATCAAACAGCTTTGCTATTGTCGCCCAGCTTGGCGTACCATTTTTACGGTGTCTATTGTATTTCTCGGCAACCGGCCGGCCTTGCCTCTCATATTCGCCTATAAAAAAGTCTTTCCAATATTCTTTCGGGATTTCCGCCTGAGGAAAATGCTTGTTCAGAAATTCCTTGGCGTTCACTCCGAACCGCAGCTTAATTACTGGGTGCGGCGGCAACCCCTTGCTGCGCAAATCGCCCACCATCGGGTTGCGGCCATTGTCTTCTGCCCATTGCTCCAGTGTATCAAATATCGTTCCCTCGCTCCATCTCGTTAGCGGCAAATCCTCAAATATCTCTTTCAGTTTTGTATGTACCGCTTCTGTTTCCTCGGTTTCCTCCATTTGCCCTATGTACGATATTGCTTTTAGTAACGCGGTTTTTCTTGTCATTAGCCTCTGTCCTTTCTTATCGTTTCACCTAATGACTTTTATTGGAGTGAAAGCCCATAGGTGAAAATATGATTGTAATATCCCGTTGGTACTACTAATTGGGCTAGAATCCATATTCCAGAGTAATGCTTTGCCCGTCATAGGTCACTGATTTTAATACTGACCGGACCACGCGCTGCTGTTCGCTTGGCATCATGACCGGCCACGCGCCGCGCAAATCCTTTATGTCGTCTTTGATTGACGCTACCCGGCTTTGAAGCGTACTGCGCTCCTGCTCTATTCTAATCTGTTCCTGTATGGCTGTCAAGTCCTTTTGCGAGGCTTCAATCGTTGCGAGAAGCAGCTCGTTGCCGCCGTCGCCGTAAAGATTATATAGCCGCTTGATTTTTGCGGCACAGCTTTCATATTGCGAGTGAAGCAGCTCCAGCACCTGAAACTCATGCGGTGCATCCGGCTCGGGCAGCAGATTCTCAAATTTAAACTCGAACAGCGTTTCAAGTACCTCTCGTTCGATTTCCTCCGCCCAAACCTTTGGCAAATCGCAGTTCGGGTCTTTAATCAAATGCGGCTTGTGCTTGTCCTGTGAGTAACAGCAAATTTTAGTACCGGCCTTCCCCCATTTCTGATACCGCAGCTTCGCGCCGCAGCGTCCGCAGACCATCAACCCCGTGAGCAGATAATTTGAGGCGGTGTAGTTGCCCTTTTGCGCCCGCTCCCTCTGCATTTCCATCGCCTTTTCGTAGGTCTCAATGCTAACAATCGCTTCATGCTTGCCCATGTACTCTTCCCCGCCGTAGCAAATGAAGCCGGTGTTGGACTTCCGATTCAAAATCTGATAAGCGAGCTTTTCGTAGTTTAGCCCGACAAGCTGCGAAATCTTCATCAGCGAAAAGCCCTGCAAATAAAGGTCATAAATTTTACGAACGGTTTCCGCGTCCTGATTAGGTAGCAAAATTCCCTGCTTGGCATCGTAATCATAACCGAACGGGATTCTGCCGCCGCCGGGCCACAGCCCGCTTTTAACGCGCTCACGCATACCCATCTGCGTTCTCTCGCGGATGTTTTCGCGCTCAAGCTGGGCAAAGGCTGACAGAATTCCAATCATCAATCTACCCATCGGCGTGGATGTGTCCATCGTTTCCTTAAGCGACACGAAGTCCACACTATGCGGGTTGAACACATCTTCGATCAGATAAAGCGTATCCTTTTGGCTTCTTGAGAGCCTGTCCAGCTTGTATACGATAACGCAGTTGATTCGGTGGTTTTTTGCGTCTGCAATAAGCCGTTGCAACTCTGGGCGCTCCATGTTCGAGCCTGTAAATCCACCGTCGATATAGTAATCATAGTCGTTGATCTGCCTTGACACACAGTAGGCTGTGAGCATTTCCTTTTGCGCATCGATGGAGTAGCCCTCCTCGCGCTGCGCCTCGGTCGAAACACGGATGTAAATGGCTGCCCGTTGTTTTGCTCCCGCAGATATTGTTTTTGATTTTGATTTTGTTGCCACAGTATTTCCCCTCTCGTTAGCTGTTTCTATCATTATATCACGAGAAGGTAATTATTTCAACTATATACTTTCATATATATTTTAGTTGAAACTATCTATCTTATGGCTGAAAATCATTTGCTTTTTCGCGATAATACGGTTATAATGAGGAGGGAGGGAACTACATGGAACTCAAATTATATCTTGACAATTGCTGTTACAACCGCCCCTTTGATAATCAGGAGCAGATTCAGATTAGGCTTGAAACAGAAGCCAAGCTGTTCATTCAGCAGGAAATTAAAAACAAAAACTACCAACTCGGATGGTCATTCATGCTGGATTATGAGAACAGCCAAAACCCATATAATGAAAAACGCAAGGCCATTCAAGTATGGAAGCAAATTGCAGACGAGTTTTGTCCTCCGTCTGATAAATTATTTGAGGACGCGCTTAAATTTCAAGAATTAAATATCCGGCATAAAGACGCAGTGCATCTTGCCTGTGCCATCCAGCTTGGCTGCGATTATTTTCTGACTACGGATAAGAAGCTTTTAAACAAACCGATTGCATCAATAAACGTGATTGATCCGATTAACTTTTTAATGAAAGTGAGGAATCCAGATGAGAACTGAAAGCGCTTTACGAGTAGAAGCTATGCAGCTTTTGATTGAAAAACTTGGCGAAGTCGACGCCGAACGTTTTATTTCGCTAGTCAATCGTGAACAGTTTGATTATACGCAGTGGCAGCGCTCGCTTTGGGCGGATAAAGATATTTATCAGGTTTATGACGCTGCCAAGTCCTTTTATGAAAGCAATCCATCCTAAAATTTAAAACGCAGCCTTTTCAACTTGGGAAAAGGCTGCGTTTTTGATACCTACGCGGTTTTGGCTTTCTTTTGTTCCGTGTACTCTCTTTGTCGTTTCGCCGCTTTTCGGATGAGGCCGCTGACCACCTCATTGTTTATAACAATGTCTTTCAGTTCATCCTTGTTTACCTTTTGCCCGTTGACAATGATGCTTACAACCATATGACCCCTCCCGTCAATTTGATTATTGTCAGATTATTCAAGACATATACATCCCCTGTTCCTGCTCATGGTCATCAGCTTTTTGACCGACGCCACGCTTGCGCTCATGGGTGATTTTCGGCTTCAAAGTCTGCTCGGGATCGCCGCTCATCTCAGTAAGATTACGAGCAAGCTGAGCAATATCCCCAGCGAGATAAAGCCCGTCAAGAGCCATAGCTTGATTTTCTTCCAGAGCAGGGACAGCCGGTTCTCCAATGAGCGCTCCAGCAATTCCGTCAGTGACTTCTCCAGTTCTTTCAAACGCTTCGAGCCCTCGTCGTGATTCCTCCCAGCCTGTCTCGACAAATCCGACAGCGTGGACTGAATCTCCTGCGTACTCTGATTCAGCGTATGCTCGTTTGAATTGTACTGCACTTCCTCCGCTAGTTTCGGCAGCAGAGGCAGATTGTCCCGCAACAGCGAACCCATCGCCTCCCATTGTTCCTCCGGGATTGCGTAAACCGCCAGTTGATAGGGCTTGTCCAGCTTCGGGAGATCCTGCCGGTTTTGCTCTTTCAATTTGTCGATATCTAAACTCATTATGCATATTCTCCTTCAAATATTTTGGTTCATGGAGCCGGTAATCGCGGCACTTTTTGCCCTCCGGCGTAGTGTAGGTGATGGATTTTCTCGTGTTCGACCACGCCGCGTCATAGCCCATTCGCTGCATGTTTTCGAGAAAATCCCGCCGTGTGCCGCTGCGGCTCATGCAGTGGTCGATGGCATTCATCAGTCGGAACTTCCAGCTGTCGCCGCGAACAGCCGCGCGGTACTCGCGGTGCTGCACGCCCTTTGCCTCGCTCCGCATCGGTTCCGGCGGGAGAACAGTCAGGCCGTGGGCGAGGCAAATCTCATCGGACGCCACACGGTGCTGACGCAAATCCTCGAGGCTCTGATGCAGCTTTTTGCCGGTTTCAAAGCTGACCGAATTGACAATCAAATGACTGTGCAGATGCTTGGCGTCCATGTGCGTCGCGACCACAACCTCGAAGCCGGGGAACCGGCTCTCTGCAAGCTTCAGCCCGATTTGATGCACCCTCTCCGGCGTGACGTTCTCATCGGGATGAAACGATTGCGTGAAGTGATAAAACTGCCTACCGCCGGTTTTGTTAAAGCTCCGCTTGGTGGTCAGAAATTCCATGTAAGCGGTGTCGGGGCAGCAGTTGATTCCAGACACCAACCGCCGCCCGTCCTCCAGCATCGCCTTTTTATCCTGCGAAACATACCACAGCGCGCCGCGCAAACCGCTGCCGCCTTTGCCGCGCGAGTTGACCGCGTTGACGGTTGCCATCAGCTTTTCCTCCCCGCGATCTGGAATAGAAGCTCATAGATTTTGCCAAACATTTCATGGACTTCATCCAGACGGATACTTGTAATCCGGCCCATGTTGGCGAGGGTTGTAAGCTGATTGAGGTTGCGCCCGGCCGCTTTTAGCTGCGAAGTCACCTCCGGCAGGCCCTCGACCACGGTGATTTTCTTGCCCAAAGCACAGGCAACAAGGTAGTCCGTGACGGTCATTTTGGCCTGTTTCGCTTTCGCGCGGATGGCGTTTAGGTCGTTATCGCTGATGCGAAACGCGAATTTTTTATCTTTCATTTTGCTCTCCTGTTCTGCCGTTTCCCCTGGGGTCCGGGGCAGCGCCCCGAGCAAGCTGCGTCCGGCGTATAGCCGGATGCGATGCTTGCCTCTCTAAAGAGAGCTCCGTTCCCAGCCTTGCAGCGTTCTCATCGGGATTTTCACTATACCGCGTCGGCTGCGACGGTTGTGTCGGCAAATCGGACACCGGGCCACTCCCCGATTTGCCGTCATTGCAGACGCAACCGTCATAGCCAAGGCAAATCTCTTTACGAAGATGTGTGCGGCTTCGATTGTAGGAAACACCATGAGCAGCAAGCTCGTCCGCGAAGCGCACAATCTTTTTTGCCAGCACATTCGGACGGACTTTTTCACCGCTGTGATGTTGTATCGCGTCTGAAAGCTCTGTCGCGGTGCCGCAGAAGCTCTGGACACTTTTCAGAAATTCACAGAGAAGAAAAATGATATTGTCCGATGGCTTCGGTTCGGAGGTATCACTATCCGAAACCAAATCCCAGATATGCGTTTCGTTATCGAACGCAATCCGAAGCTGACGGAACGCGATATCCCTGCCGATACACTCCATCACAGAGATATAAAACCGTACCTTTCTCCGTGGGGAAGCTCCAGACCGGCTCACCATTCGCGATTTGCAAACACCACCACAGCACCAGCCACGACTTTCCAATCTTTGACGAGCCTGCAAGGATGTGAAGCCCTTGTGGGAGCAGCTCGCCGACCACAAATCGGATCGGCGGCAGCGGTGTGGTCAGCAGGGTTTCGGCGTCCACCGTGTAAAAATAATCCTTGCTTTTTGCGTGGGCGTCTGGTAAACTGATGACATTAAAACTTGTTTCCGATACGCCCGACCGCGGCTCTGCGCCAACAGAGACCGCGGTCATTTCTTTTTGCGTTGTTTTCATGTGTATCTCCCTTTCATAAGTTTATAAGGCTTGGTTACTCAGGTCATAGGCATCATCTCCTTCACAGTGTTATAGAAATATAATTTTTGTATTGTTCGATATCTCTATTACCATTTTAGCAGGCTCTTGACCTTTTGTCAAGAGTGAGGTATAATGATTTTGTAATAATTCTATAATTCTAAATGGAGGCGTGCGGAATGTCCGGTGATTACAAGATTTTCTATACAAAAGAAACAGAGCATTTTACTTTTGAGGAAAATACAAGCAAGCAGTATCCCTTTGCGGAGAGCCTTCTGGATTTTCTATATCTGGACTTATCACAGCGGGATGCGCTTTCGCACATCTATTTCACGGTTCTGGAATATGATCAACTTCCCAAAACCAAAAAGAAGTGGTTGCTGACTGAAGCCGCCGCGTTACAACAGCACTTGGAAACGCTGTTCTCCGAAGTATTCGATGTGTTGCCCCCGGAAAAATCTATACGGGAAAAGCTAGCGGAATATATGTCAGCCGGTGACAATGTCTCGCGCTTTTTCTTTTCCGCCCTGTCCACCGGATATGAACAAGTGAAACCGGGTGTTTTCACAGAAGTGCTTTACCCGAACAGCATAGATGAGATTGTGGAGTTTTTTGTGCGCGAATGTATTCGGCGGGAGCTGCGCTTTCGCCGCTGCAAAAGCTGCGGTAAATTCTTCGCCCTCACCGGTTACGCCAACACCGAATACTGCGACCGGCTATTCGGCGGCTCCGGCAAGACCTGTAAGGAAGCGGGAGCGGTGCGGCTGTACCGCACAAAGGTCACAGCCGATCCTGTGATCCAAGCGTACAACAAGGCATACAAAAAACGCTTTGCCTGGATCAAATACAAGAAGATCACAAAAGAAGCGTTTTATGAGTGGTCGGAGCGGGCAAGGGTCGAGCGCGACAAGTGTCTTGCCAAAAGGGGGGCCACGGACGACGGAGACGCAAAATTGCGGGCGCTGGAAGAGCTTGAAAAATGGCTGATGGAAAACTGAAAAACAAAAGCACACAAACCGCATAGTTTTGTCATGCGGTTTGTGTGCTTTGACAGCGGTTTGTCAGGATGGTTCAGGCCAGAACGCCCAGTTCTTTGAGTAGCCGCACACAGTCTTTCGTACCCTGCACATATCCTCACTGCCAACCGATTCATTTTTTACATAAAATCAGCCCGTCCTTTCGGATAGGCCGATTTTGTTATGCTTTGGGAGAACTGCCCTGTTCTTTTGTTTTCAGGGTAGCCTCGTTATTGCGTGTGAAAAGAAAAGGAGAGGACTGTAAAACGACTGGCATGGGTATTGCTTGCAGCTTGTTCCGGAGTTGGGGAATCTGATGCACTATTTCCACGATTCCGGAGGGCTCAGTATCATCAGAAAGCAGCCAATTCCATCTCCTGGAACGTTAGAAGAGGAGGTATCGATGACCGATCTGGTATCGTGTAGCTACAATTGAAGCTGCGACCCGCTGTCTCGAACGGGAAGATTTAAAGTTCTATTTGCGTGTGAATCAACTGCGGATGCAATTCGGATGAAATAGCCTCTGATTCAATGAAGCTGACAAACTCATTATAGGCAGGGGTCTCCATATCCCAACGGTTATGGAACAGCACATGCTTCGGATGAACGGTTTTGATGATCCTGCTGATGTTATCTTTTGCAATTTCTTTCGATAATACGATTCCTTTGCCCCACAGTGGAAGCATCGCACAGTCGACCTCAAAGTCTTGTGCAATCCGCTCATAGATGGAACTCCACATAGTATCACCGATATGCAGGAGAGTTTTTCCACCAATGCGGATAACACTGAAGCAGTTTGGCTCTCCCGGCACGGTGGCCCACTTGGCATACTCCGCATATTCAGCCTTGTCACCGGATGGGGTCGGCTCCGGTGGATGTTCCACAAAAAATGTGTTCAGTTCAACATTGTCAAAGCAAATTTTATCACCGGGATATACACCGATATTGACTGTTTTAAGGGTGCCGTTGGCGAGGCAATGGTTGATTACACTGTAAGTAGAGATATATGGAACCTTTGCGCCGTTGGCTATTGCCACCGAATCTCCGCGGCCAAAATGGCCCGGATGGCCATGAGAAACAATAACATGCGTAGGTCTTAGTGCAACAGCGTCTTCAACGGATAGACCCGAACCGGGGTTATCCTTGACCCATGGGTCCAGAAAGAGGCGGATGTCTCCAGATTCAACCATGAAAAATGCGTTTCCAAACCACTTAATCTTCACTGACATGATTCATTCTCTCCTTTTGGAAGATTGGTATTGAATTTCCTGCGTAGCAGTTTACTGCCAAATGCGGCGTACAACAGTAGAAGCGCGGCGACAGCAATGAAAAACATCGCAATATTTGAATTGGTAATCGCCGACAGCGTGCCGGTGCCTCCTGCCTTGGAGACGATCAGCGAACGTCGGAAGTTGGATTCCATCATATTGCCGAGCAAAAATGAAATGAGCAACGGCAACAATGGTACTTTTAATGTGTTGATCAGATAGCCAATAACCATAAAGATCAGGAAAACCGCGATGTCAAACAGGCGCTTGTTACTGGAGTATATACCCGCGCAGCATGTGAAAATTATGATTGGATTGAGATATTCCGGCGGCACAAACACAATGTACTGGCTGATCCGGATCATAATTTGTCCGACAAGTAACAATGCTACAGTGCAGAGCATGAGTGAAAAGAAAATCGCGTAAACAACCTCACTGTAATCCCGCATGATGTGCGGACCAACCTGTACGCCGTGAAGCAGCAGCGCACCCAAGAAAATGGCGGCATTACCGCTGCCCGGTATGCCTAGCGTAAGCAACGGCGCAAGTGTTGGACCGGCAGTGGCATTGTTTGCGGACTCCGCTGCGGCGATGCCTTCGATGCATCCCTTTCCAAATTCCTCCGGTGTCTTGGAGATCTTCTGTGCGAATGCGTAATTCAGTGTCGCTGAAATCGCCGCATTGAGGCCGGGCAGCGCACCGATAATGGCACCGATTATGGTTCCGCTGAGGATACTCGGGACGCAGCGCTTAACATCCTCTTTTGTAATCTTGTTTTCATCCTTGAAGCTGACGCTGAACTTGGGAGCCTCGCGCTTCGTACGTATGGTGCCAAGCACTTCCGCTCCGACAAACATACCGATCATCAGTGGGATCAGTTCGATGCCACTCATCAACTGCGTAAAGCCAAGGGTGAAGCGAGCCGTACCGACAATCGGGTCACAGCCGATGAACGAGATGCACAAACCAAGTACCGTCGCGAACAAACCTTTTATCCACGCGCCCTTGGAACCAATTGTGGCAATTAGCACAATCGAAAACAGGACAATCGCAAAGTACTCAGGCGGTCCGATCATGAGTGCAAACTTAGAAATAACAAAAATTAAACAAATAGTGATAAAAGAACTGATCAAATTCCCGGCGCTGGATGCGTACAACGCTGTCTTTAGCGCTTTTCCGCTGAGTCCCTTGCGAGCCATTGGACTACCGTCAAATACGGTCATGCCGGCCTCAGGAGCACCGGGCGTGGCAATCAGAATTGCTGTAATACTGCCCCCATAAGCGCCACCGGCATAAATGCCAACCAACAGCGCCATAGACGAAACCACATCCATATAGAAAGTGAAAGGTACAAATATTGCGATTGCAATACCGCCTGTCAGCCCCGGAATACATCCGAACGTAGCGCCGATTGCTGTACCGGCTACCATTAGCAACAAACAATTTGGGTTGAGGATCGAGAGCAGTCCTTCTAACATTGCATCATCTCCTTATGCTGCTTGACTAACCGAAAACGGCGATGGATAATGTTGCCGCAGGTCGCAGGCAACCAATATAGGCACAGGTGTACATCATATAAACAAGGTCGGAAAGCTGACGCCCAAGAGACGTCCGAGTGTTAGGTAGACAAAAACAGGGGGGATCACGCTAGCAATCAAGATCGCCTTTTTGTTCTTAGCGCCCCAATATAGCATCGACAAGGCAATTGCAATGATACTCGCAATGATGAAGCCGATATACTGCATGGCAAAGACATAAAGTCCCCAGAGTGCGATGGCGGGAAGTCCGACGAAGTTCATCGTAATCGTCTTGTCCTTGTCGGTCTTCATGCTTTCCAATAGTAAAAGAATGCCGACTACAATAAATGCCCACGCAATAATATTAGGGAAAAATGCCGGGTTGTTGATCGGGCTTTTTGCCGATTTAACCCAATTGGTACCGGACAAATACCATTTGAAACCAATGCCCAATACAACACTGAAAAGAGCAAGCAGTCTTTCCAGTAAACTAATGTGCATTTCTCGGATAAATTTGCTATCATTGCTGTTCATAGAATATCCTCCGAATGGTTAATGGAATATGGATTGCACTGCAAAGAATCGCTATGAAGTAAGTCCCATTTCCTCGCAGAGTGGGCCGTACTTTGCGTAATCAAGTTCCATCTGTGCCTGCATTTCTGTAGCATTCATCGGTAAGACGACTGGATCGTTGATTGCAATGCCAGCCTCAATGTAGTCGGGGTTGGCGACCATCTCAGCAAAGGCGTCGCGCAGTATTTGCAGCACATCCTCTGGTACACCCGCCGGAGCCACCAGCGTCCGATAGAAACGAACGGTTGCATTGGGATGTCCGAGGGAGGTATATGTTGGCGTGCCGAAGAGATTGTCGTCCACACCGGAGGTCTCCGCCAACGGATGGATCGTTCCCTCACTCACATGGGCGGCACCGGTGGAGGCGGAAAATACGCCAAAATCGATATGGCCTCCAAGCAGATTTGCCGAAATGTCAGCCGCGCCGTCAAACGGTACCAATTCTAACTCCAAGTCGTATTCCTTGCTCAAGGCAAAGGTGCTGATGCCGGTTACATCAGCCAGTCCGGCCACGCCAATCGTGACTTTTCCGGGGTTCGCCTTGCAGTAATCGACGAAGCCCTCAAAATCAACGATATCGGGATGCGCCGCGCCGGAAAACAGGCACTGAGCTACCGTTGCGTTCGAGCCGATTGATACAAACGCCTCGACGGGATTGTAGCCGGCTTCATATACCATCGGGGGAACCAAAAATGAAATACAATTGTTTGCAAACAGAGTGTACCCATCGGCCTTTGCGTTTAGCGCCGCCTGCGCACCGGTAATCGTACTGCCTCCCGTAATATTCTCGACGACGACGGTCCAACCCTTCTTCTTGGAAAACCACTCCTGCATCATGCGCGCATTCACGTCGATGCCACCGCCGGCTTTGAACGGAACGATAATGGTGATTTCCTTATTTGGGAAGTCACTGCCACTTTGCGCTTGGGAATCGGTAGTTGAGGGCGCGGATGCTTCAGATACAACGGACGTCTCGATTGCTGCTGAAGAAGACGTGGAAGATGATGAACCGCAACCGGAAAAAACAACGAGAATGCACACCAGAGACATTATCCATGCAATTGTCTTTTTCATACATATAACACCCTTTCTGTTGTGTCGCAAAATTAAACAAAGCTCATAACAGGTAATACGCAGAAACCAATGAGCTTATAGCCAAGTGTTTCTTTGCTGGCAGATACATGTGTTCTGAAGCTGTGAACCTATTCAGTTCGGTACAAAACATCTGAAAACAGTGCGTATCACATGCACCGACAAACAGTACGTTCTTATACATGTGCTAGCTTGTATTTCTTACCTGCGCAAAAGGTCTGCGAGTTGGTCGATCGAAATCAGAATGGATCATAACACCCCGGGGCTGTAATAAAGCCTTCCTTTTTGTATAGCTCTTTCATTTTTATGGTTGGTTGCTCCTTCGATAATTATTCGTGCTCGCACAAGGACCAAGGATAATTGCCGGGTCGCGGCCGCGTATCCGATCGTTCCTTTGGGTTTATTACACACTTGCAATTCGTAAAAATAAAGATTATAATTTTTATAGATGCTATAAAAAATATTAGGTTCGGGGGATGAGTATTAGCACATGGATACAAAAGACTGGGAACTATTAATGGCAATCGCCGAGAAAAAGAGTATCGCTAAGGCCGCCTTTGAACTGTATCTGTCCCAACCCGCTGTCACATACCGCATGAAACGGATAGAGAACGAATTCAATGCTGAGCTTTTTATCCGCAACAACCGGGGAATCGTCTTTACCAGTGCCGGAGAACGACTTCTTGCATATGCGGGAAAAGTCAGGAACCTCTATCAAGAGATTTCAGAAAACGTCCAAAGCTCCAGTGACCGCGTTACTGGCTCCGTGCTGATCGGCACCCCCTCCTCGTTTGCACGCAAGTTCCTCCCATCATTTTGCATGGAATTTTCGAAAGAGTTCCCAGGGGTGACCCTTTCAATCATCACCGATCAGAGCGACCTGCTAATGGAAAAAATGCATTCCGGAAAATTGATGATGTCGATTATTCGCGGAGACCACCCCTGGAATGAAAATAATATTTTATTATTTAACGAACCCATCTACCTAATTTCCAAGGATCCAATTAATATGGACGAATTGCCATATCGGTCGTACATTTCCTATCGGGCGGACCCGACGCTTCAGTCGATTTTAGACAAATGGTGGATGGAGAATTATTCCATAGATCCGAATAAAACAATCCATGTTGACGGTTCCCACACCTGCATGCAATTCCTAGAGGCTGGTCTGGGTTTTTCGATTATAACGGCTATTCGGGTTGGAGAGGATTGCAAACTGCATCGACAGATGATTTGTGATCGCAAAGGCAACCCATATATGCGCCCAGCGCGCTTGATTTATACGCATGCGGCTGCTCGCTTGGATCCGTATATCGCGCTTATCGATGCATTGTGCCTGCGCTTCCGCCAGCCATCCATTGTGGAATGAACACGGCAGAACGTCAAAAATCAAGAGGTTGCAGGAGAACCAACAACACCGGTGATCTTTTGATTGAAAGGTGTCCTGGTGTCAGCTTGTCAATTCGATGCACTATACATGTTGGCGGTTTGTTGCAGCATCAGAGGTTTGATGCCACCGGCAGACAAAATATGCATCGCGTGGTCGCCAAGCTTTTCACCTTGGAGTACAATATCGGTTTCTTTAACCGTTATAATGCCGGTTTCGAGATTGACCAAGAGCTGCTGTCCGTCCAGTACGACTTTGCTGATTCCTTTGCAGACCACCACGGGTAGTCCCAGATTAATCGCATTTCGGTAAAATATTCTTGCGAATGATTCCGCCACTACCATGGTGGCACCCATGTTCAGCAACGCAATTGGCGCGTGTTCGCGGCTTGAGCCACAGCCAAAATTACGACCCGCAACAACGATACCTCCGGCAGGGAAACGCGGCGATATATCGGGATCGATACCCGCAAAGCAGTGTTTTCCAATTTCAGTCGGGTCTACCAACTCCAGAAAACACCCAGGATAAATTTGATCCGTGTCAATGTTGTCACCAAAAACAAATGCGGGTGCCAAGCGTTCGATTTTCATGCCAGTACCCCCATATCCACGGTTCTCGGGTCGGTAATGCATCCGTTCAGGACGGACGCCGCAACAGTCGCCGGGGAAGCAAGATATATGTTTGCCTCTCGACTGCCCATTCTGCCATAAAAGTTCCGGTTCGAGGCTGTGATGCAAACTTCACCTGGAGCGAGTACACCTTCATGCGCAGCAAGGCATGGTCCGCAACCGGGTGTGGAAATAGTTGCACCGGCTTCCGATAAGTCCTGTAAATATCCATTGTGCATGCACTCCCGCATGATCTCGGCGGAAGCAGGAATCACAATCAGTCGAATCCCCCGGGGGATATGCCGCCCCTTCAGGATTTGCCAAGCTGCCCGTATATCCTGTGTGCGTCCGCCGGTACATGCGCCTATAAAGCCCTGATCCACCCGCGCCCGCGGCACTTCCTCAATAGGAAAGACATTGTCCACATTGCTCGGCAGTGCGAGTTGCGGTGATAAGCCGGATACATCAAAGACATGGCTTTGCGCGTACACATAGTCCGGATCGGTATACTGTTCCTCATATGGGCGTACCGCACGCGAAGCGATGTAGTCGAGCACCTGTTGATTTGGCTGTATGTAAGCTGTTTTTGCCCCCATCTCCACCGCCATATTGCACAGCACCATCCGCCCGGCAACATCCAGTTGCTCCACATAGCTGCCTGTGAAATCGATGGCCTTATACACGGCACCGTCAGATCGGATTTTTTTCATCACATAAAGAATCACATCCTTCGGCATAGTGCCTTGCGGCGGCAAGCCATCTAAGCGAATTTCGATGATTTCCGGTATGCGTAACCAGAGCTTTCCGGTGATGAGGATTGTGGCCATGTCGGTTGCGCCAACACCGGTACCGAACGCACCGAACGCGCCGTGCGTGGTCGTATGTGAATCTGTGGCTATCAAGACCATGCCAGGATAGACCAGTCCACTCTCTGGCAGCACCTGATGGCAGACCCCCGCGTCTGTGTCAAAATGGTAGACCAAACTTTGCTGCTTTGCGAATGCACGCATTTCAGCGTGATTTTGTGCCGAGCGAATGGTTGGGGCCGGGGCGTAATGGTCAAATACAAACGCGACACGCGAGGAATCCCACACTGTTTTGCCACCCATTTCATGGAATGAATAGATTGTCTGTAGGTATAGGTCATTAATTTCTGCGAAATCCACAGTCACATCTACAATTTCACCTGTTTTTGGGGAACCAGTTCCGCTTGCCTTAGCCAAAATTTTTTCTACTGCGTGCAAAAGTATTATCTCCTTCCTTAAAATATAGCGGATGCTCATCGATTGGCAGATACATGTGTTCTGAATCTGTGAGCCTATTCATGTACGGGCTACATCTAGAAACAGTGCGTATCACATGCGCCGACAAACGGTACGCTTTCATACATGCGCCAGTTTGTATTTCTTACCTGCGCAAAAGGTCTGCGGGAATCGCCACGGCGCAATAAGCAGTTGCTTTCGGTATGCCGCACACACGAGCCGCGTGTCCGCGCAATCCGGGTGTGCGGCACTCGCTTGGCATTCGCGATGCTACTTCAACTTATCTGCATTAATTTCCAGGTCTGCGAGTTGGTCGATCGAAATCAGAGACATGATCTCCTTAGAAAGACGGGAGGTCTCTGCGGGATCCATCCCACTCTTGCCGGTGTCGTACATACGCTGATAAACCTGGATGAGCTTTGAGTATGAGGCAAGCACCGGGGTCAGCGGGTAAATGATCATGGAATAGCCATAGGATTTTGCCTCCTCCGGCGTTGGGCACGGGCGGCTCCCAGAAGCCGCATCGCCGCCCAATCCCTCGGATGCGACATAACACAACGGGTAATCAACCGCCTTCGGCAGCGCCAACATCTCTTCCTCGTTGTGCGGGAACCCCATCAGCATATCCGGACCACCGGTTTTGTAGATGTTGAGGCGGTCGATCATATTCTGGAACGGCTCGCCTTTTTTACGGCCGGCATCGGTGCGCGCAATAATCATAAAGTCATCACTGCGCCGCGCGGACTTTGCCGCCTCGATCTTGAGCAGCATCTCGTCGACGGATATGTACTCCTGGTTCCCTTTGTGGTAACCAATGCGCTTCGGAACCACCTGATCCTCAAGATGGACAATCTCGGCACCCGCATCCTCAAATTCGCGGACAGAGCGCTTCATATTGGTGATGAGGCCGAATCCAGCGCCCATATCCGCCGCGATCGGGATGTCCGCCACATGATGAATGCGTCGGATAATATCAGCGAACTCGGTCATTGTCGTCAGCGGCTCGGTGACACCGAGGTGAGCACCAACCGCCCAGCCGCCAATATATGTAGCCTTAAATCCTATCTTCTGAAGTGCAAGGGCGGACAATGGATCATAACACCCCGGGGCTGTAATAAAGCCTTCCTTTTTGTATAGTTCTTTCATTTTCATGATTGGTGCTCCTTCGATAATTATTCGTGTTCGCACAAGGACCAAGGATAATTGCCGGGCCGCGGCCGCGTATCCGGTCGTTCCTTTGGGTTTATTATACACTTGCAATTCGCAAAAATAAAGATTATAATTTTTATAGGTACTATAAAAAATATAAGGTGCGGGGGATGAATATTAGCACATGAATACAAAAAACTGGGAACTGTTAGTGGCAATCGCCTAGAAAAAGACTTTCATCAGTATGACCGGGCTTTATAGGCAGCGGTTCTCGCACATGGTCGAACAGCTGATATGGTTTCTCATCCATGCAAACTACAGGGTTGCTTTCATTATGCGGTCTGGCATAGACAGCTAAAACACCCTCCATCGCCGCTACAAAAGCTCCATTGTGCTGCGGGGGTATGCACAA
>Ga0153950_1000579_pt1 | contig 16401 bp, 20 predicted proteins | sample TSNJ034MetaG_FD_104737 | JGI IMG/M metagenome (GOLD analysis project Ga0153950, IMG submission 104737) | Attine ant fungus gardens microbial communities from New Jersey, USA - TSNJ034 MetaG | ecosystem: Host-associated > Fungi > Mycelium > Unclassified | place: USA: New Jersey, Wharton State...
CTCCACTAGAAAGGTACCAGCCAAGAAGCAGGCTGTAGGTTCCTCTAAGAAGGCGACAACAACAAAGAAACCCGCTGCCAATGCGAAGAAAACTGCATCGGCTAAGAAGGCTCCCGCCAAAAAAGTCCGTGCTATATCACTAGTTCCTAGTGCGACCACTGAAAATATCTATAGGCTGTGACCGGTGAGGCCAAGAAGCCTGCATCCAAGGCTAAAGCCAAGACTGCGGTTACTGCCACAACCGCAAAGGCTAAAGCAAAGCCTACGCCTGCCAAAGCCTCGTCGACAAAGCCTGCCAAGGGCAAGTCTTCCTCCAAGGCCAAGACCAAGACAGAAGAAAAGGTACACTACACCAATAGCAATGTTCCACAGTGCTAACGACATGTCCTCAGAAGGTTGAAGCCTAGGTGGGCTCTGTGCCCCTACTCGTTTCTTTCTAGCGGTTTTATGTACCTGGTTGGTCTTTCTACTGACCAATTCTTGAGAGCTATCTATCATGTACATTAGTTTCTTTTGAACATTGTATATAGCTAACTGTGATCGGTGCCCTACGTACATCGTAGTATGATGACTTTTGAGTGACATCAACCTATTTTGAAAAATGACTGATCATCACAACCACGATAACAGAATAAAGCAAACTATTACACGACTTCAGCAGCCGATTGGTAGTTTGAAAATTTTGCTCTCGCTGCTTACTGCACCATTAGACGATCTCGGCATTCTTCCTCCTGTGTTTCGCAAGTACAACACAGACCCGTTATCAGCTCACTCTGTCGACGTACGAAAACACATTCCGCTGATTCAGCACGCCCTCTTGGATTACATCCATCCTACATGGAACACAGTGCTTCACGACCACACACCGGATGCGACGTTGCTCCTTTGGCACTATTTCTGCCCCGACACATTTGTCAATGCACTTCCGGTTTCTGGATGTCTTGCCTTGATTTCTTATGAAACATTATTGGCTAGGAGACTCGGCCGCGATGAGATCCACCTGTTCCAGAAATTAGCTCAAGACTATCCGATTGATCGACTCTGGACTGCTGTGTTTGAGGAAAAGTCAATTTTGACCGAGAGAGGTGGCAATACTGTTCAAGGTTTGAAGAAAGAGTTGATATGGGAGGACTGTGTGAGAGATGTGGTGAGTGTACCGGCAAAAGTGGCGAATGCTGTTGGAGCGGCGGGAGAGGATGTGGATGTGGATGTGGATGTGCCGTTTGCTTTGGAAAATGGGGTGTATTTGAATGGGGTGTGTAGAAGGATTGAGGTGCTTGTGGAAAGAATGTCTCAACGACCTGTTGGAGGTGCGTTTTTTTTAATGAACTTGATAAATCGCTGATCGTGTTGTTGTTATAATAGAGTGGACGAACTCGATAAACTACCTCCTCACAAAACTCATCAACGTCGGCGCGTTTCCACCAAGCCCACCAACAACAACATTAACAACGTCTCAACCTTCTTTCTGGCAGACGAATCTCCCAAAGATTCGTCAACGGCAACTCTCACTCCTGGAATCATCTCAGTCGTACTACCATGCGTGGCAAAAGCTCGTCCTCAGTCTTCCGTCGAGCCTAGGCCTTCGGTCATTGCTGACGTCCCTTTTTGCCTCGTTGGAGCCTATTAGACCTGCCATGGCCACGTCGAAAGAAACGCGAGCTCTGGTTAAATCGGAGGCTCAGTTGTTAACGAGTTTGTTAGGGAGTTTGAACGAAAATGAAGAGCAATTATGGGAGATGACAACGAGTTTGATTATGAGTCGGGACTGGGAGGAATCTTACGCTCGCATTTTCGTCTGTTGGGTTGCTGGATCTATCGAGTCTCAGCAGATCAATACAAAAGGTAATGCAAATGCGTTCTATTGTTTTGGAAAAAGTTCGAGTGAACGAGCCTATCTTTGTTTTTTCAGCGTTGAAATCGTTTCTTGAACTGGTAGTAGATGCGTGGTCTACTCCAGAACATATCAAGCATTCGCTTCTGTCTCGTCATCGATGTAAGCTTTACTTCCTCTTCAGAAACCATCCGGTTCAATGACAAAAGTTCCACGACTCTTTGAGATCTCACATCCTTATTCCTCCTCACGGCATCCTACTTTCCTCCTTCATCAAAGGACTTAGAAGCTGTTGTTTTCTCGTCACTCTTCATGCAAGGTATAGGAACGTATATCTCTCACTTGGACACATCCGTTCGCCGCTGTGGTATGTTGACTGCGGAGACCATTGCAACGATGACGAACAAGAAGCTCTCTTTCGATGATTGGGACGGCGATGATTCCGGGAAACCCTGGTGTCGTCAAATGAGAGAATTGATCCAAGACAGGGATGTTCATGCTGATCTGTCCATCTTGGGCGCCGACTCGAGCTCTTCAGTCGTTGAACCTGTAATCACAATAACATCAGATGCTTCAACGCGCGCCGCAGAGCTGCCAGTGACACCTACCATGAAGGCGACCTTGATCACCTCTGAGACGGGCTATGACTCTGATGATTCGTTGATCGGATACGCATCCCCAGACTCTTCACGTTCTGTTTCTCCAACGCCTTCGGAGCTTGAGGAGATTGAGAAGGACCCAACACTTGTCGTAGGTATCAAAAAAGTTCCTCGGCCCGTGTACCTTGCGCAGTTGGGAGATCTTATCCGAGGGACTGGACCAAAGCTAGGGAAGGATGAACCGCATGAGTGTGATAAGATAGAAATGGCGTTAAAGTATGGAGAGGAGTTGATCAGGAAGAAGAGAGACTATGGCACGGAACTTGGTGAGAGATTTTGAAGTCTTGAATCGTTCATGGGCTTATGAGATCACAGCCGAGAATGCAGTCAACCTGGTTTATGGCTTTCTGGCTTTGCATGATAATTTTAACTCTCCTGGGTTTGACGAAAAACGTCAAGGAGCGATGAACGCGTTAATCGCTTGTGCTCCGAGAATTGCTTCCCCGTTCGTGTCTCTGTTTTTTGCTTTCAAAAGATCACACCTGCCCCCTCGCTCACCTTCTCACACAGTGCCCTTATAGAAGAATTTTTCAAAAATCAATACTCTGTTGATCAACGTCATGTTGTTCTGACAGCATTAGCAGCTGGCACTCGAGAACTTGCTCGTGAAGCAACCAATAGAGGAAAGGAGGCAACAGAAGATAAATTTCCGCAGATCGTCCGTGAAAAACGACTCAAAATCACCAAGGCCCCTGCCATTGTCGAGATCACATCGTCGTCGGTCTCCTCGAGAGGAGCTCTTGCCAGCCTGGGGTCCAGCACTGCTCTCTCTTCCTCGAAAAGGCGAACCACATTTACAGAGGTTGCGGCAGAGTTTTTCATAGGACCGCTTATTAATCGGTTTTGGCTCTTTTTGCGGGACGAGCAGATGCGAGAAGAGAGGACGATACAGAGAACAGGCAGGAGTAGATACCACGGGGCTGGTACCGGTCTTATCCTCAATCCTCTCGTATTATCCCAATTCTTGCGAACGCTAGCGATATTAGTGAACGCCGCGCAGAATGCTCCAGAGTGGCTTGCCATCCTTGGGCCAGACAGTCTAGAGCTTGCCGTCACGATCGGCACTAGACCTATCTCGAGTATGGAGATTGAAGATGTCCCGCCACGTAGTTCTGGTGGTGATGGAGAGGGAAAGGACGCCGCTGTTCTCGTAGCGGCTTTGGAACTGGCGTTGATTGTCCTTGATGGTTGCCTAGAGCTGGATGGAGGCAAGTCATTAGGGTTAGATCATACGAATTTGATATTGGGTGTGGGGGAATGGGCTGGGGCTGTGTTTTCCAATTTGGAAAAGGGATTGAGAGTGGTGGGAGGTGGAGGGTTGCATGAGATGAAATTACAGAGGGCTGCTGCGGGTTTGTTGGTGAAGGTAGATGAGTTGAGGTCGCGGTGGAGTAGGTCGATGATAGATACGCGATGATTTTGAAACAGTTGCGTTTGTGTTTGGGGTAGGCTTATTTGGTGTGGACTGACGAGTTGCGGTATGAAGGCCTGCCGTATTGAAACAAAAGCCAAGCTCTCGGGGTTTATCAGTGCAGATCGTTGACCATTTCTTGATGGACCTCTGTCACTAAAATCTGATAGACAGATGGTGCCTCTGGATCAAGAAATGGCAATTTTACATTGGTTCACAATGTCATATTACTGAATGACCATACAAGTTGAAGACATTGAGAGTTGCCTTGCGTGGAATCCCCTCACCACCGAAATCAGTCTGAGAATTTCTAGGCCATCATACAAAAATCGTAATAATATCCGATGCTCTGCAAAGATCATGGCAACTATGGAATGATCCAAGGGAGAGACTATGATCTCTAGTTGGTACTTGATTTCCATTCATGATTGAGGTGTATAAATTTATACAAGTTCAGAAAAGAAATTTGAAATGCTTCTTATATTTTCATTATGCATCTAATTTTTGGGAACCCTCAGTATTGAGATCTTATCTGTGTTACCCATGGCTGGTGATTGGTTGGGTATCAGGTGATCTCAAATTCACATTTACTAGCGCAAAGCAGTCCATGTCACGAATAGAAAACTACCATGCTCTCCCGAATTTCAAGATGCATAACCACCTCGCCGCGCTTGATACAAAAAAGGGCTATATCGACTACTCCCAAGAGGCGGTCTGATGCACTTTTTGTTGTGAGCCCTTTTTGGTCTACTAGAGAAATGCTTCATTGATCAACGCTCTGTAGCATCGGGACACTTCCTATAACAACCCTAAGGTGAGTTTCTTATGACGGCTTTCTAATCCTCTGAAGGACTAATTTCATATACACAAGATCCCCTTTGAGTTCACTCCCGAGAATATGAAACGTGCGAACGAAATCATTGCGAAATACCCTCCTCAGTACAAGAAGGCTGCTGTCATCCCTCTCCTCGACCTTGGTCAACGACAAAACAAGGGTTGGACGAGCATTAGCGTCATGAACTATGTTGCTAAACTTCTTGAGATGCCACCCATGCGTGTTTACGAGGTCGCGACCTTCTATACTATGTTCAATCGGTGAGCCCTTCCTCGGCCCATAGCAGAACATCTTACATGAGAATTTTGATAGGGAACCTATTGGAAAGAATTTCGTCCAAGTATGCACAACAACACCTTGCATGCTCAGAGGTTCAACAGAGATTTTAAACACTGTTTGTCAAGAGCTCGGAGGCATCTCCCCTGGTCAGACGACAAAAGACGGGAAATTCACAGTGATTGAAGTGGAGTGTCAGGGAGCATGTAGTAATGCACCCATGATTGTCATCGGAGACGATTTCTATGTGTGTTCCGGTCTCATTTCTTCGCTTTGATGAACTTAGAACCGTGTAGGAGGATCTGACATCGGAAACAACCAAGAAAGTTCTTAAAGCTTTTGCCAGAGGTGAAAAACCCAAGCCTGGACCCCAAAGTGGTCGCCGTACCAGTGAAAACTCGGCGGGCTTGACAGCACTGACATCGAAGGTGAGAATGGTTAACCATTTTCTTGTTTGAGAGTTGAATGTTCCCGTATCGACCAGCCTTACGGGCCCGGAGAGTTCTGCTCACCCGAATTTCGATGAGGTTTATTACCTGTTTAATAGTGTTCCTACGCGTTCTCTTTGAATGGCAATACGGCATGAAGCAAGAAATAGTGATAGTCCTAGATACTAGCCATGTCCTTGAACAATTCGTGACTCCCTCGAGCCAAAGGTCGATATCTATCATCATCTTTGCCAGACAATAAATCATATCCTAGTCGTCGCCCTCTCCGTCATCATAAACTCCCAGTCCTTCTCCACCCTCAGATAATCGTTCGATGATGTAACTTAGTATGTTAAAGCGGTGTTCTTCTAGTGAGAACTAAACTAAACACTTACAATACTTCCTCCTTGAGGTCTTGGCAGTAACGGTCTGTCATTGTCATTTCAAGGGCCTCGTTTAAAGACCTGTCAGAACAACTCACCAAGAGGAAGATCGCCTTCGTCGGTTCCGAAAGGCATCTCGATCTCATCAGCAATGCCCTCAATTCCCATGAACGTAAATGCGACAACGGTGACGATTGGGATTGTTAGGTACCCCAGATCATGGACAAGGGTCAAAGGAAGCGCGAAAAGATAAAGAGTTATACATTGCTTGAGATGAATACTATCTTTTGGACTGTTATTGAGTTTCAGACTGAGAGGAGCGTGCTTACAGGAAGTTGGGATGGGAGTATTGGCCACTCGCTCCATAGCTGTCAATTGATCAACCATGTTTTGTATCCTAAATATATAAGGTGACCTTGATAGCTTCTATACTGGAAAGATTGCTTACAGCTGGGATACAGCATTTGCACCAGCAGGACCAACCGTCTCGAGGAAACCATCTCTTCGGAATCTGAACACAAGTTTACTCAACTGGTGAGCAATTCTACATGGCGGATTGAATCAGACAACAGGAGACAAACACAGCTAGAATGAGAAAGTTACACGAGCGGCAGCGGGAGTGAGGCTTCGACTGCATAGGGATGAAATTCGACGATACGATGGTTTCCGGATAAAAGGGGCGTGTTGACTGACGGCTCAACCTGGAGCTTCTGCTTACTACGTTTAGGTCTCACCCTCTTCGTAGCATTCGTTCTTTCAGGCGCAGATTCTGATGGAGAGGACCCTTTTCCACCGGACGAAATACTGTCTTTGGGACTCGACGTGCCCTCATACGGACCGATGCTCTGCTCGCGGTTTGAAGTATTGTATCCAGTTTCATCATATCGGGCAAAAGAAGCTGGAAGAATCCCATTGTAGTCGGGATAATCGATCCCATCTTCTCCACGAAGGTAGTGTTTTACGGCATAAGCGAAGGCAAGAGCCAGATGCAAAGCTTCGACCTTTCGTTCATGCAATTGAGATTGGCTAGATTTGCTGGTGGGATATTTTGTGGCTGCCTCTGTAGGTGGTTGAGCGACATTGATCCAGATCTGTCGAGAAAAATTGCGAACGGCTGAGGTAATATTTGCGAAAGACCTGCGACCTTCCCAAAAGCGATCATAAGAGGTACTACGAAGTGTGATCGAAAAATTGAGTTTCAGTGAGGGAGGTCATACTTACCCATTCCTATGACGTGGAGTCAGTACAGAAGTCTATAATAAGGCAAAAAAAACGCACCGGAACACAAGGACCAGACCGACCTAGAGGAGGGGGATGAACTAAATAGCGGACAAAAAGTGAAATTTCAGCACTTACAACAACGGAAAGAAGAGGAAAGATGGAATTCGTCAAGATAAATTTGTAACCTTTTGTCGCCGCATAGCAAACCAGAGAAGAAAAAATTGTGACGGTAAAAACAGGTCCAACAATTCGGGGTATAACCTGATTTCATCTTAGGAATCCAGTTTGCATTAGCGACTGAGAGACGACATACACTCCCTTTGAGGCGAAAGACATCCGGGAGCCAAGAATACTACACAAAGTAATTATCAAGTTATAGATAGTGAAACAATGAAACTTTATCAGAACCAACCTTTCTTAGGTATCGTCTCTTGATCTATTGTCGAGTCAAAATGGTACACAACTAGTCTCAAGAAACTCACAGGAGGAAGGGCAGAGGCTAGAGAGGCCCTAGCTGTACCATTCATCGGTGGGAACTCGAGTTGAGCAACTCAACCTGGAGACGCAATCAAAATTTCCAGGGGGATATATATATCATTTTCCCAAACTGTCCTAATTTGAACCTAACTCATTCTTATTCCATTTAGAGGGACACTTTTCTTATCTAATATTTCAGAAGAGTGTATAAAATCTAAAATGCGATCCCGAACCACCAGGGAACGGGGTAATAGCTATCAACTACGTGTAGGCGAGGTTTTCTGGTGAAGTTCAGTGGTCAAACGGACAAAGGGGCATACATAGCTCCATGAAGGTTAGTAAGATGTTTGATAATTATTCAGGCAGGTCATTGATGTAAGAGGCGAGTCAACGTGTGGAAATCAGTTTGAGTATGAAAGCTTTTATCATAGAGCTCCTGCTCTATGTCGGCGGCACACAGCACAGCAGACATCTTGGTGGTTTATCTACGCCCTCTCTTTCTTCCCCCCGATAAAACCATGGGAAGAACAACACTACGTGGTGGTTCGAGTTTAAGGATCGTCTGCATGTACTGTGGTCAAACGACGAAAGAATTCGAGTGCATAAGGTTAAACAAAGCTTGAACGACAATTATCGTAACATCTATGTTTCGAGTATCACTACAACACTAGTGATGCAGAATACAAGAACTCAAAGTATCGGTCTATTGGAGCGCGGAACAGACCGGTAAGGGATCAGGTCCTTTCATGAACCCTTTCATGAACGCCGTACTGTGAGACGAATTGATCCGGATTCAGCACGATTGATTCTGGGAGGGGCAGAGCACGTTTAGCCAGTCGTGTCATAGCGAACATAAACAACCTTGAAATTGATTATGTCTGTTGGCCCTGTTTTCATATCGATTCCAGCATACCTCCAGCAATGTGGTACCTTGGACGAAACGAACAATGTGTTTTGTGACTCCACGACGATTGAATAAGATATTGGCTGCTACTTTCGCGTAAAAAGCGGGGATAAGGGCAATCGCGTTATTGACATAGGTATACAACAACCCAATGGACCGCCTAGGAAACCACAAAAATCAACAAACATCCCTGACATAAGACGTGAATTCACCGTACTCGATGCAGACGTGTTAAATAATGGATAATGATGTAAATTTTCTCATGACCGACTTGTCCCATCTAATGTAAGAGGAACCTCAACATTCCCCCATTCGACACAGGCCTCGTAGAAATACAGCACACTGAAGACAAGGAATAAAATTGCACCACCCCATGTGACTAGTGAAAGTGAGTTTAGGATAATTCAAGGCGACGGCCATTGACATACCACGTTTCACAGGTATTTTAGCTGAGATGTAGCGCCCTCCTACCACAGCCAATGCAGTACAGAAAGAATGACCGAGGACGGTACCGAGGGTGACAAGGTAAACATTCTATGATCAAGATAAATTAAGACGGCATGAACTCTAGTTCGTGACTGTCCATACATGAGCGGCACCGAGTGCGATAGTGGCAAATTGGCTGCGGTCGCCCCATTCACCAAGGAATGTTAATACAAACGACTGCACAAACACAGGACCAAGGATAAGGCTCAAAAAGTTCCTAGCGCCTTCGAGCCATGTAGATTTTTTGCAGGCCTTCGGTAAAGGAGGGGCATTATTGGCCCTTCCTTCTTCCAAAGATCCCATTGGGATAGTTTCTCCGTCATCTTCCGCAATTTCCTCTTCTGCTTCTCTTGTTTCTTCCTTTATCTTGTCATCCCCTAAGTCTCCGTTCATGTGTTTCGCTTCCGCAGCCATCTTTAGTCCAAAAATCAGGAATAATACTGCTGCTGCTAGCTGAGTCCATGACCGCGGTAAGAGAGAAGGTAACATGTGTCCTAAAAATGCAGAGAGAGTAGACATAAGCAGCAGTGAAGCGAAGGCACCAGAGAAGACGATTAAGCGGGGGTGACGCATTGCAAGTAGTGCAGAAATCAGAAACGTCTTATCTCCAATTTCAGAAAATAAAATGAGTAGAATAGATTGTGTCAAAGTTTCCATAGATGAAGGGTCTGCTGTTGTTGGCGGAGGCGACGGCGAGGACATGGTCGACAACTCGTTGGTTATAGTTATATTAAGCTAGACTTTACATTCCCACAGTTACTGCCACATCATCAGCACTAGGAAACAAGATCACCAATGATAACAGATGTTGGATGGATATAAAAGGTGCTGAAATAAATTGAATCATGAATCACAACAGAATCCCAACAGTAGAAGTTGACAATGGCAACTGAGGACAGTTGCACTCAGAAAGAAAGGATGTGGAGGGTAGCCAGCAGCCTGCCTAGGTAATAACTGGTGATCTGTAACACGGTGCTCAATCGCAGTCCGTGGTAAAGTACGAACAAGGCTAAGCGCTATAGGAAAGTATATAAAGCAGAGAATCAATTCACAATAGCTTATGTATCGTTGTGTACTCAAGTACTCTGCTGATGGCTTATGACAATCATAATAATATAATACTGGAATCCAGTCAGGAAAGTCAGACAATCTAAGAAGTTGATTGTTGGACTTGCAAGCAAAACATGATATATTCTTGTGTATGTAGCAAAAGCTACTGTAGTTGAAGCTCTGTTCCAAAATCCTCGTGTATCAACGATTATCAAACATAATAAATCAATTGTCGATCTTATTCAGTGGTGATATTATTCGTGCTCATATTCACTGTACTGTCGTCAGGTGCAATTCGAGGTCGGCTCTCAATCTTTTGTTTGTCGTGACTGGCCTCGTAGCATTGATAAGAGAGAATCCACCTTGAGCTGAAGTCCGATTTCGTTTGGACTTTAGGTTCTTGCCTGTTGATTGCTTAGTTTCTCTGCCTATCATTACTAGCACTCTCTCCTCGTAATGTACCTCCAGAACCGAGGATATAAACTCAATAAAGTATATTTACGCATTCAATTAATCAATACAAACAATGATAAAGATAGAGAGATAGAAGACTGTAACACCCCAGAAAACAGGGACTTATACATCCTTGGGCGGGCGGAAATGCACTGTACTCGCCGCTTGTCCAGCACTGCCATTAGCGATCCTCTGAGTTGAGAGCAATCCAACACCCTGTATGTGATACTGCTCTCCCACTATATCTTTAGCAGCAATCATCAACCTATCGAGTCTGTTGACAAGCCTATACGCAGTTGAAGCTCCAACACAGAACATCCTGTAAATCTGTAAGAAAAGAGACACCAACAGAGTGTCAAGAGGCGTACAAATACTGCTCGTCTTGTAGCGTATCTAAAGTTAGAGCGCGTGGTAATCCGTAGTCTTCTTCGGATTCTTTATGAATGATATCGAGGCCATGGTACTTGAGCATGAATCGATCCAGAAGAGGTGTCGGTGTAATCTGAGGCAAGGGATTTCCAGTACGAAGAGAGGATGTAACCATACCTGAGATGGGGTGAGTATAGGTTGAGGAGAAGGAGCAGAAAAAGTCTGACTAATTACAGCCAAAATATCTCCTTGAAAATCTGGGTCAATAAATCGCGTCCTTTTCAAGAGTGCACGAGACCATGCTGGCTCCATGCATTCTAAGATAGACATTAAATGAGCCAATGAATATGCAATTTGTCTAATCATGTCTCATCAATTTTAGCACATGAGGTAATGGGATATCCACATACAACTGAATGTCCATGATCTTGTGGTATCGTTTAGCAGGCCAGCGTCCACGAAGAGAAAACTAGTACAAGCTGTCAATAGATCAAGAACATATAGCCAAGGAAATAAATGTATACCTCATAAATCACATTTGTGCGCAACACCAGTGATCTTCTCAGCTTGCTCCGAATCGCGATCAGACTCGTGATGATTTCCTGTACCTCCGACTCCTGATGAGTATTGGCATACGAAACAACTGCACAATATATCGAGCCAAGTTCACCGCACGTTGTGGAGAGCAAACGTCTTTGGTACCGACGGATGGTCGTTGAAGGCGGTAGAAATGATACAATGCTGTCAAATCCCAGTTGGTGAGTTACACGATGACGAGACAAAAAGCTACTCACAACGCCGCGACGACACCACAAGTCACCAACAGGAACCGTCTCCATGCTACCGAGAACCCAGCTCCTGGATTACCAGGGACAATGATATGTAGATCTAAATACGAATATCCAACAACCTTTCACCATCTCGTGAGCTAACCTTATCTCACAGAAAGTATCCATTTGTCATTGCTTACCAATACCACAGTAACCCAAAGAACAATGTTTATCATCGGCGGAACTGGCCAATACAATCTAGCGAAATAGAACAAAGGAAAACAAACCCCAAGGACTGCCCCTAGTCCATAAGGATTACCTTGCGAGATGTACCTGAGTGTCTGCAATTAGTATCTGATAAATCAAATTGAAAGACAATCTGGGGTACCAGATGACTATCCCTAACACACCACCAGCAAATGTACTGAGGACACGGGCCGTCAGTGCGAATGTTGTGTCCCCTCTAAATCGGGCGAGCGAAAGCTGTCCCATGATACTAAAATCAAAGTTCGCTTGAGACCGTATTCACAAGCGATTGACACTCACATTCCCCAAACAAAGCGATTTTCTAAGCATGAGAATAAAATTAAGGTTTTGGAGTGGATGAAAAAAATTATCACTTGCCGTATGCAAAGGTAGAAGAACTCTTAATGAAAGAGGGTAGACAAAGGGCGACAGAGAAGATGCCAGCCTTCAATGCAAACAATACATTTCCATGTGCACAGCTTGCAGCTGCATAGTACAGAATCGACATGGCCCAATCAAACACGTTCCGGGGGGGAAGGGCATCCGGATCCCGTTGGCGTGGCATTCCAAGGTCTTCTAATGTGCTTGGTTGCACACCCTGAATCACATCTACAATGCATGGTGAGCATAAATAATATCCCCAGCTAAACAGATAGGCAAAAGGGAAGAAAGATAGACATCAAAATGAATTTCATTTACCTGGATCATCGTCCTCATCGATTTCTATGTCGTCGGCTATATCATATCTGCTCCATGACAACAACCGTTTGACAGGCGTCCATAACCGCATTCGATCCCGTTCCACTTCCAATCTTATGACCTCATCTAACTGTGATTTGTATCAAGGCATGGCCCTTATCTGGAGGAAGGAAAGTACATACCATGTTGATCACGATGACAGAAAATTGCATTAGATGGAATTGATAAACATAGCAGTTGAACAGATATCGATGAGGGGGCATAGCGTAGTCTGGATCATCTGCTGAACTATCAAATGCTGACTTGTATGGGTCCAGAACTTTCAAGCTGAGGGCGAGCAGTTGTCAGGAAAACACATAGATGGGCTTCCGGTTGACCCCATACCGTTTATCCTTTTTGAAGTCATCTAATACTGACACTATCCGATGCCTCAATCTTTGGACCTCATCCAAGCTATTCTGCCGCTTCGCATCGAATGCCGTAGTCTTCATGGAACACTGTAGTTTGTCCTCTCGTACTGATCCAAGCCAATCTCGAACACCGACCAATCCTTCTCTGGTAATGTTCAATAGATCTGTACAACTATGGAAAGACATGTGATTGGGGCCAAGTTCCACCGAAACTGAAGACCGTCAACTTACCAATCGCGCAGCAATTTAGCCGCGTTCTGTGTATGGAAGTCATGATATGGATCATGCAACCGCGTAGCCTCCAGATTCATGTACCTCTGACTTTCGAAAACGCCCACTGCATGCTCCTCTTTTCGCCTTCCAAATGATAGATGCAGTAATGAATGGGGAGAGTGACCCCCAAGATGTAGATGAAGATGAGGTCCATGATGATGAGGCGTGACTACCTGAGACGATGGAAAAGATGCGCCAACTTGCGATTGAGGCCACTCTAAGGAAGCCTTCCTTGAAGATGACCGAGACTTGAATAACCTTCTCGAGCGATGCGAGTAAGGCGTCTTTGTCCCACCTGAGATAGGACTTTCTCCTGGTTCATTGACGTTTACACCGTTTTCATTTACTATCTCCTCACTTGCTCGTGATTCGATTTGAATATGTGACCCTGATCTTCCTTCGGCACGAGCTGGTGATGGCGGACGAGTAAGAATAGGACTCCCTGGCGCGGGAGTATTTACACCGGAAGGAGCAGGCGTTAAAGGAAAAGGATCTCTGGACGTATCAGCCAGTGTAAAATATACTGTCATCCCATTTGCCCTCCCAGCCAATCTCCTTGCCAAATTTTGGAATGTATAGAAATCGCCAGGCGCAAAACGTGACCAGCTGACATCATTGTTGAGAAGTCGCACCGATGCCGCTAGCAAAACCAAAATACTTTCTGATTCATCGCCAGCGTCGGTGATTGAATCGGCCAAAGAAGCAAATTCGTCGGAAGGAACATCGGCACCGAGGATCTTACAATGTTGATCAAGGGATGATATTAAGGGTGAAAGAAACATTTGAAGCCGCGTCGTGAATTGGTGGGAGATTGTTGAAGGGAAAATCAGGATGGCACCGAGCAGAGACAGAGCGGAGTGAAAGCATAATGGAAGGATAATGGTACGACCGATCTTGTCAACATGAGGTATGTGAGGGTGATATGCGCCGGAAAAAAATAGGCTTACAATGTAATAAGGATAGGGTATCAAGGAGGCAGTTGTCAAGGAAATTACTGGGATGTCCCTGTCAGTCTAATGAAGCAAACACTCAAGTCGAAATCATACCAAGGGAGATGCACGCAAAGACGCAAGGAAAGATATATGGGCCAGGTCCTTGTCTGGCTCTGACATAGAGGAAGAATGCGCTTCCGAAAAATAACCAAACGGCAAGAATGACTGTCGGCTAGCGTTTGAATGTGTTAACAAGAGACAGATTTTAGAAACCATGATCTCACCGCTGCCTGTATGTATTCCCCAGACACCGCTTGGATGAATGTGACTGAGCGATCCGTATTCGTTCGGGCGAGATTAGCCAAGAACATGCCCAAGGATGCCCATCTGGATCAAATGAATGAAGTGATGATATGCAATGTTATCTGCTTACGACCATGATAATGCCACGAAAAAAAGAATTAAGAACTCGCGCTCCAGGACGCCAACGAATGGATCGCTGGGTGGAGATAAAAAGGCCGCTAAAACATTTTGATTAATGAGATAGATCACAGAGGCAAATTAAAAGCTCACCAATAAGGATTAAGAAACTTGCCTTGAGATATTGATCAAGATAACGCACACATAAGAACCAAAAAAAACGCACCTGCCCCATAAGCAACTCGACTCTCGGTATAATAAACAAGACCGCGGACACCCAAGCTACAATCGAACATCGTATTACGGGCTTCAGCTTCGACCACGTCCAGTTCCTAGGTATCCATCGCAGCTGTGCTGGGAGATGTAAATTCGTCCATGGCTTGGGTTCCTTAATCGGGGAATCGGTGCTTGGGAAATTACCCGGCGACAAGACACCATTCTTCTCGTTGATCTGTGGCTTCCTGGACGGCAACTCTGCCATACTTGTTTAAGAATATAACGAGATGTACTGGAGGATGAAGAGAAATATGCTGAAATCTTCCCGAACATAGACGGTCTACTCACACAGTCATGTGACATAACGAGAGTAAAATAATACATTCTACCACACTGAACTACCATCCGATGGACTCGCCACAGTTGGACCAGAAGAATTCTGCGATACAGAAGGGCCTGGCTTCAAGTTGGCAAGATTCTCGGGCTCCTTTCTCCACTCGATTTTTTCTACCCTTACTTCTCCGTCAATCAGTTGATACACATAAGTAACCACAACCGAGCCCTGGATATCAAGGAGTGCAAACGAAGGTACTGGATCACTATCAGATGGGTAAATAGGTCAGCGATGTGTCAAAATCTTGACCATTAGAACATACTCGCTGAAGGCACCCGTCCATGCACCCGTTGCTGAACCAGGGTTCACGAAAAACTTATCGTCAAGCTCTATGGCTTGGAAACTGAGATATAATAAGATAAGGCGAGGGCAGAGCGGGGAAGCTAATCCACATACACATGAGTATGCCCGGATACAAGAACATCAACGTCCATCTGCCGCGCAATGGATCGCAGTGAATCAATATCTCCGTTAGGTATACACTGATGGCCATGTATGATACCGATCCTGATAGAATTGTGTACAATTGTTACTGACAACGGAAAGTTCGAGCCCTTAGAATGTGGATTGAGCGCACAAAGCCCACAAACTAGAATGAGCCTCCATACGCAAACTCAATAGCAGAAGACCAGCACCTCATCGTAATCGCCTTTCACGACATGAACGTCGGGGGAAATGGTACGCAGGTAGTCATATGTTTCTTTGTCACACACATTGCCAGTACATAAGATTTGTTGAATCTTTCCAGGAACGAGTAGTTTCTTGAATTTTAGAGGCAAGTCATGGGTCCTGTGAGGGATGTGCAAATCGCCGATGATGAGGACAAGAACCATGATGATAAGCGGTCAGAATCAGGCTAACAGTCTAAAACGTGATGTTTGTTTTGAAGGCAGAAATCAAACAAGAAAGAGTATGACGATGACTATGCACGACGAAACAAATTTGGGTTGGCTATCCTGAATCATCTGACAAACTTCTTAGGACCACGCACTGTAAATCAAAACAACTAACACATTTTACCAGTCTCTCTCATCATACCCTATGCGTAGATAATGCCATATGATAGAGTAGAAACAAATAAAATCCACCTATCTAGAGCGACCTGTTTATATCGTTCACGATCGGTACACTGATAGAGGATGAACTTCGAGAAGAGTAAATAAATTTACGTATTTCGAAAACCACCCGATGTCGTCAAACAATAATTCGTGGGATTCCCCAACTCAGCAGACGGTGACCACGACAAACTAATATA
>Ga0153950_1000581_pt1 | contig 16395 bp, 14 predicted proteins | sample TSNJ034MetaG_FD_104737 | JGI IMG/M metagenome (GOLD analysis project Ga0153950, IMG submission 104737) | Attine ant fungus gardens microbial communities from New Jersey, USA - TSNJ034 MetaG | ecosystem: Host-associated > Fungi > Mycelium > Unclassified | place: USA: New Jersey, Wharton State...
AACGCTTCGCCACCGCCCGCCTGGACGGGCTCGGCCTGGACCCCCGGGAACTGCGCGGCTTCCGCCGGGTGAAGATCCTCGGCTGCGGCTCCGCCTACTACGTCGGCCAGCTGGGAGCCCAGCTGATCGAGGACCTGGCCCGCATTCCGGCGGACGCCGAAGCGGCGTCCGAGTTCAGGTACCGCCAGCCGATCATCGAACCGGACACCCTCTATGTGGTGGTGAGCCAGAGCGGCGAGACCGCGGACACGGCGTTCGCCGTCGAGGAGATCAAGCGCAAGGGCGGCCGCGTGATCGGCGTCGTGAACGTGGTCGGCTCCACCATCGCCCGGACCGTGGACGGCGGCATCTACCTGCATGCCGGCCCCGAGATCTCCGTGGCCTCCACCAAGGCGCTCACGAACATGGCCTTGGCCTTCGCCCTCCTAGCCCTGCATCTCGGGAGGCTCCATGATCTCTCCCACGCCGAAGGCGAGCGGATTCTGCGCGGCTTGCAGCGCATTCCTGAGCAACTGCGTGAGATCCTCGACGACACCGAGCAGATCACCGCGCTCGCCCAGGACATCGCCCAGGCCCGGAGTGTCTTCTACATCGGCCGGGTCCGCGGATACCCGGTGGCGCGCGAAGGCGCCCAGAAGCTCAAGGAGATCAGCTACATCCACGCCGAGGCCTACCAGACCAGCGAACTCAAACATGGTCCGCTGGCCCTGATCGATGAACAGATGCCGACCATCTCCGTCATCCCCGATGACATGCTGAGCGCCCGCAATGTGGCCGCGGCTGAGCAGGTGCTCGCCCGCAAGGGACCGCTGGTGGCCATCACCCACGCCTCGGTGGAACTGGGGCATCTGAAGGCCCGCTCGATCATCGTCCCCAAGAACGAACCCGAGCTTGACCCGATCCTGCTCACCATTCCCACCCAGTTGCTCGCCTACCACGTGGCCGTGCTGCTGGGCCACGACGTGGACAAGCCCAGGAACCTCGCCAAGTCCGTCACCGTGGAGTGATGCCCGCGCCCCGCTAAGATCGACTGGTGCTGAACACCCCCGAACCACGGAAAACCCGGCTGCCCTTCGAGGTCTGGGCCCTGGTGGCCGGAGGCTTCACCGTGGCCCTGGGCTACGGCGTGGTCGCACCGGTCATCCCCCAGTTCGCTCTGGAGTTCGGGGTGTCCAACTTCGCCGCTTCGGCCATCGTCAGCGCCTTCGCCCTGATGCGTGTGGTCTCGGCTCCCGTGGCAGGCCGGGTGATCGACCGTTTCGGGGAACGCCGCACCTACATCGCCGGCATCCTGATCGTCGCCCTGTCCACGGGGGCTTCGGCCCTGGCCGTGGACTACGTCCAGTTCCTGGTGCTGCGCGGCGCAGGGGGCATCGGCTCCGCCCTGTTCACCATCGCGGCGACGGCACTGCTCATCAAGGTGAGCCCACCGGACGCCCGGGCCCGGGTCGCGAGCCTGAACGCCGCCGGCTTCCTGCTGGGAGGGCTGCTGGGGCCGGTCTTCGGCGGGATCGTGACCGCGTTCGGCCTGCGGGCACCGTTCGTGTTCTACTTCCTCACGCTCCTGGCGGCCGCCACGGTGGTGGCCGTCGCGCTCCGCGGCTCACGCCACGCCTCCAAGAGCCTCCCGCAGCCGGGCGCCGCGGCACCGGTGGGATTCCGGGCCGCGCTGAACATCCCTCAGTACCGGGCCCTGCTGCTCTCCGTGTTCGCCTTCGGCTGGACCTCATTCGGCGTCCGGGTCTCGGTCATCCCGATCTTCGTGGTGGTGGGGCTGCACGGGGATCCGGCCACCGCTGCCTGGGTCCTGGCCGCCTACGCCGCGGGCAATGCGGCGCTCATCTTCCCGGCAGGGCGCTGGGGGGACACCATGGGGCGCAAGCCCCTGCTGGTCACCGGACTCCTGGTGCTCACCATCACCTACCTGCTGGTGCCCACCGCCCCGGTCCTCTGGGCGACCCTGGCACTCATGGCCCTGGCCGGGGTGGGCTCGGCCCTGGTCAATCCCGCCCAGCAGGCGGTGCTGGCGGACGTTCTGGCGCAGCGCCGCGGGGGCAATGTGGTGGCCGCCTATTCCATGGCGAGCGATCTGGGCGGAGTGCTGGGGCCGCTCATCGCAGGAGCACTGCTCGACGCCGCGGGCTTCGGCTGGGCATTCTCCGTCACCGCCGCGCTGCTCGCCGCAGCCACGCTCACCTGGGCGCTGGTCCCCGACTCCCGTCGGATTCAGACGGTGGATCCCGCAGAAGAGGAACCCACGGAAACCGTGCCCGGCAGCGGGCCGGACCACATCAAAGGCTGACCCCGCCGGGCTCCGGCGCTGCCGGAGCCCGGCGTCAGTCTGACTTGCGCTTCCAGAAGCGCGGGGCCTTGAAAAGATGGTGGGTCTTCCGGTCCGTATAGATCAGGTGCAGCACCAGCAGCACCCCCACGCCGATGGCGACGCCCCGTGCCACGGGCATGCCCAGCGGGATCCAGCCGAAGACGCTCAGCTGATCCGTCAGGGCGATCAGCACGAAGAACACCGTCAGGTAGTAGACCAGACGCAATTGCCAGCCGTCCTTGACGCCGGTCATGCCGAAGAACACCAGAAGCCAGACCATGTACCAGGGTTGGATCACCGGAGCCAGGAGCACCACCGCGGCGAAGGCCCAGGCCGTGTTGCGGAGCAGCTCACGGGTGAAGTCCTTGTCCTCGCGTGGCCAGCGGAACACGAGCCAGAGGACCACCAGGACGGACAGCACCTTGCCGATCGTCAGGATCACGTCCGTCACGGGATCCCCTGAACCACCCAGGAGCTGCACCACGAAGCCGATCGTGTGGCCGATCAGGCCCACCGGGGCGAACCAGATCCACACCGCGCCCGGCGTCTGGAGCGCGCCCAGCCAGCCGAAGCCCAGCCCGTTCGTCACCCCCACCACGGCGAGCAGACCGAGCGAGATCCCCGCCGTCGCGCCCCAGCAGAGCAGGCGACGTGGCCAGCGCGCCCCGCGGCCTGCCCAGAGGAGTCCCGCGAACGGCAGAGCCAGGATGGTGATGGGCTTGATGGCGATGGAGGCGGTGATCAGGATGACGCCGCGTACGGCACGACGGGTCGCCGCGTAGTACAGGCCCGCCACCACCAAGCCCATCATGAGGGAGTCGTTGTGGCCACTGGCCACGAAGTTGATCAGAAGAACCGGGTTCAGCACCACCAGCCAGAGAGTGCGTTCCGGGTTCAGGCCGATCAGCGAGGCGATGCGCGGAAGATAGATGTAAAGCAGCACCACGCCCAGCACTCCGGCCAGACGGAAGAGCAGCAGAGCCGGTTCCGGGGCGCCCCCGGAGACCAGCACGGCACCGAACTCGATCCACAGCCACAGCGGGCCGTACGGCGTCGGCGCCTCGGTCCACAGTGTGTCCGGACCCAGGTTGAAGTAGTTGCTCAGGGAGGAGATCCCATTGGTGTACGGGTCCAGTCCCTCCAGCATGAGGCGGCCCTGACCGATGTACGCGTACATGTCCCGGCTGAACAAAGGCACCGCGAACACCATGGGTGTCACCCAGTACCAGAGGGCCTTCTTCAGGATGGGCCGGGTCTCCGGAGTCCACTCGCCCACCTTCTGGCCCAGACGGAGCCAGGCCCGCAGCAGCAGGACGGCACCGGCACAGAGCATGACCGTGCAGACGACGACGGCGGGCAGTGTGGTGCGGGCGACGATGAACGGCCAGGTGCGGATCAGGACGCTGCTGGTCCCGGCCAGCCAACCGACGCCCACGGAACCCAGGGTCATCAGGACTGATCCGATCAGCCCCTGGCGCAAGGCCACCTTGACCCCGCTCACGGCGGGCTTCGGCGCACTCATCTGAAGTCCTGGTTCCTTCCGACACTATGATTTCCGGCACGTGGCCGGGCCCGGTGACCGCGCGGCAGCCGGGCGGAAGCGGGGCCCGAGGGCCGCGGCACCCCCACCGACGCTAGCCGAGTGATCTCAGGATCTGCTGGGAAGAAGGTACTGGGATAAAATGTACCGTCTGGGCCTTTGCCTCCGTACCACCACGCCCAGGCACCGGCCGCGCGTGTTGGCCATGGACCCATTCGCTGGCAGACAAGGACAAGCCCATTTTCTCCGACGCCTTCTTCTCGAAACTGACGGATCTCAGGACAAGGCTCATTCCCCGCCGCGCCCAGGACTGGCTGACGACCCCCCGGGGCTTGTGGACCGGTTTCGCCGGGCTCCACGCGGTGTTCCTGGTCTTCGCCCTGGTGCTGGCCACGCGCAATGAGGCCTTCAGCGACACCTTCATCTACCGGGACTGGGTGGCTGCCGGTTTCAATGATCAGCTGATCTCCGGCCCGAGCCCCTGGGTGTATCCCATCCTGGCCTTGCCCCCCATGGCGATCGCCTACGCCTTCGGCCCCGCCCTGTTCTTCTTCCTGTGGGTGCTGATGATCACCATCCTCAACGGCGTCGCGCTGGGGATGCTCACGGACTGGGGCCGGAACCGGAAATCCATGACCTCGGCCTGGTGGTGGCTGAGCTTCGTCTTCCTCATGGGCTGGCTCGGTTTCGCCCGTGTGGACGGCTTCACGGCGCCGATCGTCCTGATCGCCCTGATCCATGGCGTCCGCAGGCCCTTCGTGGCCTCGGTGATCCTGGCCGTCGGCACCTGGATGAAGGTCTGGCCCGCGGCGGTCATGCTGGCGCTCTTCGCCGTGGTGAAGAACCGCGTGCGTGTCGTTCTCGGCGGCGTGGTGGTGACCGCGGCCGTCGCCGCCGCCGCTGCGGCGCTGGGCGTGCTCCCCCGCCTCCTGAACTTCCTGACCCAGCAGGGCGACCGCGGCATGCAGCTCGAAGCAACCTTCACCACCCCCTGGCTCTGGCTCTCCGTGCTGGGCGTCGGCGATTCGCACATGTACATGAACACGGACATCAACTCCATGCAGGTGGACGGCCCCGGCACCACTGTGATGTCCGCGCTGATGCAGCCGCTCCTGGTACTGGCCGCGATCGTGGTGGCCGGGCTGGTCTTCTGGGCCCTGCACCAGGGCAAGCAGCGTGGTGGCATCGACCGCACCGAGCTCCTGCTGGCCGGATCCCTCGCTCTGACCACGGCGTTCATCGTCTTCAACAAGGTGGGTTCGCCGCAGTTCATGGTGTGGCTGGCCCCCGCCGTGGCACTGGGTCTGATCCACGATTTCAAGGCCTGGCGCACCCCGGCCGTGATGCTGATCCTGATCGCCATCACCACCTTCCTCATCTACCCGCTCTTCTACGACGCACTGAGCCACAACAACCCGCTCATGGCTCTGGTCCTGACCGTTCGCAACCTCCTGCTGGTGGGCCTCCTGGTGATCTCCGTCCACCGCCTGTATGTCCTGGGCCGCGACGCCAAGGCCGCCGCCCCGGCCGTCACCACGGCCTAGGAGCTGAGCATGCTGGATCGTCTGACTTCCCTGCGGGACCGCGTCCTGCCCGCTTCCGTCGTGGCCTGGTTCGGCACGCGTGCCAGCGTCTGGTGGGGCTTCGCCGTGGTGCACGGCTACTTCCTGGCCTGGATGGCGTCCTTCTTCCTCCGCGGTGACACGTTCAGCGACACGGAGCAGTACCGCCAGTGGGCCACCGGAGTGGTCCCGGACCGCCCCGGCATGGCGCCCATCACCCCCTGGGTGTACCCGGCTCTGGCACAGATCCCCATTCATCTGGCGAATCTGCTGGGCCCCTCCCTCTATCTGCTCGGCTGGTTCCTGATCATCACCGCGCTGAACGCCTGGGCACTGCTCGTGCTCCTCTCCGGTCCGCGGCGGACCACGGGCATCGCCCCGGCCTGGTGGTGGATGTTCTTCCTGGTCTTCATGGGTTACCTGAGCTTCGCCCGGGTGGAGGGCGTGGTGGCCCCGCTCGTGCTGGTGGGCCTGCTCGCCGCGGTCCGCCGCCCGGTCCTGGCGGCTGCGCTCCTGAGCGTCGCCACCTGGATCAAGGTCTGGCCTGCCGCGGTGATCGCGCCGATCGTGATCGCCAGCCGCGACCGGGTCAAGGTGCTGGCCACGGGCGTGGTGGTCACGGCCCTGGTCGTGGCGGGTACCTGGTCCACCGGGAACCTGTCCCATATCGCCGATTTCATGACACAGCAGGGTGAGCGCGGCATGCAGCTGGAAGCCACGTTCTCCACCCCCTGGGTGTGGCTGAGCGTGTTCGGGATCGCGGGGTCGCACATCGCGGACAACGTGGCGATCAACTCCTCCGAGGTGTACGGCCCGGGCGCCTCGGTGGCCGCCTGGCTCATGCAGCCGCTGTTCCTCGTGGTGATCCTGGGTGGTGCCGCCCTACTTCTCTGGGCGCTGCGCCGCGGAGCCGAACGCGAGGAGCTCTTCCTGGAAGGCGCCCTCCTGATGACCACCGCGTTCATCGTCTTCAACAAAGTGGGTTCGCCGCAGTTCATGATCTGGCTGGCTCCCGTGGTGATCGCGGGTCTGACGCACGACTGGGATCGCTGGAAGGTGCCCGGCGCCCTGCTGATGGTGATCGCCATGACCACCTTCGTGATCTACCCGCTGTTCTACACGCCGCTGATCCACGCGCACCCCGTGATGGCCGCGGTCCTCTCCTTGCGGAACGTGCTGCTGGTGGTGCTGCTGGTGTGGTCCATCCGCCGGACGCTGGACCTTGGACGCACCGCCTCACGGCAGGCGGCGGGGACACCGGCGCCGGCTCTCTGAACCCGGAAACCACAGGGACGACGACGGCGCGCAGTCAGCGCGCCGTCGTCGTCCCTTTTCCCATACCGGGCAGTGCCCGTCCCCGGCCGAGCCTCCCCGCCCGGGAGGCGAGGGTGAACCTCAGATGACGCCCCAGTTGTCGTCCGACTTCCGGCCACCGAACAGCGCCTTGCGTGTGTGCACATCCAGGAAGGCCAGGTAGACGGTCATGCCGAGAGCCACGAAGAAGGCGATGGAGGAGACCGGGACGCCCAGCTGAACGAAGGAGTACACGGAAAGCTGGTCCTGGGCGCCGAAGACCACGAAGAAGGTCACCACCACGTAGAGGGACTTGACCTGCCAGTCGTTACGGATGCCCGTGGCCGCCAGCAGCGGGACGAACCAGAGGATGTACCAGGGCTGAATGATGGGTGAGAGCAGCACGATCGAGGCCATGGCGAGACCCGCCCGGCGCACCAGGTGCTCGTGCTTGCCGCGCAGGATCAGCAGGGCGGCCAGAAGCATGGATCCCACCTTCAGCAGGCTGCGGAATCCGGTGGCGATGTCCCCGCCCGGCAAACCGAGGGCGTTGCAGAACATCTCCAGCTGCTGACCGAGGAATCCGGACGGCGCATAGCCGGTGTACCCGGGGGTGGGATCGGTCAGGGCGAACAGCCAGCCGAGCCCGAGGTTGTACGGGATGCCGCTCACCACCAGGATCGCCAGGGAACCGATGCCGCTGATGGCCCAGAAGACCACCTTGCAGAGCCAGCTCGCGCCCTTGCCCGCCCACATGAGGGCCAGGAAGGGCAGGAAGACCACGGTGATGATCTTCACCCCGATGGAAGCCGTGATGAGCAGCAAGGCCGTCTTGTGCTTGCCCACGGAGGCGAAGTAGAAGGCCGCCACGGCCAGGCCGACCATGAGCACGTCATTGTGCGCGCTGGCCACGAAGCTGATGAGGAAGAGGGGGTTCGCCACGGCGAGCCACAGGGCCCGGCCCGGGTTGATGCCATGCTGCGCCGCCAGCTTGGGGACGTAGACCATGCACAGCACCACACCGATGAGCGCCACCACCCGGAAGAGCAGCACCGAGTAGTCCGGCTGGGCGCCGGTGATGCCCACGACCGCACGGGCCAGCCACAGGAAGTACGGGCCGTACGGCGTGCGGTTCTCCGCCCAGGCCTGGTCGGCGCCGAGCGAGAACCAGTTGCTCAGGGACGAGATGCCTTGAGAGTACGGGTCCAGGCCTTCCGCCACGAGGCGGCCCTGGCCGGTGTACGCGTAGACGTCACGGGAGAAGATGGGCACCGCGAAGAAAAGCGGCAGGGCCCAGAGACCGATGGCCCAGACCACTGCCTTCAGGGACCCGCTCCCCCAGCCGCCCAGCCGCTGCCCCAACCTGATCCAGGAGCGGATGAGGATCATGGCGCCCAGGCTCAGCGCCAGAGTGGAGGCCGTGAGTCCCTGCCCCTCGGTGCGGAGGAAGATCACCAGGGGGTGCCGCAGCATGGGTGAGGCCGGAGCGATCCAGCCCATACCGATCGAACCGGCGAAGACCAGGAAGGAACCGAGGGTGCCCTCGATGATGGCGGGCCAGGGGTTGCCCGCCCAGGGTTCACGCCAGGAGAGGCGGCGCCTCCGGGGCGTTTTCGCGACGGTGGTGCTGTCCTGCGTCTCCGCCATGTCCGTCACCACCGCCACCCGTCCGTTCGTACCACTTCCGTCCCAGCTTGCCGCCTGGGACGACATCGGCCATCCGGCCTGGGCCCCTCATTTGCAGACGTCATTTTATCAGCGCAGGCCACCGGAACGGTGGAAGCCCTTCAGTCCCGAGCCGTCCGCCTGCCGGGGCGGAGCGCTACCGACCGGTAGTCTTTCCTCGTGGCTAAAACACAAGAGCGAATTGTCTGGATCGATTGCGAGATGACCGGGCTGGACCTGGAGCACGACGCCCTGATCGAGGTGGCGGCCCTGGTGACCGACTCGGAGCTGAACGTCCTGGGTGACGGCGTGGACGTGGTCATCAAGCCCTCTGACGAGGCGCTGGCCCAGATGAATGACTTCGTCCGCCAGATGCACACCGATTCGAAACTGCTGGACGAACTCCCGCACGGCATGACCATGGCCGAGGCGCAGGAGAAGGTCCTGGCGTACATCAAGGAATGGGTCCCCGGTGTCGGCGTGGCTCCCCTGGGCGGCAACTCCATCGGCACGGACAAGATGTTCCTGCTGCGGGACATGCCGGAGCTGGTGAACCACCTGCACTACCGGGTGATCGACGTGAGCACCATCAAGGAACTGTCCCGCCGCTGGTTCACCCGCGCGTACTTCCAGGCCCCCGCCAAGCACGGCGGCCACCGCGCCCTGGGCGACATCCGCGACTCCATCGACGAGCTGCGCTACTACCGCCAGGCCGTCTTCGTCCCCGCCCCGGGACCGGACACCGCCACTGCGCGGGAGATCTCCGCGCAGATCTCAGCCGCGCCGGAGAGCGCCGCCACCGCGGCCCAGGCGGGCCAGCAGATGTAATCTGCGCCACACGGAAGAATTTTTTCGTGAAAAATGGCAAAAGTGGCACGAAGTGGGTCCCGGAGCAGGTAAGCTAGTGGACGTTGCTTTTCGGGGGAACACCGGGGAAACCGGTCCGTCGAAAGCCGCATGGTGGGCGTAGCTCAGTTGGCAGAGCGCCTGGTTGTGGTCCAGGAGGTCGCGGGTTCAACCCCCGTCGCTCACCCCATGTATGGCGAGGTCCAGACCGACGCCGGAGAGATGATCTCCGGCAGGGTCTGGGCCTCGTCTTTTTGTTTCCCGAGCACGTTCGTTTCCATTACACCCGGCCTGTTGCACCCCGGGCCAGGCGGTCGGCACGGCAGAATGAGCTGCGGCAGACGCCGCCAACCGCCGTGGACAGGAGCCCGATGCGCCAGCGCCCCTTCAGACAAGTCGACGTGTTCGCCGAGACACCCTACCGGGGCAATCCCCTCGCCGTCGTGCTGGACGGAGCGGGCCTGGACACCGAGCAGATGCAGGAATTCGCCCGCTGGACGAATCTCTCCGAGACCACGTTCCTGCTGCCGCCGGAGTCCCCCGAAGCCGACTACCGGGTCCGGATCTTCACCCCGCTCACCGAGCTGGCCTTCGCCGGACATCCCACGCTGGGAAGCTGCCACGCCTGGCTCGCGGCCGGCGGCACACTTCGGAACCCTGAGCACGTGGTGCAGGAGTGCGCGCAGGGGCTGGTCCGCGTGCGGCGCGACGGCGAGCTGCTGAGTTTCGCGGCTCCGGACCCGGTGCTGGAGGCGGTCCCGGAAGAGCTGCGGGCCGAGGTACTCCAGGCCCTGGCGCTGCCGCCCGGCGCTCTGCTCGACGCGTGCTGGATCGACAACGGTGCACGGTGGATGGGCCTCCTCCTGCGCGACGTCGAGAGCCTTCACGCGGCACGACCACAGTCATCCGCGCTGCGCGCACTCGGCGTCAAAGCCGGGCTGTGCGCTCTCCACGCCCGGGACGACGGCGAATCGCCCGTCCTGGAGGTGCGCGGCATCACCCTGACGTCCCAGGGCATCGCCGAGGACCCCGCGACGGGCAGCCTGAACGCCGGGCTGGCGGGATGGCTGTCTCAGGAAGGATTCCTGGACCCGCCCTATGTGGCCCATCAAGGCACCGGAATCGGCCGCGCCGGACGCCTCCGCCTGGGCAGAGATGCCGAGGGGCAGCTCTGGGTCAGCGGGGCCGTGCACGACGGCGTGGAGGGCACCGTCCTGCTGTAGAACGGCGCCCTGCCCTGCTACTCCTTGCGCTTGCGCCGTCCCAGCAGGGTCTCCCGGTGTTCCGCGGGGAGCGTCTGTGCGGCCTTGGTGACGCCCATGACGATGGCCTGCTGACGCCGGCTGCTCAGCCCGTCCCACCACGCATCGGCGTTGCGGGGCCCCGATTCGATGGCATCGTCATCCGACTCAAGACCGAACTTCTCCGAAAGGTCCGCCACCAGGGCTTCACGGCGCAGGCGATCGGCCCGCCGGACATTGCGCTGCAGTGCCTTGAACGTGGCCACGCACATGAGAATCATCACCACGCTGAACGGCAGGGCGATGGTGATCGCGAGCGTCTGGATGGCCGAGAGGCCACCCGCCAGCAGGAGCGCGGCGGCCAGAGCGGCCGTGGCGAGGGTGAAGAACACCCGGATCCAGTTCCTCGGCTCCGTGTCGCCACCGGTGGCCAGCATGGCCATCACCAGGGATCCGGAGTCGGAGGATGTGATGAAGAAGATCGCGGAGAGGATGATCGCACCCACCACGAGCATGCCACCCGCGGGCAGCTGACCCAGGACCTGGAACAGGGCAGCATTGGCGTCCACACTGCCGTCGGCCGCGATCACGGACGTGTACCCAGTGGACTTGTTCATCTCATGGAAGATCGCCGTGCCGCCCAGGACACCGAACCAGACGAAGGTGATGAGGGCCGGCACGAGCACCACGCCGAGGATGAACTCACGCACCGTGCGGCCCCTGGAGATCCGGGCGATGAAGACACCCACGAAGGGCGCCCAGCTCATCCACCAGCCCCAGTAGAAGGTGGACCAGGACGCCTGCCAGGCTGCTCCGGCGTCGCCCGTGAACGCGGAGGTGTCCGTGGACATCCCCAGCCAGTTCTGCAGATAGTGGCCCACCGACTGCACGATCTCCTTGGCCAGGAACTGCGTGGGACCGACGATCAGGATGAAGAGCAGCAGAGCGCCGGCCAGGATCAGGTTGATGCTGGAGAGCCACTTCATGCCGCGGGAGACGCCGGAGAGCACGGACCACAGCACGAAGCACGTGACCACCACGATGATCACGTATTCGATCCAGTGATTGTCCTCGGCGATCACGCCCAGGGACTTGAGGCCCGCGCTGATCTGTGTCACGCCCAGCCCGAGCGAGGTCGCCACGCCGAACACCGTGCCCACCAGGGCCACGACGTCGATCGCGTTTCCCCAGCCGCCGCGCACCACTTTCTCCCCGAGGAGGGGCTCCAGGGCCCAGCGCACGGCGAGAGGCCGTCCGCGCCGGTGGATGGCGTGGGCCAGGGCGAGGCCCACCACCACGTAGATCGCCCACGGCTGGAAACCCCAGTGCAGGAAGGTGGTCGCGATGGCCTCCTGCGCTTGGGCGCTGGGCTGGAGATGCTGCTCGGCGAGGGACGGCTTGGGCGTGGCGAAGTGGGTCAGAGGCTCAGTCACCCCGTAGAACACCAGGCCGATGCCCATGCCCGCCGCGAAGAGCAGCGCGAACCAGCTGACCAGGGAGAACTCGGGGTCGTGCTCCGGTCTGCCCAGTTTCACGTCTCCCTTGCGTGAGAACCCGAGGTACACGCAGAACAGGACGAACCCGAAGGCAAGGAGCACGTACCACCAGCTGAAGTTGGCGATGATGGCGCCCTGGACGGCCGCGATGCCGACGTTCATGGCTTCGGGGCTGATGATGGTGGCCGCGACGAACGCGAGCACGATCACCGCGGTGGGCCAGAACACCCAGCGGGCGATGCCGGTCTTTGAAAGGTCGGTGGACGGGACAGGTGGACTCTGGCTCTCCGTACTCATGCTTCGACCGTATCCAAGCCCTGAATCGACGGGCAAGCCGGAGGCTCCCGTGCCACAGCCGGCCGGTCCCTGCGGTTTGTCCGGGGTTGCGCGTTCCGGTATTGTTTCCGGACGTGTCCTCGTGGCACGGTTCCAGGGCTCCGTCCCAGCTTGGCCGTATCGGATTCCGATGCGGCCTTACTCGTTCATCCGCACATCGGCAAGAGGGGAAGTGGCGGCCATGGCAGTCCGTCCTGTGACTATCTGGGGCGAACCGGTGCTCCATCGCCGGGCCGAAGAGGTCACCGTCTTCGACGAGGAACTGCGCGCGCTCATCGCCGACATGTTCGAGACCAACGATGCCGCGAACGGTGTGGGCCTGGCGGCTCCGCAGATCGGCGTCGGGTTGCGGATCTTCGTTTACAAGTACGCCAATGAGGACGGGGTCCCGCCGCAGGGTGTCCTGGTGAACCCCCGCCTCACGCTTTCCAAGGTCTCCGGCGCCGCCCCCGATCCTGAGGATCATGTGGAAGGCTGCCTCTCCTTCCCCGGCGAGCACTACCCGCTTCAGCGCGCCGACTGGGTACGGGTGGACGGCTTCGACGGCTTCGGCAACCCCGTCTCCTTCGAGGCCACCGGCTGGTTCGCCCGCGTCATGCAGCACGAGTACGACCACCTGGACGGCCTGCTCTACGTGGACCGGCTGATCGACCGCTACGCCCGCCGTGCCAAGCGCCAGGTGAAGCGGAACGGCTGGGGCGTCCCCGGCCTGACGTGGATGCCCGGGGTGGATCCCGATCCCTTCGGGCACGACACGGAGGACTGATCCATGGGGCATGCTGAACTGCTCAACCTGCTCGGCATCCAGGATGCCGACCGCGAGGCCGTTCTGGCTCTCCTGGAGGGCGCGCCCAGCGACGGCGCGCTGACAGCCCTGGGCATCCTGCGGGAGCGGCTCGGCACCTTCCCCGGCGGCTATGCACCCAACGGCGGGGTGGATGAGTTCGGCTGGCTGGAAGCCTATGCGCGCTTCACCCCCGAACTGCTGGCTTATTGGGACGGCCTCGGCATCCCCCAGGACATCGTGGCTGCCACGCTGGCCGATCTGGGCCGCCATGTGGACATCAACCGCAGGGTGTTCGGGACGTTTGGCTTCGAGACCTTCGGGTGGCTGTCCCTGCATTTCGCCGGCAATCTCTTCCAGCTGGGCCGGCTGCAATTCCATCTGCTCCCCCATCACGAAGACGAGCAGTGGGCCGAACCCGGCGAGTGGATCCTCTCCGTGCACATCCCGGAAGGCGGTGGCCTCTCCCCCGCCGTGGTGGATGAAAGCTTCAGCCAGGCGGCCGAGTTCTTCGCCCGGCACTTCCCGGACAGGCCCGTCCGCAGCGCGGAGTGCATCTCCTGGCTGCTGGATCCCGAACTGGCCCGCCGGGTGCCCGGCAGCAACATGACCCGCTTCGCCCAGCGCTTCACCCTGGACCGCACCAGCGCCTCCCCCACGGACGCCGTCTACTTCACCTTCCGCAAACGCGGGATGGATGATCTGGATCAGCTTCCCCGGGAGAGCTCGCTGCAGCGGGCGGTGCTGGAACACATCGACGACGGCGGCGAGTGGGGTCTGGGGCACGGTCACCTGACGCTGCCGCGCGCCTGAGCCGCGGCTCCCAGGTGCCAGGCCGGCGCCCCCGAGCCGCTGGGCTCAGAGGACGCCCGCGGCCTGCCGGAACGCCGTCACCACGGCCCGGTGGTCGCCGTCCCGGGTGGCCAGTTGCACCTCGCTGGTGTAGCGCCCGGGACCGGTCAGTTCCCGCAGCACCGCGCCCACGGGCAGCTCCCCCGTCACGCTCCGGGGTGCGATGGTGATGCCCAGGCCCCGGGAGACGAGCTGGATGATGGTGTGCCACTCGGTGCATTCCTGGTCCGGGCGGCGTTCCACGCCCAGGTCCCGGAACGGCTTCAGATTGAGATCGAGAGCCCGGGGCCCGCTGCTGCGGGGGAAGAGGATCAGCGGCGAGCCGAGCAGCCCGGCGGCGTTCACCTCCGGACCGGCCGCCGCCGGATGATGCTCCGGCAGCACCGCCACGAAGTCCTCCCTACTGAGGGTGCTGAGCAGAATGCCGTCCTCCGCTTCCGCGTCCCGGACGATCCCGATGTCACAAGTACCGCGGCGCAGCTGTTCCAGCACCTGCGTGGTGTCACCGTTGGAGAGCCGTACCTGGACGTCCGGTCTGAGTACGGAGAAGCCCTGGAGGTGTTCGCTGACGATCACTCCGGCCGAGGTGATGAAGGCGAGGTCCAGGCGGCCTGTCTCACCTCGGGCCACCCGTTTCGCCTCCTCGACGTCGCGTTCCAGCCGGTCCAGGAGTTCCCGGACCCGGGGCAGGAAGGCGGCGCCCGCCTCGGTCAGGGCCACCTGGCGAGAGGTCCGTTCGAACAGCCGCAGCTCCAGCAAGTCCTCCATCTGACGGATCCGCTGGGACAGGGCCGGCTGGGCGATGCCCAGATCCAGAGCCGCCTGGCCGAAGTGGAGTTCCCCGGCCAGCACGGCGAACGCCCTGAGATGCTTCAGTTCGAGTGATCCATTCATAATATGAGGCTATCAATCAAGGTCATTTGATTTATTGGACTTCTCAATCAAGGCTGGACAGACTTGTCCTGAGCCCGAGAGGAGGCCTCCATGGCCCAGCAGCCCGCGACCGGCGTCACCATCGATTCCCTGAACGGACCGGAGGACGTCCTTGCCTTCCGCCAGATCAGCGAGGAATGGCTCACGGAGCACTTCCAGCTGGAGCCGGAGGACCTCCACGCACTCGGGGAACCACAGCGAACCATCGTCGAGCCCGGCGGGGACGTACTCCTGGCCCGGGACCGGAGCACGGGCGAAGTCCTCGGCGTGGTCGCGCTCGTGGCCTACCCGGAGGAGGTCTTCGAACTCGCCAAGATGGGCGTCCGCCGCCGGGCCAGGGGTCGCGGCGCCGGCGGCCTCCTGGTGCACGCCGCCATCGAACGTGCCTCCGCGCTCGGAGGCCGGCGCCTGTTCCTGAGCACCAATCACACGCTGACCAGCGCACTGCGGCTGTACCGGGCGGCCGGTTTCGTCACCATCCGGGCGGACGAGGTCCCCGTCCGGGACTACTATGCGCTCAAGCTGGACCGCGCGGACGTCTATCTGGAACTCAAGTAGCCGCCCTCAGCGTCCCGGGACGCCCGGTCGCCCAATGATGTTCTGCTCCGGGCATCCATCCAGCACACGCCGCATGGCGTCCCGCTCCTGCGCACTGACACTCAGGCCATAGCTGTACTTCACGGACACCTGCCGGGCCACATAGTGACAGCGGAAGGCCTTGTTGTCCGGGAGCCAGGTGGACGCGTCCTGGGCGCTCTTGCTCTGGTTCGTGGCGCCGTCCACCGCCAGCAGGTTGAGCGGATCATTGGCCAGCGTCTGGCGCTCCTGTGAGCTGAGATGATCCGCCCCGCTCTTCCAGGCCTCGGCAAGCGCCACCACGTGGTCGATCTGAACCGTCTGGCTGCTCCCCTGGCCCCGTTCGAACGGGATGTGCCGCCCGGTGTACGGGTCCCAGAGTTCACCCGAGGCCACCCGGCACAGCGTACGGGCGGAACTCGCGGTGAAGGTCACCGCGCTCAGGTCACGGCGCAGGATGTCATTGCGGGTGTCGCAGCCATTGCGGTCTGCATCCGCCCAGGCCTGGCCGAACTGCATCCGCTCATACCCCCGGGACGACTCCTTGGCCGCCACCGGCAGGGCGTCCAGGACGGAGCGCGCCGAAGCATCCGGGACGGCATGCAGGACCGGGATGGGCTTCATCCAGCCCCAGTCGTACACCCGGGCGGTGGAGGGACCGGCGCTGCCGTCCCCCAGCTCGAACTGGCCGCGCAGAAAGAACCAGCCGAGCAATCCCACCACGGCCGCCGTGACCACGGCGAGGAACGCTGCGGCGCCCCGGGACCGCCGTCGTCGTCTCAGGTAGCCCGCCCAGCTCACACTCACTCATGACCCCTCTCAGACCGGACCGATGTCCGCACCGGTCCAGCCTAGGAGGGGTCACTGACAGAATTGGCGGCCCGCGGTGGGCATGTGGAGAAGCTCACACACAGGCCGGGGTGTCACTGCTCTTTCCGGACCCTGACA
>Ga0153950_1000583_pt1 | contig 16368 bp, 17 predicted proteins | sample TSNJ034MetaG_FD_104737 | JGI IMG/M metagenome (GOLD analysis project Ga0153950, IMG submission 104737) | Attine ant fungus gardens microbial communities from New Jersey, USA - TSNJ034 MetaG | ecosystem: Host-associated > Fungi > Mycelium > Unclassified | place: USA: New Jersey, Wharton State...
TAGCTCGGATATTGTATATCGGGCTTCCCCCTCCTCTTTAAGATTTGCTATTAGCCAGGAGGTTAACCTAAAGGCTTCGCCTGGAAGGCGAGGGTTTTAACCCCATTATACAGACAATAATACTAGTTAATACATGTTGATATTAGTTGACACCTGTATGAATGTATGATATGCTGTAATTCAGATACCATAAACATCAAATGTTTTTCAAAGGAGAATCATCATGCCTCTTATGAACATGGAGCGTATGCTAAAAGACGCCACCGCAAATGGGTACGCCGTGGGCGCTTTTAACATATTCAACCACCTGACAGCGGCGGCTGTCATCCAGGCAGCCGAGGAAAACAGGGCCCCTGTCATCATTCAGGTTTCCACCAAAACCGTGAAGCAGATGGGGCTGAACGACTGCGTGGAGACAGTTTCCCGCCTGGCCGCAAAGGCGAGTGTACCCGTTGCTTTGCACTTGGATCATTGCACAGATTTCATGTTAGCCAAATCGTGCGCTGATGCCGGCTTCACATCCATCATGTTTGACGGCTCCCACCTCCCCTTTGAAGAAAACATCAAATTCACAGCAGACATGGCCGCTTACGCCGCGCCGCTGGATATTTCGGTAGAAGGGGAACTGGGCGCCATCGCCGGTGTGGAGGATGATATTGCCGTAGCCGACGATGCTGCTTTGTTGGCCGAGGTGGAAACCTCCAAAGAATTTGTCCGGTGTACCGGTGTAACCGCATTTGCCCCTGCGGTAGGCACGGCACACGGCTTATACAAAAAGACTCCGGTTGTTGATTTTCAGCGGTTTGCGGATATCAAGGAGGTGTGTGACTGTCCCTTGGTGGTTCATGGCGGCACAGGACTCTCTGATGAAACTTTCCACAAGCTGATTTCCCTGGGCGCTTCGAAGATCAACATCTCCACCGCTATCAAGGTCGCTTATCTTGGCGCCAGTGAGGATTTCTGGAAAAAGCACCAGGATGAATCCAATCCATTCGTCCTGGACAACACCCTTACCCAGGCGGTTAAAGAAACAGTCCGCATACATATATTGCTGTTCGGATCGGACAGAAAGGCGTAGCAGATGGTGGAAAAAGCTTGCTATCTCTGTGATTTGCACACCCACACGTTGCATTCAGACGGAAACGACACCAACAGGGAGCTCATTGACAAGGCGGCGGAGCTGGGCCTGCGTGTATTGGCCATAACCGACCACGATGTGCGGCCCATACCGGTAACCCATGAGGACGGGCACACTGTCAGTGCCGCCGTATACGGTTTGACCAAAGGTTTGCGGGTCATTGACGGCATTGAGTTTTCCTGTGACACCCATGTGGACGATGTGCACATTGTCGGGCTGGGCTGTGATTTTACCGACCCATTGTTTGACGCGGTGGAGGAGGAAAGCCAACGGAGCAAAATTGAAGGCTACCACCGCTTAGTGGAAATTTTGGCCGCCGACGGAATGAATCTGACCTGGGAAGAGCTTCTGGAAAACAAGGGCGCTCCCCGCCAGGAACACAATATTCAGCGCAAGCATATCTTTGAGGCCATCGCCCAAAAGGGGTACACCAGGGACTGGAGCGAGGCTAAAATTCTGGTGCGGAACACACCCAAATACAGTGTGCGCAGAGAAAAAATTGATCCCCTCCGGGCTATCCGGATAATCAAGGATACCGGTGGTCTGGCCATTTTGGCGCACCCTTACCTGATTGATGATCAGGTGGAGCTAAAGGGCAGGCGGGTGAGCCGCTTCGACTATATCGAACCTTTGATTGCCGCCGGACTGGACGGCATGGAAGCGGCTTACCCCTACGACAAAACCAGCTATAAAGGAAACCAAACGCCTCGGGAAATTGAGTCCGAGGTTCGTCAGCGGTATGAGAGCCGCCTGAACCTGATTTCAGGTGGATCGGATTACCACAACGACGGGAAAAAGGGTGCCAAAAACCCCCGGATGATTGGAGAAAAGGGGGTGACGGAAGAATATTTTAACAGTGTGATTCTGCCTCTGCTTGAATGTGCCCGCCGAAAATGAGTGCCAAGCAATTTTTAGGTGAATTTTCCCATAATCTATGCTATACTGAATATTAATTGAAATGAAAACGAGTTAGTCAGGGCTGTAACTGAGTAGTTGGGAGGGGGCATATCTCATACTAAAAAAGGACGGGCCCATACCACTTCACATCCAATTGTACGAGCTGCTCAAACAAAAAATCGCAACCGGTGAGTATGCACCCCATCAGGCCATTCCGTCGGAAAATGAGCTGCAGCAGAGCTTTGACATCAGCCGAACCACCGTGCGGAATGTGATTACAAGGCTGGTCAACGACCAATTGCTTTACCGCGTTCCCGGTAAGGGAACCTTTGTGACCGAGAGTAAAATCACAGCGGTGACCATGGCCAAAAAGGGTATCCGGGAACAGCTTGAAGAGATGGGCTATGAAACCAATACCAATTTGATCGAAATGTGCACCGTGCAGGCGGACCGTTATCTGGCCGACCGTCTGCTCATTGACGAGGGTAGTCCCCTATACCAAATCACCCGGGTACGCTATGTCAACAACATGCCTTTCAGCATACACACCACCTTTACCGTTGCATCGCTTTGCCCGGATCTTTTTAAAAAGGATATTGAGCACGAGCCGCTCTGTACCATCCAAAAACGGGAGTACGGTATTATTGCCAAACACGGCATCGAAACTCTTGAGAGCGTGGTCACCACCTCCCAACAATCCAAATATCTGGAGAGTCCCCGGGATTTTCATGTGCTGCTGATGGAATGCACCATGTATTCCACGGAAGAAGTCCCCTACGAATTTTCCCGGGTAGTTTTCCGAGGCGACCGCATCAAGTTGAGTTTTAATTTTGAACGACAGAACCAATAGGAGGGAATGAGGGTAAATGCGAATACTATCAGCAGATTTTGGCACCTCTTCTGTAAAGATGGCTATTGCCGACGATAACCAGAACATACTCACGTCAACCAAGGTTTACTATGATTACCAGGTTCTCAACAAAATGCATGTACAGTTGGACGCGGACGTTGTATACCAAGCATTCCTGGAAGGCTGCCACCACTTCGGCCAACAAATCAAGGAAATTGACACACTGGTCTTTTGTGTGTTTTCCCCTTGCCTGATTGCCATGGACGTTGATGGCACGCCCCTGTGCCCCGCTATTTTGCATCTGGATCGGCGCAGCTATGCCCAGTCCCGTTATGCCGTCCGGCGGTTGGGCAAGGAACCTTTTCTCCGCATCAACGGGAACCTTCCTTTCGCGGGGGGGATCTCCTGTACCAGCATGCTCTGGATCAAGGACAATTGCCCTGATATTTACAAAAAAACTCACAAATTTGGACACCTGAATACATACTTTCTCAAAAAAATGGTGGATGAATGGATTATCGACCCCACCAACGCCTCTTTCACCGGCATTTATGAGACCCTTTCCTTTGGAGGCTGGTCAAAAGAGCTGTGTAACGGACTGGGCCTTTCCATGGATAAGCTTCCGGAAATACGGCCGTCCTTGTCTTTGGCGGGCAGCCTGTGTTCGGATGTGGCAACCGCCTCGGGGTTGCGCTCCGGTATCCCGGTGCTGGTGGGGGCCAATGATACCTCCGCCGCCGCCTTTGGTGCCGGCGCAGTAAAAAACGGGGACATCAACAACATCTCCGGCTCCAGTGAAATCGCCACCATCACCACCACCCAGCCGGTGACCCATGAAAAATACTATATCCGCACCTCTGTTGAGGAAAACACCTGGCTTTACCTGGCCATTACCGTGGGGGGCTTTGCCCTGGACTGGTTCCGCAAACAGTTTTACCCGGACATGGGAAAAACCTATTTTTATGAGGATTACCTGCAATCGGTCATAGAGAAAAACATCGTGCCCGAGGTTCGCTTCCTGCCCCATCTATCCGGCGACCGCCATAGCCTGCAAAAGCGCCGGGGCGCATTCTACAACCTGACCCTGGATACCACACGGGAAGAAATGCTGGTGGCTTTGCTCATTGGTTCTTTCGATCCCATATTAAACATGCTTCGCCTGGTGGAGAAACATCAGCCCCTCAATTCGGATATCACCTGGACTGGCGGGCTCATCAGCGACTCCTACCAGCAGTTTAAAAACAAGGTTTTTAAGGGCTACACTTTCCATACCCGGCAGGAGTGTTCCACCATGGGTAACCTGAAAATCGCGGGCCACGTATTGAAGGTGTGATAGATATCCGCCAAAGAGAGAAGGAGATTTCGCAATGAACAATAAAGCGCATCTGTCCGGCCTGTATCCCCCTGTAATGACCCTTTTCCGGGATGAAAAGCTAGATTTGGAGTCATTGGCCTTTAACATCCGCAAAATGAACGAAACCTCCCTGATGGGGTATATGCCCCTGGGAAGCAATGGTGAATTCCGTGCGCTCAGTGACGAGGAATCTATACGCGTTATCCGCACGGTCAAGGAAAATGCCGCCCCCGGTAAATATCTCATGGGCGGGGCAGGCAGGGAATCCGCCTATCATACCGTGGAGTTTATCAAAGCACTTTGCGAGGTGGGCATCGACTTTGCCAGCATCCTCACCCCATCGTATTTCACGTCCAAAATGAACGACGACGCCATCATCCGGTATTATACCTATGTAGCGGATCATTCTCCGGTACCCATCCTCATTTACAATGCGCCCAAGTTTGCGTCCGGCGTTTTGGTTTCCGCGCAAGTCGTCCACACTTTAAGCCAGCATTCCAATATTGTGGGCATGAAAGACACCTCCTCCGAGGACATTTCCATCTACACCAAGGCTGTGGCCGCAGAAGCGGATTTCTATGTGCTGGCAGGCTCCATCAACAAATACATAGACGGCCTGGAAGCGGGAGCCATTGGCGGCGTGCTTTCCCTGTCCAACTACCTACCGGAGCAGTGCTGTAAAGTGGAGGCCCTGTATAAGGCTGGTCAGCCGGACAAAGCCCGGGCCCTATCCGATCAGTTGATTGCGTTGAACAAAAAAACCGCCGGGAAATACGGCGTGGCCGGTGTCAAGGGCGCTATGGACCTGTTGGGATACAAGGGCGGGGAACCCCGCAATCCCCTGCGCCCGGTGAGCGCGGAAGCGTTGGAAGAGATGCGTCAGGTATTTGTGCAGGAGGGGTATTTGAAATGAAAACTATTGTATTATCCCAGGCCATCCACCCAGCGGGTCACGAGCTCATCAAGGACAAATTCAACGTAGTCGTTCCGGCGGATTTGTCACAAGAGGCTTTTCAGAAAGCGGCTTCCCAAGCGGACGCCATTATTCTGCGCACCAATGTCAAGGTTACAAAAGAAATCATAGAGAGCGCCCCCAACCTAAAAATCATCTCCCGCACCGGCGCCGGGGTGGATAATATCGACTTGGAAGCGGCTGATGCCCACAATGTCCTGGTGTGCAATCTTCCCGGGGCCAACAATGTTTCCGTAGCAGAGCATGCTGTTTCCATGATGACGGCGCTGGCCAAGCAGCTGCCCCTTTTGGACAAAAGCGTCCGTAATGAGGGGCAGTGGCAGTTACGCCACCGGAACTATCCGGTGGAAATGAACGGCAAAACCCTGGGCGTGGTGGGGCTGGGTGCCATCGGCGCCTTGGTCGCGGGTATCTGCGCCAACGGCTACGACATGCAGGTGCTTGCCTACGATCCCTTTGTCGACCAAAGCCGGTTTAGCGGATATGCTTTCAGCGATACCCTTGCGGAGTTATTTGCTAAAAGCGATTTTATCACCCTCCACTGCCCTTCCCTGCCCCAGACCAAGGGGATGATCACTCGGGAACTGTTGTTTAGCATGAAACCGGAAGCTTTCCTGGTCAACTGCTCCCGGGGAGATGTGCTGGATACAAAGGCCCTGTTTGATCTCTTGAATGAACATCGCATCGCCGGTGCCGCCCTGGATGTATTTGAAAAAGAGCCGCCGGATCTGGATGATCCATTGCTGAGCTCGCCCAACGTTATCGTTTCCCCCCACGCGGCGGCCCTTACCAAAGAGGCTTCTACCCGCATGTCCACAGAGGCCTGCCGACAGGTGATCTCCTACTTTGAAACCGGAAAACCGCTCCATATCTATGGGAAAAAATGAAGCACGATGGGATAGCAGCTGCAATCACAAAGCAGTATAAGCACTTCCGGTACAGCCGGGGGACAGAAACCAAAAATACAAAGCCCCTTATCTTTCACGAGGTAAGGGGCTTTGTATTTTTTGTGCAGCCATTGTCATTGTCTTTTAGGAAATTGAATCAGCACAGTGGTTCCGTTGCCTTCTTCGCTTTTCAGTTCCAGACGAGCGTTGTGGAAGATTGCGCCGTGCTTGACGATACTGAGCCCCAGTCCGGTACCGCCGGTTTCCTTGGAGTGGCTTTTGTCCACTCGGTAGAACCGCTCGAACACCCGTGCATGGTGCTCCTTCGGGATGCCTATACCAGTGTCGGAAACTGTCAGAAGAACGCTGTCCGGCTGTTCCTCAACCGTGATGCTGACGCTTCCGCTATACTTGTTGTATTTAATGGCGTTGTCGCAGAGATTACCCACTATCTCCTCCAGAATATGGGAAGCGCCAAAAATCACGGCAGCATCGCCGGATACGTCCACCCTTACATCCCTATCCTTAGCCGGCTGGAGTAACCGCTGTACCACATCCCGGGAGAGCGCCAGCAAATCCACCTCTTCTCTAGGAACGGCCTCGCTCTTTTCGTCGAGCCGGGACAGACGGAGGATGTCGTCCACAAGGGCAATCATCCTTTTCGCCTCGTTGTAGATACGTGCGGCAAATTGAGGAATATCTCCTGATTTTGCCATGCCGTCCTTTATGATCTCCGCGAATCCGGAGATTGAAGTCAGAGGGGTTTTCAACTCATGGGACACATTGGCGGTAAATTCCCGGCGCATCTGCTCGGCTTTCAGTCGATCCGTCACATCCATTAACAGCAGAACTATACCCCTGATTGTATCATCACCGGCCACAGGGCTGGCAAGGAGCTGATATTCCCGCCCGCCCAAGGTAAGAAGCGTTTCACCCGCCGCTCCGCTCAATCCTTGGAAAACCGCCCTTTGTAACGCTTCATCCCGGTTCATGCTCAGGATATGCTTTCCGGTGCATTCCTCCTGCCCCAATCCCAAAGCTGTAAGGGCGCTTTGATTTATGGAAAGGACTTCGGCGTCCTTTCCAAGCAGGATAAGTCCCTCCCGCATATTTCCGGTGATAGCGGAAAACTCCCGGCGCTGTTCTTCCATTTGCGTCAGCTGCTCCTTGATTTCCAGCCGCTGACGCTCTATGCGGCGGAGTAGCGGCGACAATTCCTCATATACATCGTTGGATAAAGGATCGTTTAAATCCACATTGTTAATGGGTACGGCTATCCTTCCGGCCAGGTAGTTCGCGGATCTACCGGATACGAGGATCGCCGCCAAGAAAGCCAGCAGAATATACGGAAGATATCTCAAAACCGTGACCCACACGCTGTCCATATCGCCGGATACCCGCACCACCTGGCCGTTTTGCAGGCGGACAGCCCGGTAATACGTTTGGGTTGACAGCGTCTCGGAATATCGCCGGGCCTCGGATACGCCTGTCCGAAGCGCGCCAGCGATTTCCGGACGGTTCGCGTGGTTTTCCATGCGGGCGGGATCCTCCTTGCTGTCAAAGACAACGGTGCCATCCGGCGCAACCAGGGTAATCCGTGTAAAGGTGGCCTGGGTGGCCTCCAATCCCGACGTATCCCCGTTGTTGAGGGACGCCGCAACATACACTGTCTCGTCCCGAATCATGGTTTGCATGCGCTCGAAAGAAAATTTGTACAGTACCACGGTAACAAAGATACAGGCCAACATTATACACAGCAGCATAACGCCGCACATACTGCGGAAAATTCTCTTTTTCATTGGTATTTCTCCAGCAAGATATTTTATCCGATGCGGTAACCTACTCCCCGTACTGTCTCGATCAGGTCGCCGCCCTCCTCCAATTTTTTGCGGAGGGACCGAATATGCACATCTACAGTTCGGGTCTCCCCGTCGAAGCTGTAGCCCCAGATACGCTCCAATAGCTGCTCCCGGTTGAACACATGGCCGATGTTTTCAAGCAACAGGCGAAGCAGCTCAAACTCCTTAACGGTCAGGGGAATCTCCTTGTCGTTTACTGCAACGCTGTAACGGGCGGTATCCACAAAAATGGGGCCCCGCACCAATGCGTCTCCGCCGCCTTTTTCCCGGATACTGCGGCGCAGCACCGCCCGCACACGGCTGACCAGCTCCATAACGCCAAAGGGCTTGGTGACATAGTCATCCGCGCCGGCGTCCAGCCCCAGCACCTTGTCATACTCCGCGCTTTTGGCGGTTAGCATGATAACGGGGAGCTCCCGCGTGCCGAAAGTGGATTTCAGCCATTTCAAGATGGATATGCCGTCCTCACCGGGCAGCATAATGTCCAATATGATCAGGTCCGGCTCCGCTGTTTGCATCGCTGTTCGAAACACTTCCCCGTCCTCAAAGCCCTCCGCCTCGTAGCCGCTGGCGTTCAAGGAGTAAATAACCAGTTCCCTAATGTTTTCCTCGTCTTCCACCACATAAATTTTCATGCCGACCCTCCGTGCTCGCCAGTGATGGAAAACTCCACCCATTCGGCAATATTGACAGCGTGGTCGCCGATGCGTTCCAGGTATTTCGCCGTCATGAGCATATCCATCGCATGTGCGGCCCCGGCCGGATTCCGGACGATCAGGGCGGTGATCTCGTCCCGCGTTTTCAGAAACAGCGCATCCACCTTGTCGTCCTGCCTCATGACCATTCGGGCGAGCCCCAGGTCCTGCCTCACAAAGGCGTCCACCGCGCCGGTAACCATGGAGATGGTCGCCCGCGCCATTTCACCCAGGGAGAAAGCTTGGATGTCTCCCCTGCTGTCGATGTGTTTGCTGATTTCCGCTATATCCGCCGCCTGATCGCCGATACGCTCCATATCGGTGATCATCTTCAGCGTCGACGATATCTGCCGCAGATCCCGCGCAACCGGCTGTTGCTGAAGGAGCAGCTTCAGGCAGAGGGCTTCGATTTCCCGCTCCTTGTCGTCGATCTCCTGATCCGCCGCCCAGGCTTTCTCTGCATAGTCGGAACCACCCTCCAGCAGCGCCTTTGCGGCGTTGGCAATTGCAGTTTCACAAAGGGCGCCCACGGAAATCAGCTCGTTGTGCAATTGTTTTAATTGATTTTCAAAGCTGTTCCGCATCATCCAAACCTCCCGGTAATGTAATCCTCGGTGCGCTTGTCGGCCGGGACAGAGAAGAGTTTTTCGGTTTCCCCACACTCGATCATTTCCCCCAACAGGAAAAACGCGGTTTTGTCTGAAATGCGGGCGGCCTGCTGCATATTGTGGGTAACAATAATAATAGTATACCGCTTCTTTAATTCTACCGCAAGGTCCTCAATTTTCAAAGTGGAAATTGGATCAAGCGCCGAGGTTGGCTCATCCATCAGCAGCACCTCCGGCTTTACCGCCAGCGCCCGAGCGATGCAAAGCCGCTGCTGCTGCCCGCCGGAAAGGCCCATGGCGCTCTTTTTCAGCCGGTCCTTCACCTCGTCCCAGATAACCGCGTCCCGCAAAGATTTTTCCACGATTTCATCCAATTGGGCCCGGTTTTTCATCCCGTGGGTGCGGGGGCCGTAGGCAATGTTGTCATAAACGCTCATGGGAAAAGGGTTGGGCTTCTGAAACACCATACCCACCCGGGTCCGCAGGTGGTTCACATCCATGTCAAATATGTTTTCGCCATCCAATTCCACTTCACCCTCAACGCGACAGCCCTCCACCATGTCGTTCATGCGGTTGAGGGTCTTGAGGAAAGTGGATTTCCCACAGCCTGACGGGCCAATGAGGGCGGTGATTTCTTTCTCCAGCAAAGGCAGCGTTATTTTTTTTAACGCCTGAAACTCCCCGTAGTAGAGATCCAGGTTTTCGGTGTTGTATTTGATACCTGCCATTTCTCTTTATCCTTTCGCTATCTTCCGGGCCAGAAAACCGGACAGGGCATTTATCCCCACCACCATAATCTGAAGTACCACCGCCGTGGCGTAGGATGCCTCGATATGCATTCCCTCGCTTTGCAGCGCGTACATATGGATTGCCAGCGTGCGCCCGGAACCCATCAGGTTGCCCGGTATACCCGCCACAGTTCCGGCGGTGTAGATCAGCGCCGCCGTTTCCCCAACGATTCGACCGATCGCCAGGATTACGCCGGCCAAAATTCCCGGAACGGCGCTGGGAAGCACCACCCGGAACACAGTGCGCAGCTTGCCGGCTCCCAGCCCGAAGCTGGCCTCTCGGTAAGTATCCGGCACGGACTCAAGGGCTTCCTCCGTGGTGCGCATAATCAGAGGCAGGATCATGATGGACAGCGTGAAGGCCCCTGCTAATATGGAGTATCCCCACCCTAACGCGGTGACAAAGAACAACAGCCCAAACAGACCATAAACAATCGAGGGGATGCCCGACAATGTCTCGGCGGTCATCCGGACGATACTCACCAGCCAGTTGCCCCGCTTCGCATATTCCGCCAGATAGACGGCGGAGCAGATTCCTAGGGGAACCGCGATTAGCAGTGACAGCAACGTCATAGTCAGCGTGTTGACCAGCGCCGGAAACAGGGACACGTTTTCGGAGTTATACTCGAACGCGAACAGGGAAAGGGTAATATGGGGGAGCCCTTTGACCAGGATGTAGCCGATAAGCAGCAGGAAGACGCCGACGGTAATGACAATGGCGGTCACAGTGACGCAGAGCAGGAAAGCGGAAAGGGGCTGGTTGCGGTAGGACCGGGTATGTCCTCGTGAAGATTTCGTTTTATCAGTCAGCAGCCGCCCGCGGGCGCTCATCTGTCCGTTCACGATTTCACCCTCTTTCGCAGCACGGAAAATACAAGATTTATAGTTAAAATGAACATAAACAGGATCACGCCGGTAGCGATCAGGGCCTCCCGGTGCAGGTCGGTGGCATATCCCATTTCTATGACGATGTTGGCGGTCAGGGAGCGGATGCCCTTGAGCAGTCCGGCAGGCATCCGGGCCTGATTTCCGGCCACCATAACCACCGCCATGGTCTCACCGATGGCGCGGCCCACCCCCAACACGATGCTGGAGTAAACGCCGGATTTGGCAGCGGGCACAACGATGAAGAACACGCTCTTTTCATGGGTGGCGCCCAGGGCGATCCCGCCCTCGTAATAGCTATCCGGCACGGCGCGAACGGACGACTCGCTGACAGTGATGATGGTGGGCAGGATCATGATGCCCAAAAGCACCGATGCCGTGAGCATGGAGCTGCCGTTGCCTCCCATACCCAGACTGATCCCCAATTTCCGCGCCGCCGGCACCAGCACCACCAGTCCGAAAAAGCCGTAGACGATGGAGGGAATCCCCGCTAGCAATTCAACCATGGGACTGAGAACCTTATGCAGCGGCTTCGGGCAGAATTTCGCCAGAAATATGGCGGACAGCACGCCAACCGGTACACCCAGAAGAATGGCGCCGGCGGTAACAGATACGCTGCCCAGGATCATGGGCAGGATGCCGTAGATGTCGTTGCCCGGCTTCCACTCCCTGCCAAGCAAAAAATTCAAAGGCCCGATCTTCGCAATGGCGGGAATACCGTTCGCAAACAGAAACAGACAAATCAGTACGATAGCGAGAATGCAGGCGCAAGCGGCCAACAGGAATAGGATGGATGCACCCTTTTCTTTGATATGGTTCACAAAGTCACCTCTTTTACGATTTATCAAGGAGCAGACTGCTTCTAACCGCAGCCCGCTCCTCTTCATCATTCCTTTTTCAGGCGACTTCCGACCAGTCGGTCACCGCTCCGGTGAAGATGTCAAGCACGTTTTGAGAAGTCAGTGCCTCGACTGAGCTTCCGTTGTTCATGATGACCGCGATGCCGTCCATGGCGATGACTGTCGCGGTAAGACCCTTTTCCAGCTCACTGTCCTTCACTTCCCGGGAGGCCATGCCAATGTCGCAAATGCCGTCAACCGCGGAGGTCATGCCCGTAGTGGAGTCGCTCTGCTGCACCTCGATGGTGACATTCGGATTTAGGGTGGCATAGGCTTCCTTGAGCTTTTCCATGACCGGGGTAACGGAGGAGGAGCCCGCCACCACGATCTTGCCTTCCGCCCCGGAGGCGGAATAGGCGCCGGAGTTCCCGGTGGAGATATACCCGTTATCTTCAACGACTTTCTGCCCGTCCGCGCTTAGGATATATGCTATAAAGTCCTTTGCAATGTCGCTGATGTTGTCTTTGGTGGCGATGTTGAAAGGGCGGGCGATCTTGTAGCTGTCGTTCTTGATATTGTCCACGGTGGCGGCTGTGCCATCGATCGCCACCGCCTTAACGGTGTCATTGAGGGAACCCAGAGATATATAGCCAATGGCGTTGGGGTCGCCGGCCACGGTGGTCATGACCACGGAGGTACTGCTTTGGACCATCGCCTCATCGGTGGTGCGGTCCACTTTTTCGCCCGCGTCGTCTTTCTGTTCAATGCCGAAGAGTTCGATGAATGCGCCTCTGGTACCGGACCCAGGTTCGCGGGACACTACCGTGATATACCCCGACGCACCAGCGGGGGACTCGGATAGGTCGGCGCTGCCGGGAGCGGCAATACTGGAAGGCGCCGCTGCCTGAGAGCCGCTTTGCGGCTGGGAGGAAGACGACGATGCTCCGTTGCAACCCGCCAGCGTTCCTACGGTTAAAAACAGTGAAAGTAAAAGTTTTGCTGTTCTTTTCATATTCAGTCTCCTTTGATTCATTTGTAATTTATTTTGGTTTTGTTTGGACTTGCAGCATTCCGTTTGTGATATTATAACCGGTCAACGTAATATCTGTGTACATAGTTTCGTTAAATGCATGTAAAATAACCGCACGATCGTAAATGTCAAATAAACCCGCCTCTGTACAGAGTCGGGTTTATGAACGCTAAAGCATGAAAAGATGCTGATTATCATATCTGCTTTTTGATGCGCGTGAGCGCGCTTTTCTCCAGTCTGGAAACCTGCGCCTGACTGATACCGATTTCCTGCGCCACCTCCATTTGGGTTTTGCCTACGAAGAAGCGCAGCGACAATATTTTCTTTTCCCGGTCGCCCAAGTCCTTGATGGCCTCCTTGAGCGAGAGCTCATCCAACCAATCTTTGTCGCCGGTTTTGTCGCCCACCTGGTCCATCACGAAAATAGTGTCGCCGCCGTCGGAATAAGCGGGCTCGTAGAGGGACACCGGCTCCACGATCGCCTCGAGCGCGAGCACAACGTCCTCCTTACGCACATCCATCTCCTTGGCGATTTCCTCCACCGTGGGCTCCTTATTCTTTTCTGCGGTCAATCTCTCCTTGACCTGCATGGCCTTGTAGGCGGTGTCGCGCAGAGACCGACTGACGCGGATGCTGTTGTTGTCTCTCAGATAGCGCCTGATTTCCCCTATGATCATTGGAACCGCATAAGTGGAAAAACGCACATTCTGACTGACGTCAAAGTTGTCGATGGATTTGATCAGCCCGATGCAGCCCACCTGGAACAAATCATCCAGGTTTTCGCCGCGGTTGGTGAATTTCTGCACAACGCTGAGCACAAGACGCAAATTGCCATTGACAAGCTGGGAACGAGCTTCCTTGTCGCCTTGTTTGATGCGGGACAGCAGCTCAATCTTTTCGCTCTCTTTCAGCACTTTCAGCTTGGAGGTGTTCACCCCACAGATCTCAACCTTGTTAATCAACAATAGCTCCCCCAATTCCACCAATACTCACGAAAGTATTTAAAGTATTGTCCATGGCGTGTGAGCTAATGCATCTTTCACGTTTCCAAATTTAGCCGTGTGCTGTTTTTTCCCATTCCCTCGTCAGGATATTCTTTCCAATTCCTTTTTTAACCGCTTTACGATTCTTTTTTCCAGGCGCGATATGTAGGATTGGCTGATGCCGATGATATCGGCCACCTCTTTTTGGGTGCGCTCCTCGCCATCCAGCAGGCCGAAACGCAGCTGCATGATGCGGCGCTCCCGCTCGCCGAGCTTCGCCACGGTTTCGAGCAATATGCTTTTTTCGATTGCCTGCTCAATGGGCCTGTTGATGCTGTCCACATCGGTGCCCAGGATATCTGAAAGCAGCAGCTCGTTGCCGTCCCAGTCGATGTTCAGCGGCTCGTCGATAGAAACCTCGTGCTTTTGCGACTGGCACTTGCGCATGAACATAAGGATCTCATTCTCGATACAGCGGGAGGCGTAGGTGGCCAGCTTGATGCCGCGGGAGGGGCAGAAAGTGTTGACCGCCTTGATCAGACCTATTGTGCCGATGGAGATCAGGTCCTCCACCCCCACGCCGCTGGATTCAAATTTGCGCGCGATATACACCACCAGCCGCAGGTTGTGCACAATCAGCTCCTGCTTGGCGTCCTCGTCGTTTTCCTCCAGCTTGTGAAAGATGACCGCCTCCTCTTCCCTGGTAAGGGGTGCGGGCAAGGTGTCTGGTCCATTTATGTAATAGATCTTCGTGGGAGCTAATCGGTATACGAACCATAAGTGCAGTCTGCGCGCCCACTCTTTACATCTGGAAATTATCATTGTTTTACAACACCACCAATACTTGTTTTTACACGGATCATATCCGGATTTAAAATCGCGCCGTATCGCCCGTCCCCCACTTTTTTGGCGGAAAGTGCCACATAAACATTCTCCACCCGGTGTGCGCCCTGTTTGTCCCGCACGATCAGCTTGTCGGGCATGAAAGCGGGCAGCACGCCGCCGCCGCCCACTGCACTGTAGGGAACCAGCCGGAACGGGGTAGCCAGCTCCAAAAGCCCAGAGAAGTCCCTGTTCATAATGCAGTCCGCCACCTGCGGGGACATCAACTGCCGCACCTCCTCCAGCCAGCACACCATGACCGGCATCCCGCTGAAAGGCTCGGATAGGCTGTTCCCGCTATCGATCAGGCCGCTGAGCTCACACATGCGCTCCCCCAGATAGATCCACACCTTGCACAGGTCCCCCTGAAGCCGCCCGGCGCGGGACACCCTGCTCATCAGCGAAAGCAACAGATACGCCGCGATGGTGGCTCCGATCAAGGAGATCGTGGAGATGTCGAAGTACACAACGCCGTTGTAGTACATCATCCACTGCGGTGTAAAGGCCATCCATATGCCGAGCATAGACCCGGCAAAGAAAAAATTTACGGCGAAAAAGGCAAACCACCGGCGCAGGTACTCTCTCGCGCTGTCGTAGGGCATGGCGATGCGCACAATGAGCGCGGATATTGCGAGTTTCAGCAAAAGCTCGGCGAAAAAGCCCAAAAAAGGTAAAAAAATAGTCAGCGAGCATAGGGACCCAAACAGGGCCGCCGCGACTATTTTACGTCTTTGGGGTTTTATTCCCGAAATTTTCGCCGTACAAAGGACCAAAAGCAGATTGATGATATAGTTGATGATCAGAAGCACATCTACATAAACAACTGTTTTCACCACGACGCCTTTCCGCCGGACAAAGACCTCATCCCGTCCGCTGATATGTGTGTTTACATTGTCCATTATAGAAGTGGCAAGGGTTGTATTTTTGTCGCAAAATGTACTTACTCTCTGTTTTTACTTACAAAATTTGGAAATATTGTAACAGAGCGAATTCTTTAGCATAAACTGGTAACGTCTGGTATCGTCGTATGGAATCGGAGAACGTGGCTTCCGGTTTAAATGCAATTAGGATGGAGTGATCGTGAATGGCATATTTCGGAGGAAGAAACAACGCCCGCAATTCCAGCTACGGGCGCAGAACTAACGGCAGGCGCAGCACGCCGCGCCCAAACGCCGCCCCGCAGGCCCAGGATGCAGCTGCGGCCGCTGGCGCGGTCGCACAGGCAATCGGCAACGAAAGCGCCTGTGACGAGACCGCAGCGCAGCTGCGAACCTGCTGCGATATGTACAGGGGCTGTCATCAGTTTATCCGCTGCTCGCGCGACAGATTCTGGCCTAACTTCGCACACCCTAGGTGGCTGCCCTGCCGGAAGCTTTACCGCAGCGGGGAGATCGAATAGCGCGGCCCATATGCATCCCGCCTGATTTTCAGTATGTTTCGTCCCGCTGTGGCGCAATGCAGCCGCACAATCAAAACCACGCGTTGAATGCATGGTATGCACAGCGCCTATAAGGCGCTAATGCCGGCAGCGTCTAAGGACGCACTGAATATGAGTGATATATAATAGGGAAACTGCAAAAAAAGCCTTATATCAAGCGGTATAAGGAATATAAAAAATAAAATTAAAGCTATCACATTACGCAAAATGCCGCCCAACGGACAAAGGGCGGTATTTTTGCGCGGTAGCGAATAAGGGGGGA
>Ga0153950_1000587_pt1 | contig 16333 bp, 18 predicted proteins | sample TSNJ034MetaG_FD_104737 | JGI IMG/M metagenome (GOLD analysis project Ga0153950, IMG submission 104737) | Attine ant fungus gardens microbial communities from New Jersey, USA - TSNJ034 MetaG | ecosystem: Host-associated > Fungi > Mycelium > Unclassified | place: USA: New Jersey, Wharton State...
CAAATTGGAAGCATAGAGGAGGTCGTTTTTTCACATTTTTTCTTGCTTTCTACTTCTTTTTCAGTCCATTCCAGAAAAAAGGAGCTCATGCCACCGCTTGAGCTCCTTTTCGTCTACAGGCTGTATCCTCCGGCTCTTGCCGGGGGATATTTTATATCCGTCCGCGGCTTCGGTATAAGGCTCACAGGTGTTTCAGAACAGGCCTATTTGTGAGGCGCCGTCATTTTTGGGTGAATGACGGCGCCTCATTTTAAGAGCGGTTGCCTTGCACCACAGCGGGATTGACAAACACCGGGGCATCTGTTATAGTATATTCGTTACTAATTTACTAAACTAGTAATTCAGTAAATTTAAAGTGATATCAAACTCAAACGCCCGGCGGCGGGCGAACCTTTCACGACTACTTCCTGCTGCGTCGCGAGCTGGTGGACCAGGGCTTTTTGCAGCGCAGAACCGATGGCTCCGCCTATTGGCGCGGAGAAGAGCGGCAGGCGCAAGCCGAAAACAAGGATCAGGAGGGCCGGTTGCCATGAGGATACCAACCACGCTCAAGCACAAGCCGGTTTATGCGGTGGAAAACTACGAAGAGGTGGACGGCCGCGGCATGGGCCACACCGATGCCAAGGGGCTCTCACTGGGGCTGGCCCAGTGGAATGACCGCGGCAAGGTGGACATCTCCGCCAAGGTCTGGCGCTACACGGGTGAGAAGTGGTCCCGCCAGTCGGAGGAGCTGCCCCTGCACCGGGTGCTGGACCTGGCACTGCTGATATTGGCAGCCAAGCGGCACATGCAGGACGCCTATCGCTTTCCGAAGCTCTACGATCCGGAAGAGCCGGTGGTGGACCGCATCGCCGTGCAGGGCGGCGCGATGACAGCCGCTGTGTGCACCGGTAACCCCTGTATCGACGAGGATATCAAGCTGTTTACCCAGGCCATGGCCGAGGACGACGAGCTGATCAGCGAACGGCTGCACCGGCTTTCGGACCTGCTGCGGGAGCTGGGGTACGGCAGAGGAAGCGGAGGAGCACAAGGTGAATAAGGACAGACGCAAGGAGCTGCGCGAACAATACAAGACGCGCAAGGTGGTGGGCGGCATCTACCGCATCGTCAACGGCGAAAACGGCCGCTTCTACCTGCAGAGCACCGACGACATGCAGGCGACCCGCAACTGGTTCGGCACCTTCCACGTGTTCGAGAGCTGTTCGCTGCCGCCCCTGCAGGGGGACTGGAAGCAGTACGGCGCGCAGGTGTTCTCGCTGGAGGAACTGGACCACCTGGAAAAAGGGTCGGAGCAGACCCGGGAGGAGTTCCAAATGGACCTGAAGACCCTGCTGGAAATGTGGGACGAAAAACTGCCCAAGGAAAACCGGTATTGACCCCGTATTTCCGGCAGCCGGGCACCAGCGGCCTTGACTTGGGCCGGGATTTGGTTTATACTGGGTGCACCAACAAAACTGAATATGTCTAACCGCCCGGCGGACCCTTGTGTTTGCGGGCGGAGCAAGGAAGTGAGTGAGAGTCTCACACAGTCCCGCTACCGTGTTTAAAGGCAAATCGCCTTTATCAGTCGGATCATTGCTGACACCACCCAATCTACGAGAGATGGAGAAGGGCTTACCAGCGTCACATTTTACAGCTTTCGTAGTCAATACGGGGCTGTTCTTTTTTGGGACCGCCTTTCGCCAAATTAAAAAAGGAGACATACTATGAAACAAACTTCAAAGATTCTGATCGCGGCCCTGCTTTGCCTTGTACTCGCCCTATACGGCTGCTCTTCCGGCGCGGATGGGCAGGCCTTGTCGCAGTCGGGCCGGGACGAGCCGGTCGGTTCGCAGGCGGAGCAGGCCTCGTCCGGGGCGGAGGGCGCTGCCATCACCTTGACCGACAACCTGGGCCGCCAGGTGGAGCTGCCCTGCCCTGTCGTCACCGCTGTGGTGGCCAACCGCTACAACAGCGAGCTTATACGGGCCTGCGGCGCTATCGACCGGGTCATCGCCGTGGATACCAGCACCGCCCAGGACAGGGACTACTGGGGCATGTTCGACCCCGGCAACGTCATCGGCAAGGGCCAGAGCGAGCTCAATTACGAGAAGATCGTAGAACTGGCCCCCCAGGTGCTGATCCTGCCCGAAAACGGCAGCGTGGACGAGGCTGTGGAAAAGCTGGACCCTTTCGGCATCAAGGTCTTCGTAATCTCTGGCTACGACACGGCCGACTTTAAAAACCAGACTGAAAACATCGGCAAAATGTTCGGTGTGGAGCAGCAGGCGCAGGCCTTTTACGACTACTTCAACGACAAGCTGACTTATATCCGGACCCAGCTCAAGGACCAGCCCAGGCGCAGCCTGTACCTGGAGACCACCACCGACTACTCCACCGTTGTGCCGGGAGGCGCCTTTTATGGCATGGGTGAAGCCTCGGGCGCATACAACATCTTTAGTGAAGATATCGACGCCGTCAACGCCGGCGAGGTGGACCCCGAAGAGGTCATTACCCGCCAGCCTGACTGCATCGTCAAGCTAATCACCCCCGCCCGGGCGCTTCCGGGAACCGGGCTGTACCACCCCCCCGAAAGGCAGCAGTTTGCGGACACCGTCTCCGCCATCAAGGCGCGGGCCAGCTGGGACGAAATCCCGGCCGTGCAAAACAGCGACATCTACCTGATGACCCAGTTCAGCCACGGCGGCGCCTCCAAGTTGGTGGGCGCCTGCTACATTGCCAAGTGGGTCTACCCCGACCTGCTGCCCGACCTGGACCCGGACGAGGTGTTCCGCGCCTGGATGGAGGACTTCCAGGGCTTTGAAAACGTCGAGGGGCATTTTTACGCGGCCCGGGAGCTCGCCTGAGCCATGGGCGGGCCGCTTGTCCACCTTGATGAATTGGAAAGACAGTACTGCAAAAGCAGCCGGAAAGCCGTGCTGCTCCTGCTGGTTTGCGGCGCTCTGGTGCCTGTCTGCGCGGTGGCGTTCACCGGCGTGGGCGCCGCCGATGCCTCCCTGCGTGACATCCTCGGCGCTCTGCGGGGCGCTCTGCTCCGGGGCGGCCAGCTGCAAAACGCCAACGAAAAGATCGTGCTGCACCTGCGCCTGCCCAGAATCGCCCTGGCCATTTTGTGCGGGGCGGGGCTCTCGGTGTCGGGCGCCGCGCTGCAGGGAATCACACGCAACCCAATGGTCAGCCCATTCACCGTGGGGATATCCTCCGCCGCGGCTTTCGGGGCCTCCCTGTCCATTGTGTACGGCCTCGGGCCTTTCGGCGGCACCAATGCGGACATTGTGCTCAGCGCGTTCGCGTGGGCGCTGCTTTGCGCGGTGCTGGTGTACCTGGCGTCCAGCCGGGCAGGCATGACACCGGAGTCGATCATCCTCACCGGCATCGCCGCCAACTACCTGTTCAGCGCCTGTGACAGTGTGGTGAAGTTCTTCGCCAGCGACTACCAACTGGCCGCCGCGGTCCAGTGGCTCTTCGGCAGCCTAAACGGCGCCGCCTGGTCCCAGGTGCTGGTGGTGCTGCTGGTCTCGCTGCCCTGCCTGGGGGGCATCTATGCGTTTGCCCAGCCGCTCAACGCGCTTTCCGGCGGCGGCGACGAGATCGCCAAAACGCTGGGCATCTCCCCCGGCAGGGTTCGGGGCGCGGTGGGGCTGCTGTCGGTGCTGCTGACAGCAGCCATTATCAGCTTTACCGGCGTCATCGGCTTTGTCGGTCTGGCGGGGCCCCACATAGCGCGCTTGCTTATCGGCGGCGACCACCGCTTCCTGCTGCCCTTTTCCGCTGTGACAGGCGCGCTGCTGGTGCTGGCGGCGGACACTGCGGGCCGGGCGATTTTCGCGCCCATCAATATCCCGGTGGGGATCGTCGTCTCTTTGTTGGGGGTGCCTGTCCTTGTGCACCTGATCCTAAAGCGGCGCGGGGAGGTGCGGTGACATGTACCTGCGAGTAGAGGCGCTCAGCTGCTGTTACGGGAGCAAGGGTGTGCTGGAGGATGTCAGCTTCGGGGCCGAAAGAGGCAGTGTTGTGGGCTTGCTGGGCCCCAACGGCGCGGGCAAGACCACCTTGCTCAAATGCATCGGCGGCATGCTTCGCCCCCGGCGGGGCAAAGTCCTGCTGGCTGGCAGGGACCTGGCCTTGCTGCCGGCCAAGGAGCGCGCCCATTTGGTGGGCTATGTGCCGCAGAGCGCCCATGGGACTATGTCGGCCAGGGTCGTGGACATCGTGATGATGGGCCGGCTCCCGCATCTGCGGTTCAGCCCGGGCAGCCGGGACCGGCAAATCGCCTTTGAGGCGATTGAGCGCCTGCAGCTGACCGAGCTGGCTTTCCGGGAGTTCGACCGCCTCAGCGGAGGCGAGCGGCAGCGGGTGCTGATAGCCAGGGCCCTTGCACAACAGCCCGAGCTGCTGCTGCTGGATGAGCCCACCAGCAGCCTGGACATGAGGCATCAGCTGGAGGCCATCCGCATCGTGCGCGGTTGCGCCGCCAAAAACAATGTGACCGTGGTGGTATCGCTGCACGATCTGAATCTGGCGGCCATGCTCTGCGACCGGCTGCTGCTGCTGCGCGACGCCCGCTGCTTTGCCCTGGGAAACTGCGATGAGGTGCTCACCGCCGAAAACATCCGGGAGGTCTACGGAGTGGACACGGAGATCAGGCAGGCCCACGGGCGCAGGCATGTGCTGCTGATGCGGTCGGACGAGCCGCGATAAGCATTAGACCTGTTCTGAAACCCCTGCGCAGCGGGTTCCAGAACAGGTCTATTCAGGAAAGCGGATGACAAAGCTGCTTTCCTGTTTTTCGTTATGGGTACCATTCGTGCAGAAGCTGCTCGATGTTTGCCACAGTGCGCTCATCCACAAAGTGCTCCAGCTTTTCGACCAGATCCAGCTCGTTGTCCGACTGGTTGATATGGCAGAACAGCCGGTGCAGCACCTCGTGCCTGCGCAGCAGATATGCCCCGGCGGCCTCCCCCTCCTTTGTGAGGTGGATCACGCCGTAGGGCTCAAACTCCACCATACCGCTTTCCCGCAGCTTCGCGGCCATCTTGGAGGCGGAGGGCGGGCGGACATTGAGCAGCGCCGCCAGCTGGTTGACGCGGATGTATTTTCCCTGCCTTGCGTGGCGGTAGATCATTTCCAGATAATCCTCCATTGTGTGCGAGATATCCGGGTGCTCTTTGCGGTTGTAGCCTCTAATGGTGTAAAAATCGCTGCTCGCCATCTTATCGTCATCCTTCCGGTTGTAACCTGCGCGCCGGTATTCGAATAGAATAGGTGCAGGAAACAAAGTTTCCCATACCTAATACTATGAAAAAAGATGACTAATTATCAGAGAGGTGGCAGTATGAAAGCAAATAATCTAACAAGCCTGCGGGAAGGGGAAAGCGCCAGGGTTGCCTCCCTGCTGAACACCGGCCGCATCAAGCGGAGACTGCAGGACCTTGGCCTTGTGGAGGGAACGCGGGTACAGTGCATTCAGAAAAGTCCTTTCGGGGACCCGGTGGCCTACGGCATTCGCGGCGCGGTCATCGCGCTGCGCACCGAGGACGCACAGGGCGTGCTTGTCCGCTAAATCAGATCATTGAAAGCGAGAGGGTAAATCGACATGGTCACAGCGGATCAGGCTGCGAACAAAGAATTTATGGTTGTAAAAACCAATACAACAGATCAGATCATCGCTTTGGCTGGAAACCCGAACGTGGGAAAGAGCACGGTGTTCAACGCGCTGACCGGCATGAATCAGCACACGGGAAACTGGCCTGGCAAAACAGTGGGGAGTGCGCAGGGCACACATCATCACCACGGCAGCGGTTATATTTTCGTAGATCTGCCCGGTACATACTCCATCATGGCCCACTCCGCCGAGGAGGAGATCGCGCGGGACTTCATCCTGTTCGGCGGGGCGGACGCCACTGTCGTTGTTTGTGACGCCACCTGCCTGGAGCGGAACCTGAACCTGGTACTACAGGTTATGGAGCTCACCGCCAACGTGGTGGTGTGCGTGAATTTGTTGGACGAGGCGGAGAAAAAGGGCATCCTCATCGACCTGGAGGCACTGGAGAGGGAGCTGGGCGTCCCGGTGGTGGGCGCGAGCGCCCGCAGCGGCAAGGGACTCGCCGAGCTGATGGAGAAGGTGGAGGCCCTGTGCGCGGGCGCCATCCCGACCAACCCGCGGGGGGTGCGGTACAACAGCGCGATCGAGCGGGCGGTCTCCTCCCTGGCACTGCTGCTGGAGCAGCGGCTGGAGGGGCGCATGAACAGCCACTGGCTGGCGTTGAGAGTGCTGGAGCAGGACACGACGCTGGCCGCCGGCATCAAAAAGCGCCTGGGTCCCGGCCTTTTGGACGACGAAGCCCTGTGGGAAGCCGCCGACGCTGCGCTTGCATCCTTGGAGGCCGAGGGGATTTCCCGGGAGAAGCTGGGGGACATGGTCGTGTCTTGCATCGTGTTCTCGGCCGAGGAGATCGCGCTGAGCGTCGGCGGGGACGCCGCGGGCTGCGCCGGCTGCGGGAGGTGCGGCGGGGCTGTGGTCCGCGCGGGAGGCGCCGCGGACCGCGATCGGCGGCTGGACAAAGTTTTGACCAGCCGCCGCACAGGCATCCCGATTATGCTGGCGCTGCTGTGCGGAATACTCTGGCTAACCATTACCGGGGCCAACTACCCCTCCCGGCTGCTGTCCGACGGGCTGTTTTGGGTGCAGGACCGCCTGACCGGTTTCTTCTGTTGGGCGGGGTCGCCCGACTGGCTGTATGGCGCGCTTGTGCTGGGCGTTTACCGGGTGCTGGCGTGGGTTGTCGCGGTGATGCTGCCGCCCATGGCCATCTTCTTCCCGCTTTTCACATTGCTGGAGGACTTCGGCTATCTGCCCCGCGTGGCTTTCAACCTGGACCATCAATTTAAAAAGGCCAAGGCGTGCGGTAAGCAGGCCCTGACCATGTGGATAGGGTAAAAGCCGTGTGCGAATATTGAAAAAGATTTTTCCCCGCCAAATCGCTTGTATAACTGAATTGGACAGGCAGAAGAGCCAATTATAATAATGTATCTGTTGACAAACCGTATGCAATCGGGATAGAATTTACATGAGATTGCGTAAAGGAGAGACGGTCATGGATTGGGATCGTGTCGTAGAGTCCTCGTTGAACCAATTGGATTTTTATAATAACAATCAGGGCAAACCTGCGGCCTTTCGTTTACCACGATGCCGGTCACCGATTAGGGTGATAACCCCAGAACCATTGAAGAAGTGACGATGTGTTTCATGACCGTCTAGGTGCGCGTGAAGAACGAGATTAGGATATCCTTGATATATTGATATCGTCTCGCATAAGAATTCTCGATTCGGATCAACTCAAAGCCATGCTTGCGGCAAATTTCCATCTTCTTGCGATCCCGCTTTTTAACCGTTTCATCGTCGAAATGTTCCTTGCCATCCAGTTCAATCGCGAATACAGGCAGTTGATTGCCGCGCTCATAGATGACGAAGTCAAAGCGGCCGGAATAGAACATATCCAACCCTGTAAGGTTCTGCGCAAACACCTGAGAAATGGCCACTTCCCGCTGAACCACATACTTGACCTGTTCCGGCATGATATTATCGATAGCGTGGTTAATATTTTCCAGAAACGCAGCCTCGGTTTCGGTACTGTAAGGTTTAATGCCCAGCGCCCGGGACGCGGCTGTTTTCTGTGTCACAACAGATTCTCCGTTGGTTTTGACATACTCCACCAACTCGTAGAGATCGTCGTCAACCTCTGCCGCATGCAACCGACCGATCTGCGCGCTGTTTGCGACCAGAATGAGTTGTTCTACAGCGCGGGATGTGGCGACATTGATCAGTTCCTTATTCCCCTTCAGCCAGTTGTAGGTTGAGGGAGACGTCCTGCCGGTTAAAGCCAGTGAAAACAGAATGACATCCTTTTCATCCCCCTGGAACGCATGGACGGTACCGCAATTCACGTTATCAATCTTACGCTCGTCCAACAAAGACTGAATCATTCGCCTTTGGTTGACAAATGGGGTGATGACGCCGATCTTCCTGTCACGGTTCTTCAGGACAAAATCCACGATATACTCCGCCTCGAGAGGGGCGGTATTGCGTATATCCGGCTCGCTTTCATTGATCTCGGTAAATACCAGCGGCTGGTTACTTTCTACCTTGCTCAGGATTTTAAGGCGATTGTTGTAGTATTTCTTATTGTTGAACTCAATGATCTTTTCATGACATCGATAATGATAACTAAGCAAAATCTCATCGCTGACAGCATCGCAGGCAAGAAACGATTTGTAAACGGAATTTCGGATATAATCATATTCGTCGGCAACCTGGTATTTGTTTCTAAGAATCAAGTTATTCGCTTCGGTCAATAGCACGACCGGGTTTAGCTGTTGGGGATCTCCAACAAGCATCAGATTTTCACCCCGCAGAATGGGGATCAGGGCGGTGGCGGTATTGCATTGTCCCGCTTCGTCCATGATGACCATATCAAAACAGGGCTTAGCCTCGCCAAGCTTATGCGCGGAGAGGCAGGTTGTGATAATGATGGGGAAAACGCGCAAGAGCTTCTTTAAATTTTCTTCGTTCCGCGTAAACTGGTTGAAGGCTTTTACGCGCTCTTCAGCATCCCTGATCTGGATGATTTTCAAGAGCTCCTCATTTTTTGGCTCGTCCAAGCGTTTCACATATTTTGCGGAGGTGTAATACAAATATTTCTGGAACTGGGCCATATCGTCTGCGACCAACGCCAGCGCCTCTTCGTTACTGACAGTGCCCATCTCAGCCAGTTCCCGCTGGATCTCATTCAGATGATTTTGGAGCTTCAATCGTAAAGTGAGGTGATGGCAGGACTGGAGGAAGGTTTCAGTAGCTTCCAGTTGTTTTTGCAACTCAAGAATCCGCTCGTGCTTTTTAAGCAGCTTTGTCAATTCGGCGGTTCGCCGGGTTTCGGCGTCCTTATTTTTGTTCAGCGTGTTATCGAAAATCGTGAGGCTTTTGGTTGTGTCATATAGCCTTTTGATGTCTTTCAAAGCTTCGGCCACTTTTTCCTTGTTCCCCAAACGTATGACCGGAAACGGAATTTGCCTGCCATTGTAGCTCATTTTACCAAAGGCGCCAAAGACTCCGTCGACAGGATGGTTGTTGTAAGAGGCGAACAGCACGGTACGCTCATTGAAAAACGCCGTGATGATGGTATTCAGAATGGTATTGGTTTTCCCGGTTCCGGGCGGCCCCTGCACATAAGTAAGAGGATACTTCATAGCGTTGTTGATGGCCAGCAACTGATCCAGATTCACATTTTTGTTAATCAGAGCAATCGGGTATTCTTTCCTGCGGGCCGGACGCCGGAGCAGTTCGCCAAAAAAGGCGCGGATGGGCGCTGTCACCTTGTCGGTGTCATACATTTCCAGAATGCCCTTGTACTCGTGCTGGAGATTGACATAGATATCGAAACCGACCGCAATCAGATAGGGCATGTCGTCCACGCCACTTAGGTGTGGATTGTTTCTGGTGATCCGGTTCATGATCGTTTCCTGATTCCGCTCGAAATCTTCCATCAAGCCAAGATCATCCGCGTCCAAAAACTGCTGAATGTTGAGTTTCTCGCCCTCGATCGTAAATTCCTTGCATATGGTGATCTCCGGCACCGGGCGCAGAGCCCTCTGCTTGACGTCGATCTCCAGCTGCCGGTAAGCCAAAACATACAGACCACGCGGTGTGTGGATACTCATGATATTCATACAAAGCTGCTTGATCTTGACAGGCCCGCCCTTTTTATCCTGCTTGTGTTGAAAGTGATGGACAATTTGAGAAAATTGCTCATTCGAAAGGGAATAGGATTCCTCTGATAAGGTGTTTCGGTCTATGCAGCGGATTAATTCATATTCGCATTGAAAAGGGGTAGCATCCAATTTGTGGCATTCATCCAGATAATTTAAAATCTTCAGGTTGGCTACATTTCCGAAAAGCGAGCGGTACTTTTCCGGGTTCTTAGATATATCGTCCCGCAATTTTTGATCTGTATTGTAGTAGGTTCCATCGAGTACTGAAGATGAGAGTATGGAATCAATATGGATTGTAAGCTCCCTCAAAGCAAGCTTTCCCAACTGCAAGCCATCGACAAGCAGCATCTTACTTGAAAGCCTGAGCTCTTTGATTCCAATCCAGTAACTTGTGATATTCTGATCTTTATTTTTATATTCGATGCTGAGCCATTTGCCCTCATGAATGGCTTTGAAGATATCTTTGCAGATTCCGGTCATTTCAGTCACCTCGAAGCTGATTAACGATATCTATAGTGTATCACAATTGCCGTATTGCTCCAATATAAAGTCACAATTTTAAGAAAAACCACTTTGCAGATGAACAGAGATGCAGTAATCAAAAGGAGCAGCCCTGATTGTATTTTGCACGGTTAAGGAACGTGAATGATATGGGTTTTTATGACCTCCCAAAAGCAGAGCGGGAACAGCGTTACCGAGATGTTTAGAACGACATGCGTACCGCACAGAAGTAAGGTATGGCGCCCAGGCAAGTAAATTTTGAAAAAGGAGATTTCCATGCGCTATAAGGTTTTCTATTGTTTGCTCCTTGCCATTTTCCTTCTTACATCCTGTACCGGCCGTGATTCTCAAAGCGAGACGCCGTCCATTTCGGAGCCGTCTGTATCGGTTTTCGATGAAGCATCCACGCTTTCCTCAAGTACAGAGGAAGCCTCCTTGCCGGAGCGGATTGACGCGCCCGTAGCGGAGTTAGCGGTACCCGGTCAAATTACGGTTTATGTCAAAAACCCGAATTCCGACATTTTCACCCCATATGTCATCCCGACGCAGGACAGTCTTTTGAAAAACATCACACTGCTGGAGCTTGTGTCTGCGGTGGAGGATCAGCTTCAGATTGAGATTCCAGTCCTATCCATCACGCAGCGGAAAGGCATGGTGGTGATTGATCTAGCCGGGCATTTCATCGAGGATTATGCTAAGAGCCAGGTAGAGCAGATTCTCACCACGTTGGCGGCAACCCTCCAGCAGAACCACCGCACCTTTGAATGGATACAGTATCAGCTGGACGGAGTGGTCGGTGTGTTTGGAGAGCAATACACCATTCCATCGCTAAAGCTGTTGGAAGAAGACCCTGAAGAGTTTGCTGCCATCCGTGCGCAGATTCCCTACGAGGGACTCAACATCTATCCTGCCCAGAGTATTCTGGAAACCGATGATACCGGCAAAAAGCTGATCGAATATCTGTCATTGCTGGATTTGCCGACCAATACCGTAACAACTTTGGCGGATATCAAAAACGATCACATCCTGCAAACGGCTGTTTTTGCCACCAAGCACTATGAGACCTACCCGGATTCCGAAAACTATAAGCCGGAGCTCAAACCCTTTGAAGCTCCGGCCTCCGAGCTATTGGGATTTGTGGAACAGTGGTTTTGGCTCAAGGAGCATGTGGAGGAGAGCGCGAGGCTTCTGTATGGGGAGGATGTTTCCCTTGTCCATGGGGATTTCGGGAAATACCGCTATTTGGATTTGCTGGGTGTGTATACCCCTCCTCATATGGGCGGCGGGGGCCAGACGATTCCCGTCATTTTCGGGTATGAGGAATCAGGAAACCGGCTTCGTGCGGAGGTCGCGTATGTTGTGGCCGGTATGGGAGGATATTTGGACCCCGAAACCTGGGAGGAGATCCCACAGGATCAGCTAAAGGAATATGTGCAAACCAAATCCATCCGTTATGAGGTGGCTGTAAAAAAGACAGCGGGTAATTGGTTCCTGTTGGAGAGCCAAAGGCCCATTGACTAGCAGGGGTCCATATACCAATATAGATTTGGAGATTTTTTATGAAAGCAATCACTGCAGATAACCTTTCGAAGCGCTATGCGCAGGATAATAAGGCGCTGGATAGCGTAAGCATCACGCTTGACGAGGGCGTGATTTTCGGCTTTTTAGGCCCGAATGGTGCGGGGAAAACGACTTCAGTAAGGTCACGTCCCTCCAGGCCTGTGAATTGGCTAAATTACTGGGAGTTGTTATTGTGGATTAAGGCGCCGATTTTATTATCTCAGCTTTCCATTATACATACAACCTGCATCTTGTATAAAATCTGTTGACTAAGGGGAAATCCTGTGAAAGACAAGACAAACGCCATGCGTAAGCTGGCCGGCATGAAGATTGCCTATAAAGAGTATGATTACACCGATACGGGCGCGGTCAGCGGTGTGGAGGTAGCGGAAATCCTCGGACAGAATCCCGCGCAGGTTTTCAAGACCCTTGTGACCACCGGCAAAACAGGCGCCCACTATGTCTTTATGGTCCCGGTGGCCGAGGAGTTGGATCTAAAAAAAGCGGCGGCTCATGTCGGTGAAAAATCCCTCGAGATGCTGAAATCAAAGGATCTGCTTGGGCTGACGGGATATGTGCACGGTGGGTGTTCCCCTATCGGTATGAAGAAGTTTTTTAAAACGGCGATCCATCAAACGGCGCTGGACTTTGATACCGTCATCTTCAGCGGCGGAAAAATTGGTTATCAGATTGAGTTGAGCCTTGAGGCGCTCGGCAAAGTAATCAAGTTTGATACCGGTGACATTATAAAGCATGGTTGATTTGAAGTTCAACATGAAAACAGTAAACGGAGGTTTCGATTATGCCGGAGCTTGAAGTGTTTTTTGATTACGCCTGCCCCTATTGCCTGCGGGGGCATGAATACCTGCTGGAGGTGCTTCCACTGTATCCGCAACTTGAAATCGTATGGTGCCCGTGCGAAGCGCACCCGCGCCCCGACCGCTACGGCCTGCACAGCGATCTGTGCACCCGCGGTATGTACTTCGCGTTGGAGCACGGCGCCGATCTCCTGGAATACCACGACAGGATGTACCGCTCCGCCTTGAAAAGCCGTGCTGACATCGAGGATTTACGCGCTCTGTCGAAGCTGACGGACGGCCTGCTGGATGCCGATGCTTTTTATGCGGCATTGTCCGGCGGCGCGTATCTCGACAGGCTCTCGGAGAACAACCGGCTCGCGTGGAAAACCCACCGTTTTCCGGCTGTGCCATCCTACCGCATGAACGGCAAGCTGCTGAAGTCGATAGAAAATATCGGGGTAAGCAAACAACAGCTTGCCGCCTTTATAGAACAGAACCTTTGAAGACAATTTGCTTATTTTATGATAAACTGGGGAGGAAATGGAGAGTATGGTTAAGCAAGAATTTCACGTCGAAGGTTTGTAAAAGGAAATATCGAAACTCTATAAGGAGAATTTGAACATGAATGATATACACGGACACTGTGTTTGCGGAGCAGTTCATATTATGATCAAGGAATACGGCAATTTCGTCTACACCTGCCATTGTGACACCTGCCGCCGAATGAATTCGGGGCCGGTACTCTCTGTTGATCCGGGACCGAAAGAGAATGTGGTATTCGAGCGTGGAATGGAAAAAATTACGATATATCAAGACGAAGAAGTGGAGCGTGGCTTCTGCTCGGTTTGCGGGAGTACCTTATTCTGGCATAATCCGGCGGATAACCACTACTGCATGAACGCGGAGTTATTCGATGAAATCATTAAGAATGCTTCATTTGAGTTAGAATTGTTTTACGATATGAAACCCAGCTATTATGCTTTTGCCGGAGATCGCAGAAAATTAGATAGAAGTTTTAAAGAAATCCAGAAAGGCTAACGCTAGCTGCTCATTATGTTTAAACTCGACTGTGTAGCCAATTGCGTTAATCCATACATAATATTTTGTATTAGTCTGAAAAATAGAAACGGGGGATTCTCATGAATTACAAAATGACACAAAGCACGGTTTTCCCATTGGTGGAGGTCACCCTCGCACAGGGCGAGGAAATACAAATCGAGCGTGGAGGCATGGTATACCACAGCGGCGACGTCGCGCTGGAGGGACGGATGAACAGCGACAGCGGCGGGTTGGGCGGTTTCGTCAAGGCGCTGGGGCGTTCCATGGTGAGCGGGGAAAGCTTCTTTATCACCCGCGCCAGAGGAATGAGCAACGGCGCCAAGATCGCACTTGCGCCCGGAGCTCCCGGTACGATTCGAGAGCTGCAACTGGGCGCGCAGCAATGGCGCATTCGCGATCAGGCGTTTTTGGCCTGCGATGGCGGCGTGTCCTACGAAATGAAGCGCCAGTCTTTCGGGAAAGCGCTTTTTGGAGGCACAGGCGGCTTCTTTGTCATGGAAACACGGGGAACCGGAACCATGCTGATCTCCAGCTACGGAGACATGCTGGAACTCCATGTGGACGGCGCAAGGCCGCTGGTGGTCGATAATTCTCATGTCGTTGCCTGGAGCACGACGCTGGACTATGAAATAAAGATAGCCTCCGGTACCTTTGGCTTCACGACCGGGGAGGGCCTTGTCAATGAATTTCACGGCGCCGGTTCCGTTTTTATTCAAACCAGGAACGTGGAATCGCTGGCCGCTATGCTGAAACCGTTTTTCCCCAGCGACAGTAAATAAGCTGCGTACCTGCCGGAGAATGCACCGATCAACCCAAAAACAAAGGAAATGTGCTTATGGATAAACAATACGCCTGTTATTGTGGACTCTACTGTGAAAACTGTGCGGTTAAGACAAAAATCAATCCCGCGGCAAAGGTCTTGCATGATGAAATGAAATCTGCGGGGTTTGAGGAAATCATTCACTACATACCGGGCGGCGATGGGTTTTGGCCGTTTTTGAAGGATATAGCCGAGAACGGAACCTGCGCCTCCTGCCGCGAGGGAAGCGGCAATCCCGGCTGCACCGTGCGAATCTGCGCGAAGGAAAAAGGCATCGAGATGTGCGCGCTGTGCGACAGCTACCCCTGCGAGCGGTTCGACGAGTTTTTCAAGGGGTATCCCATATTAGAGCACGACAACGCACTGCTGCGAGAAAAAGGCATGGAGGCGTGGTCAACGCTCCAGGACGAGCGCCGCGCGGGCGGGTTTGTATACACTGATGGCGCAGCACGATGATGCGGGATTTCAACGCCAGATCACGGGACGCTTACAACAAAAAAGCGGATGGCTACGATACCAGCCGCGAAGGGATATATACAGCCGGGTTTAAGAAGATGTTACTGTCCGTTATGGAACTGCGGGATAACGACTGCGTATTGGACGTTGCCTGTGGGAACGGCTCGCTTTTGGCAGCCATGAGCAAACGAAAGCAAATCAAAGGCTTTGGGATCGATATTTCGGAGCAGATGATAAAAAACGCGGTTCACAATAATCTGTCAATGGAATTTCATGTGGCCGGGTGTGAGAAGATACCCTTTGAAAATTGCAGTATGGACATCATAACGGTTTGCGCCGCGTATCATCATTTCCCGGATGTGGGAGCCTTTGCGGGTGAAGCCGCGAGGGTGCTGAAGCCGGGCGGCAGTCTCTACATCGCCGAGATCTATTTGCCATCCGTTTTGCGGATTATTGTCAATCCTTTTGTGCCTCTTTCCCAAGAAGGGGACGTCAGATTTTACTCACCGGGCACGATCATCCGGACATTTGTCAATAAGGGATTCGAGCATATAAAAACCGCAAAGGAAGGGCATATCCAAATTGTACAGATGAAAAGATTATAACGGTAAGCGGAAAATAGATGGTGGAGGGTGAGCGTTTTGACCCAGCATATGCAATTTATTTCACGAGATGAATTTAGAAACTGGTTAAAAGATAATTGCATGTCAAGCGGTGGCGTTTGGCTATTATTTGGCAAATCAGGTGGCCCAAAGACAATAAAAGCAAATGAGGCGCTTGAAGAAGCGCTTTGCTTTGGTTGGATTGACGGGCAAATGCAAAGCATGGCTTGATAAGAACCTCGCACGCTATCGCGATGACGGTATTGGTTTGTGGGCGGTAATCCTGAAAGATGGTGGCCCTATGATTGGGCAGGCTGGCCTGACATGGCAAGAGGTAAACGGCAGGCGCGTCCCGGAGGTCGGGTATCTCTTTAACCGCGTCTATTGGGGCAAGGGCTACGCAACCGAGGCGGCCATTGCTTGCAAGGAGTATGGCTTTAGCCAACTCGGGTTTGATGAAATATACTCCATCATTCGCGACACGAACATCGCTTCAATGAATGCGGCGATACGGAACGGTATGCTTATCCGCGAGCGGTTTATAAAGCATTACAGGGGCATAGACATGCCGCATTATGCGTTTGAAGCGAGGAAGGAAAATGGTAATGAACCTGCTTCTATTCGCACTTGTTTATATGCTGATCCTTAACCTTACAGGCTTTCTAATCTGCGGCATTGACAAAAGCCGCGCGAAGAAAGGCCGCTGGCGCATATCGGAGGGCGCTCTGTTGCTTGTCGGCTTATGCGGCGGCTGTTTCGGCTTGCTG
>Ga0153950_1000589_pt1 | contig 16261 bp, 13 predicted proteins | sample TSNJ034MetaG_FD_104737 | JGI IMG/M metagenome (GOLD analysis project Ga0153950, IMG submission 104737) | Attine ant fungus gardens microbial communities from New Jersey, USA - TSNJ034 MetaG | ecosystem: Host-associated > Fungi > Mycelium > Unclassified | place: USA: New Jersey, Wharton State...
GAAGAGAGCATCCTCGGCTGGAAGGAGTACGAGCTGGAGATGATGCGCGACAAGAACGACAACGTCGTGGTCGTGTGCTCCATCGAGAACTTCGATCCGGTGGGCGTCCACACGGGTGACTCCATTACCGTGGCGCCCGCGCTCACGCTGACGGACCGCGAGTACCAGCGCCTGCGTGACATCTCCATCGCCGTGATCCGCGAAGTCGGCGTCGACACCGGTGGCTGCAACATCCAGTTCGCCGTGAACCCGGAGACCGGCCGCGTGGTGGTCATCGAGATGAATCCGCGCGTCTCCCGCTCCTCCGCGCTGGCCTCCAAGGCCACGGGCTTCGCGATCGCCAAGATCGCCACCAAGCTCTCGCTCGGCTACACCCTGGATGAGATCCCCAACGACATCACCCAGAAGACCCCCGCCAGCTTCGAGCCCACGCTCGACTACGTGGTGGTCAAGGTCCCGCGCTTCGCCTTCGAGAAGTTCCCGGCGGCGGACCCCACCCTCACCACCACCATGAAGAGCGTCGGCGAGGCCATGGCCCTGGGCCGTAACTTCACCGAGGCCCTCCAGAAGGCCCTCCGCTCCCTGGAGCAGAAGGGGGCGTCCCTGGACTTCAGCCACGTCCCCGAGTGGGAGGTGGAAGAGCTCATCGAGAAGGCCAAGCGCCCCACCACCGAGCGTCTGCACCAGGTGCAGCGCGCCCTGCTGGGCGGTGCCACGGTGGAGCAGCTCTTCGAGGCCACCAAGATCGACCCGTGGTTCCTGGACCAGCTGCAGCTTCTCAACGAGGTGTCCGCCACCATCCGCAACAGCGGGGCGCTGACCCCGGAGATGCTGCGACTGGCCAAGCGCCACGGCTTCTCGGACGCCCAGATCGGCGCCCTGACCAACAATCCGGAGGCCGTGGTCCGCGGCGTCCGGCAGGCACTCTCCATCCGCCCGGTCTACAAGACGGTGGACACCTGTGCCGCGGAGTTCGCCGCGTACACCCCGTACCACTACTCGTCCTATGACGAGGAGGATGAGGTGGGCCTGCACTCCAAGCCCTCGGTGATCATCCTCGGTTCCGGCCCCAACCGCATCGGCCAGGGCATCGAGTTCGATTACTCCTGCGTGCACGCCTCCATGGCCCTGCGCAAGGCCGGCTACGAGACCGTGATGGTCAACTGCAACCCGGAGACGGTGTCCACGGACTACGACGTCTCCACGCGCCTGTACTTCGAGCCCCTCACCCTGGAGGATGTGCTGGAGGTCATCGCGGCCGAGGAGCGCACCGGAGGCGTCCTGGGTGTCTTCGTGCAGCTCGGCGGCCAGACCCCGCTCAAGCTCGCACAGGAACTGGCCGACGCCGGCGTCCCGATCCTCGGCACCCAGCCGGAGGCCATCGACCTGGCCGAGCACCGCGGCGAGTTCTCCCGCGTGCTGGACAACGCCGGGCTGATCGCCCCGAAGAACGGCACCGCCGTCTCCTTCGAGGATGCCAAGAAGATCGCTGACGAGATCGGCTATCCGGTACTGGTCCGTCCGTCCTACGTGCTGGGCGGCCGCGGTATGGAGATCGTCTACGACGAGGCCAACCTGTCCCGCTACATCGCCAATGCCACGGAGATCACCCCGGACCACCCGGTGCTGATCGACCGCTTCCTGGAGGACGCCGTCGAGATCGACGTCGACGCCCTCTTCGATGGCACCGACATGTACCTCGGCGGCATCATGGAGCACATCGAGGAGGCCGGTGTGCACTCCGGTGACTCCGCCTGCGTGCTGCCCCCGATCACCCTGGGCAAGAACGTGATCGAGCGGGTCCGCAAGGCCACCCGCGCCATCGCCGAAGGCGTGGGCGTGCGCGGCCTGATCAACATCCAGTTCGCCCTGGCCTCGGACGTGCTGTACGTGCTGGAAGCCAACCCCCGGGCCTCCCGCACTGTGCCGTTCGTCTCCAAGGCCACCGGCGTGCAGATGGCCAAGGCCGCGGCCCTGATCGGCGTCGGCGTGACCATCCACCAGCTCCGCACCGCGTACAAGATGCTTCCCGAGGAAGGCGACGGCGCGAACCTCCCGCTGGAGGCTCCCGTCGCCGTGAAGGAGGCCGTGCTGCCGTTCAGCCGCTTCCGCACCGAGGACGGGCACGTCGTCGATTCCCTGCTGGGCCCAGAGATGCGGTCCACGGGCGAGGTCATGGGCATCGACAAGCACTTCGACACCGCCTTCGCCAAGAGCCAGGCCGGCGCCAACAACCCGTTGCCCCGTGAAGGCCGCGTGTTCGTCTCGGTGGCCAACCGTGACAAGCGTGCGGTGATTCTGGCGGTCAAGCGCCTCTCCGACCTCGGCTATGAGATCGTCTCCACCGGCGGCACCGCAGATGTGCTCCAGCGCAACGGCATCCAGGCGACCTTGGTGCGCAAGGTGGCCGAGGGGCAGGGCACCGGCGAGGGTGAGAACACCATCGTGGACCGCATCGTCGCCGGGGAGATCGCCATGGTCTTCAACACCCCGTCCGGCGGCGAGGCCCGCGGTGACGGCTACGAGATCCGTGCCGCGGCCACGTCCATCGGCATCCCGTGCATCACCACGGTGGCGGAGTTCAATGTGGCCGTACAGGCCATGGAGGCCATCCGCACCTACGAGTGGGACGTCACCAGCCTGCAGGAGCACGCGGCGAACCTCGCGGCGGTGCGCAATGGCTGAAGCCGCTCAGCACACGGATCGCCACTCTGCGTCGGCGGGCGCCGGCTTCGGCGCCCGCCTCGCCGAGGCCATGTCCTCGCTGGGTCCGCTCTGCGTGGGCGTCGATCCTCACCCGGGCCTCCTGGAGGCGTGGGGGCTGGAGGACTCGGCCACCGGTCTGCGGGAGTTCTCCTCCCGCGTGCTGGAGGCCTCCACCGGTCGCGTGGCCGCCATCAAGCCGCAGGTCGCTCTTTACGAACGTCACGGCTCTGCCGGGCTCGCCGCACTGGAGACCCTGCTCGCGGAGGCCGCAGCGGCCGGCGTGCTGACGATCGCCGACGCCAAGCGCGGTGACATCGGCTCCACCATGGCCGCCTACGCCGATGCCTGGCTGTCGCCGTCGTCGCCCCTCGCGGCGGACGCGGTGACCCTGAGCCCGTATCTGGGCTTCGAGTCGCTCCGACCCGCTCTGGATCTGGCCGCGGCTCACGGCCGTGGCGTGTTCGTCCTGGCACTGACCTCCAATCCGGAGGGCGCCAGCGTCCAGCACGTGGGCGCCGAGGCGTCTGTGGCCCGCCGGATCGTGGAGGCCGCCGCGGCGGAGAACGCGGGCGCGGCGGGCCTCGGCTCGGTGGGGCTCGTCGTGGGCGCCACGGTCGGGCAGGCGATCAGCGATCTGGGCATCGATCTGGCGGCGCTCAACGGTCCCATCCTGGCCCCCGGCCTCGGGGCTCAGGGGGCCACGGCCGAGGACATGCGCCGCACCTTCGGGGCCGCCTACCCGCTGGTCCTGGGCACGTCCAGCCGGGACATCCTCAAGGACGGCCCTTCCGCCGAGGGCCTCGTGACGGCCATCGGCAGGACGCTCGCCGGCCTGCGCTGACCGTCCGCGCACCCGGACAAGCCGCTCAGCTGGGAGGTCGCCGAAATCGGTGGCCTCCCAGCTATGGTGCCGGGCCTGACTTTCAGGTAGGTTCGCATCAACCGTCAGTCGCGCCCATAGCCATGGGTGCCCGGAGGTGGGAGATGCCATGAGCCTGCGAGTTCTGACCAGCACGGAACGAAGCGCCGCACTAGCGAAAGCTGCCGCGGCCCGTCAGGTGCGTGCGCGCCTCAAAGAGGCCTTGAAATCCGGGGAGCTGACCGTGCCCCAGGTGCTGGCCCAGGCGGAGGATGACCCCGCCATCGCCCGCCTGAAGGTGTCCGAGCTCCTGGAGTCCTTCCCGGGCATCGGCCGCGTCAGGTCCCAGGCGATCATGACCCAATTGCGCATCGCCGCATCCCGCAGGGTCCGGGGCCTTGGCGTCCACCAGCGCAAGGCCCTGATAGATTTCCTGGAAGACAAATAATCCAGGCGGCCCACGGGCGGCCTATGACCAGAGGACACCGTGAGCTCACTTTCCGGTCTCACCGTGCTCGCCGGCCCCACAGCGGTCGGCAAGGGCACGGTTTCCACGTACATCCGTGACAACTACCCGCAGGTCTGGCTGTCGGTCTCCGCGACCACACGCCCCCCGCGGCCCGGAGAGCAGGAAGGCGTCCACTACTTCTTCAAGTCGGCCGAGGAGTTCGACAGGCTGGCTGAAGAGGGCGAGTTCCTGGAGTGGGCGGTGGTTCACGGCGTCAATCGTTACGGGACGCTCAGGAGCACCGTGGAGGCTGCTCTGGCCGATGGCAAGCACGTGCTGCTGGAGATCGATCTCCAGGGGGCACGGCAGGTGAAGGCCAGTGTGCCGGACGCCCGCTTCGTGTTCCTGGCCCCGCCGAGCTGGGATGAAATGGTCCGCCGTTTGGTGGGCCGCGGCACGGAAAGCCCTGAGGAACAGCAGCGCCGCCTGGAAACCGCTAAACTGGAACTTGCTGCCGAACCGGAATTCGACCACACCGTGGTCAACGACGATGTCCGGCGTGCAGCCGACGAACTTGTCCAGCTGATGGGTTTGACACCGAACCCTCGCTGAAAAGCCGCCATCACGCGGCGCCTGCCCACCGGCGGGCGCCATCCCGGTCCCTTTCCGGAGGGCCCGGGGAATGAACACCGAGAAGATCCTGGAGAACACCGTGTCCACCAACCTTGAGGGCATCATCAACCCGCCGATCGACCAGCTGCTTGAGGCCGCTGACTCGAAGTACGGCCTGGTCATCTTCGGTGCCAAGCGTGCCCGCCAGATCAACGCCTACTACGCTCAGCTGAACGAGGGCCTCTTCGAATACGTTGGTCCCCTCGTGGAGACCAAGATGAACGAGAAGCCGCTCTCCATCGCCCTGCGCGAGATCAACGAGGGCCTTCTGGAGTGCAAGCCGGTCGAGAGCACCGAAGAAGCCGAGTAATCCGGCGTCGGAGACTGGTACCAGAGACTGCAACTAGGGAGACGCGCATGCGGATCGTCCTGGGTGTCGGGGGAGGGATCGCGGCCTTCAAGGTCGCGTCCCTCCTTCGTCTTTTCACCGAAGAGGGCCATCAGGTCAACGTCGTGCCTACGGAGGCCGCGCTCAATTTCGTCGGCCAGGCCACCTGGGAGGCGCTGTCCGGCAATCCCGTGAGCACCTCCGTGTTCGACCATGTGGAGCAGGTCAATCATGTCCGGCTCGGCCAGGAGGCGGATCTGGTGGTGGTGGCCCCCGCCACGGCCAACATCCTGGCGCGCGCTGCGCAGGGGCTCGCTGACGATCTTCTGGGGAACACCCTGCTCGTGGCAACCTGTCCGGTCCTGTTCGCCCCGGCCATGCACACCGAAATGTGGCGGCACCCCGCCACGCAGGCCAATGTGGGCACCTTGCGCGCGCATGGCGCGCACGTCCTGGATCCCGACGTCGGCCGCCTCACCGGCAAGGACAGCGGCCCGGGCAGGCTGCCAGAGCCGCAGGCGATCTTCGCGGCGGCCATGGCGCTGGTGGACTCTCCCGCTCAGGAGCACGACGGCGGTGCCGGGGCCGCGGAGCTGGCCGGCAAGCGCGTCCTCGTCTCCGCCGGCGGCACCCAGGAGCCCCTGGATCCGGTCCGCTTCCTGGGCAACCGTTCGTCCGGCAAGCAGGGGGTGGCCCTCGCGGCGGCCGCCCGTGACGCCGGCGCGTCCGTCACGCTCGTGGCGGCCCACGTGGAGGTCGCCCTCCCGGCGGGCGTCGACGTCGTCCGTGTGGGGACCGCGGAGGAACTGCGGAAGGTCATGACGCAGGAAGCGGCGTCCGCTGATGTCATCCTGATGGCCGCCGCCGTGGCGGACTTCCGTCCGGCGGAGCGCTCCGGCACCAAGATCAAGAAGCGTGCCGAAGGAACCGACCCCGTGATCGAGCTGGTGCGGAACCCGGACATCCTCGCCGAGCTGGTGCGGCTGCGTGCCGACCGCCGGCAGGAGCAGCTCATCCTCGGCTTCGCAGCGGAGACCGGGGACGAGTCCGGCAGTGTCCTGGAATACGCCCGGCAGAAGCTGGAACGGAAGGGCTGCGATCTCCTGGTGGTGAACCATGTGGGCGAGTCGAAGGTCTTCGGGCAGGACGTCAATTCCGTGGAGATCCTGTCCCGGACGGACCGTGAGATGCAGCACGTTGAGGGTTCCAAGAACCTCGTGGCGGAGGCGATCGTGAAGCGTGTCGCCGCGGAGCTGTGCCTCTGAACGGAGCCTGAGCTGGGGGCTCGCCCTCCCGCCTTGTCCACATAACGTCATCTGCGCGGCGGAGCTGGTGGAGGAGGCCGGTAGAGTGTACTGGTGACCTTTGCCATGCAGAACTCTTCGCACACCGGCCTCCGGCTCTTCACCTCCGAGTCCGTCACTGAGGGACACCCGGACAAGATCTGTGACCAGATCAGTGACTCCATCCTGGATGCGCTGCTGGCCGCGGATCCGGAATCGCGCGTCGCCGTGGAGACCATGGCCACCACGGGCCTGGTCCACGTGGCGGGCGAGGTCACCACGGACGCCTATGTGGAGATCCCGCAGATCGTCCGGGAGACCATCCTGGGCATCGGCTACGACTCCTCGGCCAACGGCTTCGACGGGGCCCGCTGTGGCGTCTCGGTCTCCATCGGCCAGCAGTCCAATGACATCGCGGATGGCGTCTTCAATTCCATCGAGGCCCGCGAAGGCCGCACCCAGGATGACTACGATCTTCAGGGCGCCGGGGATCAGGGCATCATGTTCGGTTACGCGAGCGATGAGACCTCCAGCTACATGCCGACCCCCATCTGGCTGGCGCACCGTCTCTCCGAGCGTCTCACCGAGGTCCGCAAGAACGGCGAACTCGCCTATCTGCGTCCTGACGGCAAGACCCAGGTCACGGTCGGCTACGACGGCGACAAGCCGGTATCGGTGGAGACCGTCGTGATCTCCAGCCAGCACGCCGAGGACGCGAGCCTGGAGCAGTTGCGCCACGATCTTCAGCTGCATGTCGTCAACCCCGTGCTCGCCACGGCGGAGCTGGACACCTCCGCGGTCCGCAGCATCCTGAACCCGGCGGGCAAGTTTATCATCGGCGGCCCCGTGGGTGACGCTGGCCTGACCGGACGCAAGATCATCGTGGACACTTACGGCGGCTTCGCCCGGCATGGTGGCGGTGCCTTCTCGGGCAAGGACCCGTCCAAGGTGGACCGTTCCGCGGCCTATGCCATGCGCTGGGTTGCCAAGAACGTCGTGGCGGCCGGGCTGGCCCGCCGTGCGGAGATCCAGATCGGTTACGCGATCGGCCAGGCCCACCCGGTGGGCATCTACGTGGAGACCTTCGGCACGGAGACCGTGGACCCGGCCCGTATCAGCGATGCCATCAATGACGTCTTCGACCTCCGTCCGCGCGCGATCATCGACGCCTTGGACCTCAAGCGTCCCATCTACGCCAAGACGGCTGCCCATGGTCATTTCGGCCGCGAGGAGCCAGAGTTCACGTGGGAGCGTCTCGACAAGGTCGCGGACCTCAAGGCCTTCTTCAACGCCTGATCCGGTGGTGACACGTGCAGGACGGACTCTTCCCGGTCGCTGACTCTGCGGGTTCCGGAACGCCGTTGCCGGGCACCGCGGGCCATCAGGGCTGGCTCATGCCGGAGCCTCCGGAGAAATTGGCCGCGTCCGCCCCGGTGGCCCGCGTGGTGGTCGAATCGCCGTTGCCACATCTGGACCGGCCGTTCGACTATCTGGTGCCCGACTCCCTGGACGTGGATGCCGTCGCCGGTGCCCGGGTCCGGGTCAAGTTCGCCGGCCGCGAGCTCCACGGGTACATCGTGGAGCGCCGGGAGGACAGCGACTCGGGTACCCGCCTGAACGTGCTGGACAAGGTGGTCTCCCCGGTCCCGGTGCTCACAGCCGAAGTGCTGGAACTCTGCCGTCTGGTGGCGGCCAGGTATGCCGGAACGGTCAGCGATGTCCTCAGGCTTGCGATCCCCGGACGGGTGGCCAGCTGCGAAAAGGACTGGGCTCCCCGGGGCGGGACTCCGGAGGAAACGGTCGTTGCCGCCGAAGACCCGGCGTCGGCCGGCTCCTGGGAACGGCTCGGCAACGGTGCCGCCTTCCTGCAGCACGTTCGCACGGGCGGTAACCCCCGCGCCGTCGTGACGGTGCCTGAAGGCTATGGTTCTCATGCCTGGCCGCAGCTCTTCGCCGAGGCCGCCGTCACCACGCTGCAGTCCGGGCGCAACGCCTTGCTGGTGGTGCCGGACCGCCGCGATCTGGAACGTCTCGCCGCCGCACTGGCCGAGCACCTGCCGCGCGGTCTGGTGGCCCGACTGTCCGCGGAAGACGGCCCCTCGGTGCGGTACCGTGAGTACCTGCGCGTGCTGGGCGGCTATGCGCGCGTGGTCATCGGCACGCGCGCCGCCTCCTACGCTCCTCTGGGGGACCTGGGCCTGGTGGCCATCTGGGACGACGGGGACGATGTCCATGCCGAACAACGTGCACCCTATCCGCACGCCCGGGAGCTGCTCATGCTCCGCAGCTCGCAAGGGGAGGGCGCGGCCTGCATCCTGGCCGGACATTCCCGCAGCACGGAGGCTGAACGCCTGGTGGAGAACGGCTGGGCACAGTCCGTGGAGGCGGATCGCCGGCTGCTGCGCTCGGTGACGCCACGGGTGGTCAACACCGCCGACTCCTACCATCAGGAACGGGACCCGCTGGCGACGGCGGCGCGTCTGCCGCATGCGGCCTGGCTGGCGGCGAAGGACGCCCTCGCGCAGGGCCCGGTGCTCATCCAGGTGGTGAGGGGCGGCTACGCTCCCACCCTCCTGTGTGCCCAGTGCGGCAGCCCGCTCCGCTGTGTGAAGTGTGAGGGTCCCCTCCACGTGCCCGCCACCGGTGCGGCCGCCGAATGCCGCTGGTGCGGCACGGTGCACCGGACGGTGAGCTGCCGGGTGTGCGGCTCGCAGCGTTACACGGTGACGGGACACGGGGTGCTCCGGACTGCCGAGCAGCTCGGAAGGGCGTTCCCCGGTGCACGGGTGGTGTCCTCTTCGGCCGGCCGCGTCAAGGACGAGGTCTCGGGTGCCGGGACTCTCGTGGTGGCGACCCTGGGTGCCGAGCCGGTGGCCTCCGAAGGCTATGCGGCAGCCCTTCTCCTGGATGGTGACCAGATGCTGCGGAGGGAGAACCTCCGTGCCGCGGAGGAGACCGTCCGGCGCTGGTTCAATGCCGCGGCGCTGGTCCGTCCGGCGCGTGACGGCGGGGTGGTCCTGGTCACCGCCGAGCATGAGGCGGCCGTCGGCGCGCTGGTCCGCTGGGATCCGGCCTCCTTTGCGGCTCGTGAACTGGAGGAAAGGAGAGAGCTACGGCTGCCTCCCGCCGTCCGGGTTGCCGCACTCACCGGTCCCAAGGATGCGGTGGCGAATCTCCAGGACTCCTTGTCACCCCTGGTGGAGGGCGGTCACGAGGTCCGGACGGTGGGTCCCGTCCCACTTGAGGACGGCGACTACCGCACCCTCTGCTTCATTCCCTTCGCCGTGGCCTCCGAAGCCTCCAGGCTGTTGCGTGCGGCGAAGGCCGCCGCGTCAGCGAAGCGCACCCATGCGGCGGCACAGGTGCGCTTCGACGGCCTGGATCTGCTCTGAGGGTTCAGCTCTTGCGCGCACTCCGCAGTTCAAGCACTTCCTCTGCCGTGGTGAGCAGTTCCTGAGCAGAACGCTCCCAGGAGAAGCGTGCCGCCTGCTCCAGGGAGGCGCGGCTGGAAGCCTGCCACGCGCCGTCGTCCTCCAGGGAATGGACGGCGGCGGCGAACGCCACAGGATCTTCGGCGGGCACATAGTGCGCGGCTTCGCCGCCCACCTCGCGGAAGATGGGGGTGTCCGCCACCACCACGGGCGTGCCCAGGGCCATGGCCTCCACCAGCGGAAGACCGTAGCCTTCCGCCTTCGAGAGTGTCACCAGAGCCGTGCATTCACGCAGGAAACCTTCGTACTCTTCGTCGGTCACGCCATTGTGGAACACCACGTGCGCGCCGTCGGGGACCAGGGCCTCCAACTGGGCGCGGCGTTCCGGCTGCACGCGGCTCATGAGCCGCAGGGTGTAGCCGGGGAGCGAAGCCATGCCGCGAATGAGGGTTTCCACATTCTTGTACTCCATGAAGGAGCCCATGTAGACGAGTTCCTTCAGCGGCGCCACACCCTCCGGGCGGGGGACGGCGCCCGGCTGGGGGGCGTTGCCGACGATCCGGATGGGACGCCGTGTGAGCCGGAAGCGCTCCATGAGGGACTCGGTGGTCCGGCTGATGGTCGCGACGACGTCGGCCCGGTTGAGCAGGAGCCGCTGCGGCCAGTAGGCCTTGTCGTACAGCCTCCACAGGACGCGTACGGGCGCCGGAAGGAACCCGGGGGGAGCGGGGTGCTCGTAGTAGATGAGGTCATGCAGCGTCAGGATGAGCCCATACTTCCGTCCCCAGGAGCCCATGGTCTGCATGGGGCACACCACCACGTCCGCTCCGAGCCTGTTCACCCGGTGCGCCACGAAGAGCTCCAGCGGTGACAGCGGGCTCCCGATCTTCACGTGGGGCACGTCCGGCAGAAGCTTGAGCTGACGCTCGTCGCTGATCAGCATGGTCACGTCCGCCACCTTGGAACAGGCCTCGATGAGGCTGGCGCCGTAGCGACTGATGCCGTCGTGGTGGTCGGTGCGGGTGAAGCGGGCGTCGATCACCAATTTCATGCGGGGTGCTCCTGGAGGAAGAGTTCGATGGAGTGGGCGGCCGCCTGCGGCGTCTCGTAGTGGATCAGATGTCCGACGCCGTCGATCACCACCAGCCGGGAATCGGGGAGGATGTCCTGCAGCTTCTCCTGTGCTGGCAGCGGGGCGACCTCATCGCTGGAGCCCGCGACCAGGAGGGTGGGGAGCGTGATCCGGTCCGCTACCTCCGTCACGGTGCCGGAGACGGACGCCCGGAAGGATTCCAGCAGACTTTCGCGGGTGGCGAAGTCACTGAAGTAGGCGTCATGCTGGGCGTGGATGAAGCGCCGGAGGTCCTTCTGTTTGGTCCGGGCCATGGTGACGCTCATGACGCGCACGATCGCCGGGTTGGCCAGGAGGGCATGGCCTGCCTTCGCAGGAAGTGCGGCGGCAGCGCGGTAATAGGCGATGGCGAGCTTCGTCAGCAGGGCCTTGGGGCCCTCCAGGGCCGGGGCGGCAATCGGATTGATCAGGATCAGCGGGCTGACCCTGCCTGGGTACAGCGTGACGAAACGGCTGCAGACCAGGGAACCGAAGGAGTGGCCCAGCAGCACCGTGTCCGGGCCGAGGTCCAGGGCGTCCATGAACTCGGCCACGAAGCGGGCGTAGCCCTCCAGCGAATGCTCGCGGTCCTGGAAGGCGTCCGAGGCTCCGAAGCCGGGCAGGTCCGGGGTGATGAAGCGGTGTCCCGGCATCAGGTCCACCAGCCGGAGCAGACCGTGATGGTCGCCCCGGAAACCGTGGATGACCAGGATGGTGCGGCTGGTGCGGGGATCCGGATCCACCGCGGCGTGCTCCCAGTAGTGAGCAGGCCCGCCGGGCAGATCCACCACCGCGGTGTGTTCCCGTCTGGCGAGGGCGGGGGAGATGAAGCCCGTGGTGTCCGGGCCCTGGCCTGTTCTCACGCGGAGTGCTCCTGTCGCATCCTGCCGGGTCATCACTTCACCTGGTCCGGGTGTGAGCCGCTGCGGAATCCGCGGTCCAGAGCGGCGATCCGGTCCAGGTCTTCCTGGTCCAGGCTGAAATCGAACAGGGCGGAGTTCTCCCGGATACGTTCGGCCGTGCTCGCCTTGGGGAACACGATGATGCTTTCCTGAAGCTGCCAGCGCAGGGCGATCTGGGCCACGCTGCGGCTGTGCCGCTGGGCGATATCGCCCAGGACCGGATCCTCCAGCAGGGCGCCGCGGGCCAGGGGGCTCCAGGCCTCCGTGGCGATGCCGTGTTCCGCATGGAAGGCCCGGAGTTCACGCTGCTGGAGCCAGGGGTGCAGTTCCACCTGATTCACCGCCGGCACCACTTCGCGTTCCTCCAGGATCCGCTCCAGGTGCTCCACCTGGAAATTGGAGACGCCGATGGCACGGACCCGTCCTTCGCGGTACAGGGTCTCCAGCGCCCGGTAGGTCTCCAGGTACAGGCCACGTCCCGCGACCGGCCAGTGGATGAGATAGAGATCCAGGACGTCCAGGCCCAGCGCCACCATCGAGTCGTCGAAGGACCGCAGCGTCGCATCGTAGCCCTGCTGGTCATTCCAGACCTTGCTGGTGACGAAGAGGTCCTCGCGGCTCAGGGCACCGTCTTCCAGGACGCCGCCCAGCGCCCGGCCCAGGGCCAGCTCGTTGCCGTACATCGCCGCGGTGTCGAAGTGACGGTAACCGGCATCGACCGCGGCCGGGACCAGGTCCGCGACCGCCTCCCCGGGGACCTTGTACAGTCCGAATCCCAGCTGGGGGATCAGGACGCCGTTGTTCAGCGCGGAGGAGGGGATACGGCTCATGCCCATGACTCTACCGAAGGTGGCTGCGCGAATCCGGGGGACTCGCGCTCAGCTGCCCACCAGGAGACGCGCGGTCTTCTCGTCCAGGATGAGTTCGGTGACCAGCCCGGCCGCGAGCGCGCCTTTGAGCCCGTTGATCTTCCCGGGCCCGGAGACGACACACACTCTGCGGGGTGCCAGGCGGAGCTGATCGTGGCTGGGTCCCGTGGAACGCGCGTTCAGTGGAATGCCCTCGGTGGAGCCGTCGGCCCGGAAGAAGACGGTGGCCACATCGCCCACCACCTGGTGCCGGGAGAGCGATTCGAGGTCCTGGCGTTCCAGGTAGCCGCCTGCGTAGACGTGGCTGGGGTACCCGGCATCAATGCCGCCCACGCCGAAGAGCGCCATGGTCATACGGGACTGCAGATCCAGCATCCGGGCGACGCTGCGTTCCTTCCACATGGCCTGCCGGGTCTCCACATGGTCGAAGAACGCGGGCACCGGGAACTGCTCCACCTTGGCGCCGTAGGCCCGTCCGAAGCGCCGCAGGATTTCGCTGGAGTAGGAGATGCCGGTGGAGTGGGTGTTGCCGGCGCCGTTGAGCTGGACGATGACGCTGTTGTGGGTCGGCTTGCTGGTGAGGTGACGGCTCACCGCGCTCATCGTGGCACCCCATGCGACGCCGATGATGGAGTTGGAGTCCACGTGCGGGGTGATGGTGCGTGCGGCATAGAGGGCCACACGGTCCAGGGCTTCCGCCTCCCCGACGCTGCTGGGGATGGGCACCACGTGGGCGTCCACGCCGAATTGTTTTTTGATCAATTGTTCAAGCTCGGGGGCCATGTCCAGGCTGGAGCGCACCTGGATCTGGACCAGGCCGGAATCCCGTGCCGCTGCCAGGAGCCGGGAGACGGTGGAACGTGAGGTGCGCAACTCCCGCGCAATCGCGTCCATGGTGAGGTCCTGCAGGTAGTAGAGCTGTGCGGCCTTGAGTACATCGCCGTCCTTGCGCATGGAATGGCCCTTCTGCACGTTTGTGCATTTTGCTTGACGGTAATTTTCAGTCCTTCCAAGAATAGTGGGGACGACGCCGTCATGGCGTCTGGAACGACGTGAAACCCAGTCCGGAGAAGCAATGTCCACGCAGCAGAACGCATCCGCAAACACCCCGCAGACCCGCCAGGCCGTCCAGGCCATCGCCGCCAGGCCGACAGCGAAGGTGCTGATCGTCGGCGGCGGCATCAACGGCGTGGGAACCTTCCGTGACCTCGCCCTTCAGGGCGTGGACGTGGTGCTGGTGGAGCGTGGTGACTACTGTCAGGGTGCGTCCGGTGCTTCCTCCCACATGATCCACGGCGGCATCCGCTATCTGGAGAACGGCGAGTTCCGCCTGGTGCAGGAATCCGTCGTGGAGCGAAACCGCCTCATGAAGATCGCCCCGCACTACGTGAAGCCGCTCAAGACCACCATCCCGATCTTCAGCACCTTCTCCGGCATCCTCAGCGCCCCGATGCGCTTCCTGACCCACAAGCAGCAGGGCAAGCCCAAGGAGCGTGGCGCCTTCCTGATCAAGCTCGGCCTGAGCCTCTACGACTCCTTCTCCCGTGACGGCGGCACCGTGCCCCGGCATCAGTTCCGTAGCCGGGCCAAGGCCCTGGAGGAGCTGCCCCGCCTGAACCCGGGCATCAAGTACGCGGCCAGCTACTTCGACGCCTCCGTGCACAATCCGGAGCGCCTCACCCTGGACGTCCTGAACGACGGCCTCAAGGCCGGCGGTGACAAAGCGCGTGCCGCCAACTACCTGAGCGTCGTCGGCGCCGCGGAGTCCGAGGCCGGCGTCGTGCGTCTGCGTGACGAACTCACCGGTGAGGAATTCGACTTCAGCGCCGACGTGGTGGTCAACGTGACCGGCGCCTGGGTGGACCAGAGCAACACCGCCCTCGGATCGCCGACCACGTTCATGGGCGGCACCAAGGGCTCGCACATCGTGCTGGACCACCCGGAGCTGCTCGCCGCCACCGGCGGACGCGAGATCTTCTTCGAGCACACCGACGGCCGCATCGTCCTCATCTACCCGATGGGTGACCGTGTCCTGGTGGGCACCACCGACATCAATGCGGACATGACCAAGGACGCGGTCTGCACGCAGGAGGAGATCGACTACTTCTTCGAGCTGGTGGCTCACGTTTTCCCGGACATCACCGTCAGCCGCGATCAGATCGTCTACACCTTCTCCGGCGTCCGCCCGCTGCCGCGCCATGATGACACCGCTCCCGGCTTCGTCTCCCGCGACTACCGCATTGAGAAGCGTGAGCAGGACTTCGGCACCACCCGCGCCACCGTCCTCAGCCTGGTGGGCGGCAAGTGGACCACTTTCCGTGCGCTTTCCGAGCACCTGGCCGACGAGGTCCTCGGGCTGCTCGGCGCGGAGCGCAAGGTCTCGACGGCCAAGCTCGCCATCGGCGGCGGTGTGGGCTTCCCCGCCGACGACGCAGGCGTGCAGCAGTGGATCAAGCAGCGTCTCAATCCGGCGGCCGGGCTCGACGCGGCTCGCGTCGATGGCCTCCTGACGCGTTACGGAACCCGCGCCGACGATGTCATCGCCTTCCTGGGCCAGGGCGAGGACCGCCTGCTGCACTCCACCCATGAACTGAGTGTCCGCGAACTTCACTGGATGGCGGAGCACGAGCAGATCGGTCACCTGATCGACGTCCTGATCCGCCGCACTTCCCTCGCTTTCCGTGGCCTGGTCACGGGAGAACTCCTCCGCGAAACGGCCGAGGTCTTGTCAGAACCGCTTGGCTGGGACAAGGATCGAATCGTGGAGGAAATCAACCACGCAACCACTGTCCTGGAGCGCATGCACCTGGTACAGCTGGACAGCCTGGTTGCCTAGCCCCTCGGGGCTACTAATCCACCGGGCGCTGGCCCGGTGTGTTCAGCACATCTCAAGGAGTCAATGATGTCTCTTGGAATCGTCTTCCTTTCGGAAGTCTTCGGTACCGCAATGCTCACCCTCCTCGGCTGTGGCGTTGTCGCCAATACCGCGCTGAAGGGGACTAAGGGCAATAACACCGGGTTCCTTTTCGTGAACTTCGGCTGGGGCCTCGCGGTCTTCGCCGGTGTCTTCGTGGCCGCCAAGTCGGGCGCTCACCTGAACCCCGCGGTGACGCTGGGTCTGGTGGCTTCCGGTGCCAAGGAGTTCGTCCCGGGCATTCCCGTGGACGCAGCGTCGATCTTCACCTACCTGGGTGCGGAGCTGCTCGGTGCCTTCATCGGCGCCGTGGTCTGCTGGCTGGCGTACAAGCAGCACTTCGACGTGGAACCTGACCCGGCCAACAAGCTGGGCACCTTCTCGACCGGACCCGCAATCCGCAACTACGGCTGGAACCTGGTCACGGAGATCGTCGGCACCTTCGTGCTGGTGTACGTGATCCTGTCCTTCGGTGGTTCTCCCAACCAGCTCGGTCCGCTGGCCGTCGCCCTCCTGGTGGTCGGTATCGGCGCCTCGCTGGGTGGCCCCACCGGCTACGCCATCAACCCCGCCCGTGACCTCGGTCCGCGCATCGCTCACGCCCTGCTGCCCATCAAGGGCAAGGGCGGCAGCGACTGGAGCTACGCCTGGGTCCCGGTGGTCGGTCCGATCGTCGGTGGCCTGATCGCCGGCTGGGCTTCCCACCTGCCGATCGTCTTCACCGCGGTCGCCAAGTAA
>Ga0153950_1000591_pt1 | contig 16233 bp, 18 predicted proteins | sample TSNJ034MetaG_FD_104737 | JGI IMG/M metagenome (GOLD analysis project Ga0153950, IMG submission 104737) | Attine ant fungus gardens microbial communities from New Jersey, USA - TSNJ034 MetaG | ecosystem: Host-associated > Fungi > Mycelium > Unclassified | place: USA: New Jersey, Wharton State...
GCTCACACATCGAATATGACCATATCGGCCACACAGGAAGTGCCGGTTTTTAATACCCTGGCATAAACCCACAACTTGGATTTGTCTGTGCAGGGGCCGAACCATGACCCTTCTACATAATGGAAATCGGCTGAACTGAAAAATTAAATTCCACTCTTAAAATTGTTAAAAACATTGTAGAATCTAGTTCTACAAAGAGGGGATAAACAGGAACACTTATTCTGCTGAGTCACATGAAAAGCTACTAAGCATATATGTCAAGCCCTCGAACAGCGTTGCAAGACTAAGATTCATTCAAATCTTATCCATCTCAAACCCTTGCCGTGAGTGTAATATAAAGGCTTGTTGGCATCAAGGGTCGAGAAGAACGCTATGCGCCCTTGATGCCAGCAAGCCTTTATATTGTAAGGTAGTCAAGGATTTAAGGTGGATTTTAGTCTAACAAATCATAAGTGGAATTGGTAGCAAGACTTATTTCCACTTGGCATAGCGCGTTATGGAATTTAACTTGTCATTTCACCTCACCCAATATACTACAAAAAGACCTCACCCAATATACTACAAAAAGATGTTGACAATTAACTATAAAATGGCTATAATGAAGCTAATTTAATATTGTTTATCTCTTGATATCAGTAGTTAGTCATCACATCAGCGTAAGTAGTTGATAAAATAGTGGATGAAAACACTTATTTTAAATGATTTCAAGAATTATCATTACTTCTAATATGTTGTTGAACAGGCCATTCAAGAATGTAGAAAGATAAATATGAGAATTGTTGAAGGATTTTAAAAAAAGACAAAAGCAAGATGCATGGCATTGAAAGTAGATAAGAGAAAATAATGATAGAAATCGAACCATCTCTGTAGGACAGGTTCCTTTTTTATTTTCTGGAGAAATTATTTGACAATAAGGGGAAGATGATTTATATTAATGATATAAGTTTCTTGCATTTATTGTCTTAGGAATATGAGGTTTTAGCTGTTTAAAAGCTATAACCTTTTTTTGTGCAAAAAAAACTTAAATATAAACTAAAAGGAGGGTAGCTTTTTAAATAAGATGTTGTCATCTTAAAGACGCCAAAATAATTAAAAAGAAAGAGAAACTAGGAAAATGAGTAAATGTGTGAAAGTACCAGGAGTAAGGCTACAGTTATCAGCTATCCTAAAAACAAAGTAGGAATGGCTGGAGATTTTAACAAAGATTTTAAGTACTGGAGTCAGAGTGGTAGAAAGGTTAGAACCTTTCTGTTGCCTTGATTGAATGAAAAAAAATAGTATGGAGGAATAATAATAATGATACTAGAAAGTTCTTATCAAGTAGAAGTAAGAGAAATGGTTAAAGGATTGGACGCAGAACTTTTTTTGACGGACATTGTGAAAGAACGTTATGATGGTTCTAAGGAAAAGTTCCTGGAACATAATGATGCAATTGATACAATTGCTGCCCTTGCACAGAAAAACCTTGAGGAATATGGGTACGGCCTTAGTGAGGCAGTTAAAACAGAGTTGTATGAATATCTAGGTATACCTGAAGAAGAAAAAAGCGAATATGAGACAGCGGAGAATGTTATTGCTTTTGCAGTAAATAATCAGCAGAGTCTTGTTATGACTCAAAATGCTTATGATGGAGAAGTTAAGGCAGCTTCTGGAAGCGGCTGGGGTAAGGAGTTTAAACCGGATAATGAATTTGTGGTTTCAGCAGGCGATATGATTATGCTCTTAAACTGGTATCGTTATGTTAAGGATGGAGACATTGCGAATGATTTCATTAATCCAAATGGAAAAAATCCGCCCGAAAAAAAATAATAGTTGATTTTATGGTGAAATTATAATACAATGATTTTAACAGGTATATTATTTATGTTTGAGGAATAAAGAGTTGAACCAGCCATTGGCAGGTTTGGCTCTTTTTTTGTTCAAAAAAAGAAAACCTGAAAAAATGTCTGCTACTATATGCAGATGAATAAAAAACATCACCCTTGAAGGGATGTTGAAAAGGAGAAAAGATTTATGGAAAGAAGCATGAGAAGATATGCGAGAAAAGAGTTTACGCTTACTCTGGGTGAGATTAATCTTATCCTCAGAAAACGCAGAAAAGAAGCACGGGCTTTTGCAAGAAAGCAGCAGAGAATCAATTCGCTCAATAAGTTGATGGATAATGTTTGTGAAAGACTGAACCCTCTGTGGCAGCGAGTCGGTGGAACACTTATGATTCTTTGTGGTATGTTGGCATTTACATTGTCCAATAACAAGCCAGGAAATGAAGAAGTTACCTTTACGGCAATCGTGGTTGTTATTGTAGGGCTTTTATTCTTGCTTACAAAACACGATTTGACAAAGTATGATGATTCTGAGGGGGTGTGATTATGGGCAAGTATGCAGTAACCATCAATACAGATAGTTATGTTTGTCAGAAATGTAGCAAAAAAGCTTGGGAGCCAGGAACAATGAATGACTTCATGATAACCCTTAATGGTTGGCACACAACAGAGTATTCCTTGAAAGAGGTATTATGGAGAATATTGCTGTTTCAGGGCAATGATTTTCCTCATTCTGAATGGAATAAAAAGAATGAAAATGGTTTCCATTTATCGGATGCCTATACAAAGTGGATAAAGAGAAAGTGCAACTGGGTAACCTATATGGACCGTCTTTGTGGCTGTGAAAGAATGAACCGTCCCAGTGGATATGGTTTTATGCAAGGTTATTTTAATGTGCAAGAGGTGCTTGATGAGTTAAAACAGAATGGTATTGTCAAAATCACATTCACAAGCCTTTATGATTTGAGGCAATACTACAAGGGCATGAATGGATGTTACATGGAAATTCGCAGAATAGGGTAGACAGAGATTTGGATATGAGAATCTTTCATCTGCCAAATAAGAAGTTATTGACGCATTAGATGATGAAAGTATTAATTATGACTACAATTATAAATGGAGGGCAGAAACATGAAAAGAAGATGCAGTGAGAGGTGTGGAAAGTGTACTGAGTTCAAAAAAAACAACTGCAAAGATTGTAATAGTGTAATCTACGGTACTACATCACTTACACTGGGGAACTGCTTAATTACTGGAAGATTAAGAAATGAATTAAATGCCTGTGATTTGACCGACAAAGAATTAGGTATTGTTGAAACAATGAATAAATTCAATGAGCAGAAAGAAGATTTAAAACAAACAATTGAAAATATATTGAATAGTTTGTTACATGACTTTTATGTTAAGAATGGAATAATAACAGGTGATATTACCCCACTTCAAAGTGAAGAATGGGAAGTGTTAAGGGATAAATATGCCGAACTTTTTATTGAGTTAGCAGTATATAATACACCACACCATCTTAACCAAGATTGATAAAGTGAGCCATTTAAGGATGGTATATGAGATTAGAAAGGGTTACTATTAAGTATCCCTTTCTTTTTATGGGGATTCATGTGAAAAAATATTGACAGAAAAGCATTTAGAACATATAATACGAGGTATATAGTTTGTGTTATTTTTGTTTAGTGGAAGTTTGGTCCATCTCACCTTATAAGGGATTGGGCCTTTTTTTGTCCAAAAAGCAAATAACAATACACTATATTTCCTTATAGAGAAAATATAAATGGTCAAGAAGACTGATAACACTGATATCACCATAATGAACGTGGATATCGGAAAAGAAAAGGAGAATTACCATGAAAGAAAAGATGAATGTATCTATCAAAAGCGGTTTTATTAATGTATCAAAGGCTCTTGCAGTTGGTTTTACAGGTCTTGTGTTGCTTGTTTCTATCTTCTGTAAATGCTTGGATGACACTTTTAAAAAGAGTAAGTTAGCTGGCTTTGTATGCAAATTGGTTAAAATCAACATTTGGTTATTAATGGTTTCTATTACCAAGAATGCTTTTGCTGGTTTTGTCAACCTGCTGCCGCATGTTACTGTTGTAACTGCAACAGGAAGTAGATTTTATTTATTATTGATTGTGCTTCTATTAGTTCACAATAAAATTTATAAGAGCAAAGCAAACAAAACGATTTCTGTCTATATAGAACTCTTTAAGATGAGTCCTTTAGGTGTAGCTTATTATATGAATTATAATATGATGCTGTCGGCATTACCTGTATTAGAGGTTCCGGTTCATCTGTTATCTCAGCAGGTTTTAAAGACAGAAGATGAGGAAAGAAGTCAGTTTACTGGAAACTCTCTTGCATACATGCATTCTGTTGCGTTTATGATGCTGTTTCTGGAAGTTGCTTGTGCAGTAGTTGTTGGGCTTAGCTCTTTATCCATGTTCATCTAAAACAAAACAACAGGAGGACGATAACATGATGAAGCATGAATTTGAAAAAATTGTAGGATATGAAGTAATCGAAAAAGATTACAACAACATAATCGAACCAATGTATATGGCAGTGAATTTAGACAAAGAAGCCTTTGCTAAGACAATTAACAAAAAGCAGTTTGCACTCAAAACAAAAAAAGAACTGGTACTAAAAATGATGGAGATTGCAAAACATTTGAAAGCCACTTGCGACCATTACAATGACTACGAAGCAGAAGACCAGCTAAAAGCCATTGCAGAGGAATACAAGAACAGATTCGCGCCATATGGTGGTGGCTACTTCATTAACACTAGATACACATGGGAACATATGGGAGAAAGAAGAGGGTGCAGCTATCCGGCAGAAATTGAAATATATGATAGTAAATACCACATGACAGAAAAAATCAAGATAGCATAAAACGTAAAGAGAGGGATGAAATTTAACAACTAAACCGCCCCGGAAACGGGGCAGAAAGAGAGGAAATGAAAAATGAAAAAAAAACAAGAGGACAAAAGTGCTACCGCTACAATTCTTTTGGATGGTGATACTGGTTGCATAGAGGAATTGCTTAATCATCTTCCTTCTGGTATTACATTGAAAGGTTTGGAATGGCATGCTGAAGGTAATCCCAGAAGCATTGATGAAGACTTAACTAAAGAAGAAAGGACAGCTCGCAATTATGACATAACCCTCTTTAGTAAACATTACAATGCAGCCATGCCAAATAAAAAAGGGATGGTCTATCTCAATATCAACAATTTATTTGCTATGAGAGATGGATGTTTGACTTATTCCATTATCGTTGGTGGAAATGAATTGTGGACAGAATCTGATGGAAAAGTGGCTGAAGATGGAAATATTTGTTTTGTTGAGGGTATGTCCATGGATTTTATCACTTTATCCAATGTGGTAAAGGAGAAAATGGTAAAATTCAGATTGACCCCGGAGGAGTATTCTATTGCCACATGTATCTATGATGTACGTATCCGGAGAGCAGTTCTCCTTAAAAAACAAAACAGCGGAATTTTGACACAAGATGAGGCAGAAGAACTAAGTTGTTGCCAAAATACCTTGGCTGAAAGTGATTGGCTAGAAAGTCAGGAATAATAACAGCTGTGGCTGACATAGCAATAAAAAATATAGCAGTTGAGGTGTATGGATTTCCATATATCTCAACTGTCTATGTTTATAGTGAAGGAAAATATTAATATTGAGATGAAAGGATAATGGATGATACCATCTCCAGTAAGTTTGTCATGGATTCAGGTGTCCTAATTCTTATAAAATCATATGGTCCTAATTTCCTATAAAAACATATTGACAGAAAAGCAATTGGAATATATAATTTAGAATATATAGTTTGGTTTTTTTGTTTGCGGGAAGTTTGGTCCATCTCACCTTTTAGGGGATTGGGCCTTTTTTTGTCCCTAAAACAGATAACAATACACTATATTTCATTATAGAGAAACTGAAAATGGTCAATAAGACTGAAAATACTGATATCACCATAATAAGCATGGATGTCAGAAAAGAAAAGGAGAATGATATGAAGTTAGTAAAGGCATTAGTAAATGGAGAACCAGAGGAAATTGCAGCAGCAGTGGATAAGGATATGAATAATCTCTTGATTCGATACAACGAGATGTTACAAGAGATTCAAGAAAATCCGGAAGTTAGTCAGAAATTCAAAATCCTTGCGATACAGTGGATTGCTTCTGGCGCACAGGACTACACAGAAAAATGGCGTTATGATGGGAGAAACGAGTACTCCTGCATGATTTGCTCAAAACTTATGGAAACCTGTTTTATGGAATGTAGCCTGGCACCTGAATTTGAAAATGATGATACGGAAATGGCAAAAAAGGCAGTGAATCAAATGGCGAGAATGCACCGGACCTTGAAACAATCGTTTTCTGGGTTGGTCTTTCAATATTTGGTAGCTGAAGCGGAATCAGACCATGTGTTAGATGAAGCGGTGAAATACATGAATAGCACCTTTTATGTTGGATGGGAACGTTGCCCAATGATTTAAAAATGGATGCCAGAAAAAATAAAATGTAGAAAGAAGACCAAGTTTATTATGGTCTTTTTTCTTATAAGAAAGGATGATAATCACTATGGCAATGATTACTAAGAGAATCAAAAGTTCTATGCGGGGGCTTACTTTTTCTTTAGATGGATTTGGTGAGTTCAAGCCTGGCAATAGATATCGCTATATCTTAGATAAGGGAAACAATAAATTATTGATTTTACCTGTCTCAGACGGTGATGAAGGTTTAGTAATTTCACGCAAAAAAGTTGCAAATAAAATCAAATCCCTTTTTGACCTGCGAAACAAAGAGATACTGGCTATTATGAAGAATGCCTGCTTCATGGAAGTAGAAATCTATGAGAATGAAATCATTGTTTCTGCACATGAGAAGGTGGAGGACAAAGCTGTTGCAGAAGAGAAGTGTGTATCTATTGAACAATATATGAGACATACTGTTTCTTATCGGATTCCACAAACAGTTTTAAAGGCTGCGGGAGAAGGTGTTTATTATCAGTACAGTCTCCAAGATGTTTTTGGTCCACTATATGGAATGGATGAGAAACAATGCGATTATGTTCAGAATTGTGTAAAGAAAGACTTACCTCATGTCCTGAAAGTAATCTCTATCTTCTCTGGAGCTGGAATGCTTGACCTTCCATTCGCCAAAGATAAGTGCTTTGAAATCGTTTATGCGGCAGAGATAAACCTAGATGCAATCAAGACATATCGTAATAATATCGGAAACCATATGTATCAGTGGGATATACGCTCTCTTAAGGGAAGGGATATGCCGGGCGCAGATATTCTGATAGGCGGTCCGCCATGCCAGCCTTATTCCAATGCTAACCCATCAAAGGAAAAGCGGGGATTGGGTCATGAAGAGGGAGATATGCTAATGGAGTATGTTCGCCTTGTAAAAGAAACCAATGTCAAATTGTTCGTGATTGAAAATGTTCCTCAGTTTCTGACAACTTCCTATGGAGAAAATTTAAAGTATGTACTAGCGGAGCTGCCAGAATATGAAATGTCTATGAAGACTGTTGTGGATAGTGATGTTGGTGGCTATACTACCAGAAAGAGAGCCATTATCATAGGAAGCAAGGTCGGAAAGATTCATATTCCGGATTTGGCGGTTCGGCCTGTTAAATCAGCAGGAAATGCCATTGAAAAGGTGAATGAAAGCTGGAGGAATTATCGTGATGTCTCTATCCCAAGTGAAGTTACAAAGTATCGTATCTCATTAGTTCCTGAAGGGGGAAATTGGAAAGACCTCCCCGAAGAGTGGCAGACAAAAGGCATCCACTCTAATATGTACCGTAGACTGGATAGAAACAGTCCATCTTGTGCCATTTGTAACTGGAGGAAATACCTGCTTAGCCCACCAAGATATGATTCTAGTGGTGCATGGGACAGAATATTGACAGTTGCAGAAGCTGCCGCATTATCTGGCCTGGATGAGACGTTTGAGTTTCTTGGGAAACTATCTTCTATGCAGCAGCAGGTTGGTAATGGTGTTACATATGCAATGGGAACCTTTGTAAAGAACATTGTAAAAAAGGCTTTTTCTGGACTGAGAAATGAAAAAAACGAGATTCAATTAAATGAAAAAAATGCTATAATAGAATTAGCATAAATCAATTCATATTAATATTTAAGGAGAATATATGAAAAAAGAAAGCAAAGATTACAATATGGATGTATCACTAACTTTATCAGCAGAGCAAGAAGAATTCTTTAAGGATTCGAAATGTCGAAAGGATGGAGTCCTGATGTCACTATATCATGGTTCCGGAACATATATTACCGAGTTCTTGCCTGAATATACAGGTCAAGGAAATGACCAATATGGAAGTGGTTTCTACTTTTCCACATCAAAAGAACATGCGGAGGGGTATACTACTTCCCGGATTAAAGGAGACGATGGTACAGAACTTGAAAAGTTGGGCGGAGAAGATGCTCCCAGTCTTGTTTCTGCTTATATCAATCTTAAAAATCCACTTATGGTTGATGGGAGAAAATATCCTAATTTAGGCCATGTTTTCCTAACGGCGAAACAGGCACATAAAATATTGAAGAGGTTGCCAAGTCTGTATTATCCGCTTGACTTAGACAGTGACGAACTCAATCCACTGGTTGATTACTTTGCTTCTATTTTTGAAGCTAATCCGCAAACGGCAGCAGATTTCAAACCTTTTATAGAGCAGCTGGCATATAAATATTACTCTGATACGAATATGAAAATACTTGATATCATGTTTATCAAGCATCCAACAGAGTTTAGAGAAGCAGTAAGGGATGTTCTGGGTTATGATGGTGTTATTGTAGACTTTGAGGAAAACAAACATGTAATTGCATGGTTTCCAGAACAAATCAAAGCTATTACAAACCTTAAGCCAACAAAAAGTACAAGGAATATTTATCAATAATAAAGTTGACAGGGGTGCGGTACAAACTGCATCCCTGTCTTTTATAGGAAAGGAGAACAGGAATGCCTGACGATTTTAAGATGTTAACTTCACCCAAAATATATCATCGTTAATAAAGTACTATACAATTTGATTTTATTATTGTATAATAAGTTTATCAGTGTTTTTGTTTTGTACAAGGAATAACAGGTCATATCTTCATTAATGTGAAGTATGGCCTTTTTTGTGCAAAAAACTGAAATATAAAAGAGAGGGGGATAGCTGTTTAACAAGGCGCTTAAATCTAATAATTAATAATTAAAAAAATATGAAAGGTGGTTTTGGTTATGGAAAAGACATATGCAGAGTATATGAAATGGGGTAAATTGGTTAAAAACGTCGCAACAGGTAAAATCTATAAGCTTGTTGAGGATATGAACGGTGAGAAGGACGATGTAAGGGTTGTAAGTATGAATAATTTAGACAGATACAACCTTTTACACGCATGGGTAAGGAATTGGGAACAAAACAGTATGGGATTCCGCGAAAGTTTTACAGGTAATATAGAGGATTGCAAGGTTGAAGTGCAGGGGTATGAGGAATATGTAAATATCACTGATATTGAGCCGCACAATACAATCCGCTTTATTACCTCTAATTATCAAGACAAGTTTAGAGTGAAGGACCTTTCAGATATCCTAATGGATGGTAATGTGAGAAAAGTGGTTTACTTGGACGAAACTCATTTCACGTTTACCGTGGGAAGTGGTGGATTTGGCTGCTTTCACATTTGTCAATATGCTGAGTTGTGCGAGAAGAATGGCATTGAAGTTTTGCCTATTGAAAGCGAAACGAAAAACTGATTAGTAAAATGGAGAGAAATTCATATGAATACTAATATTGTAAATGCTAATGATTTGATAACGATTTTGAAGAAAAAGCAAAGAAACTCTAAGAAAAAGAAAGCTATGTAGTAGCAGGCATTGTAATTAAGTGGAAATAAAAAATACAATTTTACTCTGTAATACAGAGGGGTAAAATGAGGAGGAGGGCGTAATTAAACGTCCTCTTTTTTGATGGATTTCTCGCATTGAAATGTCGAGATTCACTTCTAAAAAAGAATTGACAAGTCCTTCGTATTATTATATACTTTGTTTATAAGTTTTTGATATTTTGTCTTTGGAATGTGAGGTCACAATGGTTTTTTGGAGAAACCATGTGACTTTTTGTTTGTCAAAAACTAAAAATAAGAAAAGGAGGATAGTAGCTTAAGAATTTAACTCAAGGACACTATAATACTAAAAACAAATTAAAACCTAAAACTAAGAGAAAAAGGAGTAAAAAGTATGAACAGTATGGCAGCAAAATCATGGACAGTAAAACAGCTTTTAAAAATGTTGGAAGGTGAAACCATTTCGTTTTCAGATATTTACCAGCGGTCGTATGTCTGGGATATCAGTCGTGAGAGTAATTTGATTGGCTCTTTAATCGAAAACTATGCAATTCCGGCTCTTTCATGCAATAGAAATGTACCTCAGGCTGGTTCGAAGGATAAGGCACAGTACAACCTATTGAATGGTAAACAGCGCTTGAGTGCCTTGGACCGCATTGTAAAAGACCAAGTAAAGATGCAAGATGTGCGGCGGTTGAAACTTGACCCGGAATATCCGTTAACTTTTACGGATGAAGAAAAAACACTGCTTCAGTGGATCGTAGAAGAAGGGGAACAGACAATTGATATTAATGGTCTCTCTTTTGGTGAGTTTCCAAAGGAATTACAGGACTTGATTCTGGGGAGAATGCTTCGTGTTGAATATTACGAAAATATGACTCGCGAGGAAGAACGGCAAATGATTATCAACCTCAACTCTGGCAAGGGGATGAGTAACATTGAGAGAGACAGAATTGAGATGGCTTCTTTTATCGAAATTCTGCGGATAGCTTCACATCCGATTTTCAAGGTAGCGTTGTCGGAAAGTGCAATTGCACGCTACTTCAACGAGGATATTTCGAGAAAAGCTTATGTGATGCTGCATATGGCAGAACCCAATTTCAATACAAAAGTGTTGCGCCCTTACATGCGTGATGCAATTGTGACTTTGGAGCAGGAACAGGAGATTGTTGATGTCTTTGACCGTATTCTTGCTGCTTACGATATCGTAAAAGAGCGGAATGCGAAAATCTCCAAGCGTTTTGTGGTTAAAATCCACATCACTAATATGGTTCCAGTGATTAAACGGTCTCTTGATGAAAATGTTCCACTGGAACGCATGGCGAAATGGTTGGAATATTTCTTCTCTGGAAAAAAAAGCGCAAGTATCAGTGATGTGTATAACCACAATTCTGGTACTAATACTGGGGCGGCTCAGAGTATTCGCCTTCGCGTGGCAGAACTCACAAAATCATACGAGGAGTTTATTGTGAAAGGTAGTGTTATTCCGGATATTGAGCAGCGTGTTGTAAAACCAAAGGCAGGACCGAAAAAAGAAACTGCTACTAAAAAAGGTATTATACGCACTGTTTGGACGGGAAATGAAGAAGATACGAATGCAGGTACAGCAGTTGAGATGGATGCTGAACGTGAACCCTTCAAAGACCCTGCGTAAATAGGCAAATAAACAGAAGGGATAGGAGGGGGAATTTCTCCCTCTTTTCCTTTAAGCAGAAATAATTATTTTTTGTATATAAATAAAAGGAGATGATTTTATGAATGACAAAAAAATGCTGGCAGAGTTTAAGAAGAATTTGGAAAGTAAGAGGGCTGAACTTCTGGATTTGCAGGCGAATTATATCATAAAGGAGGCAGAAAACATATTGGTAAAGGAACGATTTGCTGAGTGCTATGACCGTGTGTTGGAGATGCGTCCTTATTATGCTGCCCGTGAATGTACTTGCGGTAGTAGTAAAAACAGTATTTCCATTGGCGACAGGATTTTAACTTATCCTGATGATTGGTTAATGTCTGAGGAAGACCATGAAGAATTTCTGGCTTTTGTATTAAAAGAATTTATCAGAGAAGGCTTAACTGATAATGAAGGCCGGTATACGGAAGAAACAGACACAGAAAATCAATTGACAATAATAAAAGATGAAATTCTACAAGTGGCAGTAGATTTGTTACCAGATGGCTTCCTTAATAAGAATGTCATTGTGGATGCCATCCATTGTAAGGGAAGAAACTGGTTTAATACAAGAAATGCGATTTTTGACTTGACTATGCGGTTGAAATGAAAACTCTTGTTTACTACAAATTAAGAGCTATGAAAAATTGATATTTGACATTTCATTGAACTCTTGTTATATTAAAAACATGCAATATGTTGATTTGTGTCAATGCGTCAATTATTGCAAGGTGAAGAGTTTAAATAAAAAACTGTAGGTGGCTCTTCACCGGGAGTCAGGGGTAAATTAGTTACCTCTGACTTACTAAGAAAGAGCAATTAACATACTCCCACCAAGTAATCTGACGGTTTGAAGCGAGAGGTTATCACGTTGCCTGAGGAGGAAAGGGAGAATTAGTTATGTTAAAAACATAAAGAAGAGAGGAATTAAAAAGATATATGAATAGAGTAATCCTTATGGGAAGATTGACCAGAGACCCGGAAGTAAGATATTCGCAGGGCGAACGTTCCATGGCCATCGCCAGATATTCACTGGCAGTAGACAGAAGAGGACGCAGAAGTCAGGGTGGAAACGAGCAGACTGCTGACTTCATCAATATTGTAGCATTTGATAAAGCTGGTGAGTTTGCTGAGAAGTATTTCCGGCAGGGCATGAGAGTTTTGGTGTCTGGCCGGATTCAGACTGGTAGCTATACCAATAAAGACGGTCAGAAAGTCTATACCACTGAAGTCATTGTGGATGACCAAGAATTTGCTGACAGTAAACATAATGGTGAAAATGATGGATATCAACCAACATCAAGACCCGCTCCAACCAGTGCAATTGGAGACGGTTTCATGAATATTCCGGATGGTGTGGAAGATGAGGGTCTTCCGTTTAATTAAGTTTAAGATATTAGTAAAAGGGACAGCAAGTTGTAGCTGTCCTTTTTTTATGGAATATTGTTTTTATGAGTATTTATAAAGCTGTGTTATATAATCAATCACACATACAAAGGTTGAAATAATTCGCCATATAGTGTATAATTTTTATAAATTAAAATCAAGGAGGAGGGTTATGCCACAAATAACAAAGGAAGATAAAAAGAAAGCAATAGATGCAGCATTGGAACACATTGAGAAGGCTTATGGAAAAGGAGCTGTAATGCAATTGGGTAATAAAGCTGCAATGCAGGTGGAAGTAATCCCAACAGGCTCATTAGGACTGGATATTGCATTGGGGATTGGCGGAATTCCGAGAAGGAGAGTTATTGAGATTTATGGACCTGAATCAAGTGGAAAAACAACTATAGCCCTCCATATGATAGCGGAAGTCCAAAAGAGGGGCGGAATTGCAGAATTCATTGACGCGGAACATGCTCTTGACCCCATATATGCAAAGAACCTTGGTGTTGATGTAGATAATTTGTATATTTCTCAACCAGACAATGGAGAACAGGCTTTAGAAATAGCAGATATCCTTGTACGTTCTGGTGCAGTAGACATTATTGTAATTGATTCTGTAGCGGCATTAGTACCTAAGGCAGAAATTGACGGGGAAATGGGAGATAGCCATGTTGGCTTGCAGGCCAGATTGATGTCGCAAGCATTAAGAAAGCTTACAGGTGCCATGGCAAAGTCTGATACAACTGTAGTGTTCATTAACCAGTTGAGAGAGAAAATTGGAATATCTTTTGGAAATCCGGAAACAACTACTGGTGGAAGAGCCTTGAAGTTTTATGCTTCTGTTCGACTGGATATTAGAAGGATTGAATCCATAAAGTGTGGTGGTGAACTTTTAGGCAATCGTACCAAGGTTAAGGTTGTAAAAAATAAGGTTGCACCACCTTTTAAGGAAACACAGTTTGACATCCTCTTCGGCAAAGGTATTTCTATGGCAGGAGAAATTGTTGATAAAGGTGTAGAACACAACCTTATAGAAAAGTCGGGCGCTTGGTATTCTTATAGAGGTGAAAAGATAGGCCAAGGTAGAGAACGAGCCATTCAATTCATCCGGGAAAATCGGAGTATACAAGAGGGAATATACAAGCAAATTTTAGGTATTGCTCTTCCTGGAATCATACAATCAGATGCGGGTAGTGGTTCTTAAGGTACAGGAAGGCTAAAATTAATAAGGTGGTCACTTAGAAAAAACAACTAGACAATAATCCTTAAATATTATATAATTACATTATAAGTTTATTTTTTGTTGTCTTAGGGAGAGTAGGTCATGTTTCATTTTTAAAGTGAAATGTGGCCTTTTTTGTGAATAAAAACATAGGAAGGAGGATAGTCATTCTCAGTATAAGAAATGCCAAAAGAAGCAAATTAATAAACCAGTTCTTTTTCAAAAAGAACTTGAAAAAACAATAATACCATGCTATACTATTATTTAGTAAATAGTGTGTGTGGTATATTAAGTCATGAATTCATGGAAATCCCGTGGATGCATGACTTTTTTTATTATCTATCGGTGATTACAAAACTCAAATACTGGCAAGAAAAAACGTAAAATAGAAACTCAAAAAAGCTGGTTTTATTCGATTTCAGAGTTCCGCAATTGCCTAAATCATCATCTGAAAAGAAAGGAGAAGGAATGTTAAAAGAAGAAAATATTAACAAAATGTCTACAGAAGAAATACTGGTTTTATTGAATGAAAAAATAGAAATTTATCAGAGAAACCGCAGATTTATCTCTTTGCAAGTTCTTCAGACAAAATATAAAGTTTCGTTTGATACCTTGTTAATTGAACTTGGTTTACTGAATACTTCTTATTGTTGGGGTAAACGGGGAGAACTTTCTGAGCCTTTTGATCTATTGTGTAATGGACTTACTGAGGAAGAAATAGCTTTGGCAAAACGTTCACTTTTGAATTTACTAAGTGAAATTACTAATTCTTTTGTGAGACCAAGATTTTATTTAGTTTTAAAAGAAACTAATACTTCAAAACGGACAAAGTTACTTCAGGAAATAAAGAGCGGTGTAGCAACAAAGGTAAAAGAATTTTTGGGATATTTGGAAAATTACTCCTTTGAAGAATTGAGACAAGATGAAGACGGGGAAAAAGCATCAGCTTAAACCTTGTGAGGAAATGTTAATTGTCAGAAGAGAGGGGGATTTTCGCCCCTCTTTTTTTGAATTTAGTGGCGTTATTTTTTTATTGCTATATTTTTTTTGGTGTGATAAAATAATATATATATTTTTCCGGAAGACAAAAGAGAGGACTGGTAATTATGAAACAATATGGTTATCCTGTAGCACAATGGGGGGCATTGGGAGAAGAAGAGGTGGATATTAATAACCCCAAAAGAAATATATCCAATTGTGTAATTGGGGAAGTTAAAGATGATGATGGAACTCCCATAGACTATATTACAGAAAAGATATTCTCTAATATTATTATTGCTTTGACTGAGGGCAAAAACAAGAAAGAGTTTGCAGTATTTACCAATTTGGGACAGAAGCCTCAAGTGATTATAAGATACAATGGCGAGTTTGTTATTCACAATAATGAAGTGCCAGACTATATGGAAGAAGTAAGGAATGCTCTGAATTCCCTTCCGACAAAAGTTATTCTTCAGGCACTTATTGACAAACGAATTATGCAGGCAAACAGGAAAAAAGGTGATGGCATAAGAGTACTGGAAACAATGCTAAAACAGCAAACAGGGGTGAATTATAATACAGAGTTGATTTACCACATGTGTCAAGAACTTCTTGATGAGAACTGTAGTGATAATATTGGAATTAAGAAATTATTTAAATCAATGACATTTGAAGATGTGGTTTCTTTTGTTGGTTGTGTAAGAGAATATCAGATGACAGAAGAAACTCAAAATCTTTATTTGGCAAAAATGCTGAATCAAGCAACTATTGATGAAATTGCTGTTGCAACAAATAATGAAATTACTACCAGATTTTTTCTTGGACGCATATAATGGATGGTGAATGAAGTGATAACACAAAACAAGAAAAAGGGATGCTTCTTGGCATGCTTTATAATGTTGCTCTTCTTATTACCAACAAAAGTGTATGCGGATACTGCTCCTACTATCAATATTCTTAAGGGGAATCCCAGTGAAAAGGTGAATCCTCCATATACAGTTACATTTGAAGTGTCAGATACAGCAGGTATTTCGTCTATTTCAGTTAATGGAAGGGAGTTAAATCCCCGTGGTGCTACATATTATGAGGCGGATTGGAGTACTTATTACAATGGTACTATAATAATTACTGCGACTAATAGGGATGGTGGAACTAGCAGCAAGACATTGGAGATAACTAATATTTCTAATGCCGTAGCCCCAGCAACAGCAGCCCCAACAACAGCAGCCCCAACAACAGCAGCCCCAACAACAGCAGCCCCAACAACAGCAGCCCC
>Ga0153950_1000593_pt1 | contig 16180 bp, 10 predicted proteins | sample TSNJ034MetaG_FD_104737 | JGI IMG/M metagenome (GOLD analysis project Ga0153950, IMG submission 104737) | Attine ant fungus gardens microbial communities from New Jersey, USA - TSNJ034 MetaG | ecosystem: Host-associated > Fungi > Mycelium > Unclassified | place: USA: New Jersey, Wharton State...
AGCTCGGCACCGCTCGAAATGGCCACCGTGTCGGCGCCTGAACGGTCGATGGCCTCAAGCACCACCTCCACCGAGGGTCTGGCGCTCAGGGCCGGAAGCGGCCCGCTGAGGTTCCCCGGGTCGGTGAGGATCGCCGCCACGGGCTTGTAGCCGGAGACGATGTGCTGTTCGAACTTGGAGTTGAGATGGTCGACGCTGGAGGACGCTCCGATGAGGAGCACCTGGTGGAGGTTCTGTCCCTCACGCCGGGTCTTGTGGAGGGCCTTGCGCTGGGCCCAGCGGGAGACCACCAGGAGCAGGACGCCCAAGGGCAGGGCTACGGCGACGTAGCCGCGCGCGGTCTGCAGCTGGAACACGTAGGAGAAGACGGCCACGGCACCGAACAGCCACAGGGAGGTCGCTGTGACGCGGCGGTACTCCTCGATGCCGGTTCCCAGGAACTTCCGGTCCCGGGTTCCGGTGTATTCGAGTGCTACCCACCAGGCGATGATGAGGAAAAGGGACACCGTGACATAGGAGAAATCGGTGCTCTGGCCCCTGAGGGAGGCATCGTCGTTCGACCCGAAGCGGAGCGTGTAGGCGCCGCTCACCGCCAGCACGATGCAGGCGAGGTCGAGCAGACGCATCCGGGTGCCGTGCGACCGCAGCCAGGTGGCGGTGCTGGTGGAATGGATGTCGCTGGCGGTGGTCACCGAGGCAGCCATGACAGGGCGCCCGTTACTTCTGCGTCGAGAAGGGCCGGGACTGGCAGGACGACGTCGAGTCGAACCCCGGTAAGAAGAGACACCTGTTCATGTTTCCAGCCCCCACAGCTTTCCCCCGTTGCCTTGCGGCAGACTCAGTTGATGGCGTGTCGCGAGTGCATGCGCATGTGACTTGACACGTCGGGACTAATCCTAAATCCAGACCACTTAGGGCACAAATTATTTCTGTGCAAGTCAGGTGCCGGGCCACCGGGCTCCGGTCGCAGGGAAGGACGGCACCGGCCCGGCGCCGTCCCGGACATGACTGTCAGGCGGCCCGCCTAAACTGGATGCACCATGGACATGCTCTTCGATCCCTATGCCAGCACCCCCGCTCAGACCGCCCCTCGTGGAGGGAACGGCCCGGGAGGCCGGGCAGCAGGCGGACGCGGCGGTGGTGGCTCCGCCCCGCACGAACCGGACGGCTTCCACGCCCCGTCGGCCGACGCCCTGACGGAGGGCCTCAATCCTCAGCAGCACGCCGCCGTCGTGCATTCGGGGAGCCCGCTGCTGATCGTGGCCGGTGCCGGATCCGGAAAGACGCGCGTCCTGACCCACCGGATCGCGTACCTGCTGGCCACCGGCCGGGCGCATCATGGCGAGATCCTGGCCATCACCTTCACCAACAAGGCCGCGGCGGAGATGCGGGAGCGTATCGAGAATCTGATCGGTCCCCGCGCCAAGAGCATGTGGATCTCCACCTTCCACTCCTCCTGCGTGCGCATTCTGCGCCGGGAGGCCGCGAACGTCGGGCTGAGCTCCAACTTCTCCATCTACGACTCGGCCGATTCGCTGCGTCTGATCACGCTGGTGGCGAAGAACCTGGATCTTGATCCCAAACGCTTCGCTCCCAAGGCGATCGCGCACAAGATCTCCGCACTGAAGAACGAACTGATCGACGCTGAGGAGTTCTCCTCAACGGCCAGTGAGAACAACCCCATGGACCGCGCCGTCGCCGACGTCTACCTGGGCTACACGCAGCGGCTCAGGCAAGCCAACGCCATGGACTTCGATGACCTGATCGCTCAGGTGGTCTACATGTTCCGGGCCTTCCCCGCTCTGGCCGAGTCCTACCGGCGCCGCTTCCGTCACGTCCTGGTGGACGAGTACCAGGACACCAACCACGCGCAGTACGCGCTGGTGAAGGAGATCGTCGGCACGCAGGGCAACGGCGCCGTGCCGCCCAGCGAACTGACCGTGGTGGGTGACTCGGATCAGTCGATTTACGCTTTCCGGGGCGCTGATATCCGCAACATCGTGGAGTTCGAGAAGGACTACCCGGACGCCGAGGTCATCAAGCTGGAGCAGAACTACCGCTCCACGCAGAACATCCTCTCCGCCGCGAATGCGGTGATCTCCCGCAACCCGGACCGCCAGGAGAAGCGGCTCTGGACCGCGTCCGGCGACGGTCCCAAGATCATCGGCTACGTCGGGGAGAACGAGCACGAGGAAGCGGCGTTCATCGCGCGCGAGATCGACCGGCTCCAGGACGCCGAGGGGCTGAGGCCTGGCGACGTGGCGGTCTTCTACCGCACCAACGCGCAGTCCCGTTCCTTGGAGGATGTGCTGGTGCGCATGGGGCTGCCGTACAAGGTGGTGGGCGGCACACGCTTCTACGAGCGCAAGGAGATCAAGGACGCGCTCGCCTATCTGCGCGTGCTGGTGAACCCCGACGACGACGTCAACCTCCGCCGTGTGCTCAACGAACCCAAGCGCGGGATCGGGGACCGGGCGGAGGCCGCCGTGGCGTCCCTCGCCGAGCGGGAACGCCTCTCCTTCATGGCCGCGGCGCGGCGGGCCGAGGAGGCCCCCGCCATGGCCACCCGCTCCGTCAACGCGGTGCTGGGCTTTGTGAAGCTCATGGATGATCTGGCCGAGGTGGCTTCGGGATCGGGAGCCGTGGCCGCGCTGGAAGCCGTGCTGGAGCAGACCGGCTACCTGGCCGCACTCCGCCTGAGCAACGACCCGCAGGACGAGTCCCGGGTGGAGAATCTGGCGGAACTGGTGGCCGTGATCCGCGAGTTCCAGAATGAGAATCCGGAAGGCACCCTCGGGGACTTCCTGGAACAGGTCTCGCTGGTGGCGGATGCGGATCAGATCCCGGACACTCCGGGCGATGTCGACGAGGCTGTGGCGGAGGCCCGGCGGCTCGGCGTGGTCACGCTCATGACACTGCACACCGCCAAGGGCCTGGAGTTCCCCGTGGTGTTCCTGACCGGCATGGAACACGGCATCTTCCCGCATGCCCGCTCCGCCACGGATCCCAAGGAGCTGGCTGAAGAGCGCCGCCTGGCCTACGTGGGCCTCACTCGCGCCCGGCAGCGGCTCTACGTGACGCGCTCCGAAGTGCGCAGCCTGTGGGGCCAGAGCCAGTACAACCCTGCGAGTCAGTTCCTGGACGAGATCCCCGTGGAGCTCATCCAGTGGGAGCGCGAAGGCACGGTCCGGCCCGTGAACCCGGGCTGGGCCAATGACGGGATCGGCAGCAGCCGTTACGGCGGTTCCTTCTGGGGCGCGGGCGCTTCCCGCAACGCCAGAGGCGCGGCGGCGAGCAGCACGGCGGGCTTCGACGCGGATGTGCCGGCCTCCGTGGTGCGGGGCCGGGTGCAGCCTCAGAAGGAGGTCATCAGCGTCTCGCCTGGCGACCGGGTGAATCACAATGCCTTCGGTGAGGGCGTGGTGCTCAGCGTTGAAGGCGTGGGGGACAAAAGCGTGGCCAAGGTGCGCTTCCCGGTGGGGGAGAAGCGCTTGCTGCTGCGCTACGCGCCGGTCACGAAGGTGGAGGGCTGAGAGGCTTTCCCGCCGGCCGAGCACGGCCGTCGCCTGCTTCTTCTGCGCGCATAACAAAACAGGACCGAGTTCTACAAATCATAGAAATGTGGCCTTGGTCACGAAACCGGTAGTCTGGGAGCGGCGCAGCCCCGCACAGGGCTAAAGTTCCCAGTGGAGCACCTCCTGCGGAACGGTCGCAATAACCCGTAACGGGGAGGCGCCTGCACACCTACCTCGACGTAGAAGGACACCGAACCGTGGACCTGTTTGAATACCAGGCTCGCGACATGTTTGAGGCGCACGGCGTTCCCGTGCTCGCTGGCATCGTCGCGACCACCCCTGAAGAAGCCAAGGCCGCAGCTGAGAAGATCGGCGGCGTGACCGTCGTCAAGGCACAGGTCAAGATCGGCGGCCGCGGTAAGGCTGGCGGTGTGAAGGTGGCCAAGACCGCAGATGAGGCGTTCGAATACGCCGGCAACATCCTGGGCATGGACATCAAGGGCCACACGGTCAAGAAGGTCATGATCGCCCAGGGCGCCGACATCGCCGAGGAGTTCTACTTCTCCGTGCTGCTGGACCGTGCCAACCGGAACTACCTCGCCATGTGCTCCGTCGAGGGTGGCATGGAGATCGAGCAGCTCGCCGTCGAGCGCCCCGAAGCCCTCGCCAAGGTCCCGGTGGACCCGGCCGTCGGCATCGACCAGGCCAAGGCTGAAGAGATCGTCGCCGCCGCAGGCTTCGCCGAGGAGCTTCGTGAGAAGGTCGCCGCCGTCCTGATCAAGCTGTGGGACGTTTTCAAGGGCGAGGACGCCACTCTGGTGGAGGTCAACCCGCTGGTCCGCACCGGGGCCGGTGACATCCTGGCCCTGGACGGCAAGGTCTCCCTGGACGAGAACGCCGGTTTCCGCCACCCCGCTCACGAGGACCTTGAGGACAAGGACTCCGCGGATCCGCTGGAAGCCAAGGCCAAGGCTGCTGACCTCAACTACGTCAAGCTGGACGGCGAGGTGGGCGTGATCGGCAACGGCGCCGGCCTGGTCATGTCCACTCTGGACGTCGTCGCCTACGCGGGCGAGAACCACGGTGGCGTCAAGCCCGCCAACTTCCTGGACATCGGAGGCGGCGCCTCCGCAGAGGTCATGGCCGCAGGACTGGACGTCATCCTGGGCGATGACCAGGTCAAGAGCGTGTTCGTGAACGTCTTCGGCGGCATCACCGCCTGTGACGCCGTGGCCAAGGGCATCGTCGGCGCGCTCGCCGAACTCGGCTCCTCTGCCAACAAGCCGCTGGTGGTCCGCCTGGACGGCAACAACGTGGAGGAAGGCCGTCGCATCCTCAACGAGGCCAACCACCCGCTGGTCACCCTGGCCGCCACCATGGACGAGGGCGCCGACAAGGCCGCCGAGCTCGCCAACGCCCGCTAAGCCCGGATAACAGAGGTAAAAACATGTCTATCTACCTGAACAAGGACTCCAAGGTCATCGTCCAGGGCATCACCGGCGGCGAAGGCACCAAGCACACCGCCCTGATGCTCAAGGCCGGCACCAACGTGGTCGGCGGCGTGAACGCCCGCAAGGCCGGCACCACCGTCCGTCACCACGCGGCCGACGGTTCCGCCGTCGAACTCCCCGTGTACGGCACCGTCAAGGAAGCCATCGCCGAGACCGGCGCGGACGTCTCGATCGTCTTCGTCCCGCCGGCGTTCACCAAGGCCGCCGTGGTCGAGGCCATCGAGGCCGAGATCGGTCTGGTCGTGGTCATCACCGAAGGCGTGCCGGTGCAGGACTCTGCCGAGTTCTGGGCACTGGCCCAGTCCAAGGTCGACGCGGACGGCAAGCAGATCACCCGCATCATCGGCCCGAACTGCCCCGGCATCATCACGCCGGGTGAGTCCCTCGTGGGCATCACCCCGGCGAACATCACGGGCAAGGGTCCGATCGGTCTGGTCTCCAAGTCCGGCACCCTGACCTACCAGATGATGTTCGAGCTGCGTGACCTCGGCTTCTCCACCGCCATCGGCATCGGCGGCGACCCGGTCATCGGCACCACCCACATCGACGCCCTGGCTGCGTTCGAGGCCGACCCGGAGACCAAGGCGATCGTCATGATCGGCGAGATCGGTGGCGACGCCGAAGAGCGCGCCGCGGACTTCATCAAGGCCAATGTCACCAAGCCGGTCGTCGGCTACGTGGCAGGCTTCACCGCTCCCGAGGGCAAGACCATGGGCCACGCAGGCGCCATCGTCTCCGGCTCCGCCGGCACCGCTCAGGCGAAGAAGGAAGCCCTTGAAGCCGCCGGTGTGAAGGTCGGCAAGACGCCGTCCGAGACAGCCGCGCTGCTCCGCGAGGTCTACTCGGCTCTCTGAGTCTGAATCGCAGTCATCGACTGCTCCATACGACGCCGTTTTCCCGGGTTTTCCGAGGATTTCGGCATCGTATGGAGCAGTCGATGGTGTTTAACGGGCGTCTTCCAGGGCCAGTTCCGCATTGACCCCGGCTCCGGCCTGCACCCCGGCAGCCGAGGAGGCCGAGACCATGGCCATCGGATTCTGCGCATTGCCCGCCACCCAGACGCCGGGGACGGGGGTCCGGCCCATCGGGTCGGCGGGGATCGCACGGCCCATGGGCTGTTCCTCCGGCTCGCCGCCCAGCTGCTCGTAGAGCTCGGTGCGGGCCACGAAGGACGGCGCGACGACGACGGCGTCCAGCTCCAGACGGCTTCCATCGGCCAGGAGGGCGGCGCGGACCTGCGCACCGTCGAGGCTCAGGGCGGTGACCGGAGCGGACGCCACGGGGACCCCGAGGGACGTGAGAAGCCTGGCATCGGCGCCCGCCTCCCAGCCGACCCCAGGCGTGCCGTCCTCCTGTGAGGACCACCCGGGCAGAATGGTCACCCGATCGCTCAGCTGATGGAACAGGAGCGCCTGGTGCACGGCGCGCGCGTCGCTCGCCAGAATTCCGATGCGCCGGTCCCTGACCTCCCAGCCGTGGCAGTAGGGGCAATGCAGCACGGAGTGGCCCCAGCCGTCCCGCACTCCCGGAACCGGAGGGAGGACGTCCACCAGCCCTGTGGCCAGGATGATCCGGCGGGCGCGCACCCGGGCGGGGGCGGAGGCGCCCAGGCCTCCGGAACCGCCGGCGACGGCGCTCGCGCCACCGGGCAGCGGCTCCACCGTGAGGCGGAACCCGCCGTCGTCGTGGGCGGCGGTGCTGACGGTGCCCTGCAGGAAGGCGACGCCGTAGCCGGTGGCCTCCGCCCGGCCCCGCGCGCTCAGTTCGGCGGGCGCTATGCCTTCCAGGCCCAGGACATTGTGGGCACCTTCCGCGGGGGCGTTCCGGGGTTCTCCGGCGTCGATGACGAGCGTCGAGCGGCGGGACCGGCCCAGGGCGATGGCCGCGGCCAGCCCGGCGGGGCCGCCCCCGATGACGGCGACGTCGTAGGTGGTGGTGTTCATGAATCCTCCTCGATTTCCTGTGAATGATTCTCATGTAGCGATCTGCTAGTAGCAAGATGAATTGCCGAAGTGGCAAACTGGTCTGATGGAACCTGCGGGAGAGACGATCGAATCCGAGCTGATGACCCTGCTGACGGGGGTCGGGCCCCGGCTGCGGGCCATCCGGGAGGCCCGGAATCTCACCCTGGGAGAGCTGTCCCGCCTGACCGGCACATCCATCAGCACGCTGTCCCGGCTGGAATCGGGTGTCCGGAAGCCGACGCTGGAACTCCTCTACCCATTGGCCAGGGCCTACCGCGTGCCGCTCGACGAGCTGGTCGGCGCCCCCGCGGTCGGCGATCCTCGCGTCCACATCAAACCGATCAGCAGGGCCGGGCAGACCCTGCTGCCCCTCAGCCGCGGGGAGAACGGGATGCGCGCCTACAAGCACGTGCTGCACGGCACGGCCACACCGGCGGTGCCTCAGCCGAAGGTTCATCCCGGCCACGAATGGTTCTATGTCATCGCGGGTGAGCTGCGGCTGGTGCTCGGTGCCGAGGAGTTCCGTCTGGGGCCGGGGGAGGCCGCCGAGTTCGACACCACCACCCCGCACTGGTTCGGCGCGGCCGGTGCCACGGCCACCGAGTTTCTGGGGATCTTCAGCCCGGCGGGCGAGAAAGTGCACGTCAGCGAGTTCTGAGCCGGAGGCCCGTCAGAGGCCACGCCGGAACGAGGCGGTCCTGTGCGGGCGACGCGCTAGGCTGTCGCTGTCATCGCACCGCGTCTGCAAGGGGAGAATATGAACCGGCCAGTGACCATCATCATCCGTGGGGCCCGCTCGGTCGCAGCCTTGCTGTTCGTCGCGGTGGTCGCGGTGCTGCCCCTGTTGGCCACGGCTGCGCCGGCGCAGGCGGATGCCCCGGTGGAGGTGGTGGTGGAGGACACCGCGAAGGCGCTGTACCTTCCGCAGCTCCTGCCCGCGCTCCAGAAGATCTCCTTCCATCAGCCCACCAAGGTGGTGATCTTCACCCGGGCAGGCAGCAGGTCCGATGACATCAACGAGGAAGTGCTGCGTTTCGCACGGGCCAGGCATCCCGAATGGATCACCGCGGACGGGCAGAAATGGGCCGATGGTCTCTTCGTGTTCGCATTGGACACTACGGGCCGCCAGGTGGGCACCTACTTCGGTGAGGACCGCAAGATCTCCCTTGAGGAGCAGAAGGCCATCCAGGACGATACCAAGACCCTCTTCCGCCAGGCCCAGTGGACGGACGGCACCATCGAAGGAGTTCGTTCGGCGGCCTCGCGGATCGCGCGGCCGTGGTACCTGGATCCGGCCACGCTCTGGACCGGAGGCATTCTCGGCGGCGGTGCGCTGGTGGGCGGCGGTGTGTGGGCGGGCATCCGCGCCGGCAACCGGCGCAAGTTCGCGGAGGCTTTCGACGCCGGTGACCGCGCCTACGCATCGGTCACCCTCCAGTTGCAGGAGACGGAGCTGAACGCCTCCACCATCCCGGATTCCTCGGCCTACGGGGCCCGGGTCCTGGAGCGCTGGCACACGCTGGAAGCACAATTGCGTGAGGCCAGCGTGCTCCGCGGCAAGCTCTCGGTTCTGACTCCCAAGCAACGCTCCGCCGGCGCGAATGTCGCCGAAGCGGTCCGTTTTCAGGAGCAGGCGGAGACACTGGACGGTCTGGACGATGCCATCGCCGACTCCAACGCGCTGCTGAACCTGAATTCGAGCTGGCGGGAGGCCTGGCGGAATCAGTCCGCAAGCCTGGTAGATGAGCTGTCAGCGGTGGAGGGGATGCTCAACGGCAACGAGTCCGGAGCGGGCCTGGAATCCGCGGCGGCTCTCCGTGCACATGCCGCGGGTGCGCTCGAACGCCTTTCCGGGCTGGAAGCCGGCCTGGATGACCACAGCGTGACCCCGGATGCCGCCCTGGACGCGCTCAAGGTGGAGCGGGAGAAGATGGCGGAGCTGCTCCAGCAGCACGCCGAAGCCGTCATCGCGGCGAACACCCGCTCGGCACGTGAAGCCGAACTGATGCGGGAGAAGATCGACGCGGCCTCTGCGGCCCATCCGGATGCCCGGCGCTACAACGGCAGCATCGTGGACATCGCCTATCCGAGGGTGCCGATCATCTCCGTCATGAACTTCGGGTACGGGATCGACGCAGGTCAGCGAGCTGTGGACACGTCCCGCAGTTCCTCCTCGTCCTCGGGTGGCAGCAGCACGGGCTACGGTTCGAGCGGAGGCAGCTTCTCAGGCTCGGGGAGTTCCTCCAGCTTCTAGGCTCGGTCTCCTCCTGCCTCCGCTTGTCCTCGCCCGCCGCGCGCTCACGGGTGGCGGCTTCCTGGGCGGAACGCAGGCGGGATTCCCAGTTCGGCCCCAGGCAGCGGCAAGCCCCGTCTCATGTTGCTGGACCAGAGTGGATGTCACGGGCCGGATCGACCGGACCGGAGCCTCCACGGAGGCGCAGGGCCGGGGAGGTGACGTGATGGGCGGCAAGATCGTTCTGGGCGTCATCGGTGCGGCCGCTGCCGGGGCTCTGTTCGGCGCGCTCGCCTCGATGACGAACGTCGACGCCGGTCTGCTCCGTGTCCTGTCAGGCCTCGGTGAAGGTGCGGATCTGCGCACCACCGTCCTCCGCGAGACGGGATGGTGATGCCGATCGACAGACGCCTCTTTTTACTACCCAAACCCCGTTGTCAGCCCCGGAAGCGGCGTGCTGTGGTCACAGACAGACCGCGCCCACCCCGGGGCCGACGGCGTTAACGGGCTTCGGCAGGGTTCAGGGGAGAGGGTAACGCTCTCAGAGGGTGACGGGACGGTCCAGATGAGTGGGCGCGAACATGCGCAGCTTCGTCTCCACAACCACCACATTGGGGCCATCGGCGGCCAGCGCATCGCTCAGGGCCTGCTCGACATCCTCAGCGGCGACGCGGCGGGCGGGGACGCCGAACGACTTGGCCAGGGCCACGAAGTCCGGCCGGGAGAGTTCGGTGGCGGTGGCTTGGCCGAAGGCGCCCTCCATGTACTCGCGCAGGATGCCGTAGCCACCGTCGTCCACGATCAGCCAGGTCACGGGAGCATCGTGCTGGCGGGCGGTGGCGAGTTCGGAGACGGAATACATCGAGGAGCCGTCGCCGGAAACCGCCAGGACGCGCTCGCCGAGGCCGACGGAACCGCCGATCGCCGCGCCATAGGCCCAGCCGATGCCACCGGCGCCCTGGGCGGAGTGGAACTGACCCTGGCGGGAGTCCCAGCAGCTCCAGCCCCAATAGGCGGAGATGGTCATGTCCCAGAAGGTCTGCATGCCATCCGGCACGGCGGCGCGGACGGCCGCCATGAAGCCGAGCTCGTGCTCAAGGCCCTGCCCGGCGAGCCGTTCGCGGACGGTGTCCAAAGCGGTGGCGACCACCTCGCGGGGCGAGCGGCCGTGCCAGTCGCGTGCGGCGTCGTCGTTCTCCAGCAGACCGGCGACGGCGGTGTTCAGCGCCGGGAGCGCCTCTCCGGCGTCGGCGTGGATGCCGAGCGCGGGATGGTTGGATTCCAGGACGCGGACTTCCGCATCCACCTGGATGAGACGCCCGCGAGGCGCCAGAGTGAAGTAGTTGGAGGTGACCTCGCCGAGGGAGGTCCCGACGGCCAGCAGCACGTCGGCATCCTCGATCAGCTCGCTCATGTGCACATCCTCGATCCAGGACTGCAGGGAGAGGGGGTGTTCCCAGGGGAAGGCGCCCTTGCCGCCGGGCGAGCAGATGACGGGGGCGTTCAGGGTTTCGGCGAGTTCCAGGAGTGCGGCCTCGGCCTGGCCGCGGCGGACGCCACCGCCGGCGACCACCAGAGGACGGCGGGCCCCGGCCAGCAGGCGGGCGGCCTCCTCCAGGAGCTCGGCACGGGCGGGGACGCTCAGCGCCTGCGCCGCGATGTCCTGGACCGGGGGAGTGATGACCGGGGCCAGCAGGATGTCCTGGGGAACCTCGACCCAGACCGGGCCCTGAGGTGCGGTGATGGCCTCCGCCCAGGCTTCACGCAGCGCGGAGGGGATGGCGGAGGCGTGCTGGATGGTCCGTTGGGACTTGGTCACCTGGGACGCCGCGAGAGCCTGGTCGTCGAGCTGGTGGAGCATGCCGCGGCGTCGTGCGCCGAGCCCGGCCGTGGGGATCTGGCTGGAGACCACGACCATCGGCACGCCCGTCGCGTAGGCCTCCTGGAGCCCGGCCAGCGAGGTCAGTGCGCCTGGGCCGGTGGAGAGGAAGAGCACGCCCGGCTGGCCGGTGGCGCGGGAGTAGCCGTCCGCGGCGAAGGCGGAGTTGTTCTCGATGCGGCTGGAGACGAAGTGGAGGTGACCTCGTCCCATGGCGTCGAACAGGCCCAGGGCGTGCTGGCCGGGAATGCCGAACACCGTGTGGGCGCCCAGTGCCTCCAGTGTCTCCACTACCAGATCGCCGCCGTTGCGTGCTGCCGGGTGCTCTCCGGACATGTTCTCCCCCTCGGGTAGCCGTTCGTGTGAGCGCGGATCGGTGCCCGGGGCAGGGTGATGCGCGCAACACCATGCTACCCGCGAGTTTTCCAATATGCACCCGTTGTTGCTGATTGGTTGACTTTTGCTGTGGGCGAAACTTACTCTTGTGTCAGTCGTCACGCGCGGTCGTGACCCAGCGCACCACCCTTTGAGTAAGGTTCACCATGGACGGAAACATCATCAATTCGGGGATCGTGATCCTCTACCTCGTGGCCATGCTGGCCTTCGGGTTCTGGGGCAAGTCCCGTACCAAGAACAACAGCGACTTCCTGGTGGCCGGCCGCCGCCTGGGCCCCATGCTGTACACCGGCACCATGGCCGCAGTGGTCCTCGGCGGTGCCTCCACCGTCGGCGGCGTCGGCCTCGGCTACAAGTTCGGCATCTCCGGCATGTGGCTCGTCGTGGCCATCGGCACCGGCGTCCTGCTGCTCAGCCTCCTCTTCGCAGGCATGATCCAGAAGCTCCGGATCTACACCGTGTCCCAGATGCTGACCCTGCGTTACGGCACTCGTGCCACGCAGACCTCCGGCATCGTGATGCTGGCCTACACTCTCATGCTCTGCGCCACCTCCACCAGCGCCTACGCCACCATCTTCGTGGTGCTGTTCGGCTGGGAACGCTGGGCGGCCATCGCCATCGGCGGTGCGATCGTGCTGATCTACTCCACGATCGGCGGCATGTGGTCCATCACCCTGGCCGATCAGGTCCAGTTCTTCATCAAGACCATCGGCGTCTTCTTCCTCATGCTGCCCTTCGCGCTTGGCGCGGCCGGTGGCTGGGACGGCATCAAGCAGCGCGTGGACGCCTCCTTCTTCCAGTGGGACGGCATCGGCGTGCAGACCATCGTCACGTACTTCGTGGTCTACACCCTCGGTCTGCTGATCGGCCAGGACATCTGGCAGCGCGTCTTCACCGCGAAGACCCCGGGCGTGGCCCGCTGGGGTGGCGCCACCGCCGGTGTCTACTGCATCCTCTACGGTCTTGCCGGTGCCGTGATCGGCATGGCGGCCCATGTGGCCCTGCCGAACATCGACGTCGCCAATCTCGGCAAGGACGTCGTCTACGCCGAGGTCGCCACGCACATCCTCCCGGTCGCCATCGGCGGTCTGGTCCTGGCCGCCGCCGTGGCAGCCATGATGTCCACCGCTTCCGGCGCCCTGATCGCAGCAGCCACCGTGGCCCGTACCGACGTGGCCCCCTTCGTGGCCAGCTGGTTCGGCCGCAGCATCCCCGTGGAGCATGACAAGAACCCGGAAGAGGACGTCAAGGAGAACCGTCTCTGGGTCCTGGGCCTGGGTGTGGTGGCCATCGTCCTCGCCATCCTGGTCAAGGACGTGGTCGCCGCCCTCACCATCGCCTATGACATCCTGGTCGGTGGCCTGCTGGTCGCGATCCTGGGCGGTCTGGTCTGGAAGCGTGGCACCGGCATGGGCGCCGCGGTCTCCATGGCCGTCGGCACCGTGGTCACGCTCGGCACCATGATCATCCTTGAGATCAACGCCAAGGTCCCGCTGGACGGCGTGTACGCCAACGAGCCGATCTACTACGGTCTGATCTCCTCCGCCGTGGTCTACATCGCGGTGTCCCTCATGACGCCCCGCACGGATGCCAAGGTCATCGAAGCCTGGAACGCCCGCCTGGCCGGCGCTCATACGGACGATGAAGCGGAGATCCCCGCTCACTGACATCGGTTGCCTGAGGAGCCGCGCGAGCCTGACGCTCGCGCGGCTCCTTTCGTTAAGTGGCTCCTCTCGCCAAGGAGTGCGCCGGCAGTGCGACGACGGCGGCGCGCGCACCACCGGCGCGGTCCGGAAGGCGGGCGCAGGCCGGACGGGACCGGGGCGGCGGATCGACTAGCATGACGTCATGCCCCGGACCAGTTCAGCTCACGTTCCCACGCAGGGAGATGTTGCGAAGCTGGCGAAAGTCTCGACGCAGACGGTTTCGCGGGTGATGACCGGCAGCCAGAAGGTGAACCCGGAGACGGAGCGCAGGGTCCGGGACGCCGTCGAAGCGCTCGGTTACCGGGTTCATGGTGCGGCCGCCGCGCTCGCAACCGGCCGGACGCGCATCCTCGGCGTGATCGTCGTGTCCACCACCCAGTATTCGTCCAGCGCCATCGGGGTCGGGATCGAGACGGTCGCCGCCGCGCACGGTTACACGGTCACCACCGCGGCAGTCTCCAATCACTCCTCGGCCTCGGCGTTCATCGCGGCTTTCGAACGTCTGGAACGGCAGGGAGCCGAAGGGGTCATCATCGTGGCTCCACTGGAGGTGCAGGACCCGGGCATGCTCACCCTGATGAAGCGCACGCCGACCGTGCAGATCGAGGGCCGGAGCCAGAGCTGGCCCGGGGTGGAAGCGGGGGCCACGGCCGAGCAGGAACAGGCTCATATCGCGCGCCTGGCGACCGAGCATCTCCTGAACCTCGGGCACCGGACGGTGTGGCATGTCTCGGGCGACGCCGATTGGCTGGAGTCCCGCTGGCGGCTGAAGGCGTGGGAGGAGACTCTGCGGGAACGGGACATTCAGCCTCCGCCGGTGGTCGAGGGCGATTGGACCCCGGAGTCGGGCTACCGCGCCGGGCGCATACTGGCTGGAGACCCGGGGGTGACCGCGGTGTTCGTTTCGAGCGATGAGATGGCTTTCGGCGTCATCCGTGCGCTGCATGAGGCCGGGCGCCAGGTTCCGCAGGACGTCTCGGTGGCGAGTGTGGATGACATCGCCCTGGCCGAATACGCCTCACCGGCCCTGACCACCGTCCGTCAGCCCTTCGTCGACCGGGGGCGTGTGGCGGCGCAACGGGTCATCGCCCTGCTGGACGGGGTGGTCATCGAGCCTTTCGTGCAGAGCCGTCCGGAGCTGATGGTCCGGGCGTCCACGGCGCCTCCGCCAGGGGGCTGACCCGCCCACGGGCCGGCGGCCGGGGCATGCCTGCGCGGACGACGGCGGGGCGAGGCCTGCGAAGGCCCCGCCCCGCCGTCGTCGGTTCGGCTGATCAGATCCCGGTGAAGGGGGACGTCACCTGATCGACCAGGATTGCACCATCGAGGACGACGGTGCCTGCTGGGTGAGGCCGGTCCCGTCGGCGTTCGCCGTGGCCGAGAGCAGCAGGCCGCTCTTCACCGAGGTGATGGAGTAGCTGCCGTCGGCCTGAGCGCTCACGTTCCAGCGCTGATTCGTCCCTCCGGTGCAGGTCCATTGGATGACCTGGGCGCCGGCGGCGGTGGAGCCGCCGGAGACGTCTGCGCAGAGCCCGGATTCGCCGTTCTTCAAGGTGTACGAACCATCAGCCTGGGAGCTGAACTGCCAGCTCTGGTTGGACCCGGTGTTGCTGGTCCACAGCACGAGCTGGGTCCCGACGGTGGTGCTGTGGTTGGGATCGTCCACAGAGCGGCTTCCGGCGCTGATGGAATGGGGGCCATCGAGGGTTCCCGTTGAGCCCACCGGGGTCAGGGACAGTCGCTGTTCCGCCGCGGTCCGGGAGCCGCCCACCGTGCTCCCGGTGGTATCGGTCCAGCTGCGGACCGGGGTGGTCTCGGCCAGCCGGCCACTTGCGGAGGACAGGGCGACCGTGAGGCCGCTGTACCGGTTGACGAGCCGGTAAGTGCCATCCGCGGAATTGTCAGCGGAGGAACGGTTCTGGATGACCCACCATTGCTGGCCCACCGTGGGCGTGCCCGCACTGCCGGCGGTCAGGACCGCGCCCCAGGCCCGCCCGCTGTTCGCCGTCGAATTCACGCCCAGCAGCGCGCCGGTGGTGGTGTTGGTGACGGTGTAGGCGCCGTCTCCCGTAGCCGTGAATCGCCAGTTCGCCCGGCCGTTGTCTGCGGCGGTGGAAGTGACGGTGGTGCCCGTGGCGGACTGGGCGAGGAGCCGCCCCGCGGCGCCGAGCTGATAGACCTTGGCGGTGTCCACGGGGGCGGAGATCGGGCCGCCGAGCGACACGTTCACGTACTCGCCGGACTTTCCGCCGGAGCAGCCGAAGGAGCAGTACATCCGGACGTCTTTGCCGACGATCGATGAGCTGGTCTTGCTCACCGGGTCCAGGAACCATCGGTACCACGACGCGGTGTGGTAGCTTCCGGTGTCCCCGAGGAGGGTCCATTTCTGCGTCGTGAGGTCCGGGGTCGCATAGATCTGCTGGGGTGCGTTGCCACTCTGGTCGACGGCCTGAGGCTCCCCGATCCACAATCCGAGGTAGGCGTTCCAGGCGACGTCCATGACGAACAGCGGCGAGGTGGGCGGGGTGGTCCCGGCGGACACCTGCTGGGCCACGCTTCCGGTGCTGCTGGGTGAGTACTCCGCGCTTGCCGGGGTGTATCCGGTGGTGCTGGAGGTGGAGACCGGAACCATGTTGCTTTCCTTGCCGCCGACGCCGGGCTGGTTCCACTGGCCGTCGTACCATTTTTGCCAGCTGCCGGCGGCCATCTTCCCGGAGATCGGTGCCCGCGCCACGTGCGCGTGGAAGGCGGCCCAGCCTCCGTTCTTGTCCACCACGCGGGAGCCGTAGTAGACGTAGAAGTAACCGGAAGCGGCGTCGACCACCAGGCGTGGATCGCCGTCGCCGTAGTGGTACGTCTGCTGCGGGAAGTCGGTGGTGTTGCCGCGGCTGGTTCCGTAGGGCGAGGTGATGATCCGGCTCTTGATCTGCCAGGTCATGCCCTGGTCGGTCGAGACGGCCAGGTCGATGCCGTCGA
>Ga0153950_1000594_pt1 | contig 16164 bp, 15 predicted proteins | sample TSNJ034MetaG_FD_104737 | JGI IMG/M metagenome (GOLD analysis project Ga0153950, IMG submission 104737) | Attine ant fungus gardens microbial communities from New Jersey, USA - TSNJ034 MetaG | ecosystem: Host-associated > Fungi > Mycelium > Unclassified | place: USA: New Jersey, Wharton State...
AAGCTCACAAACTTTATTTCCTTTTGTCCCATCCGGTCTTTTTTACGATACATCAAGCAACCCTCCCGATATGGTCTATTATACCATATCGGGAGGGTTGTTGTCCTTTTCGTCTACAGGCTGTAAGCTGCTCCGATTTACTCGGAGCAGCTTATACCCAAAGGCTGCCTAATAGAATTACATACGGACAATAAGACCTAGCAAATTTACATGTTTTACTGTGAAAGCTGCGGTTGCTGACAATGTGATGAGTCCACCTTCTTCTTGAATAATGGCAACACCTCGTGGATGATATTGCTGAAAGAATCGGCGTCCCACGCACTGCGTCCAATAAACAGACCATCTATTTCAGGCATTTGTATCAGTTCTGGTGCATTAGCCGCGTTTACGCTGCCTCCATACAGAATGGGAATTTTTGCTGCAAGCTGCCGGCCGAACAGCTCTTTCAACGTTTCCCGGATCAGCACATGCATTTCGCTGGCGTATTCTCTGCTTGCAGGCTTGCCGTTTACGCCGATTGCCCACACGGGCTCGTAGGCAATCCAAAGCTTCGCGGGGTCTTTTAAAACAACGTCCCGCAAATCTATTTTTAGCTGGGTGCGAATCACTTCGCGGGAAATGCCATAGTTTTTCTGTTTCTCGTTCTCACCAATACACAGCAAAGCAGTAAAACCGTAGCGCAGCGCAGCGAGTACCTTGCGGTTCTCCATTTCATCATCTTCTCCAAATACATGCCTGCGTTCCGAATGACCGATCTCCACGATTTCTACGCCAACTTCCTGCAGCATAGGCGGGGAGATTTCACCTGTAAATTGTCCTTCCATCTCCCATCCCATATTCTGCGCGCCCAATTTTATGCCAAACGCCTGGGTCTGTTTGCAGGCATGTGCCAACGTGGTAAAGGAGGGAATAACAAATCGCTCGCATTCATCGCGGCTCACATCTTCAGTCAATGCCCCGAGCCGCGCAATATATTCACAGGTCGCGCCGATGCCCTTATACATTTTGGTATTGGTGCCGATATACAGCTTTTTCATTGCGTATTCCTCTCATCCCAGTAAATACAAAGGCCCTAAACCCGAAAGTTCTGGGCTTCCAGACAGATAATCTCCTGTACTTTGGATGTGGATGGTCCGTCCACGAACTCCAGCCCCACCCATTCGTGCAGAATCACCTTGGACAGCTCGGGTCCGATTACCCGCGCGCCAAAGCAAATCACATTCCCGTCGTTGCTCAAAATCGAACGGCGGGCCGAAAAGGTGTCGTGGCAAACCGCAGCCCGGATACCCTTGCATTTATTCGCGGAAATGCACATGCCAATCCCTGTCCCGCAGATCAGAACGGCACGTTTTTCGTAATCACTCGCGATAACCCGGTCACACGCTTTCTTGGCTACCAGTGGATAGGAGGTCTTATCATCCTCCGAAAAAGTACCCACGTCCTCCACCGACAGGCCCATATCCTCCAGCTCTTTTTTTAAAGTGTTTTTCAGACCGACAGCAGCGTTGTCGCAGCCAATGACATAGCTTCTCACACTGAGCTTCTCCTTTGCAAAATACCGACATGCAGGTCGACTGCGTCCTCCGACATTAATCCCATTCCAAAACCAGGCCTGTTCCCGCTTCGGTACACGGCGTGGTGTTCCAAAGGGCCAGCTTGCAGTGCTGGTCCGTGTCGTGGCAGATATAAAAATTCTTGATATTTTGGGACTTTACATACGCGCAAGTGCTGTCCAGCTGGGATTGCGGCACCTCGTCAATTCGCAGGTGGGATCCACCAATGTAAGTATTAATTTGTTCTGTACCGGTCAGTTTTTTGGCGTATTCCATGATATTGCATATTCCATAATGTGCACAGGCGCCCACCACACTGACCTCTTTGCCGTTTTTATGCCTGTATGCGAATTGGGTGTCCTCGTCGACACAATCATCGCACCAAACGCCGTCCCGCAATATTTTTGTTGTCTGGGGGTGTATGTGCTCAAAGTCGTTGGTCCGCTCCGTGATGCCCATAAACACCAGGTTTTTGGTTACCCAGACAGGCTCCGGGCATACCCGCACCTCGAAAAATTCATCCATCGCCTCGCGGCTTACGTCCAGTCCGGTGGATTTTGACCAGTTAAACTCAAACCGCTTCAGAAAGATTTCGTTGCTGGTAAACATCAGCACAGGTTTGCGCGCCATGCCGTGTTTGCGGTAATACTTCATTAAATGCTTCAGCCCCCCGGTGTGATCCCAGTGGCAGTGCGACAAAATCACATAATCCGCGTCCATCAAGTTGATGCCCAGCTTCTCGGCATTTTTGATGAAATTGTCCGAATATCCACAGTCAAACAAGACCTTGACATCCTCGTCCTCCAGCCAGGCAGAAAAACCATGCTCCGCATCGTAAAAGGAACCGCGGCTGTACATACTGGTGTTTTCCAATAATAGAGTGAGTTTCATTTTTTCCTTCCTTTCCTGTGCTGATCATATTATTTTTTGATATTGGATATCTTATACGAAATCCAATATCTTTACTAATTTTAGCACTAATTTGGCGTTTGTCAAGCGAAATAAATAAAATGTTGACAAATATCTTCGATTATTGTAGAATAAAAACACGAAGATATCCGATATCCAATATTCAATATACAGATATCCGGATATCAGAAACCGAAACTATGGGAGGTAGTCTTGTGAAAAAGCTAGTTTGTCTGGGATTGTCTTGTGTCATGTCGGTTATGCTCGCGTCCTGTGGCACCACCGCCGGTGATGCTTCATCCGAAGTCCCGCAAAGTACCACCGCGCAGTCCAGCGCGCCTATCGGCGGCGACACTTCCGAAGCACCGCAAAACGACGGGGCGGCGGCCGGCGAGATTGGCGCCTCTGTCTTTGCCGATTTCACACAGAACATAAACGTAGACCGCGCCAGCGATTATGCCATGAATGAACTGGTTCTCCCGGTGGAAAGCATCGGCAGGCAGATCACCACGGATGTAAAACCCAATCAGGAATACCGCATTGTAGTAATGACGCGCAACTCCACCAACCCCTACATGGTGGGCATGTGGGCCGGTGGCGACAAAGCCGGTGCAGACATGGGAATTAAGGTGCAGACACTCGCCCCGGCACAACAAGACTCAATCGAGGAGCAGGTTTCCATTATGGAATCCATGATCCAGCAGGGAGTGGACGGCTTTGTCATCCATCCCTCGGACTCCAAGGGAATTCAGCCTGTGGTGGACTTGGCCAATGAAAACGGAATCCCCGTGGTTGCCATCGGCACAGCTCCTACTACCGGAGCCTTTATGCGCTCTGGTGTGGACTATTATGCCACTGGCTATATTGTAACCCGGGAACTGTGTGAAGCGGCCGGCGGCAAAGGCGGCGTTATTATTCTGGAGGGGCCTGCCGGCGTGCAAAACATGGAGGAGCGTCTTGCGGGCATCCGCGATGCTATTGCGGAATACCCCGAAATCGAGATCATCACATCCCAGACAGCCAACTGCAAACGCGCCGAGGGCATGCAGGTCATGGAAAACCTGTTGCAGCGCGAAGACACCGTGGAAAAGCTGGCGATGGTTGCCACATGCAACGATGAAATGGCCATAGGCGCGATTCAGGCACTGAAAGCCGCCGGTGTGGAGGGCGTGCTGGTCGGCGGCGCGGACGGCTCGAAAGACGCCTGTCAAGCTATCGCGGACGGCGACCTTTACATGACATACAACACCGATCCTTTCGGTTCCACTTACTTGGGAGTTACCTACATCGTTCAATACCTGAACGACGGCACCTTGCCGGAAGAATACTTCGTTCCATTCCCCGCAGAGCGCCACAATCCGCTCATCACAAAGGAAAACGTGCAGGAATACGTCGAGAAGTACAAATGGTTTGATTGATTCGCGTATAACAATGAGATTGGTCCGGCCGTGTGCAAGACAAGGCGCACGGTCGGGACAAGCTCCCATTACGGATCGGGAACAAATACAAGCGGAATAAACGCGGTGCTTTCTGGATTATGATTCCGTTTGCTATAAGGGGTGTTTGCATGGCACAGCAGATTTTAAAAGTAACACAGATCAGCAAATTCTTCCCGGGCGTCAAAGCGCTGGAGGATGTTGATTTTGACCTCAATACGGGCGAGGTACATATTTTGGTTGGGGAAAACGGCGCTGGCAAGAGCACGCTGTCCAAATGTATTTTGGGGGTATACCATCCAGACGCAGGCGAGATTTATTTGGACGGCGAAAAGGTGGAGTTTTCTTCCCCCAAGGAAGCCCTGACCCAGGGCATCGCCGCCGTTTATCAGGAACTGACAATGATTCCATATCTCAACGCCGCGCAGAATATCTTCTTTAACCGGGAGCCCAAATACAAATGGCCCCCCTTTATCAACCACAAGAAAATGCAAGCGGAAGCCAAAGCGCTGCTCGCCACACTAAACTGCAATATAGATACAACTGTGCCGGTCAAATACCTGGGGGTGGCGTCGCAGCAGATGGTGGAAATTGCGAAAGCACTGTCGTTTAATCCGAAAATTATCGTGTTTGATGAACCCACCGCCACCCTTTCCGACCGAGAGGTGGATTCTTTCTTCGAGCACATCAAAGTATTGAAAGAAAGGAATATCGGCATTATCTACGTTTCCCACCGTATGAAAGAATTCAGGCGGATCGGGGACCGCATCACGGTGCTGCGGGACGGAAAGTACATCAAAACCATCGCGGTAGGGGACCTGGACGACGAGCAGCTGGTAAACTTGATGGTTGGACGCGACATTTCCCAGGTGTATGTGCGCACCCCCAACAACCACAGCGGAGAGGCACTGCGCACCGAGGGACTCCAAGACAAAAAGGGCAAGGTGAAAAACTGCTCCTTTACGCTGGGCAACGGCGAGATCGTGGGCATGGCCGGTCTTGTCGGAGCTGGCCGAACAGAGATGGCGAGGCTTATTTTTGGTATAGACAAGCCCGCGGGGGGCCGTGTCTACCTCTATGGAAAGGATGTTACCGGCAAGAACCCCGAATACCTTGTTGCCAACGGCCTTGGCCTGCTGCCGGAGGACCGCAAGCAGCTGGGACTGGCAGTCCGTGCACCTATCTTTTGGAACGTGGTGGCGGTCAGTCTGAAAAAATGCTTCCCGCGGTTCCTTTTATCCAAGAGTAAAAACGTGCAGATTGCAAGCGACTATGTCCGGCAGCTGAAGATTGCAACGCCGGATGTCAAGCGGTCGGCCCGCGCGTTGTCCGGCGGAAACCAGCAGAAGGTGGTGGTGGCCAAGTGGCTTTGCGCCAACACAAAAGTAATCATATTTGACGAACCGACCCGCGGTATAGATGTGGGCGCCAAAATGGAAATCTATGCGCTGATGGATCAACTGGCGGCACAGGGCAACGCTATTTTAATGATCTCTTCCGAAATGCAGGAGATCATTGGGATGAGCGACCGCATCTACACGATGAACAACGGTGTAATCACAGGCGAAACCAGCCGCGAGAATTTTTCCGCCGATACCATAGGAAAAATGATGTTGACGGAGGCTGAGGGATAAATTTATGAACATCATAAGGAAAAAAGCCCAGTCTGTCCCTCCGGCACTTTATATGATTCTGCTGCTGGTGGTGGTTTACGGACTGCTGGTGAATAATTATTTTGTTCCAAAGAATTTTGCCAATATTTTAAGCCAGGCTGCTCCGTTGCTGGTGCTGGCCTGCGGACAAACCCTTATTGTCATGCTTCAGGGTACCGAATTGTCCCTTGGTTCGGCGATGAGCGTGGTAACGGTTCTCTGGATCGTGCTGTTGAATAACGGGATACCCATGATTCCATCCATACTTATTACGATCATCGCAGCCGGACTCATTGGCCTGCTCAACGGAGTGCTTGTCGCGTACGGCGGCCTGCCTATTTTCATTGTAACGTTGGGGATGCAGAATATCCTAAAGTCCATTGCACTGCTGCTGTCGGACAGCTCCTCCGTCTATTACGAACACCCCATTTTTCGCACGGTTGCCAAAGGCACGGTGCTGGGGTTGCCCCTTGCTGTATGGCTCTCTTTTCTCTGTTTTGGCATCACCTGGGTATTGCTTCGCAAGACCCGCTTTGGCACCCATGTCATTACCCTTGGCGGCAACCCCGAGTCCCTGACACTGTCGGGCGGCAGTATTCGCCGCAGTACCATCTGTGCATTCATTTATGCAGGTCTTATGGCCGGTGTGGCGGGATTTCTGCTGTGCTGCCGCATTGAGTCCGGCAACCCCAACTCCGGCAATGGCTTTGAATTTAACTCAGTGGCGGCCGTGCTTCTGGGCGGCACCTCCATGCGCGAGGGGCGCGGCGGTGTGGGTGGCACCATCTTCGGCGTGCTGCTGATACAGATCCTGAAAAGCGGCCTGAACCAGGTGGGCATCTCGTCCATTTATCAGAACGCGATTATCGGTACGTTTGTCCTGTCCGCCATCATATTCGACGCATTCCTCAAGCGCCGGGTGGAAGCCTAGTACTCCACCACGATTTAGCCATGGTGAAGTACCAGAACGCAGAGTGTAAGGGGTGGAATCAAATGGGTAAGGCTGCATCAAAGGAACCGCTGCTCAAGCGAACACTAAATGGTCTTCTCAATTCGGAATACCTGTACAGTGGCCTGGGGCTGCTGCTGATCATGATCGTCTCGTGCTTTTTGAGCAAATCATTTCTCTCGGCTAACAATCTGTTGACAATCCTGCGCCAGGCGAGTATTCTTCTGATGCTCAGCTGTGGACTGACCGCCGTTGTGCTCACCGGCAACATTGACCTTTCGGTGGGCGGGAACGCGGCGCTCACCGGCTGCCTTTGCGCGCAGATGCTGCTATTGGGCATACCTATCTGGATAGCCATCGTCATCAGCCTGGTGGCCGGGGTGTTCATCGGCGTTCTCAACGGGGTGCTGGTGGGCATGCTGCGCTTGCCGCCGTTTGTAGCCACCTATGGTACCAATATGGTGGCTACCGGCCTTGCCACCATTGTTATGAATGGTGGTGTCATCTATGGCCTGCCGGCGAATTTCACCACCATTGGAACAGGTTATCTGGGGCCTGTCCCCATTCCTATTATTCTTTCCGCCATTACGGTGGCGGCATTCTATGTGCTACTGCAAAGGACTACCTTTGGGCGCAATATTTACATGATTGGTTACAATCCAATGGCGGCCAGATACTCCTCCATCAACACGCTGGGAATGTTGATAGCCGCTTTCGGATTGTGCGGCCTGACCGGGGCAATGGGCGGCGTGATGCTCACCGCGCGCCTAAATGCGGCCGAGGCCGCCATGAGCGAGACCTACGGCCTGCAGATTGTGGCGGCGGTGGTCATGGGCGGCACGTCCTTGCTGGGCGGCGAGGGCAGCATCGGCGGAACAGTGATCGGCGCCATTGTCCTTACGGTGATCGTCAACATTATGAACCTGGTCGGCGTCAAATCCGACTGGCAGAACCTGGCGGTGGGCGCTGTCATCATTCTGATGGTTTGGATTGATGTGTATACCCGCTCCAAACGCGCCAAGAGAGTAACCGCCTAAACAAACGGAGGAATGGACTTGAACTGCTATGCGGACATTTACAGGGACTTGACCGTGGCCGCCCACAGGGCATACCGCCGCGGCATACAGACCGGCAGCGGCGGCAACCTGAGTGCGCGCGTTTCGCGCGCGGACGGGATGGTTGTCAAAAGCTCGGGGGGGTCGTTTGCCGATTGCAGCGAATCCGGCGCCGGCTGGGTGGCGATGAACTTCGACGGTACACTGCTGCCGGACCAACAGGGGACCCCCACCCGGGAATGGCTTCTGCACGCGGCGATCTTAGAGCGTTTGCCCGGAATAGGCGGTGTAGTGCACTGCCACAGCCCGTGGAGCATCGCCTGGGCGCATAAGCACGCCGAGCTTCCAATGTCCACCTGGCATAGCCGTCTCAAGCTCGGTTGCCCAATACCTGTTTTGGATATTCCGGCTGCGGTGGTGCCGAAAGTGGATATGGAAACGGTGCTGAGGCTGTTCCGGGATATACCGGGACTCCCCGCGTTTATTCTGCGCGGGCACGGGGTCGTGGCGGTGGGCAAGACTGCCACAGACGCGGAGCATGTAGCGGAAATGGTGGAAGAAACGGCCCAAATTTCCGCTTTGCAATACATGATGCATCATTAGACTTATCTTAGAACCCAAAGGAAAGGATACGAAACTATGTCGAATTTAACGATCAGACCACTCAACACCGGCTACGTACCCACAAACCCATTCCAGTATCATTTCCACCATTCTACAGCCCCGTTCCTCAAAAACATCCCCAACGAGAAAGTACCGCTTCCCGTGTTTACCTATCTCGTGGAGGGTGGAGATCAACTACTGCTGGTGGACACCGGAATGGCATGGACAGAGCGAGCGAACGAATACCACCACCCCGGCTCCTGGCAGGATGAGGGGCAGGACATCGGGAGCATGCTCGCGACAGCCGGCTACAAGTGTACCGACGTGAACATCGCTGTATTTACCCATCTGCACTGGGATCACATGTTCTACGCCGAAAAGTTTACAAACGCAAAAAAATATGTGCACAAGCGTGAGATCGCCTTTGCCAAGGATCCCATTCCGCTGTACTACAAATCTTACGAGCATCCCGCTTTGGGCGTCACTTCCCCGATTACGGGGCTGACCTTTGAGGAAGTGGAGGGCGAGACCGAGATCATGCCCGGGGTTCGCGTGTTCGAGTCCTTTGGACACTCTCCCGGTCACATGTCTGTGGAGGTGGACTGCGCCGACGGCGACAGCTATATCTGCTGTGGTGACAGCTTGTTTGTGTTGGGCAATTTGGCTCCAATCCCGGAGATGCATTATGATATTACCCCGCCCGGCCGCTTCTATAACATCGTGGAAAGTTGGTACAGCATCGCCAACCAGAAAGCGCGGGCCAAAAGCGTGGACCACCTGTTGCTTTGCCACGATATCAAAATGCTGGAGCGTACCGCAAAGACTCCGGTCATCGGCGCAACCAAATAAGCGGTAGAATCAGATAAAATCCGCGGTATCGCACGCCGGGTAAGAAATGGATGGGGATGCGTATGAAAACCATCGCGATCATAGCGAGCTGCGACACAAAGCTTCGCGAAGTGGAATACATGAAAAGCTGTCTGCACGGCGCCGGAATGGACACACTGGTCGTGGATATCTCCGTGGGTTTGGTCAATCCCAGCGGCGCCGACATCACCAGAGAGGAGGTTTTTCAACAGGCGGGATTTGCATGGGACAATGTCAGGACAAAGTCCAAGGGTGAGTTGGTCGGCCTGATGGCACAGGCCGCACAGGCCGCTGTGCGGACCATGTACCGGGAAGGGCGCATCAACGGCATCCTCTCAGCGGGCGGCGTGCAGAATACATCTGTGGCCAGCGCCGCAATGCGCCAACTCCCCGTCGGTTTTCCCAAGGTACTCGTCACAACCCTTGCCAGCGGGAAAAAAGCGTTTGGAGACGTAGTTGGCGACAAGGACATAGTCGTCATGCCGTCCATTTCGGATTTTACCGGAATCAACAGTAACACCGGCGTTATCCTGGCCAATGCATGCGCCTGTGTGGCGGGCATGGTCAAGTACGCGGGCCACATCGTCAAAAAGGGAAGCCGCCCCACAGTGGGCGTTACATTGATGGGCATCACAAACACCGGATGCTGTGCGGCCATAGACGAACTGGAGCGCCTGGGAGTGGAGGCCATTGGCTTCCACGCAACCGGTGTGGGCGGCAGTGTCATGGAGCAATATGCCGCCGATGGCATTCTGGATGGCATTCTGGACATGACCACCCACGAGATCGCCTCGGAGTATATGGGGGGCGGGTTTTCCCACGGCGCGGCAAACCGTTTGGTGGCGCCTGTAACAAGTGGTATCCCGATGGTTGTGTGTCCCGGTGGACTGGACTTTGTGGACTATGCCAAAAGCGAGTTTCCTCCCAAGATGGAGCAGCGCAGATACAATATGCACAACAGTGTTCTGGCTCATATCAAGTTATTGCCGGACGAGGCGGCCGAAGTCGGCAGGATTTTTGCGGAGAGGCTGAATCTAAGCCGGCACGGCGCCCGCCTGGTAATCCCAACCAATGGTATGCGCCTGAACACCCGTCCGGGGGAGGATCTGCATCAGCCGGAGACGGATCAGGCGCTCGTCGATTCGATCCTGCAACACTTGCAGCCTAAGGCGAGAGTGGAAATGCTGGAGGGAAACCTCAATGAGGCGGACTGGGGCAAACGGGTTGCCCGCATCATGGTCGAAGAGCTGGAAGCGGCGGGGATATCCACCGGGAAAGGAGGGAGCAATGGAGTATGATAGCTATCCCTTCGGGCGCTCAGAAGCACTGACAAACGACGCTATTATCGCGACGTACGTGGCAGGCGGCAGCGATTATGAGACAATTTTAACCCGCGCAGGGAGCTTTGCCGTGGGACAGACGATCGGAACCTGGGTGCAGGTGCCCGGCGTGTCCCGCGCCATGGTGGAACAGTACCAAGGGCGGGTGCTGAGCATTTACGATGCCGGGCTGTCCGCAGAGGGAACTTGCGGCACATTTGTGCTGCGCATTGCCTTTCCCATCTCCAATTTCGGTACAAGCCTTGCCATGATGCTGACAGCTCTTGTGGGCAACGACGTTTCCACGGCCATCAGTGCCAGGCTGGTGGACATCGAACTGCATGGCAAGTCAAAAAGCCTCTTCCGCAGCCCGTCTTTGGGTGTGGAAGACCTGCGCCGGCTCACCGGGGTGCAAAATCGTCCATTTGTTCTCAATATGATTAAACCCTGTGCCGGGTTTGCGCCGGAGGAAGGCGCAAAGCTGTTTTATCAGGTGGCGCTTGGCGGGGTGGATATGGTCAAGGACGACGAACTGCTGGCGTCGCCGGGCTACAATGCCGTCGGCGTGCGGGTGGGCCACTACCTCAAGGCGGCGCGGACAGCCGCGGAAACGACTGGACACAAAGCGTTGTATCTGCCGAATATCTCCGGAACGCCGTCACAAATGATGGACAATGCGAAAGCGGTGCTGGAAGCGGGTGGAAGAGCTTGTCTTGTAAACTTTGTGTTTGGCGGCCTCGACGCCTTGGCCGAACTCTGCGACCGCTATGGCAAAGATTTGTTCATCTTGGCACACTATGCCGGAATCGGCGTTATGAGCTCAGCCGATAGCGGAATCGCATCGCCGGTGTTTATCGGGCTGCTGCCCAGGCTGGCGGGAGCGCACGCGGTCATGACCATGGCGCCGGACGCAAAACGTCCCCAGACATTGTACGACTTTCGCAGGACAGTTCAAATGCAGCGCCTGCCCATAGAGGGCGTTGCCCCGATGGTAACGGCGGTGGGCGGCGGCATTACCCCGGTTTCCCAAAAAGGGCTGCAAGAAGAGTTGGGGCAGGATGCCATCATCGGCATAGGCGGGGCAATCCAGGGCCACCCCATGGGCGCCACTGCCGGCGCACAGGCGGCGATGGCGGCGGTAAAGGCAACAGCTGCCGGCAAGGATCTTGTGCAGGCGGCGCGGTCTTGCCCGGCATTGCAAAAAATTATCGAATTATGGGGCTAATCTACTTGAAATAACGCATAGAAAAGGTTATTATTACAGAAGTTAAGGAAATATTTTCGCAAGAGACCGGAAGAGATAGGTGGTGCTAACGATGTTGATTCAAGAGAGGGCCTATCCCAGACTGCAGCCGCAAAGCTTGCCGAATATGGTACTCGAACAGTTGATGGAGAGTATTATGGACGGTAAGATTGGTATGGGAGAGAAGCTCAATACAGAGGAACTCGCCACCCAGCTGGGCGTAAGCCGTATGCCGGTGCGCGATGCCATCAAGCAGCTCGAGGTGATGGGGCTGGTCGAAACCACGCCTTATGCAGGGGCCAGGGTCATTGAGCTGAACAAGCAGGACGTAGGAGAAATTTACCTGGAGCGCAAGGCGCTGGAACCGCTTGCCGCCTATTACGCATGCCAAAATATCACAGACGAAGAAATCGAACAGGTCGAGGAGATCCATAAAAAACTGCAGGCGGTCATGAACAGCAAAGAGGCGAGCGCAAAGGAGATTTTTCTCTTAAACCGTTCATTCCATTCCGAAATTTATAAGGCGTCCAGGCTCAAGCGAATCTGCGAAACCATCACTTCCTGTTGGCGGTGTCTGGCTTTCTACAAGCTGATTTATGGGCAGACGTACATCAGTGATCCAATCAGTGCCCAAAAAATGATCGACGACCATAGCCGCTGTATCGACTTATTAAAAGCAAGGGATGCGGACGGCTTGCGAGTATATTTGGATGCGGTGATCGGTAAAAACGCAAAGATCATCCCCGATAAAGTAACAGAGTGGTTGGAAGATTCCACAGAACATGGGCGTTAACCGTCAAATATGGAATCAGTGCTAATAACGAGATAAGCTATCCACTCAAAAGCGTTTACATTTCTATCCTCTACGCATTTTCCTTTACAAAAATAAAAAGCACCGAAAACCTGATGTTTACGGCACTTTATGGCACGCCCGCCGCGACTCGAACGCGGGACACCCAGCTTAGAAGGCTGGTGCTCTATCCGGCTGAGCTACGGGCGCATATCTGGATTTTAGTGAAAACGAGACTTGTAATCGGATACTTAGAAAGCTGGTGCCCGACCCAGCTGAGCTGCCGACGCAAATTGAAAAACGGGGCAAGAATCACTGCGCGCGCAACTAAGAAGCAAATGGAGCGGGTGATGGGAATCGAACCCACGTAACCAGCTTGGAAGGCTGGAATTCTACCATTGAACTACACCCGCAGGTACTTAATAAAAAAGCGGCCCCAACGTGCTTTTGAAGCCGAATATTAGTATACCATAAGGCTTTCCAGTTGTAAAGGGGTACATGAAAAAATATTCTGGCTATGGGTAATCGTTGCTGTGCATTGGTATGTGTCGGGGAAAAACTACACGTTTTCTACACTTTCCCGCATATGGGGGTAGTGTGTGCCTTGTAGAAAAAAATCGAACAGAAAAGAAATATGGAATATTCTTCATGGATATGTTAAACTTGTTGTATTGATTAACAACATCAACAAAGGAGCATATCTATGGGAAAATATAAATACTGGGAAATGGACAATTACATCAAAGCGGACACGCATACTATCACCAAGACACTACAAAGTAATGCAAACCCAAAGGAACAAGCAAAACAGGCGGGTGAAGAAGGCCAAGCTAACCAAGTAACCCAAACAGCCAACCCAGACCAAATTACTTTTACTGTCCAAAGATTTAAAGACAACCATACCAAGCGGGAACAAATAACCATAGCCGCAAAAGTGGGCAATGACGATTCGGGGGAAATTCCAACCAATCTTGTTGACCTTTCCAATGATATTGTCAAATTCAAAATGTTCGGGGTTGTACTGCCAAGGGCTGAATATGTAGAATTGTGCCAGTTAATTGAAAAAGAATACTACCTATGGAAACCGATATACACGAATACGGTTGACAATGTGGTAAGTGAAGAAATCGCCAACGAAGTGTTCGATATGTTTTGTGAGTACATTCATGACAAGCAGCTCCCTGTAATCAAAGTTAGGGGCATTGAAGATTTTTATGGTGTTGACTTACTGACTTTTAGTAAGGAATTAGCTGACAGCGAGTTCAAAAAATATAGGGTTGGAGATATAAAAGAAGCCTTGCATAAACTTAAGTATACAGTAGCTAACAAAGGTAAATTTGACTATAACCACAAAATAAATAAGAACGACCAACAGAAAAAGGTCGGTTTCAAAGTTGAGTTAGTCACAAAAAGGTTGGAGAAATTGGCAACAGCCACCGTAGAATAAGGGGGTGTAGCAATGGCTAAAACTTTGAGTGCGTTCAGGTTTTTTGGAGGAAAATCGAGGACGGCCGGGCTTATTTGTGATATGTTAGACTATGCCCATACCCATACATATATTGAGCCGTTCGGCGGCGGTGCGCGTTGTATGCTCAATAAGCCTCGCCACTCACTCGAAATATATAATGATGCGTCGGCGGGATTGTGCGCGTTCATGCGTGTTATGAGCGACCCCGACCGCGCTGATGAATTGATAAATAAGCTGTATGAAACAGAGTTTAGCCCGGAACAATTTTATGAGGCCGTCCTATTCCGCAATGGTGTTGAGGATAATTATTTTGATGAATACAAACGACAGGCCAACCAATACATAAAGCACTTGATTTCAAAATATGGGGTATATGATTTTGAAGCCTTAAAGAACGCCATTAGCAGATTGAAAATTGCTGATATTCAAGCCAAATATCAGACTATCATTAAAAGCAATATACTCAATGATAGTGAAATAAACATACTGCAAGGATTTATCCGTCAATTGGAGAATTGTGTAAACGAGTATAACAAGATATATCCGCTTGAATATCAGGAGTGTTACCAACAGCATTATGATGATTTTCACAAGGCTGTCATGGAAAATATTGACAATAACACATCTTTGTCACCAGAGGAAAAAGAAAAGTTAAAACATTCCTATCAATCGGACAAGGAATATAAAAAGCAACTTAAACAGATTGAGCGCGTCAGCAAGCAAGAAGCGCATAGCATAGCCTATAACGCTATGGACAATATTCGTGATACCAGTTATACGAGGGTTAATGATAAGGGCAACACCGTCATTGTAGACATAGATGATATTGATTTAGCCGCCGCCACCTATATTGTATATAGCCAATCCCGAGATGGTATGGGAAAGGTGTGGAGCGCACAGCAGTACAAGTCCACGGACGACTACCACAGAGAACTGGAGCGACTATATGATGTGGCAGAACGGTTACAGGGAGTACAGGTGCAACAGGTGGGCGCGTTGGGGTTCCTGCTTGATTGCAAAAATCCAAACAGCGAAAATGAAACCCCTTATCTAAACAACCCGAGTGTATGCTTTTATCTTGACCCAAGCTATCTTGATCCAAGTGCAGAGGAACGCAACCTCGGCAGTACCTATAAATTTTCATCGGACTATGACGCACACGAACTTTTGTTAAAAACAATTTGTGAAGCCAAAGCACGAATATTAATCAGTAATTATGATGTAGACCTATATAACCAATATCTCACCCCCGAGCGTGGATGGAAAAAAATGGAGTTCGAGACAAGTACCAGTGTGGGGGGATTGAAAGACAATAAAAGAGTTGAAATACTCTGGTGGAATTATTGACAACAGAAATAATTGTGTTATACTGTTTATATAAATTGGTTTTGCAGAGAAAGTTACAGAGTTACCAAAGTTACTGCACTTAAAACAAAATCATTTGAATAATTGATTATGACGCTCATTCTTTGGAATGGGCGTTATTTTGTTGTTTCTATACATGAAAATAGACTGGTTGATATTTGAGGTATGATAAATGTTGATGGGCATATGTTACAGGGCATTAGTCGAATATGTTTATACAGTTTATGGCATTGAAATGAAATCAGCATTTTAATTAAAATGATAGTATTTGTGGGGTGATATTGAAATGAGCATTTTTGAAAACGACTATATGAAAAAATGAAGTATTCAGCGGTAAATTTTTCGGGGTGCAGTCGGTAGTGAAAAATAAGGGTATATGATTTTGAAAATTTAGAAAGTAGGTTAAGACATGGGAAATAGTATACGCATTGAGAGGATAAACGAAACAATAAACAACTTGCAGAAACTTCATAATAATGGGTTACTACCGAATATATTAGGAGTAAATAGCAAACATGAACTGGATAAGTCAATTACATTTCTAAGGGAATACAGAAATATATTAATGGAAAACAATGATGAAATAGAAAATAAGCACCCGGCCTATAAGGTGAATATCTCCAATGAAGAAATTGCAACACAATATGAAAAAGGAATGTCAATATACAGGATTGCTAAAAACATGGGGGTAACTGATAGGACAATAAAAAACCGATTAAAAGAAATGGGATATACAATAAAGAAAATGATTAGGTGAATATATATTCCGATATGTGACATGGTGAAAAAGAAAATGCAAAATGATTATTTGAAGTAACAGTTTAGTGCTATTAGATACAACAGATAAATGATTGGCATATGGTTATGTGAATTACATAATGTTTTTTGAAATTACATATAAAATACATATAGTAAATATGATAGGTGAATATATATTCCGCTAAATACAGACAAA
>Ga0153950_1000597_pt1 | contig 16134 bp, 14 predicted proteins | sample TSNJ034MetaG_FD_104737 | JGI IMG/M metagenome (GOLD analysis project Ga0153950, IMG submission 104737) | Attine ant fungus gardens microbial communities from New Jersey, USA - TSNJ034 MetaG | ecosystem: Host-associated > Fungi > Mycelium > Unclassified | place: USA: New Jersey, Wharton State...
CCTTCGGCGGGACAAAGCATTTTTGGCGGATTCCCTGGCGGATATCTCCCATCAGCTAAAAACGCCGCTGACCTCCGTCGCCATGATGTGCGAGCTGCTGTCCGACCCCCATCTCACCGGCCAAAAGCGGGCGGAATTCCTCGCCGGTATCCGCCAGGGGGCGGACCGTATCCAGTGGCTCATCGCCTCGCTGCTCAAGCTGTCCCGTCTGGACGCGGGCGCCGTGGCCTTCAACATCCGGCCGGTTGCGCTGGCGGCGCTGCTGGAACAGGCGGCCTCCCCCCTGCGCATCCCCCTGGAGGTAAAGGGGCAGAACTTGCGTTTGGAGGGAGCCGAGGGGATTGTTCTCCCCTGCGACAAACACTGGCTGGCGGAGGCGGTGGGAAACCTGCTGAAAAACTGCGTGGAGCACACCCCGGCGGGCGGGCATATCCTTGTGTCCTGTGCTCAAAACGCCCTGTACACAAGCATTGCGGTGTCGGACGACGGCCCCGGTTTCGACAAAGACGACCTGCCCCACCTCTTTGAGCGGTTTTACCGGGGAAGAAACGCGGCCGCCGACGGCGTCGGCATCGGCCTCGCCCTGGCAAAAACCATCATTCAAAGCCAGGGCGGCGTCATCACCGCCCAAAACCGTCCGGGCGGGGGCGCCCTTTTTGCCCTCAAGCTGTACGGCGGCGCCGTTGTGTGACAAAACTGTCACACACACAGTCACCGCGCAGTCACCTGCGTCCGCTATACTCATGGGCATGGGAGGTATGAAACACTATGGCAATTTTAGAGGTAACCAATCTGTCCAAGGTATATGGCAAGGGCGAAACGGCTGTGCACGCCCTGGACAACGTGAGCTTTTCGGTGGAGGCGGGCCAGTTTGTCGCCATTATCGGCCCCTCCGGCTCGGGGAAATCCACCCTGCTGCACATGCTGGGCGGCGTGGACCGGCCCACCTCCGGCAAGGTGTCCGTTGAGGGCAACGACATCTACGCCCTGGACGAAAACAGCCTGGCCATCTTCCGGCGGCGGCATATCGGGCTTATTTACCAGTTTTACAACCTGATCCCGGTGCTGGATGTGGAGGAGAACATCACCCTGCCCCAGCTGCTGGACGGCCGCAAGGCCGACCGGGACCATCTGGGGGAGATCATCGCCACTCTGGGGCTGGGGGATCGGCTGGGTCACCTGCCCAACCAGCTGTCCGGCGGCCAGCAGCAGCGGGTATCCATCGGCCGTGCCCTCATCAACCGCCCCGCAATGATTCTGGCAGACGAGCCCACCGGCAATCTGGACAGCTGGAACAGCGGGGAGATATTGGATCTGCTGTTGCTCTCCAACAAAAAATACAACCAAACCCTGCTGCTCATCACCCACGATGAAAGCATTGCGCTCCGGGCCAACCGCATTATTGCCATCGAGGACGGGCGCGTCGCCAGGGACGAGGTGATTCGGCTGTGAACATATTGCAAAAGCTCACAATACGCCATCTAAAGCGCAACCGCAGCCGCACCGTCATCACCGTCGTCGGCATTGTGCTGTCGGTGGCCATGGTCACCGCCGTGTCCGGTATGGTGACCAGCTTCCAGGACATGCTCTACCAGGACAGCGTGCTCAAGGAGGGTCTCTGGCATGTGCGCTACAAAAACGTGGACCCGGTGGCCGCCGGACAACTGGTGCAGGAGCCGGTTTTCTCGGAGTGGGAGTGGGTGGAAACCGAGGAAGGCGCCGTCCTCTCCCTGCAATTCGCCCGTCTGCACCGGGGCGTTTTTGACGAATCGGAGGCGGTGTGCCTGCGCTACGGGGTGGCGGCGGAGGACGTGTCCTACCACAACAATCTGCTCATTGCCAAGGGCATCCTGCCCGGCCCCTACTACAACGCCTTGTACGGCTTCGCGGGGATTTTGCTGGTGCTGGTGGCATTGGGCTCGGTGCTGGTCATCTCCAACGCCTTTGCCATCTCCTCGGATCAGCGCAGCCTGCAGTTCGGGCTGCTGAAAAGCGCGGGGGCCACCCGAAGCCAAATCCAGGGCATGGTGCTCTTTGAGGGCGCGGCGCTGGCGGCACTGGCCATTCCCCTGGGCATATTGACGGGCTTCTTCGCGGAATGGGTGGCGCTGAGCGTGGCCAACTCCATCTTCGCGCAAACCGCCGCCATCAACTTTGTGGCGTCCTTCCGCGTGGTGGTCTCCCCGGCGGCACTGGGGGTCACGGTGCCGGCCGCGCTGATCACCATCTTTTTTGCCGCGTGGGGGCCCGCTGTGCGGGCCGCAAGGGTCAGCGCGGTGGAAGCCATCCGCCAGACCAAAAGCGTCAAGCTGTCCCCCCGCCGGGTGCGCGTCTCCCCCCTCACCGCCAGACTGTTTGGCTTTGAGGGCCTGTTGGCCGCAAAAACCATGAAGCGCAACCGGGGCAAGTACCGCACCACCATGCTGGCCCTGGTGGTGAGCATCGTGCTTTTTATCGGCGTATCCAGCTTTGGCCAAATCCTTCTCCAGGCCACCGGCATGGTGTACGAGGACATGGGCAGCAATGTGCTGCTCACCATGATGGGGGATACCGCCAGCCGCCACGACGCGCTGTTGGAGGAAATCACCGGGTGGGGCGGCGCACGGGTATACCCGTCCCGGGAGCTGCGCGCCACAACCCAATTGCCCGGGGACTACATGACCCAAACCTTTCGCGAGACCTTCGCCCAGGGGGAACGGCCGGTGCGCCTGTACAGCATGGGGGACGAGGAGTTTGCGCGGCTGTGCAGGCAGCTCCGCGTGGACCCGGCGGAGTACCGGGACCCCGCCCGGCCCAAAGCTCTGCTCCTCAACACCACCGGAACCTACATTAAGCAGGGCAGGCGCATGAGCTTTACACCCTACCGCATCCCCCCCGGCACATGGGTTTTCGTCACGGCCAGCGCGCAAAGCGCACCCGTGGAAATCCAGGGGGAAACCGACGAGATCCCCATCGGCGTTTACGCCCGGTTTTACGCGGGCGCGCTGAATTTGGTGGTGACCGACGAGGTGCTGCTCTCGTTGCGGGGGGAAGCGGACGCCGACAGCCTGTGGGCCGCCGTCATGGCGGAGGACGCGGAGGTTTTTTCGCGGGAGGCGGAGGAATTCCTCTCCCAAAATCTCCCCTACGACACCTACAGCGTTTTGAATTACGAGGAAATGGCAGGCAACAACCGGAACTTCGGCGTACTGGTGATGACCTTTGTCTATGGCTTTATCGCCATGCTGTCCCTCATCGGCGTCACCAGCGTCATCACCACTATCTCCACCGGTATCGCCCTGCGGGGCCGGGAGCTGGCCATGCTGCGCTCCGTGGGCATGTGCCAGCGGGCCATCGCCAAAATGCTCAACTACGAAAGCCTGTTGTATGGGATCAAGGCCCTGGCGCTGGGTATTCCCCTGGGGCTTGCTGTCTGTGGGCTCCTGTACAAGGCCATGACCTCGGTGATGGATTTTCCATTTCTCTGGCCGGTGGACAGCATTTTGATCAGTGTGGTGGCTGTGCTGGCGCTCACCTTTGCCACCATGGCGTATGCCCGGAGAAAGCAGCGGCGGACGAATCTGGCCGGGGCGCTGCGGGACGATGTGTTATAGGGTATAGGGTATTTTCAAGCTTATTGAATTAAGTCACTTCCCGTGGGGCGGCGTGCCGTCGGCAATGCTGAATTTGTAGTCCGGCACAATGACGCCGTCCAGCGAATCTGCATCCGACGAGCAGTGAATTTTCTCCACATAGCTATTGCAATCGCTGACATGCGCGGCAATTTTCTTCATCATGGTGGATTTGCCGCTGCCGGGCCCCCCTTTAATCACCAGCGCCCGCCAGCCGTCCTTCACGTCCGCTAACTGATCAAATCTCGATACAAACCCCTGGGGCGTGTTTGCACCCAGAAAAAACTGCAAAGTATTGTCATCCATATTCTTCATAGGCCTCCTTCTATGTAATACGCTTTGAGAACGGGAATATTTTAACCTAATTTATGTTATTCCACAACGTGCAAACATGTGATTGCCAATACGGGAAGCAAGTGACTCGGTGGCATATGGAAAAACTCCCGGCTCAAATAAGGCCGGGAGTTTTTCGAGTGATTGCAGCTTCGCATTATTCTTCCAGCCGCTTTGCCAACCGGTGGCTGGCAAGGCTGTAGCCCGGAACCGCATTCCGCCGGCTGTCAATAATTGTCTGCATCGCCTGGGGGCTCAAGTCCTGCTCCAAGAGAACCAGCATGGCGTCGTCGGATAGGTAGGAGACATAGTTGTTGTTGTCCTCCAGCCACGCCTCGGCATTTTTGCTGTTATTGAGGTTGTAGCGCAGTATCAGGGCGTCTGGATTTACATAGCCCAGCGCCGCGTACCATGCCAACAACACAATGGCGCAGACCGCTATCAGCGCAATGCGCTCCCGCGCCATCCGAACAGCGCAGAGGATCAGCACCACCGCCATATACACCATAAACCAGAAGGAGAGCAGCCGGAGCCATGTGAGGCCGTAGTTTTCGATATACAGTCCCAGGCGCACAAAGCCCGAGGCCAGCATGACGGCGGTGAGCGCCAGCAGGCCCCCCAGCAACACGGCAAGCACCCGCCGTTTTTTTCCATATTGCAGGAAGATACCAAAAATCACCAAATTCAGGCCGCAGATAACGATAATCTGTGCGAAGCCCTCCCGGGCGTACTCCGAATAGGTCATATCGCCGGGCAGGCCCGTCCCGGCAAAAAGATAGGTAAACTGCACCGTGCAGAAGAACAGATAAACCGCCAGCACCGCTCCCAGCACAATGCCGGAGATAATGCCGTCGATTTGCCTCCCCCGCTTGGCGGGGGATTTTTGCCTGGGTTCAGCAAAGCCGATGTTCCACAGGAAGGAGTAGAACAGCAGCGTGCCCACGGCCACCAGCAACAAATGGCCGACAAAGGAGGACAGCTGAAAGCCGTAAAAAATCTCGTCGAGATAATAGCCGAACACCATGTCGGCGCTGCTGAGGAGAGGCAGAATGATGAGGAGCAGGGGTATCGCAATGCCCACGCCAATAAACACCTTTTTCGCGGTGGCGTTTTTTCCCTTTGCCAGCATGGACCGGGACGCCCCGAAGAGTGCGGGAATGGCCGAAAAGGGCTTTACAACCCAGCCGGCAAGCCAGGAAAGGGCCATTGCGGCCACATCCCCCAGCTTGTGGCCCCCAGCCAGAAACTGACAGTGACCCATGAGCACGGCGGGGATCACCAGGCAGGTGAGACTTCCGTAGCTGCTTTGATAATCAAAAAACAGGTTCCAACTGCAAAGGGACGCTGTAAGCCCCCCCACAAGCCACAGGATCTTGTTTGCCCGCAAGCGCTTCCAGTAAAAAAGGTACAGGACCACCAAAAATACAAGCCAAAAGATTGCGGAGAAAAACGGCAGGTGCCGAAAAGCTCTCCCCATATTTGCAAGCAGCAGCCGGTCGTACAGAATCGCGACCGCCAGGGCCACAAAAACCAGCGCCCGCTCCGGGGCGGCGTATTGCCGGGGGGGCTTTCCCGGGGTTGGCGGAGCGGCGGGATACGGAGCCGGCTGGGGCGGGTTTGTATAAAAGGGTGCAGCCGGTTGGTTATGCCCATTGGCGGGGGGATATTCATTCATCGCATTTACCTTCACTTTCTTCAAATGCCAATATATCGCCGGGCTGGCAATTCAGCTCCTTGCACAGCCGTTCCAGGGTGGAAAAGCGAATGGCCTTTCCCTTGCCGTTTTTTAAAATTGACAGATTGGCCTGGGTGAGATTGATCCGGGCCGCCAGCTCGGCCAGACCAATTTTCCGCTTGGCCATCATTACGTCCAGATTGATCACAATCATGGCTGCTCCTTTCGCTCTTGTACTATAGTAATTCAACTTCAAAATACTATTATTTTGAAGTTGAATTACCGAATGGGAATCAACTTTTTCCTCTTTCTTTTTTCGATTTTAAAGTTGATTCACTATATCATCATATTGTCAGGTCGTTTTCTTCCTTGTAGGCCACGGCCTGTTGGAACAGGCTGCCAAGCGTAAAGGCAAACAGCCCGCACACAAAAAACAGCAGTCCGCAGACCAGGGTGAGGAAGGTGACATAGTAGAGGCACTTGGCGATAAACAGCGCAGCCAGTATCAGGAGTATGATTCCAAGGCGCCGCAGCGCCCGCACATTCCTTGCCACAAAGGGGTCGCAGGGGATGGAACGCAGCATCAGAATCATCTCCAACACCGCCCACAGCCCAAAAACGGCCGCCACCATAAGGAAGCAGATAATGAAGCCCCGGTACCCGGGCTGTAGATAGTAGGCGTCGTACAGAACGCCGGTGTAGGTATCCAGCATAAGGGGCAGTGTCACCGTTCCCAAAACGCCCAGTACAAAAATAATATACAATATGATTTTCAGCGCCTTGCTCACCAGAGGTTCTCTCATTCCTTAATCCTCCCTAAAATGATATTCCCAGAGAAGTATAACACAGTCAATTCCGTAAATCAATATAAAATTATTGTTTTTCAATAATTTTATATTGATTTACCGACAAAAAGACCCCTCCGGTTTTCCCGGAGGGGTCGAGGCCAAGGCCAATGCTGTGTTACTATATTATTCCGCGGCGGACTCCGCCGGCTCCTCTAAAGAGTCGGGTTCGGGGGAGCCGGTCACTGTAATGGAGTGAATCACCACGTCCTCCACCGGCTTTGAGGCATTATCCACATCCACGCCCGCGATGGCGTCCACGATGTCCATACCGTCGATCACCTGACCAAAGACGGTGTGCTTCCAGTCCAGATGGGGCGTCCCGCCCACCTCCTGATAATGCGCAATCACCGTTTCGGGGAAATTCTGTTTTTTCATGGCCTCCACAATATCGTCGGTGACAAAGGGGGTCTGCACAATAAAGAACTGGCTGCCATTGGTGTTCGCCCCGCTGTTGGCCATGGAGAGCGCGCCCCGGAAATTCCACAAATCCAGACTGAATTCGTCCTTAAAGGGCACGGGATTTCCCTGTTCGTCCTCGTAAATGCTCTGTCCGCCCCGGCCGGTGCCGGTGGGATCGCCACCCTGGATCATAAAGTTGTCGATGACGCGGTGAAATATAATTCCATTGTAATAGCCGCTGTTGGCCAGGGTTACAAAATTATCCACCGCCAGGGGCGCCTTGTCGCGGTACAGTTCAATGGTGACGTCCCCCATTGAGGTTTTCATCACGGCGATTTCGGCATTTGGATTGGTTCCTGCTTTAAGTTGCACTAAATCCACGTTGGTCTCTCCAATCAATGCGTTATTTTCAGCGGCCTCCTCCTCGGTTACCTGGGATACCGAGGACTCCGGAACAGTGGAGCTTTCATCCAATATATTGGAGCGATCCGTACAGCCGGAAAAGGAAACGGCGGCTATACAAATACCGCATGTGACAGCTAGTATATTTTTCACAGAATCAGACAGTCCTTTCTTCTTTTCATTTCCCAACAAAGACATTGGCTTCATTATACTATACTCCCAAGGTGATTGCAACCCGGATACCGCGGCCCGGCGCAAAAAAAGACCGCACCCTTATTAGGATGCGGCCCGCTTTTACCATTATACTATTTTAAAATTTGTTTTTTGAAACAGCCAAGCTATTTCATGGGACTCACTCTTTCCTCTTTGTATAAATTCGGTTCCTGTCGGGTTTTGCAATCACAAGTTACCAAATTTATCGCATCGCCATTTGAAGTTTCCCAAAGGACACATGCTTTGGCTAACCGCCAAAAAGATACAGAAGTCCTTTTACAAATATCTAGTTACAAGATTTCTAGTCGTAAATATTTCTTACTACTATCGTCATTCACCGTGTCGCTTTGGCTTCGGGGCTGGCGCTAGTGCCCCACATGTCCATTCACTGTCACCTTCACTGTACATCGGAAACACCGCCTTTCCTTCGACGCAAACTCTTGACTTGTTTTGAAAGGAACGTTTGATCCCTTTCTACAATTATAGTATAGCACATATTTAGCAGTTGTCAATAGAAAAATAAAATTATTGTGGAGTTGGGTATAAAATATAGACAAGTAATGAAATCCTTACCAAGACTCCCGTATCCATTGACTTATTGGGTAAAGTAATATAAAATAGAAATAAAGAATCCTTTCTTTTTCTTAAAGCCGCAAGACAAGCGGCGGAAACAGAGGTTAAAACATGGACGAAAACAAAGAATTGGAAATGGGCCCCGACATCCTTACGCTGGTGGATGAGGAAGGGGAAGAACACGAATTTGAGATTGTGGACCAGGCCGAGCTGGACGGCGATAACTACGTGGCGCTGGTTCCTGTTTTCGATAAGCCCGAGGAGTTGCTGGAGGACAGCGGCGAACTGGTAATTCTCAAGGTTGTGGAAGACAACGGCGAGGAATTCCTGGAGGCCATTGAGGACGAGGATGAATTTGACAAGATGGGCGAGTTTTTTGTGGAGCGCCTCAGCGACATCTTTGATTTTGAGGAGTGAATTCCTCCCTTTTTCGAATACAGTTTCCCTGCTGTGTTCGCGTAAATGTTGCTCTATTTATAATCCAACACTTAGAGTTATCGGGAGTTCGGACTCTGTGGGATGATTGCAGACCTCCCGGCCTTGGGCCGGACGAAGGGAGCGTGAACCCCGCAGGAGGGCACCCACCTGTCTTGGACGGGTTTTAACTTGGCGACATACGGCGCGGCGGGGATTGTATTGTTATTTCACAAAGGGGCTGTTGCACCAACACCTAAGCGGGTGGAGGGGCAACAGCCCCTTTAGCGGGCCTTGGGGCGGAATATGGCCGCCAAAGGCGGCGCGAATGTTGTTATACTACTTCATGGTTGAAAAAGAATATTCTCCCAAAAACTCCACATACTGTAAATAGAATGATGATATGGATCCGGACAGGGAGGAAATCATGAATATTCTGTATATCAGCCAATTTGCCGGGTCGGCGGAGATGGGCCGGGTGGACAGGCCCTATTACATGGCCCTGCGCTGGCAGGAGCGGGGGCATCGGGTGGCGGTGGTGGCCGCCAGCTTTTCGCTGTTGCGCACCCGCAACCCCGTGGTGGAAAGCGGCGTGGACCAGGCGGAGGCAGACGGCGTGGAGTACTATTTTCTGCGCACCCCCGCCCACAGCGGAAGCGGCCCGGGATGGGCGCGGAACACCGGCGCCTTTATGCGCAGGCTCCGGCATGCCGCCAGACAGCTGGCCCGGGAATTCCGGCCCGATGTGGTCATCGCGGGCAGCACCCATCCCCTGGACTTCGCCTCCGCTGAGAAAATAGCCGGGGAGAGCGGCGCGCTGCTGGTGTACGAGCTCTACACCCTGTGGCTGCTGCCCTCCACGGCCCTCAACGGCTACAGCCCCCTGCACCCCGCCGTGCTTGCCATGCAGTCCGCCGAGCGGCGCGCCCTGGCGCGGGCCGCTCAAATTGTGTCGATTCTGCCCAACACCGACCGCTACATCCAAAAGCGCGGCTTTGTCACCCAGGGGCGCTTTGTCCACATCCCGGTTGGCGTGCCCCTGGTTTCCGCCGCCCCCGTGGAAAGGGCCCACCGCCACTTGGCCTGCCTGCAAAGGCACCGGGACAGGGGCAAGCTGATTGTGCTCTACTGCGGTTCACTGCGCAAGGCATATTCCCTGGAGACATTTGTGCGGGCGGCAAAGCTGCTGGAAAATGACGGAGTACAATTTGTGACGGTGGGCGGCGGCGACTGCAAGGACGCGCTTTGGGAGCAGGCGTCCCGGGAGGAGGTGCGCAATATCACCTTTTGCAGCACCGTGCCAAAGGAGCAGGTACCGGAGATTCTGGAGCTGGCGGATGTGCTGTATGTGGGGGCGCAAAATTCCCCGCTGAACCGCTACGGCGTGGGCATGAACAAGCTGCTGGACTACATGGCGGCGGCAAAGCCGGTGATTTACGGTGTGGAGGGAGCGGACAACCCCGTGCGCAGCGCGGGCTGCGGCCTGACCATTCCCGCCCGGGACGAGTGCGCCATGGCCAAGGCGGTGCGGGTACTAAAGGCTATGCCGGAGGAGCGCCGCAGGCAGATGGGGGAAAACGGAAAACGGTATGTGCGGGAACGCCACAATTACCAAAAATTAGCTGACTTATTTTTGAACTGTATGGAGGAGGGCGTCGAGGTATTTCGACAGGAGTCGGCGCGGTAAACAACTATACTGGTAGTATATTCCAAATGATGCAAAAAAAGGAAGGTTGCCAAATGGATCAAATAAGGCGGGGAAAGCTGTTTGTTGCACCGATATCCAATATAAATTTACCGGCGATGGAAGTGGAGAATTGGAGTGGGATCATCCTGGAGCAGGAGATCTGCCTGTTGGAGCGGCAACTGGCCGAATTTGTCGGCGCGCCCTGCTGCGTCAGCGTCGGCAACGCCGCCATGGGCTTTGCGCTGGCCTTGGCTGCCTGCGGCGTACTGCCGGGGGAACCGGTTTTTTGCCCGGCGCTGGACTGTCATGAGGGGCTGCGGGGAATCGCCCAGGTGGGCGCGCGCTTGTGTCCCGTGGATATCAACCCCAACACGCTGAATCTGGACGCTGTCTGCCTGGAATACGCCGTGAAGCGGCGCATCCGGCAAAAGGAGCCCATCCCCAAGGCGGTTGTGGTCACAGACGCCTTTGGCCTTCCCTGCAATTACGAGGCCCTGGAGGCCGTGTGCGCAAAGCACGACATCACACTCATCGAGGACATGACCCAGTCCTTCGGCGCCGGAATCGAGGGGCGCCGGACGGGGAGCTTCGGCCGCTTTGCCGTCACCTCCTTTGCCCGCACGGCGCCGCTGCGCGGCCTGGAGGGCGGGGGAGCGGTGTTCTGCCACACCAAGGAGGACGCCGGCGCACTGGAAACCTTGCGCCTGAGCCGGGGCGGCGCGCGGCAGTTGGGGGCCGCAAGCATGGTGGAGGAACACGCCGAGGCCCAGGTGGTAAACGGCAAGCTCCGGGGGTTTGAGGAGGAGCTGGAGCGCCGCCAAAAGGTGGCCGCGCGGTATATACAGGGCCTGGAGGGCCGCGTAAAAACCCAGCAGATGGGGCGATATACCAGCGCCTACGCCCAGTTTATCGTGCTGGCCCGCCACAGGCGCGCCCGGGGAGAAATGGCCCGGGTGCTGCGCCAAAACCACATCCCCTTCCGGTTTCCCGTGATGAACGACGCCCAGACGCTGCCGGTAAACGCCGCACTGGTGTCGGGGCGGATGCTGGCATTGCCGCTGCACCCCTACCTCAGCGACCACGTGGTGGATTTTATCTGTGGGTGTGTCCTGGAGGGGGCGGAGGCCACCGAGGTTTCGCTGAAGGCCACCGTTTGAGGCTTTCTATTTCCCAGTCGTATTTAAATAGAAAATCACAAGTCCCGAAACGGTAAGCCGACGCCGTTTCGGGACTTTTATTGTTCTGTTTTCCCTGTGGTGTTTGCCGTTGCCGCAGGGCTGTCAGGCCACCGCCTTTTTTCTGTTGCGGGCATAGCAATCGAACCCGACGATGACGATGACCAGCAGCCCCTTGAGTCCCAGCTGGTAGTAGGGGTAGATGTTCAGCAGGTTCAGGGCGCTGTCCAGCACACTGAAGATGAGCAGGCCCACCACGGTGCGCAAAGCGCTGCCCTCGCCGCCGGACAGGGCGGTGCCGCCGATGACCACGCTGGAGATTACGGTGAGGGGCACGCTGTCGCCGTGGATGGGGGAGCCGGTGTTTAGCTTGGAGGACAGGAGGATCCCACCCAGCGCCGCCGTGACGGCGGTGATGACAAAAATGCTCCATTTATAGAACCGCACCTTGATCCCGGCGTAGGCGGCCACGGTGGCGTCGCCGCCCACGGCGTAAAGGTTGCGGCCGAAAGCAGTGCGGGTCAATACCCACTGAGCCACAATGAGCAGCAGGAAAAACAACGTCACCGCGTGGGGGATGCCAAGGATGGTGCCGTTGGCGATGGTGGAGTAGGCGGCGTTGCTGCCGATAACCGGCGATCCGTCGGAGATGGTGAGGGCGATGCCCTTGACCAGCATCCCCGACGCTATGGTGATGATAAAGGCGTTGGCCTTTTGGTGGGCGATGAGGAAGCCGTTGAGCAGGCCCACCACCCCGCCAACCGCCACCACCAGCAGCAGCACCATGGGAATGGACAGATAGGGCTGGAGCATGACGCTGACCAGGCCGCACAGAGCCATGGTGGAGCCGATGGACAAGTCGAATTCGCCGCCAATGATGGCGAAGGTCATACCGAAGGCCATGATGCCGTTGATGGAGCACTGCACCAGGATGTTGATCAGGTTGGAGGCGGTGAGGAAGTAGGGGCTGGCAAAGCACATGGCCACAAACAACAGGGCCAGTACCACCAGGGCCTTCTGGCTTTTAATCAGGTTAAACGCTTTGCTTGGCAAATGCCGCACCTCCTCCGGTTTTCTTGCTGTCCAGCCACACAGCCGCGATCATGATCATCCCCTTGACGATGCTTTGCATATAGGGGGTGACGCCGATGATGTTGAGTGCGTTGCTCATGACCCCCACAAGCACTACGCCCAGGATGGTCTTCGTGACGCTGCCCTGGCCTCCCTTGAGGCTGGTGCCGCCAATGACTACCGCCATAATGGCGTCCATTTCGTAGCCGGTACCCATGGTGGGGGTGGCACTCATGGTGCGGGAGGAAAGAACGATGGCTCCGGCGGCGGCCATAAGGCCGGTGATCACGTACATACCCCCAATGTACCAGGACACAGGGATACCGCACAGCCGGGCCGCTTCCTTGTTGCCGCCGGTGAGGTAGATGGAGCGGCCGGACCGGGTCTTGCTCATCATGAGCTGAAGGATCAGGGCGAGCGCCAGAAAAATCAGTACCGGCGACGCCAGAAAACCCACGGTGCCCTGGCCGATGAGCCGGAAGCTGCTGCCCTCGGGCGCCTTGATGGAATACCCTTTGGCATAGAGCAAGGCAGTGGCTTGCAGCACCGTCTGCATCCCGAAGGTGAGGATCAGGGATTCTCCGTTGCCCGCCTTGACCAGGAGCACCACAGCGGCGTTGACGATACCCACCACCACGCCGATAACCAGGCCGGTGACCACCGACAGGGCCGCGCTGGTGTACTGCTGCATACTGATGACTACCACCGCCACCAGGGAGATGGTGCCGCTGATGGACAGATCCATATAGCCGCCGATGATGATAATGGTCATGCCCAGGGACACAATGCCCAGGACGCTGAGCTGCCGCATGATGTTGAGGATGTTGTCGCCGGACAGAAACCGGGGCTGGATTACAGCCACCACCAGCGCCAGCGCCGCCATAGCCAGCAGCAGACCATAGCTGCGCAGAATGGCGCCGATTTTACCGTTCATTTGGTCCACCTCCTTAAAGCCTGCTTAGCCTATGGCATTTGCCATGATTTCTTCCCGGCTGGTCTGTCTCGGGTCAAATTCCCCCGAGATGCGCCCGTCCCGCATCACCAGGACCCGGTCGCTCATGCTGAGCACCTCCGGCAGCTCGGACGAGATCATGAGGATCGACCCGCCCCGCTCCACAATATCCTTCATAATGAGATAGATTTCATATTTGGCCCCCACGTCTACCCCCCTGGTGGGCTCGTCGAGGATGAGGATCAGGGGTTCGGTCTCCAGCCACCGGGCGATGACGCACTTCTGTTGGTTGCCCCCCGACAGGTTGAGAATTTTGCTCAGGGGGGATGGGGTCTTGATGGCCAGCTTGTCGATGTAGTCGGCCACATCCTTTTTCTCCGGCCCGCTCTGCATGACAAAGGCGGAGGAAAACTTCTTAAGGCTGGCCATGGTGATGTTGCGGGCCACCGAAAAGTCCAGCACCAGCCCCTGTTCTTTTCGGTTTTCGGTGACCAGGGCGACGCCCGCTTTGATGGCGTGGATGGGGCTGCGGATGCGCACCCCTTTGCCGTTGATGGCGATGGTCCCGGTATGAACCGGGTCGGCCCCGAAGATGGCCCGGGCCAGCTCGGTCCGCCCGGAGCCCACCAGGCCCACCAATCCGAGAATCTCTCCCTTGCGCAGGCCGAAGCTGATGTCCTGAAGCTTGCCGGTGCTGAGATGGTCCACCTGCATCAGCAAATCCCCCGCCGTGGACTCCCGCCGGGGATATTCCATATCCATGGCGCGGCCCACCATCATGGCGATCATCTCGCCCCGGTCCAGATTTGTCGCCGCCATGGTGCCCAGAAGCTGGCCGTCCCGCATGACCGAAACCCGGTCGCACAGCTCCATGATCTCGTCCAGCTTGTGGGAAATGTACAGGATGGTGACCCCTTTTTCCCGGAGCCGGCGGATGATGGCAAACAGCTTCTCTGTTTCCTTTCCGGTGAGGGTAGTGGTGGGCTCATCCATGATGATGATCTTGGAATCGAAGCTGAGTGCCTTGGCGATCTCCACCATCTGCTTCTCCGACATACTCAGGTCGGCGATCCTTCGCCGGGGATCGACGCCGCATTCGATGCTTTCCAGCAGGGCTCCGGCCCGGTCATTCATGCGCTTGCGGCCACCGGCCTCCCCGGTGCGGCCCAGGAAGATATTTTCCGCCGCGCTCAGAGTGTCCACCAGATTAAATTCCTGGTAGATGATGCTGATGCCCAGGGTCTGGGAGTGCACCGGGCTCTTTATGTCCACCTCAGTGCCGGACATAAAAATGATTCCGGTGTCCTTCTTGTAGACCCCGGACAATATTTTCATCAGGGTGGATTTCCCCGCGCCGTTTTCGCCGACGATGCCGTGAATCTCCCCACTCTCAATGGTGAGGTCAATGTTGTTTAGCGCCTTGACGCCGGGGAACATTTTGCTCACCCCGCGTATGGACAAAACAGGTTCCATACCCATTCCTCCTGGTCCTTCCAATTTATACTACTTCATGATTAAAAAAAACGATATCTTTGCGGTCTGTTTTCCGCCGATCTGCGTTCTCCTCCTTGACGGGCGTCATGCCCCAATGCGACCGAAGGTCGCAATGCGTCGTCGGCCTTGTTCGACGAAAAACATCCTCGCAAATCTATTCGCTTTTTCAACCATGAAGCAGTATTACTCTCCTCTGAAAAGCGGCGGGGCGCACTCCACACCCCGCCGCTTTTTGTTTACCACTGGGGATCAAACTCGTCCACGTTATCCTTGGTGATGGGGGTGATGTTGTCATAGTAAGCTTTTTCAACGGGGTTGCCCCGGAACAGCTCTATTGACGTCTCCACTGATTTGGTGCCCAAAAAGTCGATGTCCTGGAGGGCGGTACCGTAGATTTCCCCGGCCTTGACCGCCGCCACGCCGATTTTGTTGCCGTTGTAGCTGACCACCTGGATCTGGCCGATTTTACCGGCGGCCTTCACCGCTTCAATGACGCCCGCGGCCATGGAATCGTCATGGACGAAGATACCGGCCAGATCGTCGTACTTGATCAAGAAGTCTTCGGTGATGGACATGGCCTTATCTGTGGCCCAGGGGGAGTTCTGCTTGTCGACGATGGTGAGGTTGGAGCCGGTGAGGGCTTCCTCGAAGCCGCCGGTGCGCTTGATCTGGGGGTCGCTGCCGGCGGAGCCCTCGACGATAGCCACATTGCCGCCGTCGGGCAGGGCGGTCATCATCATGTTGCCGCACTGGACGCCCACGGCGTAGTCGTCGCCGCCGACGAAGCAGTCCACCAGGTCGGCAGCGGATTCATCCAACTGCATCCCGATGACGATGAGGCCTTTGCCCGCCTCCTTGATCTGTTTGCAGGCGGGAATGGGGGACTTGGCGTCCACAGGATTGAGAATAATGACGTCGCAGCCCTGGGTCAGGGCGTTGGCAATCTGCTCCGATTGCTTTTGAGCGTCGTTCTGTGCGTCCATGGATACCAGTTCAATGCCCAGCTCCGCCGCTCTGGCGTCGGCTGCCTTTGCGCCCGCCTGGACAGCGGGAGCCGCCATGGTGCACCACAGCACCGCTACCTTGGGCATTCCCCCGGTTTCGGTGGGGGTGGCGGCCGGAGCTTCCGAGGTGGGGGGTTCGGCGGGAGCGGCGGAGAGAGTCTGCGCGTCGGAGTTGTTGCCTGCGTTTCCGCAGCCCGCAAGGCAGCAGACCATGAGGGCCAGGGACAAAAGACCTGTTACAATTCTTTTCATCTTAATTCTCCTTACATTTAAGCGATGTCCG
>Ga0153950_1000600_pt1 | contig 16118 bp, 23 predicted proteins | sample TSNJ034MetaG_FD_104737 | JGI IMG/M metagenome (GOLD analysis project Ga0153950, IMG submission 104737) | Attine ant fungus gardens microbial communities from New Jersey, USA - TSNJ034 MetaG | ecosystem: Host-associated > Fungi > Mycelium > Unclassified | place: USA: New Jersey, Wharton State...
CTGGATGTAGATGGAACATTAGTGGTATATAGGTTAATTTCAGCCACGCTCACCGCGCTAACCACGTGACTGCCCTTGTACAGGTCCGGTTGAACCTGTGTGCATATGTCACCTGTGTATATTAAAGCGTAACTTAGATCGAGCCAAAATCCCGGGCTTTCCCAAATTTATAAGAGAGGCATGTTGTTGCTGAGAATTAAAGTTTGCGGAGCCGAGTACCGATCACCACAGTGAATAATCTCCGTACCTCTACAAGGCTTCGATTGGATGCTATTTAACAAGGGGGGTGGTCCATCACCGGACGAAAACAAAATAAGATCACGGACTGCATTCGGGCACCGTGTAATAAATTGTTGAATCAAAAATAAAATAAAATCTACATAATTCACTACACTACTCATATAAATCAAACAAGAACAAGTGTCATAGAAGTATGGTATAGATAGCGGTAAAATTAGGTGGCCATAAAAGCTAGAGATATCCTAGCCATTTCTCTGCCTCAAGAAGACGATGGAAACCAATGCTGTATCCCACATCCTATTCCCTTTCTCAGAATCAAAGTCTATAGGCGACGCTGGCACGCTCTCTATTTCCATGAAGCTTGTCCATGCAAGGGAAGGTCCTTGCTCAATCATCCCCATTGCGATGGGAGTTGGGGAAAGGAAAAGTTTGAGAAACCCCGAATCAAGATGTTCGTGATCCGAGAGAGTGAACGACATTGCCTCCGAACCTGGCTTTCCAGATCCAATCTCAAGGTGACTCTTCTTCGGCAGAGGTGGTGGAGATGCGGCAGTATCTGATTGGTAGAGCATGGTAATTCCATAGTAGTTGGGATCCATGTACGCGAGGTAAGGCCATAGATCGACATTGGATTTATTATACAAGAAAATGCTGAAGATAGCCCCTTGCTCATAGGGAATGACTGCTTTGCCATTCTGGAGCAGGTTGCCTCCCATCTTTGTCCAATATTCAGGATGAAGGCGGTAGAGCTCCATCGAAACAAGATCTTTGAAAGGAGCAAGAGGATTAAAACGGTGGAGATGAAGGTGAAAGCGGGCAGCATCAGCGAGGACTTCATCTCCTGTGCGCTTCTCAATCTTAATAACATGACGATGATTAGTGGCGATGATATCATCATGCCTTTCTACTGTGACAGAATGACGCCCGAGAGTGAGAGAAATGTCAGCCTGAGCAGCCTTTTGGACTCGCAGAATGCTGAGACCCGATCGTGATGTTGGTGCACTTTCAGCATTAAATGTTCGTTTGAACTTCCACATCCGGATAAAGGATGTCAAAGTCGCCTTGAGATTGACACGGAAAGGGCGTCTATTATTCCATCGTATAACCCTTGCCCAGCACGTCTTTGGAAGTGACACTCTCAGGTTCACCGTCCGAGCAAAACACCAGGTAGGATGAAGTTCTTCGACAACAATGGTAGAGAATGCTGGGTTGTTGGAGCAACGATGATTATGGAAGTGTAAAGACAGTTCGCTTCCTTCAACTAGCCCGTGTATCAGGCCAGCTTCTACTCTGAGACGCTCATCACGGTCATTAAGAGTGACCTGAAGAAAATGGGCGTTGGTAGTAAAGGGCACCCCATTGAAGAGTATACGATCTCTATTAATACCGTGACAGACGGGCTGCTGCGTATTCGGCATTCCCTGTTGGAGTCGATCCAGGAGGTGGCTGTAGGAGATGCGATGAAGCGACAAGGTGGACACCAGCTCCAATAACTTATGTGTCAACCTTCCCCCATTTTTACCCTCGATTGCTTGGCTCCCGTTCCCACATGCTGCGAGGCAGATGTGACTCTTCTGAGGAGCAAGAATACTATAAGGAGGACCGTACAATCTCCTACGAGCACCGTGCCAGAGACAGCGATCTAAGTCATCAGGAGCCACTTTGATTGTTGGTGTCCAACGAGTGAGTCCTCGACCTGCAATGTCTCTCCGTGGAGAAAAACATGTATCAAGTATCAGAGTGATGTTATCGCCTTTAGCTTGAGACAGCTCATAAACCATGGAACCCAATGATCTGTCAGAAATACCCGCTACACGACCACGGGTCGCTTTTGTTTCATAATCATACGTGCAGAGAACCTCGGCAAACCCACTTCGTTTAAGAGTGTTAGGTGGAAACCAGCCTTTGGGGGTAGGTATAGTACTACCATGGCCAGCGAAATAGATAATGATAGCATCGCCTTTCTCAATACAACGGTTGTTTGTCAAATGCGACATGAAGCGATTTTCAATGTTGTGTTGGGTTGCTTGGCCGTCCAGCAGCATGCAAATCTGATCATCGGGAACGTTAAGGTCGTTGACCAACCAGGATCGGATGCGCCTGGCATCGTCAACACAGGAATGAAGATTCCAGATATTACCAGATTTGTAGTGGTCGATACCAATGATAAGAGCGAAAGCACGAGTGGACATCCTAGAGACTCGGCCAATGGTGAATACATACAAGGGAGGGATAAACGAAAGAGCAAGTATACCTGGGGAATTGCAGAGCTGATGAGCTGGAGGTCGTCATGCTGCCAGACATTCAGCTTTTTGAATCCTTGAGGACGTGTTGAACATGTGTTACGATCGCCATGCAAAATGCGAGAAACGAAACTTGTGGAGTTTTCGTTCAGGTTACGAACAGCTCACGGGCTGCACAAGGGCTATTCAATGATGCTGTTTGCGTTGTCTTATAGAGGTGATCATATTGTGCAGACAGCCGTCTAAGAGGAAATGAAAATCTAAAGTGGACCGAGCAAGTGACCCATAGTTTCCGAGTCTAATCATCTTGTCACATCCAGTCACATATCTACCATGAGCTTCGGCTTGGTATGCCAACAATGTAAAGAGTTGCTACAGGTATGTACATTGCTTTGTTTACTAGGCTGTACTTTACCGTTAATCTATGACGCTAGCCAGATGCGTCCTTGATAGATCTTGCACCGTCTGCCTATGATACTGTTGTTGCTTCTCTGCCGGTTTCTCCAACCCAACGCACACGACATCTGACTAACGAGCAAAAGCTTTCCCAGCTTCCTGCCTCCCCGTATGTCAAGGCAGTTTGGGAGAGATCGACAGGTACTGGATCTGGCTCCCTGGATCCGAATAAATCAAAACGGTCTTTGCGTGCCCAAGGTAAACAGCCAGAGCGCACCGCCAATGAGTCGTTCGTGCTGCTACAGGATAGTATCATACGCCATATTCCCTCATCTCCAGTGACACAAACACGATTTCGGAAGCCAGCCTTAGCGCCTCGGGAAATATCTAGCCCTCCCTCACTAGCACAATACGACCCTGATCAGACTTCCCCCTCGCCTTTATCACATCATTTACGGTCAGCAGCAAGGCTATTCAACCTCTTGTCCACAAAGACAGACATTGATCATCCGCTCTGTGCTGAGTGTACACAAATTCTACTCAAAACTCTTAACCGTCAGCTAGAAGAAACCAAGAAAGAGCGAGATGGGTATATCGCCTTTGAGAAAGAGATCAGAAAGGAAAAGGAACGTGAAGCGCAAGGTCTCACAAAAGAAGAAGCAGAAAAGAAGATAGAGCGACTAAAGAGTGAGGAACGGCTTGCAATTGACCAGTTGAAAGAGGCGGAAAGAGAACGAGAACAACTTGATGAGGAGACACGTTTACTGGAACTGGATGAGAAAGCCCTTGAAGCTGAAGAGGCTGAGTGAGCTGGCATTTCTGTCTGTTTTGTTCTTTCGTTATTCCTCTCAATTGCAGGTTCTGGAGGCAGCATAATGACCAGCTCCTCCTAGCTGAACACCAGACCGCACAATTGGCTTCGCTCAGAGCCGCATACGCTGCGGACGTTGCCACTCTGGAGAAACTTGAGCGGACAAATGTCTACAATGATGCGTTTTGCATTGGCCATGATGGTGTGTTCGGAACCATTAATGGATTACGTCTTGGACGTGTACCTGGGGTGCCCGTAAGTGGAGCTCTGATTGCAAGCGCCCGATGCACTCAATCACACTTACTAGGTTGAATGGGCAGAAATCAACGCTGCTTGGGGCCAAGCACTACTATTATTGTATACCATTACCAGAAAGTTGGACTATACATTTTCAAAGTACGCTGACGGTCAATCAGGGAGCACCACCGCTTACCACCAAGAAGTTATCGCCTAGTTCCGATGGGCTCGTTTTCCCGCATAGAAAAAACCACTGGTGACAAGGCAACATATGAACTATATGGTTCTGGAGATCTACACTTTGGTCGCTTATTGCACAACCGCCGATTCGACTTTGCGATGGTAGCATTCCTTGACTGCTTGAAGCACCTCATTGACTATATCAAATCGCAAGATACCAATGTTGAGTTTCCTCACCAGTGAGCCTGATTCTGCTCCTAAGGGATTAGAGTTCACGAATGATCTTTCTTGCAGAATTACCAAGGATCGGATTGGTGATGTTTCGGTCAAATTACAATTCAATCAAGAGGAGGCTTGGACACGATCGCTCCGTCATATTCTTCTTGCACTCAAGATATGCTTGAAGTGGGCTACAAATGGAGCAAATGGTTGATCTAGATCATATTTCTGACCAAAATCAGAACAGAGGCTATGGCGTGATTCGTGGCACAGATGATACAAAGGCTGACTCAGAAGATTTTGTGAGATCAGGCCGGAGATAAATACTACAATGACAAAGCCATGATAAAACCATCTACAAATAGCTTTAATTTACTAATCAAACTGAACGGACCAAACTGCACCCATGGGCCTGCTCATACTTGGAACTCCTCTCGCTTGGGCTGATACCCTTCAGTATGCAGACCATGTGCGCAATCATGGCATCACCCAGTTTCTACATATCTGGGATCGCCTCAAGGATAGACATGGCGATGAGCTGTTGTGGGGGGACGAGGTACACTGTGTATCCAATCACTTCGCTTGAGGTTGACATGCTCCAAGCTCGAATACATGGTCATTTCCCTTAACAACAAAGAGAAGAACGCTAGACTTTCCCTGCGTCAAACCGAAATCCTTGCAAAGCTGAATGAAATAGTCGACGTCATCTGCGTAGATCACCCAGAGAAGTGTGTTCGGATTTTTGCGCCACATTGTGTCTATAATTTCCTCCTTGCAGCGTATCGATCCCGAAATTTCACCCTGAGTACGGCCGCTACATGCTAGAATCAACACCTGGCTCCCCATATACTGGCTCAATACCTGACCTATTGTCTGTCGAAAGCAATATGCGATACCGGTAGGTAGCCTTTCCCGAAGGTAGATGCAACTCAAAATAACTCTTACCAAGGCGAACCCTTGCCCGGAAACATCTGAAGGCCAATGAAATCCCCGTAACAGTCACCTCCTTTCCTCTCCTCGGTGTTCAGGGCCAGTTCACGGAGCCTGGCTATGACCCCTCCAATGCTGTATCAAGTCACAGTCTCTTCCTGCCCGAGCAGATCACCAATCCTCATGCACGTTTCCCGTATGCTGGGCCACCTTTTTTGTCATACATCATGCAAAGGTTAACAATTTAATACAGTACGCTCACGGCGAATATTCGAACTCGCCGCGGATCCAAGGTCGCCATCAACCTGCCAATATTCTTTGATGAGAAGACTCCCCAACCATTCATCGATCCTACTATTCCCTGGGGTCGTAATATCTATCCAGAGGATTTCGGTATGTGGTCAAATACAGTTTGGAAGGATAGCCTACGCTGACGAACTATAAAAAGAGGCCAAAAGTGGCGCTGCCCTCCCAGATCACATATACCTAGATGCAATGGGTTTTGGCATGGGATGTTGTTGTTTGCAATTGACTTTTCAAGCTTGTAATGTAGCGGATGCCCGTCGATTATATGACGGCCTGATCCCAATCGGACCCATTCTTGTGTGTTTCACCAGCGTCCGTTTTATCCACTTATTAATCATATTGCAGCTTGCTCTGACGGCTGCAAGTCCGGTCTGGCGAGGCTACCTTGCAGACGTTGATTGCCGATGGAACGTGATTGCTGGTAGTGTTGATGATCGTACAGAAGAAGAACGGGGATTGAAGGTTGATTTTGATAGTCTGTTGTTATAGGTTGCTTCTTAACGCGATCAACCAACTACAGGAGCTCAAAAACAACCGATTTAGGATCCCAAAGTCGCGTTACGACAGCGTTGACCTTTACCTCTCCCCTGAGTGGATGAACCGCCCAGAATACAACGATACCGAGGTTCCCTTTGATGCGGAGATATACGATAGGCTCAGGAAGCATGGTGCGACATAGTCTTGATCGATTGATTTACCGACATCTTAGGTAAAAACAGGACTCGATGAGCTGCTATCCAAACACATCGCACATCTCTTCATTCGCGATCCTCTTGTTATTTTTTCTGAAACGATTGAACAGGATGATACCTCCAGCAGCGATCACTTCGAGGTATGATTTTCTCATCCCAGTCCTGGCACCCTGACACATGTGACTCAGAATATCCAATCAACCAATTGGCAAACATTGCGATTTAAACCACCCCCACCTAATTCATCGATAGGATGGCGAGTTGAATTCAGAAGCATGGAGGTCCAGCTAACAGACTTTGAAAATGCTGCATTCGCCATCTTTGTCGTCCTTCTTTCGCGTGCAATCCTTTACTTTAACCTTAATTTCTATGTGCCCATTTCAAAGGTATTTGAGTCTCAAACTGCGTGAGCATTGTAGTTTTCAAATTTTCTCCTTAGGTCGATGAAAACATGCAACGGGCCCAGTTGAGAGATGCCAGACGCTCGGGTAGATTCTACTTCCGTAAGGACGTCTATCCTCATGACCGTAGTGTCGCGAGCAGTGCCGCTTCTCTCTGTTCTGGAAGCTCCTCGTCGCTGGATGGCTCTATACCCAAGCAGAAGAAACTCGGCAATTGTTTCACGCCTCCTGGTCCTCCTGTAAATGGAGAACTAAACGTACCCATCAAGGATGAGTACGAAGAAATGACTATGGATGAGATCATGAACGGGAAGGTGACTATCTTTTGTGAAATCCCTATCCTGCTTGAATAACAAATTCTCAAAGGGAGTAAATTTTCCGGGTCTTCTTGGCCTGGTTTCTGCATATCTTGATACCCTAGAAATAGAGCCAGAAGCTCTGGCAAGAATTGAACGATACCTCAATCTAGTAAGACGTCGAGCTAATGGTCAGCGTTCTTGCCATTCTGCTTTTGCCTTCTAGCTCAAACCGATGCAATAGGCTCCTTGGAAACTACCGCTACATGGATCCGTAACTTTGTGCGTTCACACCCACGCTATGAGTTTAATTCCGTAGTTTCACAAGAAATTAATTATGATCTGTTGGTTGCTGTGGATGAAATGTGAGTGTAAACCTGGGCTGGAGCAATTGGAATTACTTAGTCTATTACCCAGTGAACGTGGAATCCGACTGGAACCGACTCTTCTACCCGAGGATTATACCGGAGGAAACAAGGACCAAGGTTCTATTGGGCTGTAATCTGATTATATGTATTATAATATATCGTGTGAATATGGCGGCAGAATCCGTGGACATGACTCCGCAAATTCACGGCCATCACGAGTTCTCATAATGTCTTCACTACGTTTTCTTTCTGTTGCGCGCCGGGCAACGACTAGTTTTGCACTCGCAAGACGTGGTTATGCTGAAGTCAGTGACAAGCTCAAACTTTCCCTGGTCCTTCCTCACAAAGTGGGTACTCAGATATCTTTCAGGTATCTTTCACGGCTGCGATGGCTTGACTAACATAAGGTTGTCTATGAATATATAAGACTATCTTCTCCTCTCAAGATGTTGTTCAGGTGAACATTCCTGCTGAGTCCGGTGACATGGGTATCTTGTCAAATCATGTTCCATCAATCGAACCTTTGAGTTCTGGTGTTGTTGAAGTCATCGAAAATTCGGGATCTCAGAAATTCTTCAGTATGTTGTTCGATTTCCATTGTCGAAAGGCTGACGCATCCTTTTGAACGCATAGTTTCTGGTGGGATCGCGACTGTACACCCAAATAACAAGCTTACCATAAACGCGGTTGAGGGTGCTTCACTTGAGGATTTTTCTATTGAGGTGAGCTGTTTCGACGGGTGATTTTTGTACAACTGGAGTCTCCCCGAACATTAGGCTGTGCGTACGGGACTCGCGGAGGCAAACAAGGTCGCTTCTGGGACTGGTTCTGAGGCTGATAAGGCGGAGGCACGGATTGAGGCTGAGGTTTATGAGGCACTGCAACATGCTCTTTCGAAATAATTTCTCTCGTTTATTATTGAATCATTCGTGAGACTATTATATTCTTTGTCCCTGTGGCAGAGCTGGAAGCGCTTGTTGCGATTTGCAGTTGTTTCCATGACAAACAATAAAGTGTGAGGCGCGTAGTGGTTCAAGGCGTGTGGCGCTGAATCTTGTTGAACTGTTATAGTTGCTTGCCTCTCGCATTTGTGCTCAAGTGCTACCCATGGACCTTATTCTGAGATTGGAATTTATTGGACACTTGAAAACGTGGGACGACCGTTTACTAGTCAAAATGATTTATCGGAGGATATTCGAGACATGGCCAAAACCTTTACCAAAGGATCAAGCTCGAAAACGAATGGACAGCCTGATTACCACGCATCATTTTTCTAACGTCACCGTATGTTCTCCAACTATTCCTGCTTTGATCTTTCTCTGAGACCACGTCTAGAAAGAATTGCGGCCCTGGGTTGACTTGGCATTCAATCCAGGGAAGAAATTTGTGCCAGCTCAAGAAGTCGAAGTCACAGACCGGTTAATAAGATGCTTCATCAATGTTCAGAGGGCTCTTTGCGGAAATAACCATGATCTTGCTTCACGGTTTGTGAGGGAGGAACGACGAAACCTTGGACTTCCAGAACCGATTCCTCAACTTTCTAGGGAAACAATGGACAAGCAAGGAGTACAAGGGGAGAAGAGGGGGAGGCCAATCGATGGGAATACAGGTCACAAGCGCCGGAGGATTGAGAAGTCCACCAATGGACGGGCCGATATCCTGACACTCAAGCCTACTCCACCCTGCAGGCTCTCAGACGTCGGAAAGACACCCCCACACTCTGCATGTCGACTACAGGCATCTTCGAACCGAGTGCAGTCGAAGAACACTAAGGCTAATCAGTTTCGTGGCCGTCCAGACAATGGGTGTCGTGCGAGTCCAAAACAAACGGTAGCTGATCACAAGGGGAAAAATACATCCATTCCGCTCCCTCGAGAGAATCGAAAGAAAGAGAAGCGCCGCAGGGCAACAACAGTACAGGGGACTGCGAATAACACGGTCCAGCCGCACGAGCACTTTAACGGATCAATAATGGCTACACCACCTGGGACCGATCCCATTGTCAGCGCCAAAGATTTCCCCCGAGATACCTATACCCACTCGGACGTCACTGCTCAAGAACCTGATCTCAAGCGCGAACGGATCAAGAACTCGGACAGTCCATCAAATGACTGTATTTCTGCTCGACACGCGGTCCCTGAGATATCTCCGCCTATTGTAGAGATCCCCGCCGGCGAAAAGGCATTCGACGAAGCAATAGAGTTACCTCTCCTTCATAACTGGCTCCAGGAACCGGTGGCAGATGGATTAATCTCTGGCGTCCAAAATCCAGGGATTGAGTTCTGTGAAGAAATTGCTCCTCCAGTGTCCTCTGTCAAATCCCCTCTCGACAACTATCCTCCAATTTGGGCTCAAGTAAGATCATCATCATCATCCTCTTGTAAGATGAGCTCATTTTCTGCGGCAGTCTCGCCAAGAAGTTTGCGAGTCCTTCGACTGGTTTCGAAGCTACCAAGGAGGCGTTTATCACGCCCGTAATGTCGCTAGAGGATACCTGCTTAGTGCATTTTCTGCAAGGTTAGGACTCCAAAATTATCCTGCTATTCTAGAGATTGACCTCCGACAGACGTGATAAATTCGAATATGGCGGAAAGCTTATCATCTCTCATGGGTGAATATCATATTACTCATACAGTCTTTATTCATAATCCTTTATAGCGGTGGAAAGGCGCAGAGCATACACACTCACCACAGGCAAAGTGTTGCCCAGGAGGCGGAAGATCAACTCGCGAAGGATAGATCTGTTCAGGCATTACTCTCGAACTTCCGTTCTCGACGTCCCCTTGTTCTTCTCATAGATGACAAATATGCTCTCTTCCCGTATGATCTTGGGTCCAAAGGCGTTACATACGCTGTTCTTGGCTTCTATACTATCATTCACGCATGGGGTAAGAAGCACGTCCGATTTTCCCGAATGGAAAAACTGATCGACATTAGCGGAGTATCAGTTGGCGGGCAATGAGCGAGGGCGTGTTGTCCGATACAAGTTTGCATTCCAGTGGTGTGAAAGCCAGGTGTGTTCTACCTTTGACATATCGCATAGACTCAGGATGTTGAAATCAAACAGGGAGAGCCATGGTGGTCAAAGTCTTCCAATGCCTCTGTCAATCAATGTCTCCGAGAAGATAGTTTACTTGAGGCTCCTGAGGAAGATATAGACGTAGACTTTCAGGCAGATCAAAGGTCACTTTTTCCAATTTAATTTAATTGAACTAGCACTGACAATACAGACAGCATTGGCGAATTTGAGCATATCAAGGATATCTCGAGAACTTGTAGAGCGTGTCATCGGGCCTCGCCTCATATCTATACTCTCACGTGGACCTGTCTGGAACCAGAGTGCAATTGGTTTTGGCGAGATGAAAACGGCCTCCCTCTACCGGAGGAACTCGAATACAATCCAGAATTTCTCAAGCTCGCACCTAATCATTCTTTGGCTGTCCCATTGGAAGAACTAGCACCTGAGCCACCTCTCCCCGTCTCCCAAGGACCCACGACCGACTATGCATATACTAGGGGTTGGCATTGCAGGAACTGTGGACGACTATCGAGTCGGTGAGTCCTATCGTGATCGTCATGATACTACCAGCCGTTGATTCTGATTTATCAGATTTAAATGGGAATATTGGGAATGCATGCACTGCAAAGTAAATAAATAATCCTCTTACATGCTTCGTTTCGCTACAAGTTGCTTAATCATTCCACAGGCTGTACTTTCAGCTCAAGGAGCAATACGATCTGCGACAGAATTCTTATACCTGACACTTCCTGTACCCTATCAACGATGTTATATCGCAGAGAACTCAGGTAAGCCGGGTGTCTGTTCTTTGAAGCAAGTATTCATTTCTTCAATAGGAATAGTGGATCTACCAGTAAAAACCTTCCAGCTCGTGCCTGGAGATACTGAGAATACCATACAATGCTTTACCTACGAGCTCCCGGGATCTCGGTAAGGACATTCCACGCATGAAACCACAGGTACTGGGATTTATTTGTGTGAAGTGGCCGGATTCATCACATCAAGACTGGACATCTACGTTTCAATCATGAAGCGGACACGATCTTTCAAGACTATCAAATACAGGCCTTAAAAGGTGCACTACCTTTCCGAAGGTGGCCTCTGAGAGCTGTGAGTACCATAAATATTCAGGAAGGGGCTGTCTAAAAGATCTCAGCACAAATGTAATTCAAATCCTGGTGTCTGCTTGTCCCTCTGACCCTCTTATAGGTCGTGGTACACTCTTGACAAATTACTTCTCACAGAATGGCGAGTGATCTCCACCAATTTTAAGATAATTGAGTAATAATTATTTCATGTGGCTAGCTGGTGTGCCTTACCAGGTAAACTATGACTTACACGAAGACCATCTTGCTTATAATCGATAGTATGTTGGCGGAACGGAAAATACTCTTTCCTTCGACCAAGTTCCCGACGTTATTGTGAGAGCGCGTAAGCTCATCGAAGCCCGAGTCAATCTGGTACTTGGTAAAGATGCACATTTTAATGAAGTTCTCAGGTGAATGTCTCCGACTACTTGAGCCGTGCATGACCTTTCTCACTTCAATTGACTCAAGTGCTGCATACATGGAGCGACAGAGGATGGCGGTATGCTTCCTTATGGGATAATTACCCAGAACCTGAGGCATGTTGCTTTGCAGTTCCACACAGATAGTGAAGTTGGCCTGGGTCCACTGGTTGCTGGCCTGTCGCTTGGGTCCCCGGCTTTGATGCATTTTCGGTTGTTGGCCAAACACACGGACCCAGGATCTCAACGCAATATCGCGATCTCGGTTATTCTCCGACACGTAAGTCTTGTTCGATTATGTAGAGAATGTTTTCGAGTGAAGCATCCCACAGGGTGATGTCCTTGCAATGGACGGTGCAGGAGTTCAGCAGTATTACGAGTATATCCCTCCACGAGCTTATCACCCATAAAAGCTGATATGACATACTCAGGCACACGGTTGTACCAACCAATTTCCGGATCGCCGCCACAGCTCGTTATATTGACGTTACTCACCTGAATCACTAAAAATTCTCTTGAATCAACGTACATGTACTATACACATTTTTTATTCACTAACTGCTGTCTTATTGCTGTCTTATTTTCTGTCTAATCATCTCAATTAAACTTATGTAAAATCCTTAGTGTGGATGCGGCAATGGGCGATTTTGACTGTATGCCGCATATGCAGGGTATTGTGGTTGCCTAGACAGTGGGCGATATGTCTGCCGATTGGCAGTTACAGTTAAAGGGCTAGGCTTTAAATTTTGAAACATTATCAATCCAGAAATCTTGAAAAAAATTCAGAGACACTCACTTGTCCAGAGCTCCGCTTCTGATTGGCATGAAAAGCATGTAGATTTGCAATCTTTGTCTCCACCTCTCGTTTTTCAGACTCCAAGCGCCCAAGATCTTGGGAAACTAATACAATCTGCCGAGCCAATTCCTTTTTCAACTGATCCACTTGCACTGAGAGTAGTTTTTCCTAAGTGAAGAGGGCTGTTGCATCGTTCTTGAGGACTTACTTTGGACGTTAATCACAGTTGCTTCCTTCATCGCTTCGACAAATCGTAGCCGTTCACCTTTGATCTCGCCTGATATCTCTACGCTGGCCTGTAAGTAACACGTTTTGATAACTACAAAGTTTACCAACCGGCAGTAAAAGCTCGCAAGAACGCTTCTTGATCTTGTCTTTGATGCTCCATAAAATTTGCTAAAGCTTGGACATCTGCACACAACATCTAGACATCTGGAATTAAACCCTGAAGTGAGTGGAAAGACTCACTCATTGTATTCGCAGAATTTGCATTGATTATTTCTGCAAGTTTGTCAACTGAATATTGTAATGTTGAAGGATCATTTCGACTCCTAAGTTCCAGCAGGACCGTGTAGATGTCGTTCAATATACCAGTTCGTGATGATTCAGGCTCCGAGCATAGATCCCTACACAGCCGTTCTACGTTCGTCGCCAAACCATTGATCTGTGCTGTCCCATTCCTGACAAAGCTTTCGAGCCACTTGACAGTGGCTAGTATCAGACCTCATTGATCGACAGGAAAGTTACGCACTGAATTGAGTTCATTCAAATATCGGACACTATCCGCCTGCTGTCGAATCTGCAAGGCACGTTGCCCGTCATCACTCTCAATCAGTGCTCTAATCTTCAAAAGCTATATTTATTGTTAATGATTGAGGTTTTCGACGAGAGTGTAGATCGAAGCGTACTTCAGAAAGGCCAGCAGAGCCCGGGGTGGAAACTTGGCCAAGAAGGGAAGTCATATGAGCCGAGAGTTTCCCATCTAGATGCTCCTTCAAGGTGCTAAGATCGGCCTTGGTCGCCACCAAAGGATTATGTGATGAAGTGATCTCACTCCCAGCGTCCTTTGGTGTTTTGTCAATGTTCCCGAGACTTTCCATCAGTACGTCTATTTTTCTAGACAGTTCAACTCGAGTAACCTCCAGAACTTCTCTTGTCGCTCTGCAGGACGACGGTGGAGATGTCATTTGCAAACATTCGAACTTCTGTACTAGCTCTTCCACTTTTCTTTTTGTCGAGTGTGAGTGATGATTGACCTCAAGTAATGTCTGGTGAAGTGTCTTTCCTCCACTTCCTAAACCTATAGAATTTTTAATGGTAGAGAGATTGTCAGAAATGTGTTTGAAATGTCCAATTTTGGTGAATCGATCATCATCTGGAGAGTCGTTATCGTTTGCGTAGGGGAGTTCTGAGCAGGTGCTACCATGACGTTCTATTGCTGGCCGTTCAGGTGTCCTATCCTCCACAGCCCTGCTCGATACCCCTAGGTCAGGAAGAAACTTGCTCTCTCTCAGATGCTCAAAAGGTTTGTGTTCACCGGGTTCAACTTCCTCTTCTGATGTTAAAACACTCAAAAATCCACTTCTGCCTGTTCCGGCTGTGCTGACTGGGGAGAAAGGCGACAAGGACCCGCTAGTTCGCTTCAAGGATGGGCTCTGCATGGATTGATCTTTCTCCAGCTCGGCCAAACGCTGTCTGACCATAGAACGGCGACCCAGGTCAGTTACTGAAGGACTTGTTGCTGGGCTTGGTAGGCCTGGGGGTGGTGGGGGACCTGGAGAATATACACTGGGCGAGGGAGTTTGTGCTGAGTCGATTCTCGGCATAATATCGACTTTCGAGATCAGAGAAGTGTGAGGGATCGTCAAGGGCGGCAACATGCGAGGTGTTTTGGGCGGAAGAGGTGGAAGGGACCTCTCTCTGCGCACACCCACTGTTGATTGTTTAGGAGCAGCATGCATAGTCATCGTACGACCAATATGTGATCGTCTTTCATCTTGAGGCTGACCCAACTTATGTGTTAGCTCTTTAAGAGATCCAAAGCTGCCTTTTGTATTCATGGCTGTCGGCAAGATCGAGTCCCTATTACCATATCAGCAACATTGTCTGGACACAAGTGTCTTCCTCACCAAAGCGCAGTGACCCATGCAGCCCTTTCGCCAAAATTTCGCACTGCGAATCTGTCCGTCTGGTGACTTCGTGAGACCAGCTCGAGTACTTTAAGTCCGTGCGTTTCTTCTTGTTCATTCAATAGCTCCAGATCTTCCTGATTCAAGTCACCATTCGTGAGAGACCGCACGTCAATGCATCGACTTAGGTCCACCTCCAGAACACGATGATTAGAATCGTTATGACTAAACCAAGTGATGCTCAGCTTTCTGCCTTTAATGACACCGTTGCAAGAATTCCACGCAATTGCCGTGCCGTCTGAGGCCTTAGACAAGTACCAGATTGGTCCAGAAAAATCAGCCTTGTTGGAGTCGATACTGAGAACTTGATCCACCGGGAGTCGATATAACTCTGTTATTTGTCCTCTACTTGGTTTGCTGAGGAAGGACAGATGGTCACCAGTAACACTGTCTTTCTCTGGGACCTGAGGTGGATGTTCCAAGACAAGTCCACCTGAACTATGTTTGCGAATACCTTTAGCAGCGCTGATAACCTCACCCGACTTTCCTGCACCCTTTTTGAGTGTCGATAATAGATTACGGATGCTCAGTCGTAGAGGAGACTTATTCTTGTCCTTCCTGACTAGCATTCCATGATCGTCGTCTCTGCGGCTAGGGTGACCCTGTACTCCATATCCTTTTCTTGAACTGCTCGCATCAGGTGGTGGAGTACACATTCTCTCGTATCGTTCGACCATGTCCCGAGTCGATGAGTGGTGCCCAAACCCTGAAGGTCTTTTATCCATGTGAGGTATGTTGCGCGGTTCGTCCGAGAGTCCTGCGCAGTCTGCATGGAGATTGAAGGCACCAATGCTCGTAGCTGTGGATAGCCTTCCGTTGTGTAGTGAACTGACACTTTCAGCAATGCTGCGAGGCCCTCTCATGCTCTGGAGATTTATCGCCCTGCGACTGGAAAGAGAACTATGGACTCAGGGGAAAACGTACAATATTTGAATGTAGACTAGGAAATGCCGTGCAAACTCCTTAATGTCGTGCAAGAGGATGAATTACTGTTGCGGCCTCTCGATGGAGGCTTATATCAAGCTATTAAGAACAGTGCCTTCATCATGTTGGAGATCGGATGTAATGTAGACCAGAGATTTAGGCAAAATAACAAGCTTGTACAAAGTTCTGTGGAAGTGAATTGGAGAAAGACCTAATTGGATCAAAAGACCTAATTGGATCAAAAGACCTAATTGGATCAAAAGAGTGCTCCCGACCAGGGTCGAACTGGTGATCTCCGGATTTCACAAGCAATCTTGTGTCACATCAAATATGAGACCGGCGCTCTAACCAACTGAGCCACGGA
>Ga0153950_1000602_pt1 | contig 16107 bp, 14 predicted proteins | sample TSNJ034MetaG_FD_104737 | JGI IMG/M metagenome (GOLD analysis project Ga0153950, IMG submission 104737) | Attine ant fungus gardens microbial communities from New Jersey, USA - TSNJ034 MetaG | ecosystem: Host-associated > Fungi > Mycelium > Unclassified | place: USA: New Jersey, Wharton State...
CATCTTCAAGCTACGGTAGAGTCATCTATACCAAGCCTGCTTGGGATATCCGCCTGTTTACTCCCGTTCCAAGAGGTACTCCTGAGTGGAAAGACACCTACAAAGCAAGAACCTCCTCCGAGCGCATCAACAACCGCTTCTTTCATGATTACCATCTTGAAAATTTGCGTGTGCGCGGTAAAAAACGCTATTCCTTCTTTGCTATGATCATCGGTATCAACATCCATCTCGACGCCACGGTCAAAGTGCAGAAGCTTTCTGCCTGATCGGTTCCTCGCTTTCTATCTTTCTCGCTCACCTCTTCGCGGGCTTATTTGCCAAGCGTTTTTTACCTTGCCTGTCGTCTTGCTCTTTCTGTATGCTTCTTTGTTTTTTTATCCGTCGGGTTTCTGAGAGAACTCTATTTCAGTATCGCGGCCAAAGTCCGGCCAGTTTCCAGCGCGCGGCGGTTAATCTCCTCAAACTCATTCTTTTTGCTCAGCTTCTTTTTCACCATTTCCACCACATTATCGAAAGGCAGCAGCTCGGTTAGCTCAATGAAAAAGCCCAGCATAACCATGTTGGCCACGGAGGCGGAGCCGATCTTGATGGCCTTGGACAGCGCCGCCACAGCGCGCGCCCGATCCCGGTATTTCAAATTGGGCTCCACCAGATCGCTGTTGACGAACATCGTGCCGTCCGCCGCCAGCCGATGGGCGAACTTCTCACAAGATGGCCGGTTCATCAGAATCATGTAGTCGTACTCCTCCACATTTGGAGAGCCGATGGGAGCGTCCGAGACAATGACGGTGCAGTTGGCTGTTCCGCCCCGCTGCTCCGTCCCGTAACACGGATAGTAGCAGACCTGTAGCCCGGCATCGCAGGAAACATGCCCCAGCAGCTGCCCGATCAGCATGATACCCTGGCCGCCAAAACCGGCGATCATCATTCGCTTCTTCACAGCACGTCCACCCCCTTGTCCTTGAACACACCCAGCGGGAAATATGGGATCATATGGGTCTCGATAAACTTCAGCGAATCCACCGGGTTCAGTTTCCAGTTGGTGGGGCAGGTGCTCAGCAGCTCCACAAACGCGAAGCCCCCGCCGCCGCGCTGGATCTCCAGCGCCTTTTTCACAGCCTTTTTCGCCTTGCGGATGTTGCCCGGCGTATTCAGCGCACACCGCACGATGTACACCGGCGCCTCCAGCGTCGCCAGCATCTCACACATGCGGATGGGATAGCCCGTCTCTTTGGGGTCCCGGCCTGTCCGCGTGGTGGTGGAAATCTGACCTTTCAGCGTCGTGGGGGCCATCTGGCCGCCGGTCATGCCGTAGATCGCGTTGTTGACAAAGATCGTTGTAAAGTGCTCGCCCCGGTTGGCGGCGTGGATGATCTCCGAGGTGCCGATAGCCGCCAGGTCACCGTCGCCTTGGTAGGTCAGCACCGTCTTGTCTGGCAGGCACCGCTTGATGCCCGTGGCCAGCGCCGGTGCGCGGCCGTGGGCGGCCAGAACCTGGTCCAGGTCGGTGAATTCGCGGATCAGCGCGCCACATCCCACCGGCAGCACCAGAATCGTGTCACCCACGGTGTTTAGCTCCTCCAGCGCCTCCATCATGATGCGGGTCGCGGTCCCGTGCGTGCAGCCGGGACAGAAAGAGGTGGGGACTGGCAGCAAATGGGCTGGCCGTTCCTGAATCTTTTTCACTGTGCTTCACCCTCCTCGATCAGCTCTAATATCGCATCCCGCACCTCGCCGTCGGTGGGGATGTTGCCACCGGTTCGGCCGAAAGTATTCACTGGGATGCCGGGTGGCAGCGCCAGCATCACATCGTCCACCATCTGGCACGGAATGGCTAGCTCGATGTCGATGAGCAGCTTGACTGTGGTGGGGTCCAATTTGTTGTAGGCCGCCTTGGGGAACGGATTCACGACGATAGGCCGGATCATGCCGATCTTATGGCCCACCCCGCGGAGCTGCTGAATCGCCGAGAGCACAATCCGCGCGCAGGTGCCGTAAGCCGTGACGACGATTTCAGCGTCGTCCATGTATAGCTCCTCCACCATAGTGTCCCGCTCATCCCAAGCCTGCTCCATCTTCAGTAGCTCCCGGTTGAACTCCTCCACAAAGTCCTCGGTGCCGAACGGGATGATCCGCCTGCCGGGCCTTTGATCGGCGTGTCCCTCCAGTCGCCAGTCGGGCCCCGCCAATTTGGGCTCCACCATCTCCGGCAGCGTCACCGGCTCCATCAACGAGCAGATACAGCCGTCGATGAGCATGACCACCGGGTTCCGATCCCGTTCCGCTTTCTGGAACGCGGTCTCCATCAGATCCACGGTTTCCTGGATCGTGGCCGGCGCAAACACGATGTGCTTGTTGCCGCCGTTTCCCAGCGCTTTCGTGGCCTGCCAGTAATCCTGCTGGGAGGGTTGGATTGAGCCGCAGCCCGGCCCGCCCCGCTGGACGCTGACGACCAGCGCCGGGATCTTGGCCATGGCCATGTAGGAGATTCCCTCAGTTTTCAGGCTAATGCCCGGGCTGGACGACGATGTCACCGACCGGGTGCCGGTGCAGGCCGCGCCATACACCATATTAACCGACGCAATCTCGCTCTCCCCCTGGATAAACACGCCCCCAACCTCCGGGAGTCTGCGGGACAGGTACTCCGGAATCTCGTTCTGGGGCGTGATCGGATACCCGGCGTAGAACCGGCATCCGGCCCGGATCAGCGCTTCGGCCACCGCCTCTCCGCCTTTCATAAACACGCGCTCGGACATGCTGTAACCCCCCCCCTTATCTGTAGACTGTGAACACGGCGTCCGGACACATCACCGCGCAGTTCCCACAGCCGATGCAGTCGTCGCTCACCGCTGCGACCGCCTGATATCCGCGTTCGTTGATCTCGCCCAGCGCCAGAACATGCTTCGGGCACGCCTCGATACACAGGCTGCAGGCCTTGCAGTATTCCCGCATAATCTCCACTTTTGCCATTTTCGCGCCTCCCTTAATTGTGCTTGTTCACGGTGTGAATGGCCCGGTCCCAGGCTGCCAACGACGCCTCCCGGATCGCCTCCGCCACAGTTGGATGGGCATGAATTGTCTCGATCATTTCGTCCAGCGTGGCCTCCGCGCCGATAGCCAAGGCCCCCTCGGCAATCAGGTCCGTGGCCCTCGGCCCTACGATATGCACACCCAGAACCTCGCCGTACTGCTTCCCGGCGATGATTTTCACGATGCCACCCTCGCCCATGATCTGTGCGCGCCCGTTGGCGGCCAGCGGGAACCGCCCCACCACAACCTCTATCTGCTGCTGTTTGGCATCCTCTTCGGTGATTCCCACACCGGCGCACTCCGGGGCGGTGTAGACACAGGACGGGTTCGTGCGGCCGTCGTACCGGCTATCACCCCCGACGGCGTTTTCTGCCGCGATCTCCCCCTGGATGCTGGCCACATGGGCCAGCATAACACCGCCAATACAGTCGCCTACGGCGTAGGTGCCCGGCACATTGGTCTCCTGCCGGTCATTCACCAGTATCCTGCCACACGCCGTGCGAATCCCGGCAGCCTCCGGCGCGACAGCCTTGTTATCGGGGGCGCGGCCGGTGGAATACAGCACCGTCTCCGCCTTCAACTGGCGTTTGCCGCTCGCGTCCTCCATCTCCACCACAGCATGTCTGCCGCTGTCCTTGACTGCCAGCACTTTGGTACCTGTGTGGATCGTAATGCCCTTACACTCCAGCGTCCCACGAACCATACGGGTGATCTCGGCGTCCAGCATCGGCAAAATGCGATCCAGTATCTCCACGATGGTCACGTTGCAGCCTAGTGCCGCGTACAGCGTTGCCATCTCGACGCCGATGACACCACCGCCGATGATCACCATGCTGCGCGGCACCTGTTCCAAAGTCAGCGCCCCGGTGGAGTCCATGCAGCACTTCAGGTCGATACCGGGCACCGGCGGCCGGACCGGCACTGAACCGGTAGCGACGATGATGCGGTCCGCTTCCAGCTTCTGGGTTCTCCCGTCTTTCATGGCAACCTCCACTGCTCCCGGACCGGAAAACCGGGCGGTGCCGCTGATCACGTTGACTTTATTGGCGGCCAGAAGCCCCTGGATGCCGCCAACCAGCTGGAATACAATTTGGGCCTTTTTCGCCTGGGCCCGCCCGAAATCCAGCCTGACCTGGGCGATTACACCGCAGTCCGCGCCGCCTTTGGCCGCCTCGTACAGCTCTGCGGTGTGCAGCAGCGCCTTTGTGGGGATGCACCCCACATTCAGGCAAGTTCCACCAAGATGCCACCGCTCCACCAGCGTCACATCCGCGCCCAGCTGGGCCCCGCGGATCGCTGCCACATAGCCGCCGGGTCCGCCTCCGATCACAAGTAATTTCAATGATCTTCCCTCCATGTCAATATACAGCTTCATCGCGCCGTACATCGGGGTGCAGTTGCCGTACAACTTCCCACGGTTCCGTCTTTCGCCATGCTATTGAGCTGTCCAACCGCCGTCCACAGTAAGCACCGAACCGGTCATATAGCTGGCTTCGTCGGACGCAAAGTACACCGCGGCACTTGCAATTTCCTTGGCAGTGGCAAATCTTCGCTGGGGTATCTTATTCAGCAGCGCGTTGCGCACCTCGGCATTTTCCATCGCCTCCTCGTTGATGCCGGTCAAGACATATCCCGGAGCGATGACATTTACCTGGATATTATGCTTTGCCCACTCCAGCGCGAGGCCCTTGGTCATCTGGATAACGCCGCCCTTACTGCATAGATAGGGCAAAATCCCCTTGCTGCCCACCAGTCCGAACATGGACGCCACATTGATGATGCGGCCATAGCCCTGCTGGATCATACAGCGCCCCACTGCCTGGGACATCATGAACACGCCCCTGAGGTTGATGTCCATCACCTTGTCCCACTCCTCCAGCGATAGGTCTTCTGCGGCCTTGGTGATGGCCACGCCGGCGTTGTTGACGAGGATATCGATATTGCCGAAGCGCTCTTTCGCACGGGTCACAAGCTGATCAATCATTTCGGGTCGGGAGATGTCGCAGGCGTTGGCCAGCGCGCTGTGTCCGCGGGAGCCCAACTCCTTCACAACGCCAATACAATCCGCCTCGTGCCTGCTCACAACCACCACATTCGCCCCGACGTCTGCCAGCGACATGGTGATCTCATAGCCGATTCCCTTGGTGGCTCCTGTCACGATTGCTGTTTTCCCGGTTAATTCAAACACTTGACTCCCCCTTTTTGTAGATATCGTTTATGTGATTTACGAAGCAGTAATCGCGCCAAAACACGACTTTCTGCGGTATCGTCTACCCGATTAATTTAAACTATAGTCAAAGAATCCTTTCCCCGTTTTTCTGCCAAGACAACCGTTGCGCACCATTTCACGCAGCAGTGGATGCGGGCGGTATTTTGGGTCGCCGGTTTCCGTCTGCAGCACCTCCATAATTGCGAGGCAAACGTCCAGCCCGATTAAATCCCCCATCGCCAAAGGCCCGATTTTGCAGCTTACTCCCAGCCACATAGCCTTGTCGATGCTTTCCGCGTCGGCAACTCCGTCGGCCAAAATGCCGACCGCCTCGTTGATCATGGGGATAATGATGCGGTTCACCACAAATCCCGGAGACTCCCGCACCAAAATGGGGGTTTTCCCGATGCTTTCGAGAATCTCCGTCGCTTTCGCTATCTGATCCGGTGTAGTGCTTGCGCCGGCGACGAGCTCTACCAGCTCCATCAAATTCGCGGGGTTGAAGAAATGCATCCCAATCACGGGGCGGTCCAATCCTCTCGCCATTTCGGTCACAGACATGGACGATGTATTGGATGCAAATGTAGTTTTGGCGTCACAAATTCCCTGTAGCTGTGAGAAAAGATCCTTTTTCGCCTGCATATTCTCATAAATCGATTCAATAACCAGATCCCGATCCTTTAGCTCCACCATGTCTCCGGCGCGGATAAGCATAAGGATTTTTTCGCCTTGGCCGCCATCCATTTTCCCTTTTGCAACAAGCTTCCCGATATTTGCCCGGATGGATTCCCTGCCTTTATCCGCAGCCCGCGGGGTTGCGTCGCATAGCATTACATCATTGCCATACGCGGCAAATGCATGCGCGATTCCAGCGCCCATGGCTCCGGCACCGACGATCCCTACCTTCATACCCCCGTCAATCCTCCACACCGGCAAGCCGCCTGGCAAGCGTTTTCTTGTATGATATATTTGCCTGTCGTGCCATCATAACCCGCTGGGCCTGGGGGGAACCCGCGCCATGCATGCTTTCAACAAGCGCGGTGCCTCCGGTCATATTTTCCAGCAGCCGTGCGACTCGTATGCGCTCCTCTGCGGAGAATTTTTTGCTGCCCTGGAGATATTTGTTCACGTACTTGCCGACCTCGGGGCTATAAAGGTCCTGCTCCGAGGGCATTGTAGCGATAAAGCCGCCGGCGATATCGTGACTGAGACGGGAAATCTCATAGATGAAGCGGGTCACGTTCTGCTTATCTACATTTGCAAGCAGAGGATTGACATAGTAGGCGCCGGATGCAAGCTTATAGCCGTCGCAGGAGCAGGCCAGAGCGCAGCAGTACAACGTCTCGGTGAGGTGTACCATTTCAATTAGCTTATCCTTGACGTGGCTCGCTTTTTTCGCGCCGTTATACTCCGCCATCGCAGCGGTGGCTCCGATGATCACGTCGCTGACGCCGCCCTTGCAGCCGCCGTAGTTCTGGCGGTGGTATGACGCGAACAGCTCCACAAGCTGGCCGGAGAATTCGGTTTCGCCGCACATGAACACCTGGTCCCACGGCACAAAGACGTCCTCCAGTATAGTGAGACTTTCGCCGCCCACCACGCCGAATTCTTTGTTGCCCTGATCAATGCAGTCCCATTTGCGCTCGTCGTTTGTCTGACGCCCAAAGATGTGGATGACGCCGGGCGCATCCACTGGAATCGCGCAGGCCACAGCGTAGTCGGCATCCTCTGGCGCAAGAGACGCGGTGGGCATAATCAGCATCTCAAAGGAATTGACCATACCGGTCATATGCGCCTTTGCGCCCCGAATTACGATGCCATCATCGTTTTTGTCCACTATGTGGACATACATATCCGGGTCCTCCTGCTTGCCGGCTGAGAGTCCGCGGTCGCCTTTAGGGTCGGTCATAGCCCCCGCAACCATCAAGTCGTCTTCCTGAATTCTCTCCAGATACCTGCGAAAGCGCTGATGATAGCCGGTCCCCAGTTTCTGGTCCATATCATAGGTGGTGGAATAGAGGGAGTTGAGGGCATCAAAGCCGACGCAGCGCTGGTAGCACGAGCCTGTCCTCTGGGAAATTGCCCGCAGCATTTTAACCTTTTTGATCAGGTCGCCGGTGCTTTGATGAATATGCGTAAAGCGGCTGATTTTCTTGCCGGTCAAATGGGATGTGGCCGTCACAATATCCTCAGAAGTTGGATCGTGGGCCATATCGTAGGTCATAGCGGCGGCGTTTATATGTGGCTGAATCAGAGGATGCCCCACCACGCTGCCGATGCGCTCCCCTTTAAAATATACAATCGGACTTAACTTTTTAAGCGCATCCATATATTCCTGTCCGGTTTTAAGCGCCATGGAAAGACCTCCTATAAATTCCAAATTCATGCGGCTTCATGTCAAACGGCATACCAGCCTCCATCCACGGGGAGAATCGCCCCGGTTATATAGGACGACTCCTCCGAAGCGAAAAACAGCGCCGCGTTGGCAACCTCCTCCGGACTCCCGAGCCGTCTTAGGGGAACGCGTGCGGCAAGGTTCTCGCGTAGCTTGGGGTCTGCTTTAAGGGCCGGCGCAATCATCGGGGTCTCGATGCTGCCGGGGCAGATGCAATTGACACGGATGTTGTATTGAGCGTTGTCCTTTGCCATCACACGGGTCAGGGCAATAATGCCCCCATTGCTGGCGGTGCAGGAATCCGCGCCCGATTCACCGACCAGTCCGCCCATGGAGGAATTGTTTATGACGCTTCCGCTCCTTTGTTTTCGCATCACCGGAAGGACATGCTTACAGCACAGGAACGTGCCGTTCAGGTTTATGGCGGTGGCCTCGTTCCAGTCCTTAAGCGGTGTGCCAACAACATCGCCGAACCGGACGCGGCTTTGGCAGGAGCCGCCAATGCCCGCGTTGTTGAACAGGATATCGATTCGAGCGTATTTCTCCATCATCTTTTCCACAAGCTCTTTTACAGACTCCTCATTAGACACATCCGTTTGAACAAAAAGGACATCGTAATCTTTCTTGAGCATCGCCTGTTCGGTTTCCTTACCACTTTCCTCCGCCCGCTCCGCGATAATCACGCGAGCTCCCTCGCGTGCGAAGATTTCGACCGCGGCTTTCCCCTGTCCGCTTCCTCCGCCTGTTATAATTGCCGTTTTCCCATCCAGCCTTCCAGACAAATCCATCACTCCTTTTCGTCTGTTTGGAAGCAGTGCCAAGCTTGCTTTTCCGGCACTAATCTTCTGTAGGGGAGTGCCTGCCTTACTATAAAGCAAAGAATGTGCCAATTCGAAGACCGAATTGATGTAAAAAACTGTACAATCTCAATAATGCGACAACCGCACATGTTTCACACGGATATATACCGATGGAAAAGATTCAGTGCATGGTGGAGAGTTCCGTGAAATAAATAGAAGCTTACAAAAGTGTAGCTACAACTGCACTGTCTCGCTGCAATTGTAGCTACAATCATTCAATCTTTCCAACGGGGGGCTATTGTTGTCTGAAAACCAAAACGGTCCATTTTGCGATACAGGGTGCTGCGAGCCACGCCAAGCTCCTGTGCGGTCTTGCTGATATTTCCTTTATTATTCATAAGAAGCGCATATAGCTCATCTTTTTCGGATTTCGTGTGGCTGGATTCATGGCCGCCCTCTTTTGGTAATACGCCGGCGGGCCGCAGCACCTCGAACGGCAGACATGAAACCTCCAGCTTCCCGTCGGCGGACAGGATCAGGCTGCGCTCAATGATGTTTTGCAGCTCCCTGATATTGCCGGGGAATGTATATCTGCTCAGCTTTTCGAAATAGTCGTCGGGTATCGGGTATTCGGATTTCCCCAAATTCGCCGCAAGCTTGCTGTAAAAGCGCTGCATGAGCTCGGGTAAGTCCTGCATCCGTTCACGGAGTGGGACTGTGCGGATCGTGATGACGTTCAGGCGGTAATACAGATCCTGCCGAAAACGCCCATCAGCAATATCCTCGACCAGATTGCGGTTTGTAGCCGCGATAACGTGGACATCAATGGGGATCGTTTCATGTCCGCCAATCCGTGTAACATGCCGTTCCTCGATGACCCGCAACAGATGCCCTTGCATGTCGATGGGCATATCGCCGATTTCGTCCAGAAAAATGGTTCCGCCATCCGCCAGCTCAAACTTGCCGGTACTGCCGCCCTTTCGGGCGCCGGTGTAGGCGCCCTCAACATACCCAAACAGCTCGCTGCCAATCAGCTCACGGGGGATCGCGCTGCAATTTATCACCACAAACGGCCCCCGTTTTCGGTTGCTGTAATTGTGGATTGCCTGCGCAAAAACATCCTTGCCCGCTCCGCTTTCACCAAGAAGCAGCACGTTGAAGTTGGAGAGCGCCGCATTCTTTGCGATCCGGATTGCCTCCAGATATTGTGGAGCGCTGCCCACCAAATCATCGAATGTCGTGGAAGCAATCGCACCCGACATCTTCTGCACCATTTTTCGCACACGCTTGATTTCATCCATCGCGACGACCATACCCGCAAAGCCGTTCTCATTGGTTTGGATCACGCGCGTTGTAATGCTGATTGACAATGCTCCGCGCGATGTATATACGATCATTTCCTTGTCCGTATATCGGCGCCTGCTCGCGATTATGTCAAAAAGCGCCGCGTTCTCCTCCGGCAAGAAATCCTGAAGATTCTTTCCTATGTAATTATCCTCAATATCCGGCATCAATAGTCTGACCGCATTTACATTCAGATGTGTAAGGAAGCCATCCGCGTCAACCGCCATAACCGCCTGCGATATGCAGTCCATAATGGTGCTTTTGTACGCATCCGATACCATACACGCCTTTTGCGCATCCAGCATGACCAATGCGCTGTGGATTGCATCCGCTGCCGCCACAGCCATCCCCAGCGTGTGACTGTGAACATTGTAGTCATAGCCTACAAGGCTGATAGAGCCGATCAACTGCTGTGCCTCGTCGAAAATCACTGCGCTTGAGCCTGTGGATACCTGCGCGCAACGGCAGAAATGCTCGTAGGAATAAACCTGAATCGGCTCCTTGAGGAAAAGGGCGGTTCCGATTGCGTTTGTTCCCACGCTTTGCTCGCTATAGTCTGCTCTTTCAAGAAACCCGCCGGTTTTGATCTGCTCCCCGATGTCGTCGTCGCCTAAAATTTTCAACAGGATTCCATCGGAATCGGTCAGCGCAATCACAAAGCCCGAGCCTCGGACAAAGGCATACAATGTCTCCATATAAGGCACACAAAGCTCAATCAAGGCTTGATTGTCAGAAATAAGCAGCTGGAATTCATCCTCCTGTAGTATGCGGTTCGGCTTCTTTTGCCATGGATCAACGTTTAATTCCCTGCATCGCTCCCAGGAATCAAATATGATCGGCCGGATTAATTTCTGTGGATCGGTTCCCGAGGTTACATAATTGTTCCAGGCAGCTTTTAAATCACTTTTTTCCAATGCGGATTCCTCCCCATGCACAGTTTATCCAAACAATCGTATATGTCTAAATTATACGATTTTAGCCAAAAATGTCAATCATATACAAAAACAAAAATATCCCAATTCTAATTTATGTAGATTACGTTGATAATTTCACAGAGTAATGCAGATCAGCCGGAAAAGTGTAGCTACACTTTATGGCGATTCGATTCAATTGTAGCTTCACATGCTTCATGTAAACTAGAGCGCATCATTGCTGAAAAAGACAGGCATGTGCCCCTCTTGTCGCGTCCCCACTCCCTTTCCACGGATTGTAATGGATTGGCATATATTTTGCTTCCAAATATTATGTGATGGAAATCGAATCATTTTGAACTGTATTCGCGTATTCAACAAGGAGGAAGCATGATGGATTTTAACCTTACTAAAGAGCATCGGCTGCTCCGGCAAATGTACAGAGAATTTGCCGTGAACGAGATTAAGCCCTATGCCGAGCAAACCGACGAGGAAGAGCGGTTCCCTGTGGAAAATGTGGAGCAGCTAAAAAAATATGGGTTTTTCGGATTGGTCTTTCCAAAAGAATACGGCGGCGCCGGTGGCGACTACCTTGGCTACGCAATGGCCATAGAGGAAATTTCCAAGGTGTGTGCAGCCACCGCTACGATTATGGCGGCGCATCTTTCGCTTTGTGCCGCGCCTATCTATGAATGCGGCACCGAGGCGCAAAAGCAGAAATTTCTGATACCTCTGGCAAAGGGTGATAAGCTGGGCGCGTTTGGACTGACTGAGCCCGGCGCGGGCAGCGACGCAGCCGGACAGCAGACCAAGGCCTACCTGGACGGCGACAACTACATTTTGAACGGCAGCAAAATTTTCATCACGAACGCGGGATATGCCGAGGTATACATCATCATGGCAATGACCGATAAATCCAAGGGCACCCGCGGCATCTCCGCGTTCATAGTGGAGAGCGGCTCTCCCGGGTTTTCCGTTGGCAAAAAGGAAAAAAAGATGGGCATTCGCGGCTCCTCCACATGTGAGATCATCATGGAAAACTGCATTGTCCCCAAGGAAAACCTGCTGGGCCAGCTTGGCAAGGGCTTCGGTATCGCAATGAAGACCCTCGATGCGGGCCGTATCGGGATATCGGCGCAGGGGCTGGGAATCGGCGAAGGCGCTATCGACGAAACTGTAAAGTACGTCAAGGAGCGTAAGCAGTTCGGGAAGGCTCTTGCCAGCTTCCAGAACACCCAGTTCGAGCTCGCCGACATGCGCACAAAGGCGGACGCCTGCCAACTGTTGGTGTACCGGTCCGCCCATGCCAAGGATAGCGGCGTCCCCTATGGTACCTATGCCGCCATGGCAAAAATGTATGCGGGTGATTTTGCCAGCGATGTGACACGCAGATGCCTTCAGCTCATGGGCGGCTATGGCTATACCAGAGAATATCCTCTGGAACGGATGATGCGCGACGCGAAGATCACCGAGATTTACGAGGGCACCACCGAGGTCCAGAAGATGGTTGTGGCCTCATCGATGCAGCTTAAATGAGGGGGATGCAGGAAATGAAAATTGTAGTATGCATTAAACAGGTTCCGGACACCACCGAGGTCAGGCTGGATCCTGTGACAGGCACCCTGATCCGCGATGGCATACCCACAATCATCAATCCCGACGACAGGGCCGGAATCGAAGCCGCGCTCACGCTGCGGGGGCAGGCGGGCGGCTCCGTGACCGTGCTGACCATGGGCCCTCCCCAGGCGGATGTTGCCCTTCGGGAAGCGCTTGCAATGGGCGCAGATGAGGCGATTTTGCTGACCGACCGCGCCTTTGGCGGCGCCGACACATGGGCTACCTCGTCAACGATCGCGGCGGCGCTGCGAAAAACCGGCTTCGACGTCATCATCACTGGCAGACAGGCCATAGACGGCGATACAGCTCAGGTTGGCCCCCAGATTGCGGAGCATCTTGCCATCCCGCAGGTCAGCTACGCCGGGGATATTCAGGTAGAGGGAGAAACGCTCGTGGTAAGGCGCATGTTCGAGGACCGCTGCCATATCATTGAGGTGACGGCGCCATGCCTGATCACTGCCCTGTCCGAGCTGAACAAGCCACGATACATGTCCATTGCCGGCATCTACGATGCCTACCGTAAGAAAGAGGTAACCGTGTGGACGCTGGCGGATATTGAAGATCATATTGACACCGGCAATATCGGCCTGAACGGATCGCCCACCCGCGTCAAGAAGTCTTTCACAAAGCAGCCAAAGGGCACAGGTACATTTGTCGACAACGCCTCCCCCGATGAAGCGGTGGAAATAATAGTACAAAAGCTGGCTGAAAAATACATCATTTAGTAAGAAAGGTGTGGTTCCCTTGAGTAAAAACATTCTTGTATACATAGAACAGCGGGATGGGAAAGTTCAGAATGTCTCGCTGGAGCTTTTGGGAAAAGCGCGCGGCCTTATAGCGGAAGCTTCTGAAAAGGTGGTGGCCGTTTTGGCAGGATATCAGATTCAGGAGCTGGCCAATTCGCTGATCTGGCGCGGCGCGGACGAGGTCATCATCGTGGACGACAGAATACTGGAGGAATACATGACCGGGCCCTATACCAAGGCTGTGACGGCGGTTATCAAAAAATGCGACCCGTCCATTGTGCTGTTTGGCGCAACCTCTATAGGCCGCGATCTGGCTCCTCGTGTGTCCGCCCGCATTCACACAGGTCTGACAGCGGATTGCACCGCGCTGGAGATCGACGGTGAGACCGGCAACCTCCTTATGACCCGCCCCGCTTTCGGCGGCAATATCATGGCAACCATTGTCTGCGCCGAATTCCGGCCCCAAATGGCCACAGTGCGTCCCGGCGTCATGAAAGCGCTGCCGGCGGATAACTCACGCTCCGGTAAAATGGAAGTACTTGCGGTCGATTTCGTTGCCGGGGATAATCACGTGAAGATTCGCGAGGTCGTTAGGGAAACGAAGAAATCCCGGGACATCGCGGAGGCAAAGTGCCTTGTATCAGGCGGACGGGGCATTGGCAACGCAAAGGGATTCCAGATGCTGCGGGAGCTCGCCGATACCCTTGGCGGTGACGTCTCCTCGTCCAGAGCATGTGTAGACGCGGGCTGGATTGAGAAGAACCGGCAGGTTGGTCAGACCGGCAAGACCGTGCGCCCCGCGCTCTACATGGCCTGCGGAATTTCCGGCGCTATACAGCATCTGGCGGGAATGGAGGAATCGGAGCTAATCATAGCCATCAACAAAAACAACACGGCCCCTATCTTCGATGTCGCGGACCTTGGCATTGTAGGCGATGTGAATGTGATAGTCCCCAAGCTGGCCGAAGCTATCAGAAAATACAAGCTGTGCAAGGTTTAGCATCCGGCCGGCGAGGAGGTATTGACTTGGACTGTAAGGAATACTACCGCTCCAGACGAACGGATGCGGATACCGCGTTGGAGGCTGTGCGGTCGGGCGACAAAATTCTGATTGCACCTGTCGCCGCCCAGCCAAAGTCCACGCTGGAGGCATTGGCGAGGCGCCTTGAACAGATTGACGGCATCACCGCCTTCCAGATGCTTCCGCTGATTTCCGTGCCCTATCTGGCAGATAAAATAAAGGATAAGGTGCGGTTTGTGACCTGCTATTCCGGTCCCGGGGTGCGTGATCACATCAACAATGATGCCGGAGAGTACATTCCTGTGTTTTTACAAAACTATTCCGATTTGGCGTTCCACTATAACCCCGATGTTGTCCTCGCGCAGGTATCTCCGCCTGATAATCACGGCTTTTGCAGCTTGGGCGTGTCGGTGCTGCAGATGAAAAGCGCTATCCAAAACGCAAAAACCGTTATCGCGGAGGTCAATGAGCAGATGCCCCGTGTGCATGGCGACACATTTCTGCATGTTTCGGAGTTCAGCCATTTCGTGGAGTGCAATCACCCCGTCGTTGAGCTGCCACGGCCCTTCATCGGCGAGATTGAGGAGGCCATCGGCAGACAAATCGCCGAGCTTATACCAGATGGCGCATGCTTGCAGCTGGGCATAGGAGCTATCCCCGACGCTGTGCTCCGCTTCTTGAAAGACAAGCGGGGACTGGGTATCCACAGCGAGATGTTCTCCGACGGCGTAATGGAGCTCTATCAGGAGGGTGTGATCGACAACAAAAGCAAGACCCTGCATAAGGATAAGATGATTTCCACATTTCTGATGGGGACACGCAAGCTGTACGACTTCATAGACGACAATCCCTGCGTACAGCTTTACCCCGCCGAATACTGCAACTGCCCCACCGTGATTGGGCAGAATAAGAACTTAATCAGCGTCAACTCATCGGTTAGCGTGGATTTTATGGGACAGGCGGCATCTGAAAGTATCGGCACCAGACAGTTCAGCGGCACAGGCGGACAGGTGGATTTCATCCGGGGCGCGGCACTATCGCAGGGAGGCAGGTCCATTCTGGCATTCCCCTCCACCGCGGGTAAGGATAGTGAGCATTCCCGCATTGTACCGCAGCTTGCATTGGGAACGCCTGTAACGACCAGCCGCAACGACATCGACTATGTGGTAACGGAATACGGTGTTGCAAGGCTCAAGTACAAGTCTATGCGGGAGCGTGCATTGGAGCTGATCAATATTGCTCATCCGGCATTCCGCCCCGAGCTGGAGGAAAGCCTGAAAAAGCTGGGGTGGTAAAGGCGTGCCCTGTACGAGGATGTTGTGGATTTACAAACTCTCAAAACTTCAATGAACTACCCCGCAGCAGAGACTACGGGGTATCAATGGGCCCAAGCCTTGTTAGTCAAACAGTGACAGCTGCTGTGATTGTAGCTTTTTATATTCCTTTTCCCGGCCCTGTTCTCTAACATAATTTCCGATCACATTCTCATTGCCGTGCTTCCCTACTGTCCCAACATATGAGCCAAATGTATTAGGAAAACTGCAAAATAGCCCGGTATAAGGGCAAAAATAAAATAATGAAAGCTATCACATTACACAGAGTACCGCCCATGAGGACAAAGGGGCGGTATTTCTGTTTGGGATAGCTTTTACTTCGGGCCAACTTGGCCCGAAGTGGAAAGGAGGGAAACACAATCCCCGCCGGGCCTGACTGAAAAGTGAGGCCCTTTTTTCATGCTCAAAAACAAAAAGGAGGTAAAAACCGCATGGCGAAAAACGAGCCAAACAAGCCGGATGATGGGAAAACCATGCCGGCAAATGAAACGCCAAAGGAGCAGGCCGCGCCTGTTAGTGAGCCATTAGCGGCTGACAAACAAGCCGAAGCCCCGGAAGTAGCCACCGACAAAGCGGCAACGCTCCCCGGCCCCGGTGATGATGTTGTCGTTTCTTTCGATAAAATCAATGAGATTATATCAGAGAAAAAGGCGGCGAAAGCGCAGGAGGCCGAACAGCCCGCGCCGGATAAAAAGGAACA
>Ga0153950_1000605_pt1 | contig 16078 bp, 17 predicted proteins | sample TSNJ034MetaG_FD_104737 | JGI IMG/M metagenome (GOLD analysis project Ga0153950, IMG submission 104737) | Attine ant fungus gardens microbial communities from New Jersey, USA - TSNJ034 MetaG | ecosystem: Host-associated > Fungi > Mycelium > Unclassified | place: USA: New Jersey, Wharton State...
CAGCATAGCAATGAATTGCTATGGGATAAATACTGCATCTACCCGCAGGGCAAGGTTTTCTGTTTCAAGCCCCTTCTAGGGGCGAATTCTTCAAACCACCTGCTAAGCGGGTGGTCATGATTGCAAAAACCACTATTTTTGCAATTTATGAGCAGTTCAAATCGTATTTTCATTCCTGTCCTGGCCGGGGTGTGAACTGTAACTATTACCCACTATATAAGGGGAAATAGCAATAACAGCCTTGCACAGAAAAGGAGATAGTGCTATAATTATAGTATAAGTTATTTGCATTTTTTGTTTAAGGATTACTTTGTTTAAAAAGATTAATGGGGATAGTTTGCCCATTTATGATTATACAGGTGATATCCTGTGAGGAAAATTCCAGCCGGATATCACCAAAAGGTGATTCCGGCTGCTTATATAAATATTATATAGCAAAGGAGAGCAGTGGTTATGGGACAGATTGACTTGACTATTGATAGATTAGTTCCTTGTTTAATTAGCGAAGAAACTGAAGAAACAGTTAACACAAGATTCTATCAGGTCAAAGAGAAAAAAGCGTTATTTTCTTGCAACAAGAGAAGTGGTTGGTACGTCAACTGGGAAAGTTTATTTGAGGATTACGAAATCTATGCTATTTCTGTTGAAAATAGTGATATTTTTGAAGGGCTGATAGCATTAGAGAGAAATGAAGGATACCAGGCGGAACATATTGTATGGATGGCAACGGCTCCACATAATAACCCTCTTAAGACCAGAAAAAAGAAATACATTGGCGTAGGAGGACATTTATTTGCTGTAGCAGTTCAAATATCTCTGGATAATAATTTTGGTGGTTGTATATATGGTGCTGCAAAGAGTCGTACTGTGTTAAACCACTATATGGAAACGTTTGGAGCAATGTATGTTTCGCGTCTCAGCGAAAATGGTATAGGTGGCTTTGTAATTGCTGAAAATCAAGCAGCCAAACTACTGGAAATGTATAACTTTGAAAGAGGAGGTGTATAACTTTGAAAGATATTGACGTCAAGAAGTTAAAAGAGGAAATGCTGAAGTCATCTTTTTTAGATGAAGGGTGCGCTTTTGATGAAAGTTCCCTAGTAAAACAGCCCAATCTATTTTTTAATCCTATCGCTGCTGCAAAATATGCACTAGAGATAGGGAAAGAGTATGAGGACTTGACTCTTCGTGAATTGGAGCAATTCCGAATCCAAAGATGAAAGATATGTAATTCAAGGGCTTGCACATGCAGGCCCTTTTTACAAAATGAGAAGGGTATACGATGACTTAACTCTTAACGAAGTAGAACAATTTCAGCTTTTTGGAAAATAAAGAACGATTTCGTTAATCTGTCAATTGAGGAACTAAAAGGTATAATACTACAATAATCATTTACATTTTCTTCCAAATTCCAAATTATGGAGTACCATAGGCTAATAGCCAATGCTTCACACTTTGAACACCTTATACTTCATTCGACAATCGACAATAACCCCGAAAAATTCTCCCGGTTATGGTATTTATCCAGTAAACCACATTTTGCGCAAACTATTCGTTAAACTAGAGTTTCGCGAATAGTTATTGACCGTTAACGGTTACCGCACAACCGGAAAATAACCGGAAAATTTTCGATAACCGGAATACGAATATAACCGGATAACCGGAAAAAATTTTCCGGGGTTATTTTGTCGTTTTTAAATTTTCTTTACTGCGTTAATGCGCTACTATTAATTGAATCATGCAATAAATAATGAATAGTTATGCATAAACATTATAGCATACCCTCGAAATAAAATCACCATCTTATTTTTTCTCACGTTATGTTGACCTGTTCTTTGTCTGTATTTACCCACGGATAGCTTCGTGGGTTTCTTATTTAGCGGAATGGCAATTCTTCTATATTATCTATCAATGCCCCCTCCTCTTGGGACTCTGACCGTGGAAGTAGTTCCCGTTGCCTAACCATAAACGAATTCTTTCCAGGAATGGGCTTTTGCCCTGCGCAATATGGAATTCCATTTGCTGCTCTGGTTGAACTTAACTTTGAACGGCTTATACTTCATTCCAACATTTTTGAATATTTTATACTTCACAAAAACAACTTTGAACATCTTATACTTCACTGTTTCATGAAGTATAAGATGTTCAAAGTCTACATGTGCACATATATTTCATTGTATCATCCAATCCTTATTTCGATGCGAATGTCTCAAGCAGGACCATGCTTTGTTTGCCCATACTTTAGCGAGGGGACTGCGAATGGTGCGCTAAGCAAAAATACCCCTGTGATGAGCCGGGGTTAATTAACTTAAGTCATTCGGGATTATAATTCTATTTCATCATACACTTCAAAATAACTGCGAATTGTATATTCGACTTCTTCCGGCACAGTGACTCTATACAATTCCACATATCCTTTGTCAAGATTTACGCCATCTATTGTATGCGCATCTTCTGCGTCTACGATTGGCGTGATTTTTATCCCTAAATCAGACACATGGGGTAAAATATAAATCGGTTTTTTGAACTCTATGGTTTTCCATGGCTGTTCGCCCACGCTAAAATTGCCGTATAATGATGCGCATATTATAGTTTCCAGCACATCATATGGAATCTTGCATGTACAAGTTACAACTTCAATTTTTACGCTTTCTGGCAGATAATCAATATCTGCGATTTCTTTCAGTGCATTCTTCTTGCTAATCCTCCCTTCTATTTCTTTTGTGCATTCTTTGACGGTATCATCCGCCATGATTTCAAATGATATTTTCGTGATTGCGTCCTTAATCACTAATTTCTTCATGCTCTTTCCCTTTCTCCCGGTGATGAGCCGGGGCGAATCCTGTATTTTTTAATCAATAATATCATCGACCGTACATCCCAGTGCGTACGCAAGATTTTTCAAATTCTCGCTATTGGGCTTTACGCCGCCTCTTTCCCACCGCGATATATCTTTTTGTGCGGCACCTATAGTTTCCGCAAGTTGCTTTTGACTAATATCCATCTGTTTTCGTATTTCGGCCAACCTTGTTTTTTCAGCGCCTTTATAATAACCTTGAAAAAACGCCATTGTTAATTCTCCCGGCACAACCTCATTAAAGATGTCAGCCCAATCATCAACGTTGATCTGTGCCGATAATTCAGCCAAGACTCTTTCGATTGCCGCGGAACTTTTTCTGTTTTGGTGCAGCCGCTGGATGGCCAGCGTATAGGTTTTAAATGGTCGCATTTCTGGATTTTGAATATTCTCTGCCTGGGGACAAGCGATAGTAACCATTTTGTAAATCCGTCCCATTGTAAACACCTGGGGTTTTAATTTTTCAATATTCATTTTTGTCCTCCTTATAAATCGTATTTTTCAAACACCCGGATTATTTTTTCAATCATTTCCTTGGCGCCTTGTTGCTCTGCGGGAAGTTCCTGCCCTTTGGTTCGCTCTACGAGGTTCACATACGTTTCTGTGTATTTCTTGCGTCCAACTTCAAACGCGTTCTCAATTGCCTTTTCCGGGATGCCCAGCGCCTTTAATTCTGCTTCTGCCTTTTGCTTATTTGTTTCTGGTGCAACCAACACCATGATGCTTTTGGTTTTTGGGTTGTAATTCATTTTATCGCAGTGGCTGTAATTATTTTTGTATTCCCCATAAGGCATCTCGACCCATTTAGCGCCGGATTCTTGGGCTTTTTCCTCTGCGCGACATTTAGCGCAGGTGGTAGTTTCCAGGTATGCGATTCTGTTTTTTCTGTCATCGTTTTTTCCGAACAGCTCTACTTCACTTTTACACCCGCAGATATGTTTGATTGTATATTTGGCCATTTTTCTGTACCTCTCATTCGGTTGCTGTTCTATATATTGATTATATACCACAAATGGTATATAATCAATATAGGTGTTCCATCCTGCTTTGTACATTTTGTTGTAATTCTTTTTTGGTTCTCCGTGCATAGTTTGCAGTGTATTATTTTAAATCTTCATTAGTTCCCATTTGTAGGAAAAAGCACAAATAGTCTCATACTGCTCAGTATGCCGATATGCTAGGTCCTCACGAAGCATAACATCATAATTCCTGAGAAATAATTCATAGGAACGCATATAATTATCAAATTCTTCTTCACTTATGCAGGCAAAAGCACAACCCATGAATGCGTCAAAAATCTCCAGCATAGTATCATATGTAAAATCGGGTAGTGATGCATACCTATGAATTTTATCAAGTAAAAGATGCAATGCAAAAGTTAAAACTGAATTTTTAGAGAACGTTGCTTTTAACGAGTTATCTAACGCCTTGAGATTTGTTCTATAATAGTCACGCTTCTCATTAAAAGCATTCGGCGAGACAAGACCACTATTGTGTAAAATGTCCTTCAACACTAGGAGCATAGACCATCGCTGTTCCATAGAGAAGGTACGATTCAAAAGTGCTGTTACCAGGCATGATGCATGGGTTACATCTACTCTCCCTTCGTCCAATGATAACATAAATGTACTCAGGTCCTTTCTGGCCTCAACTCTCATCATTCTTTCCTTAAATGTCATAATATTTATCTCCTTTTTCATTTTTGTTTTTAGTAGCCTCATTGCATTGAGGTGATACTTACTGTTCAGCCCAAGTCATTGATGGACCATTTATTATCTTTTATTTTGTCTATAATACATCCGGTGTTCTGGAATAATAAAAATAAATGTATGTGAAAGCCTTTCTTTCATTGTTTTAAACAAAAAAAGAGCGCAATCTTATTAAAAGATTACAACTCTATATTCCCTAAACATGATTAAAAAGACTAATACAATTATATTATCAAATACACCTAATATTGTCAAGACTCTGGCAGGTTAAACTTATAAGATTTCTGACTCTGGCAGGTTAAACTTATAAGATTACACTTATGCAAGTTTATATTGCCCATATAACTAAATTCATTCTTAGTGTGCGGAAATGCCGGATATTATTATGAAGCGTAACATCATAATTGCTGAGAAATTATCGAGTGACTTCAAGTTTATTTTCCTGGCCGCTTTCGATAAAACCTTGGTCTAGTGCTCTCTCCCATCACTTTGTCCAAAATCAAAAAAGAGATTATAATCCATAACATGAATTACAACCTCTCATTCTTCTAATATAAGATGGAACAATCAAAGCTCATGAAAGCAACAATAGATATAAAATAAATTAAAGTTTCATTAATTCCCACTTGTAGGCGAAAGCACATATAGTTTCATGCTGCGAATTTCTATATTGATAAAGCAAGTTGTCACGGAGTAATACCTCGTAATTCCTAAGGGGGAAGGAACAAGACCTTAAAAAACCAGAGAAGTCATCCTCTGTTCTACATTCATAAGCAAAGTCCACGATTTTATCATAGACATCTAACATACTTTCATATGTAGCGGTCTTACGAGAGAGAGAATCAACATATCCACATAAGGAAAGTGGTGGGACATTTAACGGTTTTGAATTTCCTGCAAAGTATGGCTGACTTTCATGGAAATCGCTTTGTGATTTAATATAACTAGCATGTAAAATATCCTTTGTTATACCAAGCAAAGACTTTTGCGCCTCTATGTTTAGCATATTAATATCAAGTAAAAGCTCAGTTAGCAAGCATGAGGAAAGCGAAACATCAACAGTTCCAGCTTCAAGAGATAACATAAATTCACTTAAGTTTTTCCTTACGGATAGCATGTCCATAAAAACATCTCCTTTAAATTTTATTATTTTACACTCAATTTTACAAGCATTTTATTCTGTGTTTCAACAAAAGCATTATTGAAACACAGAAAGACTAAAACAAATTCCATTCTCATTCACAAGGTAATGGTCATTTAAATCCACATGTTGTTTTAACATGAACTTCATAAGGGCAATAAAAGTGGCAATATTTAATCACGGTTCGCACTCGAACTCATCTTTGGATATTCATTATTTATTAAATTCCGGTTCCACAAAAAACAAGAATCCAGAAAGAACACCCAAGCATAAGCAAAAACCAACCTTAAATTACTACTATTAAGTCAATTTAATCTATATATAAACTGAAATCCACACATTATCATATTAAAAAAGAACAATATGAAATGTGACAAAACCATATTAACATGGATTGGTATCACCGTCAACTTGCATAACCATTATTTATAAGAGTGATATGCGCCTATTTTTGTAGGCGCATATGATATGGGATATACTGTCAAAAAAACCGACTAGACAAGGATTTCCATCTTAACTGAGGTGGGAATTTCGTTCACGACATAACTACCATCTACATTGAAAGAGATAAGGTCATGAATCTTTGCAGTGGAGAAATACTCTTCTCCAACCTGTTCAAACCAAAAAGCATGCTGAACATCCATACTGCCAGAAGGCCGGGCGCTGCTCTCGTCATTTTCAAACAGTGAAATCAGGGCTTTTTTCAGGGCATTGATATCAGCTTCTGTAACACCATTCTTTTCTGCCAGGAATGGATTTACACTCCCTTTGACAATATATACACCATGCTCAACGATATACTTAAATCCCATGGTATCGCTGGATTTCCCTCCGGATTTCGTGGTCTCACCATTGCACGACTTGGTAATCTGGATATCTTTAATAGAGACAGGGGCTATAGTAGTGCTATGACAAACAGAAACGGCACCACGAATCCCAATAGAAGTTCCGCCAGAAAAAGCAAAAAGCTGACCAAACAAGCGAACATCCGTCCATTTAGAACATGCAATGGTTGCAGCAGCTGTAACATCCTTGTCTTTGAGTGCTTTCTTCAGTTCATCAACACTTACAGCACGGTCATGCAGAGACGCACATCCATCTACACAACGGTCTTCGGACTGAACAAAAATAGGGTTTCCCAGGTCCTGTAAACGATTTCGAATCTTCCGTTTAATACACTCAGCACTAATTTCGCCATGTCCACGTAAATTGGTTCTTGGGCGGCCTTCATTTAGAGGGTCACCATTTGGGTTGCAGTTATTTACAACAATAGCCATTAAGAAATCACATTTTTTCATAGGAAAAATCCTCTCTTTCGCTTTTTAATTTTCATCATTAGTGCTAACCGCATTAGCAGACGCCGTGTCTGCATTTTCTTTTGCCATTTTCCGTGCATAATCACGTTTGTTAAAGTAATTCATCTGACTTGAAAAACCTAATAAATAATGAGCATTAAGTTCATCATTGTTAAAGCCATCTGTGCCAAAGGAATCCATAATTTGATTAATTAATCTCCGATAAAACTCGCCAGAGCCACCTTCTCGATTGAGTTTTTTAAGATACGGCTGCAATTTCTTGAAAATGTAGCCCCAGGTATCCATAGGTTTAGTTGCAAAATCTGACATATAGCGGATGGCATTTGTCTCCCGGCCATCTTCAGATTCTTTGAACGTAAGTCTTTCCGCATAATTTGCAATGGCGAGAAGCCGTCCAAAAAGATAATTCCGGTCATTAGACTCTGTATCGAGCATAATTTCTCCCCCTCCTTTTGTACCATTAATCATTGCACAGGCAATACTCCATATCCGTTCTCTATTATGTGAATACCTCATAGGAGAGCTGGCATGATAATATAATTGTTTTAGAATATCACTTGGTAACTCGTATCCAGATATAATGCATTTAACAATGCGATTATATAACATTGAATACATGCTTTGGGCATTAACAGTTAACATATTGTTGCTACCTTCTATTCCATACGCAGCAAGAACAATGTCACGGACAGATGGGCTGCCTGTAAAATGTCGTTTACCCAGGTGCATTGTCCAGAAATTTTTCTTGTGCCAAGAAAGAACTTTATCATAGTAATCATTGGCCGTAAAAATCTGGTAATTAAGAATGGCAATCCGTCCCTTAAAATCTCCCTTGAAAGAAGAATCAAGTTCAAGGAAATGAATAATATTAGATTCATCCTCGGCAGACATAGCAGAGGCAATGTTGTCCAGGTTTTCCTTATAGGTAGTTGAATTAGGGAATATAGCATACGCATTATCTCCATATACATTTGGGGTGTCAGCGTTATAAGGAATTCTCAATGGCATTCCATCATTGGTCCAAGCCAAAGTAATGTTTTCACCATTTCGTACACCTTGCAAGGAAATTAACCATCTTAAAGCATTATGAAACTTCAAAGAGGTAATGTACCCAACTGACATAGCTTCTGATGCAGTGTGAAAACGTTCGCGAGAAAAATTGATGAGTCCATTTTTATTTGACGAAATTAGCTTAGCGAAGTCAGCATTTGTACGGATACCATTACTGTGTTTGTCTGTAACAGAAACCAGTTCGCCATTAACAAAGCAATAATCTTTTGGCAGTTCCCTTTCGGATACCGTGGTGTAATATTCTATAAAAGAGCGGAACATTTCGGTATCTAGCCAGGTTTCTGGGATGTCATCTTCAGAAGCCCCGCCCACTGGAACAACAGAAAAACGAATGCCGAATGCAGTGATAGCAGTTTTGTTGATTTTTTGCTTAGGATTTACATGACCACTCTCATCAAATTCCAGAATATTTCCCTTTGCTAAATCACCAAGCAATATGTCTTGTTGGATATAATCATAGATAGCCTGAATCTTAGGGACAGCATAAGGACTTTCTGCCCAGTCTTTAAGAAGAGCAAGGTAAGCATGGTGCCGCCTCTCATTCTTTTTCTTTTCGGCACTGGTAAAATCATAGTACTCTGCCATATTACCACTGAGATAATCAACTCTATCATTGCATGGATGCGGAGCCGTGTTGTTTGTACGACAGGATGAATCCAAGGTACATGGAATTACTGTAAACTCCTTTTCCGGGTCATTAATGGATGCGGAAACAAAATTGCCATCCATATCAATAGTTATAGTTACTGGAACACTTTGACCGCAATGAAAAATGGGGAAGAGGACTGTATTTCTGTTCTCAATAATTCCGGCTTTATGTACATTTGCATCATATACCCGTTCTAAGTCTTTAAAAAGATTCATTATACATATTCCTCCTTCCTAATATTTAGCTGGGACCCAAACCGGATTCTCTTCACGAATAACTCGCTGAACAGGGCAATCTTTAGGGGCCGGAAATGTTATAATGCCATTTGTCATTTCACAATAAAACATGCGAGTAACAATATGCGTCTTAGTAACTTCATCATAACCGGCATTAGGCCAAGTCTGCCCATGGAGCATTAGTCCAAAGGAAATATCAATGTTGTCATAATATGAGACACCTTCTCCAAATTTGCAAGGTTTTACATCTGCAATGCAATCAGCCTTGCCAAGATAGACAGATGATTTGCCGCCACGCTTAGTCCACCTGTTTGCAGAATCCATATGCTTCTTGACATTACGGTCCTTTGCATATGCCTCGTCATTAGACCACAACATCTCCACTCTCACCTGATAGCGTACATCATCCAAATACACGTTGTATGCTCTGTCAGTCCCGCTAGTAAGGTACTTTGGCAGCAGTTTGCTTTTTGGCTCCATACAAATGCGATTCATAATTCGCACTTCCAATGGATTCCACATAATTGTTGGCTTCCAATAGATATTATCTGCAATGCCTTGTAATGCACTATACGTGGGAACCTGATAAGAAGACAGTTCTCCAGATGTCATGGTGATAGGGTTCGTAAATAAAGCTAACGGACCAGACACTTCAAACTCCAGAATGTTATCAAACAATGGTTCCATTTTATCCTCCTGTTCTTATAAATAGATTAAATAAGTATTCTAACATCTAAAATAGCATCCATAAAAATATTTGTCAATACTATTTTTCGAAATATGTATAAATATGTAAAAAAGGAAGCCTGCATATACTTTCAGGCTTCCTTTTTTACATTTTGATTGTATTGCTTTAGCGTAACAAAAACCTCCGGCTCTGCCGGGGAGAGTAAAAGAGCTTTTAGCTTTGGCTTTTACTACAGCATAGCAATAAATTCTTCAAACCTCCTGCTAAGTGGGTGGTAATGATTTTTTTCTACAGTCGTAATGAAATCTAATGTTTTTTCAGTATCCTTTGCTTTGAAGTAATGCAACTATTCTCCCGTCTTTATAATTTTTAGTTTAGCACATAAAAAAAAGTCATACTGCACAAGGCGAATATGACTTCTTATTCCATAGACAAAAGATGCATAAACTAATAATATTATTATGGAGCATACTCTTACTCCTGTCAAAGAGAACTTAAATGCCCATTCGAAATGACATGACAATGTTATTATACCAAATGAAGATATAATGAATCATATTTTTTATAGCAGGTAGCAATGGATTGCTTTAAAAAGAAATCAAACTGCTTATATCCTGATAAAAATGTCAAAACAAATAAATCAAGTTGGTGACACAAATACTCCTTATTGATAGCGTCAGGAGGAAAGAACGCACATATTTCCCTTTCCAATGGACAATTTTTTAAACTTACAACCTTGAAATATGAATCATCAACCATATAAAGGAATAAATCCTCAGAGTCAGAAAAAAGGTAACGATGCAACAGGCCTTTTTCTATAACTTTATGAAAATCAACCTTTACTGATTGTAGGAAGTTCAATGTTATCCGGTCTGAAGAATCGTATTGTGGGTCCAGATGCCGGGCTGTATTAATATATGCATTTCTCCAGGTAACACATAGGGAATGCTGACAATGAGACAAAACTAAGTTAACAGCATCAGTATCTTGTTTAAACTCCTTATAGGACCCTTGATATGGAAGCTGCATACCTGAAATAAGCATGCGAAAGTAGGATTCTAGTAGCTGCTCCTTAATGGACGGCTTAAGTTTGAATTTCATAAACAACCTCCTGTTGGGTAAACACCCAGACTTTCTTTTATAATCAAAAATCAAAAATTTGTACCATGGAGAATGAAATTATCATCTATCTCCTCTTTCGAAAGAGAGCCAAGCTCATTTTCTTGATAGTGTCGTTTACAAGATGAACAACAAAAATATCCATCAGCAGTAAACTGAACGTTTTTGCCACAAATGGGGCATACTTTATCAGCAACTACAGTTCCACAAGGCCCATCCTTTGGATTGTTGTAAACAGGGACAATCTCATTATAGTAAGCAGTACTTTTTTTAGTATATTTCTTCTTTAATCTTTTATTCATAGGGAACATTCCTTTCTTATTCACTCTCCTACTGGAAACGAATTGCATGTACTACAAAACGTGAACTATTATTATTGATGCATGTAGATAGAGTAAGTATAGTCTTTTCATAAGAAATCTCTACATTTGTTGAAATTATAGAACGGCCCATAAACCTATCTACAAATTGTTTGTACTCTTCGTCAGATGAAAAAGAAGTTTGATACACCTGTTCTTCCTTCATATCATGAGGGATGGAATAAGCAGAAATAACCTGATATACCATCACTTCATCTGGAGTATAGAGATAGATAAAAGGATGGTGATTATAGTAGGAAATGTTCTGGTATGAAGGAAGTAATGCAAACATGGAACCACTCTTCATATTGTGCCCATGAACTACCAGGTGCTGGGTTGTTTTATAGTTTTTAATATTGGCATCAATAAAAATTGCACCACTGCTTCTTCTTACCCCTTCAAAGGATTTCTTTAGATAGTCAGTGTTATCATGTGACTGGACGACAGGGTAACTAATAGAAGTATTAGGAATATCCAACCATGCAGTAAAGTCGTTATTTGCTCCTTTTAAGCCTTCATAATCATAACTCTTAAGGGGTTGTTTCATATAAATATCTATGGCTTGATTAAAAGAAATAGCGCTCTCAGTAGATTCAGCAGAGTCTGTTTCTTCAAGGAAGCCATCTTTTTCAGCTAATATTGCAAGTACATCAGAGCCAAGAGTAGGCATCATTGTTTCAGAAATCTCATACATATCTTGAATGGAAGAGTTTTCTTTATTCTGTATAAAGTAAGTAGTTAACTTAAAAACCAGGTAACTTGCTAAAGCAATAGCGGCAAGAGCAAAAATAATTCGAACGATAGATAGAACTGCCTCGCTCTTAGAAGTCCTGGTTTCTTTTGAATTTCTCACAACATTTTTTCGCAAATCAATCAACCTTCTTTTTCAAAAATATATTAATCCACTCTGCAACCAATGCCTGTTCTTCTTGTGAGAGGCTTTCATATTTCTTTATCATAGTAGCGCCTTCTGGGGTTTCTGTTTGCCCCAGAAGATAGTCAATAGTAGTATCCAGAAGCTGGCATATGTCAACTAACACATCAGGCGGCGGAAAAGAATGTGCTGTTTCATAGGAAGAAATTGCTGATTGATTAATTTTTAATGCTTCTGCCAATTTGCATTGAGAATAACCGCAGTATTTCCGCCTATCCCTCATTCTTTCAGCGAATATAAGACGGTGTGTAAATCCAGGAACATTCGGGTTCTTTTTTCTTAACATAGTCTGTCTCCTTAATCATTAGTAATCATTAAGGGAGTAATCATTGTCATAAAATAATTTATTACTGTTAACCGTTTTGATTTTATAAGTAGATTCCTCCGGGAAATATTTCATGGTAATCTGGGAAGCCTTATTTGCATTATAACTACCACCATGATTAGACACAAAGTCGATACGGTAACCAAAATTCACCAAGACTGAATCATTAGAACTCAGGATGGCAGCACCATAGTTATCTTTTGTCCAAGGAATAGTTTCTTTCATGTAAAAATTGGAATAGAAAGTTTCTTTTTGCGAACCAACTTCTAATGCTGGAAACCATGTTTGCATAATATCTGTTATCACATTGTTATCAAAGTCATCTGTGAAATATTTCTTCACAGCCTCAACTTCAACACCATTTTTATAGTCAGTATATAATCCATTCCAAATGTTTTGAATCTGCCGCAGAATACTTGTTGTTTCAGCATCATTTAGCTTACAGATAACAGGAATAGTCTCAGAATCAGAAACAGGGGTAATTTCTGAAATAAAATCACCGTAAATGGTGCTTGTTGTTACAACAGTAATTTTTTGCTTTGAAATAGCTGGAAAAGTATATGTATCATATTCGTCAATTACTGTGGCAGGGACCTTGTGTTTATCAACATTCTCATTGTTGACTTCGATTGTGCATCCTTTAGGAATTTTTAATGACCAGTTGTTAACATAGAGTTCTGGTAATATGATTTTCCATTCATTATTTGTATCCAGTTCCATGTCAAAGGAATAAGCCTGTTTGTTAATAGTAACAATAACATTCTTTTCCACTGCTCCATCTGAAACCTTTATATTAGGAGTATCCATACTAACTCCTGTAATATCAGCCAAAGCAGTTCGTGTAATGTACCACTTTATATTTTCATCAGAGATAAAAGAATTTTCTGGCATGTTGATATAGGAAGAAATGCTATCGTATTTTTGTAGGTTAACAGCAGTAATGAATTCACTCATGCAAAGCTCTGCACGCTCCAGAAGACCAGTTTCCAAACTGGTCTCGGATTCCGTAGGTTCCACTACATTTTCATCAAATGACTCGGAAATCTTTGTACACCCAGTCAATGATAAAAATAAAGATAAAGTAGCAATTGTCAAAAGGGCAAATTTAAAGAACTTATTATAAACTCTCATAGCAATCTCCTTTGTGTTTTTAATAATTGAATGTATTTATATGGAAAATACCCAAGCACTGCTATCCTACATTTTCAGGGTCAAGTTCGCCCTCCAAAGAATCAAGGCTTTCTTCATTTCCAGTGTTCCCAACATGGTCAACGACATTACCATAATCATCTAACGTTACTTGAGTAGGAGTAGTGGCCGCAATAGATGAAGAAGAGGTTGCACCTTCTATGGAACTACTCTCTTCATCTGAAGACGACTCATCCTCTTCTATGGTTTCCTCTGTTGGTGATTCTTCTGTTACATCAGAAATGGATTCAGGAGCAATCGTAACAACTGGTAATGTAGGAGACACATTTTTTATATTACCAGAAGCAGATTCCTTACTGACGTCAATTTCAGCAGCAGCTGTAGTTGAAGCGATAATATTCTCCGGGTCATAAACAGGCGCAGCGGAATATGTCTCTGCAATATCAATTGGTTCAGCACTACGATAATAAAAACCATGGCTAAAGGGGTTAATAGAGAATACACAAAGAACCTTGGCTTTGATATCTGACCTCGGAACAAACGGATTGCCCCAAGCCCTAGAGTCATTTGAGTTTTCTCGGTTATCGCCTAAAACAAAATAGCAATCCTCCGGAACATCATAATAATTGATTTCTGTAAGGGGTAAAGTCCTTATACCTTCAGCGACATAATCCTCAACGATAGGTTGCTCATTTATGTAGATAATGTCATTCTGTATGCTTAGCTTATCCCCAGGAACACCAATAATACGCTTTGTAAGAATGGAATCGCCTTTCTGGAAGACAATTACATCACCTCTTTGAGGAGCAGCTGATATGTATGCGAATCTATTAGCAATAATACCTGAGTCTGTGTTCATGAATGGAAACATACTTGCGGATGGAACAATACCAATCAAGAATAGCCATTTAAGTAAGAAAAAAACAAGTAGAACTGGTCCGACAATCAACAAGATATCAATCACCTTGCGTTTTCTTAGTTGTGCTTTGGTGACTGTTGGAATTTTGTAGGGCTTTTGTTCTTTCTGTTTAGGTTTCTTTGGTTTATTAAACATAATTAAACTCCTTTATGGTTTGTTAATAACTTATTTCTGTATGCACCCCTGGAATTTGACTTAAAATCTTCTTGGCCTTTTCAAATTCTGAAAGTTGCGTTGAACGTACTCGTTTATACCAGCCACTTTTTTTAGTACCAGGTATCTTTCGATAAGTAAAGTTAAGAGCAGAAAGAATATCCTTACAAACATATGTATTTCCTGTTACAAGGATTGTCGCAAAGATAGTCAAATCAAGCATATCACTGGTAATATAAATAGTGATATCTGATGATAAAGTATCCAAAAAAGACTTCTCTTCAAGTTCTTTTTCCTTCGAAATTTCATGCTCCCATGCTTTCGCATGCGAATTATAATAATAGCCACGAGAACGAAGTGTATCCTTATATGAATATGCGCCAAAAGCATAAACAAGGAGCTTGTCTTTTTTATATCGCATACTCTCCACTACAGTCTCCTTAACAGGACCACAATATTTTTCTAATTGCCTGACAGAAGAAGAGTCTGTTATTGTTTTAGCCATTTCATAAGTAAAAAGACCCATTTGGATAGCTGTTATCATAAGTTTATTATATATAACATAGAAAGACTGTTGGTGCCCTGTTTGCCCTGTCATGATGCTTTCACAATGATGTGCACCTTCATGAAGTAGAGTAATCAGCACATGAGTAGGCGGCCTTGTTAGATTGCCAGCTCTAGCTGATAAGGTTTTCGGATTATAATCACCATGAAAAGACTTTGTATCTTTATTCATGAAAGTCACTTTCAAAGGTGGAATATTATTATTCGGAAATGTTATTGACGTAATATAGTTAAGAGCTTTACATATCCGATATTCCAATGCATCCATGTACATGCCTCCTTAATCTTATGAAGAAATGAACCCAATAATTGCTAAAGTAATGGAGCTTACTTGGTTATTGGCCGACTTTTAATAAATAACATAAAATATTGATATTTATGATAATTTACATAACATTATAATGTAAACTACCAATAAAATCAATATTATTATATAAAAAAGTAAGATAAAAAAGAAATACAAATAGCAAATGTAAATTTAACATGCTCTACAATATTTTAATGCTCTTTCAATAAAAAAGCAGGGGCGCTTTTTTATCTAAGCGCCCCTGTTAAACAAACTTTAATTTATAGTTTAGTTAAGTTAACTCTACTCATTATTATTATCTGTACACATTTCTCTAATTGCACAACTACTACAAAAGTCATCTATATACTCACAGTACTCACAACCACAATAATCTGACTCACTATAGTACTCACACATTCCGCCCACTTCATGAATACATTCAAATCTTCCGCACATGGCATTGCCTCCTTTAAATCATAATTTACATTGTTTATTAAAAATTCGTGATATTCACACTCTTTGCCACCATTTGTAATATCATAGGGTGATTCTTCTTTATCCTCATATGCTTCATGTTCGCAAATATATCTCTCTGGTAGA
>Ga0153950_1000606_pt1 | contig 16029 bp, 13 predicted proteins | sample TSNJ034MetaG_FD_104737 | JGI IMG/M metagenome (GOLD analysis project Ga0153950, IMG submission 104737) | Attine ant fungus gardens microbial communities from New Jersey, USA - TSNJ034 MetaG | ecosystem: Host-associated > Fungi > Mycelium > Unclassified | place: USA: New Jersey, Wharton State...
AGAGAAGATGATTACCAGGCAGGTGGTTGAACTGCAGGAAATAGGACAAGGTGATGTATTCTTTGATTTGGATGCTGCATGGATGAGCAGAGTGAAGAGGAGTTATCTTCTACCGGTTCTGAAGCGGCAGGGAGCCAGAATTGTAGCTCATATTTATGATATTATTTCTGTTACACATCCTGAGTACTGTCTCCAGAGAGGTGTGTACAATTTTATGGATTATATAGGTGCACATTTACAGTATGCGGATGAAATGATAGTGAATGCGCAGGCGACAGTTGATGAGCTACATAAATTGTCGGGTCAATTGCAAGTGCTGCTGCCTCAGTGTCATGTGGTTCCGTTGGGAGCTGATTATGGAAAAAAGGAAATAGTTGCTGACAGCCAAATGCCTACTGAGTTAGTAACGGCTGTTAAGGACAAGCCTTATATTCTGATGGTGGGGACAATTGAACCCAGGAAGAACCATAACCTTTTATTGGAAGCTTATGAGAGAGGGCTTAAGGATATGGGGTATAATATCATTATGGCTGGTTATATGGGGTGGAATATGGATGCGTTTGCAGAACGGATTTCGAAACATCCGGATTACAAGACGAGGATATTTCACTTTGAAGGGTTGGAGGATGTGGGGATTACGTATTTGTACCAACATGCGAGATTTTTAGCTTTTTGCAGTTATGTGGAAGGTTATGGGCTGCCGATTATTGAGTCGATTATGAGAGGAACACCGGTACTTGCGTCAGATATCCCGGTTTCCAGGGAAGTGGCTGGGGATTATTGTGTGTACTTTAGGCAGGATGATGTGGAGGAATTGTGTGGGCTGTTGAAGTATTATGAGGAGAATGTTGGGGAATATGAGAGAATAGTGGCGAAATTAGAGAAGTTTGTGTCTGTTAGTTGGAAGGAAAGCGCTGAAGAGACACGTAAGGTAGTATTGTGCTAATAAGAAGGGTTTAATACTGATAAATGGAGGCTTATTGATGAAACTGTTTTGTGAAATATATGATTACAGGGAAATGATATTCAGCTTGATTAAACGAGATTTAAAGGGGCGATACAAAGGATCTGTTTTAGGTTTTTTGTGGACCTTTCTTAATCCGCTTTTTCAACTAATTGTTTATACTTTTGTCTTTTCTACTATAATGAGGGCTGGTTATGATAAATATTATTTATTTTTATTTGTAGCGTTAATACCATGGATATTCTTCAGCACATCAGTAGTCGGCGGAGCTAGTTGTATTTGGGCACAGAAGGATATGGTAAATAAGATTTACTTTCCAAGAGAAGTTTTACCAATAGCACACGTAACTTGTCAACTTATTAATATGTTACTTTCATTTATAGTGATTTTTGCGGTGTTGATTCTATCGGGGCATGGGATGAATCCTATTGCCTTACTATATCTTCCAATTATTATTGTTATAGAATATATATTAGCATTGGGAATTACGCTGATAGTATCTGCAATAACTGTATTCTTGCGTGATGTGGAGTATATATTAGGAATTATTGTTATGGCATGGCAATTTTTGAGTCCAGTTATGTATGGAGTAGATATGCTTCCGGAAGAGTTTCAATCGATCTTCTTAATAAATCCTATGACATCAATATTGATTGCATATAGAGATATATTCTATTATAAACAGACACCGCAAATGAGTACGTTATTACTGGCTACTATATTAGGAATCGTGTTATTAATTGTAGGTGTTGTTGTATTTGAAAAATTAAAACGCCATTTCTCGGAGGAAATGTAATGAAGTCGGACAATATAATTGAAGTAAGAGATATTACTAAGTGTTTCAAGGTTTTTGTAGATAAGGGTAATACTGTGAAGGAAAGGGCCTTATTCAGTAAACGGAGGAAATATGATTATAAGCAAGTTCTCCGTGGAATCAATTTTGATGTAAAAAAAGGAGAAGCAATCGGTCTGATTGGTCATAATGGATGTGGGAAGAGTACCACATTGAAATTATTGACGAAAATCATTTACCCTGACAGTGGAAATATTAAGATTACAGGTCGTGTATCAAGCTTGATTGAACTGGGAGCTGGTTTTCATCCGGATATGAGCGGACGTGAGAATATATATATTAATGCATCCATATTTGGATTAGGTAGAAAAGAAATTGATAATAAACTGGATGATATTATAGCATTTTCTGAGTTGGAGGAATCCATTAACCATCCAGTAAGGACATATTCTTCTGGTATGTATATGCGTCTAGCTTTTTCAGTTGCGATCAATGTAAATGCAGATGTGCTTCTGATAGATGAAATATTGGGTGTAGGAGATGCGAACTTCCAGGCAAAATGTTTTAATAAGTTAAGGGAGATTAAGGCAAAAGGCACAACCATAGTTATTGTCTCACATTCATTGGGGCAGATTGAACAGATATGTGAGAGAAGTATCTGGATTCATGAGGGAGTGATACGCGTCGAGGGGACACCCAGAGAAGTGCATCCGGTTTATTTGGATTATATGGGACAGAAGCGAGAGGAAATTGCTGAGAAGGAGGCTGTACGTCAAGCAGAGAAGGAAGTTGTACTTCCGGTCGGGAACGAAATTATTGAAATATCAAAAATAGAAAATGTTTCTCTTGATGGTGATAAAAGTGAAAATGCACAAATCAATACTGATGAGATAAAAGAAGATCAAAATAAAAAACGATGGGGAAATGGACATATAAGATTTGTGGATGTTTGTATATTGGATAAAGAGGGAAAGAAAAGAAATGTGTTTAAAACAGGTTCAGATATAATGATCCAGTTAAGCTATAAAGTGAATAAAGTAGTAGAGAATGATGTGGCGATGGGCATCGGTATCTTTAGAAGCGATGGAATGCATTGTTATGGGACAAATACCTTAATAGACAAAATACCTGATTTTAGACTTAATGAAGATGGAATGGTTGTAATTAAGCTGAAAAATGTAATGTTGATGTCAGGAGTTTATGTACTGGATGTAGCAATTGAGGCTGATATGAGCATTCCGATAGATTTCTATAGAGAAGCAGCAGTAATAGAAATGTATTCTGAAATAAATGATGTGGGTCTGTGTAGAATCGAACATGAGTGGCAATATGAAAAGAACTAAATGAAATGAGTGAGGTAGATGCATGAAAGATTATGATTCTGTCGAAGAAAAAGTAATTTATCAGAAATTATTGAAAGGTATCACTGACTTTGAGAAAGCTATACCTGTTGGAGAAACGTTTCCTACAGACGGATTTATGTTAGAATCAAATAACGTTGATCATGATCGGTATCACCAATATTTTTCTGAAATATCTCGCTATATTGAAATCATGGAGAGTACAAGGATAAATTTAGCAGACAGATATTTATTTTCAACTAGAAAAGTACTGGGCAAGGTGGTGGTTTTTTGTAAAAGGATAATTAGGCGGTTGTTGAGATGGTATATCAATCCTGTGGTTCAGCAGCAGTCTGAATTTAATGGTGCAGTTACTGCATCCATAGGCAGACTGACTGAGCTAGAAGGGCAGCTACATTCAGTTTGTCTTGATTTATCCTTTAAAGTGGAAGAGCAAAAGCAATTAAAGAAAGATATGATATCAGATTTAATACAGCAATTTGAGGAAGATGTGATATCAGATTTAATGAAGAAATTAAAGGAAGATGCGATATCAGATCTAACACAACTAATAAAAGAATCCAGCGAAAAAAGTGAAAGTCAAGTTCATGAACTAGAGAAACTTGTTGAATATACCAATATAAAGCTAAATAATTTTCAGGGCAAAATAGAGTGTTTAGAAGAATTAGAGTTAGATATTTTTAAGTCTGAAAACAAAAGTTTTTGGGATAAAAAAACAGTATCTCAGTCGGGAGAGGATGCAATATGTGCTTATATTATTTTTGTATTAGGCAAAAAGGCTGAAGACTGTGTTTATTTGGATTTAGGAGCTAATCATGCTAAGGAGTTAAGCAATACGTATTATTTCTATAGTAAAGGTTCAAGAGGAGTTTTGGTAGAGGCAAATCCTGCGTTGATTACAGAGTTAAAGTTCTATAGAAATGGCGACAAAATATTGAATAAATGCGTATCAGCGAAATCAGGTGAAAAGGTTAATTTTTATGTATTGAGTGGGGATGGGTTGTCATCTCCTGATTTGAATGCAGTTAATGATCTTATAGAAAAAAATCCAGAACTAAAAGTTGTGGAAAGCGTAATGATTGAAACAATTACGGTTAATGATATTATTGATCAGTATTTAGGAGAAGCTCCGATGCTTTTGAATATTGATATTGAGGGTAAAGATCTGGAAATTTTAGAATCGATTGATTTTGATCATTATAGGCCTTTAATTGTAATTGCTGAAATGATTGAATATCAAATGGGATTAGTAATTGGACAAAAAAATGAGTCCATTATTAACTTTATGGAAAGTAAAGATTATATCGAATATGCATTTACGGGTATTAATTCCATTTTTGTTGATAAACATCAGTTAAAGGAGAAATATTCATGAATATAGCTTTTGATGCTACAGCGATACTTGGACCTATGAGTAAAAATAGAGGGATAGGAAATTATGCTTTAAGCCAGTTTAGAGCAATGTTGGAGGCAGATCAAGATAACCATTTTTTTTTATTAAACTTTTTTGAGGAATTTACATTTTTTTCTGATTATCCCAGTAAAAATAATTTGAAAGAGTTTTACTTTGATTGTGGGATAGACCGATTTCTAATTTCCAATCCAGAATACGGAGACTTAATAGGAGATATTATTAAAAAATTTAATGAACGCAACAATATTGATATATTTTATATTACGTCTCCTTTTGATTCCCATATAATCACTTATAAAAAAGATTGGTTTGAAGGTGTTAAAGTAGTTGCAACTGTATATGATATTATCCCATATGTAATGAAGGATGTTTATTTATCCGATAAGATCACATATAAATGGTATATGGAATGTGCCGAAACACTTCAATGGATGGATAAATTGCTGGTGATTTCAGGATGTGTAAAAGATGATTTGAATAAATATATGGGAATTAATAAAAGTAAAATAGAAGTAATATATGGTGCAGTACATGATAGATATATGAAAATTGAAATAGATGAAGAGAGAAAAGGGGAGCTACTTAATAGATATGGTATTACAGATTCTTTTATCATGTGTACCGGTGGGGATGATGACAGAAAGAATATGAAGGGTCTTATTGAGGCATATGCCAAAATGCCAGAATATTTAAAAGAACGTTATCAGTTAGCTATTGTTTGCAAACTATCACATCATGCCGTGCAGATTTACTCGGATGTAATTGCTAAAAATGGTGTATCAGGCAGAGTGATTTTAACCAATTTTGTGACAGATGAAGAACTCGTTCTGCTATATAATCTGGCATCATTGATGGCATTTCCATCTAAATATGAAGGATTTGGTATGCCGGTGGTGGAGGCATTTGCTTGTGGTACACCAGTATTGACATCAAATAATTCAAGTTTGGGTGAGATTGCAAAAGGAGCAGCAGTTTTGGTTGATCCTTTTAGCACAAAAGATATTACAAAGGGACTGGTATATGCACTGACAGAAGCGGATTTGAGCCAAAATATTGAAAAGGGATATGAGAAGTTAGCTATATTTCAATGGTCAAATGTAGCAGACATTACTTTACGTGCAATTAATCAATTGGAAATTAAAAAGATTATCATTGCAGAAGAAAAGAAATTAATTGCTTTCTTTACACCACTACCTCCTCTTGAGTCAGGGATATCGGATTATTCTGTGGACATATTACATAATTTAAGTCAATATGTTGATATAGATGTTTATATTGATGACCAATATAAGCCAGAATGTTCTTTCAATGACAATATTCATGTTTATAATCATAAGCTTTTTTCAAGTAAAAGCAGAAAGTATTTTGATATTATTTATCAAATTGGGAATTCGTTTTTTCATACTTATATGTATCCCTATATTAAAAAATATAAGGGGACAGTGGTGCTCCATGATTATAATATGCATTCTGTGGCACAGGCTGAAGCTTTATATAGACAAAAAAACAATATGAAATTATATAAGGAATATCTTTTAGAAGATTTTTCTGATGATGTTGTGAAAACCTATCTGGATGATTTAAAAGCAGGAAAGACGCAAGTAAAAGTAAACGAAATGGAAATAAATGGTTTTATAACAAATTATGCAAAAAAAATTATAGTGCATAGTGATGAAGCTAAAGAAAAACTATTAAAAATAAATATTGCTAGAAATGTACGTACCATTCGGCATTATGCTAAAATATCGTCCTTGCCGGATTCGGTTGCAGCAAAAAAGAAATATGGATATGCAAAAGACGATATAATCTTATCGTCCTTTGGTCATGTTCACGATACTAAAAGAGTTATTCCTATATTAAATGCATTTAATCAATTGTGTAAGAAATATGATAATGTTAGATATCTTTTTGTTGGGAAGCTTGCTGATCAATTAACAAATATTTTTAAAAAATATATTGATGAAAATAATTTGGAAAACAAGGTTACGGTAACAGGATATATAGACTTACCTACTTTTGAGGATTATATAGATTTGTCAGATATATGCTTTAATTTGAGACATCCATATAATGGTGAAACTAGTGGAAGTTTGATGCGTATTTTATCCAAAGGAAAGAGTGTTGTAGTTAATGACATTGGAAGTTTTGGCGAAATTCCTGATGATTGTTGTGTAAAACTTCCTAATGTTAGTAGCATGACACAGATTTCAGAAATTGATGCCATATATGAGGCTATGGAGTTGCTGGTTTCCAAACCTGAAAAGAGATGGCATTTGGCAGAATCAGCAAGAAAATATGCAGAAGAACACTTGGATATTAATATTATTGCTAAACAATATTTTGACAATATTTTAGAACAGAGTAGAAATGATTTAAATGAAGAAATTCTTAATAAAATTAGGGATTATGAAATAAGACTAAAAAAATACAACGAAGAAGCAATTCTAAAAATAAGCAAAACTCTCGCATATATTATACAAGGAGGTTAAAGAATTAATGTTAAAAAAATTAGTCTTGGAGAAAAGATACCGTGAATTGCATTTGTTTATTTTAGTTTTTATAATAAACCTTGCCACTGCTTTTAATTATAAAATGATTCGTGTCAGTACAGATGAGTTTGGTGTTTTGGCTTCTGCTGCATATTTTTCAGGCAAAGATTGGTCATCACTAGTGAGTGAACTGGCGGGTTACTATGGATATGGGCAAGCCATACTATATACACCCTTTTTCTTGTTTTTTAAGAATCCTATTCATTTATATCAAGCATTGATTGTCTTAAATTCTGTTATAATCAGTATTATTCCGGTGCTAGCGTATAAAATAATAAAATTGTCTTTTAGTATGGTAAATGAAAAACAAGCCATTGCCATATCAATATTGGCTGCAATATATCCGGGAAATCTTCTCTATTCAAAATTTGCATGGTATGAACCGACTTTATATCTATTGCCTTGGTTGCTTATATGGTTAATTGGTAAATCAATTAACCATATAAGCAAAAAAAGTAGTGTAGCAATTGCTTTAGTCTTGGTTTTTGGTTATATGATACATGGGAGAGCCATTGGATTTATTATTAGTATTTGCTTATGTTCGATTCTGTATTTCATGTATATGCGAAAAAATTTTCTACATGTGAAAGCCTTTACCACGGTACTGATTGCGGGAATATTGCTAGATAATGTAATTAAGAATGTATTAATGGATAATTTATGGAAAATAAATTCTGAAAGTCAAGTTAACAATACTTTAGCGAGTACGGTTCAAAAAACATTAAATTTTTTAAATTTTGATGGATTGCAGGCATCTGTAACAGGAAGCTTTGGGCAGATATACTATGTGAGTTCAGCATCTATGGGCTTATTTCTTATTGCTGCCTCAGCCATTGTTGTATTTGTTTTTGGCTTTGTAAGAGGTAAACACAGAAAAGAAGATCCTGCTGATGAACGAATATGTCTTTTAACGACAATTTCTCTTTTGCTATATATTATAGGTTTATTTATTAGTGTGACATTCTTATTAGGTGGCATAAGTGACTCCGAATCCAGAGGGGACTACTTTATTTATGGTAGGTATACAGAAAATCTGGTATCTCCTGTTTTAGCATTAGGACTGTGTATAATACTTACAGCAAAAGTGGAATTTAAAAAGATATTTAAATATTCTATGATTATATATATTTTTTTATCCGGTTTTTCTATTTTCTATCTTCAGAATAGTATAATGCAAAGAAGCAATATTGCAGCATTACCAATTTTATCAATTATGCCTTATATTAATAATAGTGTAGAAGGATTAGTCAATTTATATGTGACTAATATTAACTTTTTGTTGCTGACAATTATTGTTCTTCTTATTTCTTTGGTTGTATTTTTTCTTTTTTTAAAAAATAAACAATTACATGGTATTATCTTTATTTCGATAGTTTACTTATACACTTATGTCAGTGTCTCAACCACTGCATTAATACCTAATTCAAATAATTTTTATAGTTATGTTAAAGAAACCTATAATATGTTTGATACCTTTGATGACTTATATAAGCAATATAATAAAGTTTATCTGTTATACATGCAAGAAACCAAACCATGGTCAGATGCCTGTTATCAATTTGTGTTATTAAACTATGAAGTTATTAATTATACAGGCTCTCTGAATGAACTTGAAAAAACGATTCAGGAAAATAGTATTATTATTTCTCCTAATGAATTGAATCTTCATGTACAGGAAAACAGTAGCTTTTATAAAGTTGTTACAGAAATTGAAGGGATCAGCACAACAGATTACATTTATGTCTATGGAGAGGAAATAAACCGTTATTTTAATGAAAATTTGCCAGTATATACTATTAATGAGATGAATTCTTCTTTATTTACATTTCCAAATGAAGCAGTTAAAGAGATGGATGATACTTAAAGAAAGAGGTTATCTGGTATATACTCTATACATGAATATTTTTATAATAATGCTACTAGTCAATTACGATATAATAATACAATTTTGAGGAACAAGATGAATAGAATAAATATTGATCAAATAATGGAAGAAATTTATATGAATATCAAGAACCGTCAATATGATATAGAGCCGTTAAGTTTTGAAGAAGTTAAAATGTGTCAATCAGCAATACAAAATTTAGATGGATATAGTACGAAAGATTTTTTGTATGATCTAAATTATATTATATATAATTGGAATATCCCAGGTAACATAACAACAGTGACATCTAACCCCTTAACTGCTTTGGTGAAAAAAGTGGTTCATAAATTAACTCGTTTCATAATATTTCCTTTAATTGACTTCCAAAGTTCGTATAATGCGAGTACTTGCAGATGCATAATCCAAATAAAAGAATATATGTTTGAAATTGAAAAATATAAAGAAAAAATTAATAAAATGGAAATGGAAATAGAAGAGTTAAAGAGTCAAAATAAATAGACAGGTAGGCGCGATTATGAGGGTAATACAACTTCTCCCGACATTATCATATGGTGATGCGGTTGGGAATGATACAATAGCAATAGATAGCATTATAAAAGAATTAGGTTATGATACTAAAATATATGCTGAAAATATTGACCATAGAATTGCTAAAGGTTTAGTAAAAAATGTTAAGAGGATGCCGGAATTACAAAAACATGACGTGGTTATTTATCATTTATCTATGGGAACTGTATTAAATGAACAGTTATCTAGCTTTAACTGTAGAAAGCTTATAGTATATCATAATATAACACCACCTCATTTTTTTAAAGGATATAGTCAAGTCTCTGAAGTTTTATGTTCTGAAGGAATAAAAGGAGTACAAAGACTAAGAGAGGTAGCAGAATACTGTTGGGCAGATTCAGCGTATAATCGTAAGGAATTATTGAATTACGGGTATAAATGCAATATTGATATTATACCCATAGTTATTCCTTTTGACAATTATGCCAAGCGACCAAAACAGTTGATTATTAATAAATACCGAGATGATTATGTTAATATAGTTTTTGTAGGAAGAGTGGTGCCAAATAAAAAGCAAGAAGATATTATTAAGACTTTCTATTATTATAAAAAATATATAAATTTTAAATCTCGTTTGTTTTTGGTGGGTTCTTATTATGGTATGGAAAAATATTATGAAAAACTTAGAATGTATGTGCAAGAGTTGAAATTAAGTGATGTACATTTTACAGGACAAATTAAATTTAATGAATTATTATCATACTATCACCTGGCAGATGTTTTCCTGTGTATGAGTGAGCATGAAGGCTTTTGTATACCCTTAATAGAAGCGATGTATTTTGGAATTCCAATAATAGCTTATGACGATACAGGGGTGAGAGATACATTAAATGGAGCAGGATTTAGATTGGAAACGAAGGATTGCATAATAGCAGCTGAAATGATTGATCAAGTGGTAAGTAAGAAGGAAATTAAAAAATACTTAATAGACATGCAAAATAAACGATTAGAAGAATTCTCATATGAGCTTACCAAGAACAAGATTATATCTTGTTTAAAAAAGTGGATATAGTAATTAGTGCAAAACGATTGATAATACAGAACATTTTTTTTCGATTTACAGCATTTTGGAAGTAGGATATTTAGGAAAGCTTCTAAAATAGGTATTTCTAATGCCCAAGTATTCCTGGTATTAAATTAACTAACAACGGATAAGAAGGGAGTAATTAAGAAGAGTAAATGAAGAAAAAAAATAGTTTTCAAGCAGTAAAATCAATACTTAATCATATGGTGGATAAGAGTAGAATTTCAAATTTACCAAAGAGACCAGACAAAGATAACTATATTATAAATTTACTTAAAAGAATTGTAAATGATGCTATGACTCCTGAGGAAGAGAAAATAGTATACCCCATTTTAGCTTTTTTTTGCATGGTTTGTATAGGTATGTTAATATTAATTAATGTGTTTGAAGGGATTCAAGGAGACCAGTTAAATTCTGATGATGCGATTGAGATAATTTTAGCAAATGAAATATTGACTCAGAAAGCAATATTTCCGAAAGGATGGTATTATACTACCGAAATAAATATCCTAAGACCATTTATGTTAGCAATACCTTTTCTTTCAATAACAAATAACATGTTATTATCTCAATCTGTTGCAGCTATTATATGCGTGCTTGTATTTTGCGTTTCATGGGTATATTTGCTTCATTCTATAAATGTAAGTAAAATACCGACTATGATAAGTTTGATTTTCCTTTTGACAGTGCCAAATATTATGGATATGATGTATATTAGAGCAGCTTACTATTTTTTTATATTTTTTTGTATATTTATGACAATAGGTTACCATAACAATTGTATAAAAAAAAATATAAGATGTAGAGAAAAATGCTTAAGATATATTTTACCTCTTATGGCTTTTATGTTCGGTGTAACCAGTATCAGGATGTTGCTGACTCTTTATATACCCTTATTATTAAGCTATGGGGTATATATCGTGGTTCTATTAATGCATAATGCGAATAGCAATAAAGTAATGAAATATATTAATAGATTATTAGAGGTACTGTTTTGGACTGTCTTAAATGTAGCAGGAATTGCATTATATAAAAAATTATTTGTGTCAACAGAATATATAAGAGATGGATATATTAACACCCAATTTTCGAAAGCTATTGATATTATTGACGCATTCTCCGCACTGTTAGTTAATGGACTGGAGATAGTTGGTTATAAAGGTTCTGTAAATGTATTTTCTGTTGAAGGTATTTATAATTGCATAAAAATATTTTTAATTATTTTTACGATAGTACTTATTCCACGAATACATAAATGTCATCAAGAAAGTTATTTTAGCTGCATATTATACTTTTTTATGGCATTAGTTATTTTATTTTTTTTATTTATTTTTCTTCAGTTAGATAATAATGCTACAAGATATTTTTACCCTTTAATTTTGTTTGTAGCTATTATAATAGCCAATTACAATCATTTTTTGAAACCACGCAGAATATATCAATATGCCATAGTTTTATGTGCGATTATTATGTCATTTATTTCCTTGCGCCAAGGAATTCCAAGGATAGAAGCGAGTGGAATGGGAAATAAGAATAAAAAAGCTGTTGTTGAGTATATAAAAGAAGCAGAATCTGAACTTGGTGTTAGTATGGGAGAGGTAGGGTATGCAACATATTGGAATGCTGCTGTTCTGACAGTTTTATCCAATAATGTATTTGAAATAGGAAACATTCAATTAGATTCCGATTTCTCACCATATCTTTGGGGAACAAAAGAGGCTTATTATTCTCCCGAGTTAAGCAATGAGAGAACCTTTTTGATTCTAACAGATGAAGAAGAAGCAAGTATTTATGAGCAATATCCTGATCATAATAAATTATCCATGGGAGAAAAAGTTAAGGAAATAGATAGTTATAATATATATGTATATGATTTTAATCCTTTTGTCGTATTTGGTGTACCAGACGTGGGAGAATAGTATACATTTTATCCATACAATTTTCCATTGAAACAGAAGAACGATTCAATGGAAGAGGATTCCATTATTTCCAATGGAGAAAATCAGACTTTATTATTGGACGGACCTTATTATAATATTGTAGAAGGTACATTTAATATAATTTTTGGCTGCGAGGTGTTACCATATATTACTGACTCACCATGATTCGTGGATGTAATAACCGAGGGTGGTTCTGTTACTTTAGCCAAAGCTGAAATCATCCAGTTGTCTAGTTCGTAAACGTTAAAAATATTACATTCAATGATACAAAAAGTGTGGATTTAGGATATATGCGGATTTAGGTTCGATAATTAATGTCTGCTGATTAAGATAAAACACTTGATTTTGCTGACATTATGTGCGGTTTATGATAAAATAAGTGCAAGGGTTTTAGGTCAATGAACTAATTTTCTCTGCAGTTTTACCATCAATCAACCATGATAAGGAGCGAAAAGATCATGTACAAACCAGTAAATAAAGCGCAATCTTCTTTCCTTGATTTCAACCAGCCCCTTGGGCGGCATATGAATCTGAAAAACTGATGGGTCAAGATGGTTGACAGCGTTCCCTGGGAGTATTTAAAAAAATGTAGAACTGTTTCCGAGCAATACGGGGAATGTTGAAAAGCCAGTGCAGCTGGCATTGGGCTCCCTGATTATCCAGACACGATACCAGTTTGCTGACAAGGAGTTGGTGGAGCAGCTCACGGAAAACCCGTACTACCAGTACTTCATCGGCTTTTCAAGATACCAGCAGAAAGCATCGTTTGTTTCCAGCAGGCTGGGACTGTTTCGCAAGCGCATTACCATGGATATCATCATGGAAGCGAATGAGTACATGCTGTTTGGAAAAGGCAAAGATGACAGTCAAGAGCCGCCAGACGTCGGGCGGCCCTCTGGTAGGGAAGTCGGAGAGAAACGTCTGTGAATAAAGGAACCATGATATTGGATGCAAACTGTGCCCCTGCAATATCCGCTACCCCCAGGACATATCGCTGCTAAACGAGGTAAGGGAGAAGCTGGAGATGATCATACACAGTTTCTGCAAGGCATATGGGATGCCGCTGCCATAGAGGTACAAGAAACATGCGAGGAAAGACTACCTTGCATTTGCGAAGTGCAGGAAGCACACGGTCAAAAAGGTGCGGGCAGCGATTCGCAGCAATTGTCCTATGATCGCCGTGACATAGGGTACATAGAGCAGTACTAGTAAAGGATACTGCAGTATTATTGCTTTACAGAGCATTAACCCGGTAAACATCACGTGAGCAAAGAAAATATCGTACAGCATTTAACTTGGTAGAAGAAATTAATTACCTTGTAGATGCTAAATTATTTAACTAGGATAAAAATAGGGAGTATCATAATGAAGTTAATAATTCAAATACCATGCTATAATGAGGCTGAAACACTAGCAATTGCATTAAATGATTTACCAAAGTATATTGAAGGAATTGATAAAATTGAATACCTAATTATAAATGACGGAAGTAAAGATAATACGGTTGATGTAGCAAAAAAATGGGGAGTAAATTATATTGTAAATTTCAAACGAAATCAGGGATTAGCAAAAGGTTTTATGGCCGGGATAGATTCATGTTTGCGAAATGGTGCGGATATTATTGTAAATACAGATGCTGATAATCAATATTATGGGGAAGATATTGAAAAGTTGGTTCGTCCCATTCTAGAAGGAAAAACCGATATTGTAATAGGGGCAAGACCAATTGATGAGACAGAACATTTTTCGATATTAAAGAAAAAATTACAACACTTTGGTAGTTGGGTAGTTAGAAAAGCCTCCAAGACAGATATACCTGATGCACCAAGTGGTTTTCGAGCGTATAGTAGGGAAGCGGCCATGCGTTTAAATGTATCAAATGAATATACATATACTTTAGAAACGATAGTGCAGGCTGGACGAAGTAATATAGCAATGGAATCTGTTCCAATTCGAACCAATGCTGAATTAAGACCATCTAGACTCTTTAATAGTATGTTTGGATATGTAAAGCGTTCTATGCTGACAATTATAAGGGCTTTTATGATGTATAAACCTTTGGCTTTTTTTTCTGTAATAGGCGGGATTGTATTTGCGATAGGAGCAGGGTTAGGGATAAGATTCCTGATTTTCTTTCTCCAAGGTGTGGGAGGAGGCCATATCCAATCATTAATTTTGGCCAGTACACTTATGTTATTAGGATTTCAGACTTTTGTAATTGGTCTTTTAGGCGATATTATTTCGGCTAATAGAAAAATCTTGGAGGATATTCAATATAGAATAAAAGAAATCGAGTTTTCTTCTGGAAGCAAAGAAGAAAGTTCGTAATATAAGAAATGTGTATTATGTAACATATTATTATTAATATTGCGAAAAAGGTAATTATAAAAACTTGGAGATTGATCAAATGAAAAAAATAGTATTACTAGGTCCTGTATACCCGTACAAAGGAGGTATCTCTCATTATTCAAGCTTGTTGTGTAATGCATTACAAAAAAATATAAAGTATTAATGATATCATTTAAGTTGCAATATCCCAAAATTATTTTTAAAAAGACTAAAAGGATTATGCAAATGATAAATTTAGAATTGATGATACGCAATACATAATAAATACGACAAATCATATTAATTGAATAAGAAGTGCTGCTAAAATCAAACAATATGAAACTGACTTGATAATTATACAATGGTGGCATCCATATTTTGCTCCTTGCTATTGGGCCTTATGCCAATTGCTTAAAAAAATAAAATTATGTTTGTATGTCATAATGTGTTTCCACATGAACGATTTCCATTTGATAGATTGCTAAGCCGCGTAACATTAAAAAAAGGCAATTATTTCATTATGCATTCTAAATTGGACGAAAAGGATTTAAGAGAAATTAATAAAAATGCGCAATGTGTGCGTACGGTGATTCCGATATATAATGCATTTTGCATTAGAGGAATATCAAAACAAGACGCAAGAGAGTATTTAAAAATCAAACCTGAAGATAATGTCTTGTTATTTTTAGGTTTTGTTAGAGAATATAAAGGATTAAATTATCTGATTCATGCAATGCAAAAAATTTCTTCTGAAATTTCCAATATTCGCCTGCTGGTGGTTGGTGATTTTGATAACGATAAGGATTATTATATTGATTTGATAAAGAAATGTGGTATTGAGAAAATAGTTAATATTGTTGATGGCTATATACCTGATACCGAGGTTGAGCTTTATTTTGCCGCTTGCGACTTAGATAATGGTTATGGAGAATCTCTAAATCCATAAAACCACATCGCATATAAATAATTTCTAGTAGAAGAAACAAGGTAAATTCATAAGTTATACATTACATATCAAAACATTTTCTACATTATATCCATTTACTGATATATCTATTGATATGCCTTCCAACACTTCCGGTCCTAAATATAAATGGACCTATTGTTTAGAAGTAATTCATGGATACCAAGTGATTATGAATCAGGAGATGGAAGAATGCTTGGATTTTCAATTATTAAAATTGTTTATGATTAGTGTTTA
>Ga0153950_1000607_pt1 | contig 16007 bp, 16 predicted proteins | sample TSNJ034MetaG_FD_104737 | JGI IMG/M metagenome (GOLD analysis project Ga0153950, IMG submission 104737) | Attine ant fungus gardens microbial communities from New Jersey, USA - TSNJ034 MetaG | ecosystem: Host-associated > Fungi > Mycelium > Unclassified | place: USA: New Jersey, Wharton State...
AAATGAGCCGGGACTATGATATGGAGAAAGTAGTGATAAAAAGACAAATCCTATAAAAATAAAGTAGGATAATTTAAAATAATTCTGGGTATATAAGTACTTAGACATCACTCGATAAAAAAAATAAAGTACCATACATGTATAGAGTATCATTGTAATGCCCATTTTTTTATGATTAATTAAGTAGGTAATATTGTTTTGTTTAAAAGAAGCATTTGATAGCAATAATAAAGTGATAAGCGGGATGGCAATGCAATAGATTATAAAATTATTACATTTTTTATCGTTCATCTCATATTCCTCCTATTACTATTACTATGTACTATAATAAAAAAAGACAAGAAAGTCAAAACATCTTGATATAAGTATTGCAATAGTAATGATTTTTTTACTATGAAAGCTGTTTTCAATTAATTCTATGATATAATAAAACAAAGATTGGATGGTGATAATATGATATTTGCGTTGATTGCACATGATGATTTGAAAGATGAAATGGTTAGTTTTATCAAAGAAAATGAGCAAATACTTTCAAAGTATACGTTTTATGCTACAGGAACTACTGGTAAACGATTATTAGAACATACTAATTTAAAAATATTTCCCCTGTTATCTGGACCATATGGTGGAGATCAGCAAATTGGGGCGTTGGTTGCAGAAAAAAAAATAAATGCAGTCATCTTTTTAAGAGATCCATTAACATCGCAACCACATGAACCAGATGTAACGGCTTTAATTCGAATATGTGATGTTCATAAAGTTCCTATTGCAACAAATATAGGAACAGCAAAAATATTTATCAAAAATTTAGGAGCTGATTATGAGTACGAGAGAGATGTTTAAGAAATATAGTTGGATATTACTTTTAGGTATTGCCTTTATTGTTTTTTATAAAGTGTTTGACAGTTTGTATTTGGTTTTAGATTTTGCCAAAACAGTGGCAAGTGTTTTAAAATCCTTTATTATTGGTGGAGTAGTGGCATATTTATTATATCCTATTTGCTTATTTTTTGAAGCTAAATTGGAAAAATCAAAACTTCCATTTGTAAGAAAAAAGAAATTATCACTAAGCGTATCTATTACTTACTTTTCCTTTTTGCTTATTTTGATTATTTCTTTGGTTTATTTGATTCCAGTTTTGGCTGCGAATTTAACTGATTTTGTAACTAAATTACCAGAGTTAGCAAATAATATTGAAAAATATTATTTATCTGTTTCACAGAATAAAGATATTCTTTATTTACTGGATTATTTTAGTGAAAGTATTTCTACGTTACTAACAAATACAATTTCTTCAATTTCTTTTGATCCAATGTCATATATTAAATATACGATTACCTCAGGATACAATGTTATTTCATTATTATTATCTATTCTAATGGGATTAGTTATTTGTCCATATATTTTGTTTGATCGTAAACATTTATTAGCTTATGTTGATAAATTTGCTAGGTTATTTATTTCTCAAAAGAGCGTTGATTTTATCCATTATTATGCAAGAAAGATTCATGAAATTTTTTCTAAATTTATTGTTGGTAAGGCAATTGATTCATTAATTATTGGAGCTATTGCTTTAATTGGCTTTACCTTGATGGGAAATCGGTTTGCAGTCTTATTTGCATTAATTGTTGGAGTCACTAATATGATTCCATATTTTGGACCGTTTATTGGTGGTATTCCAGTAACGATTATTACATTTTTTGCAATTAGTCCAATGGCTGGAGTATGGTGTGGATTATTCATTTTTGCTTTACAACAATTTGATGGGTTATTATTAGGACCTGCTATTTTAGGCGATTCTTTAGGTATTAGTGCATTTTGGATTATCTTTGCCATAACCTTCTTTGGTCATTTCTTAGGAGTGATTGGAATGTTTATTGGAGTTCCATTGATCGCAGTATTAAGAATGATTATTAATGATATCTATGATTATAGGACAAATAAAAAAATAAAGGCCAATCAAAGAGAGTAGTTATTATTACAATAATTTTGATACTGCTAAAAATACTAGTAGTAAACCACTGATAAAGGAGTAATCTTTATTAGTGGTTTTTATTAGCGTTTTACCTAAGTTACTTCCAAATATAATTCCTAAAAAACCAAGAGTAAAAGTGAATAATAATGCTAATAGAATATTTGATTTATTAAATCCATAAGAAAGACCAACAAATAACCCATCTAAAGAGACTGCGATTGCTAAAGAAATTGCTTCCTTTATCGATAAATGTCTAGAATTATTAACATCAGCTACTTTCGGATCAGCATAGACATGTAATATTAAATTTAAGTTACTAAATTTTAATTGGATCTCTTTATTAATTCTTTGTTTTACTATTTTTTCTTTGATGAAGCTATTAAATAATTTAATTAGCCCTATAGAGAAAAGTATAAAAAAACTAACTATTTTAGTAAACGATGTTGGTAAGTATGCTGTAATAAATGATCCACATACTAATGAAAATGCAAGTGTTGAACTACAAATAAGATTAATTACAAGATTACTTTTGAAAGGAATTTTTATTTTGTCTGACCCATAAGCAAATCCTGTTAAAAAAGCATCAAACGAAATAGCTAATGCCAATAAAAAAGTTTCTACTATCATAAGCCCACCTCCTTAATCATTACTTTACTATATGCTTTTATTTTCTTAAGGATAGTGCTGAAATGATAAAAAATATGATATACTAATAAAGAAAGATGAGGCTGTTATCAATGTTAGAAAAATTAAATACTGAAAGTAGAAATATAAAATCAATGAAGTTGGATGAGTTATCAATATTTGAAATACTACAACTAATGAATGAAGAAGATCAAAACGTGCCAAAAGCAGTTGCTAGAGAGTTAAATCAAATAGAGAAAGTTATAAAAGAAACTGTTAAATGCTTAAAAAATAATGGTCGATTAATTTATCTAGGAGCAGGAACAAGTGGAAGACTAGGGGTGTTAGATGCGGCTGAATGTCCACCAACATTTGGTGTTGATTCTTCTCTAGTTGTTGGTCTGATTGCAGGAGGAGAAAAGGCATTTATTAATGCTGTTGAAGGTGCAGAAGACAGTGTTGATTTTGGAATGGCAGATTTAGAAAATATTCAATTACAGAAGAATGATATGGTGATTGGTATTGCTGCAAGTGGAAGAACACCTTATGTGATTGGTGGGTTAAAATATGCTAGAAGTATAGGAGCTTCAACTGCTTCTATTTCATGTAATAAAAACTCAATCATTAGTCAATATAGTGATATAGTAATTGAAGTTGATACAAAAGCAGAGGTTTTAACTGGATCAACTAGATTAAAGGCTGGAACAGCTCAAAAGAATATTTTAAATATGATTTCAACAGTTTCTATGATTTGTATGGGAAAAGCATATTCCAATTTGATGGTGGACATGGTGGCAACGAATTATAAATTAGAAAAAAGATCGATTCGGATGATATTAGAGGTATTAGATATCACAGAAGAAGAAGCAAGTCTACTATTAAAAGAAAGTAATGGAAATGTCAAAACGGCTATATTTATGGGTATGACTTCTTTAGATAAAGAAGCAAGTGTTACTTTATTAGAGCAAGCAAATGGTAAATTGAAAGTGGCACTTGATAATTATCATAAAGCATATAATAAATAGAGGAATAGATGTAAAAGTATTGGTTTATCGATAGTACAGTCTATAATTTACAAAAAAGTTAATTTTTATTCTTGACTTACAGTGCACTTTAAGTGCTAGAATCATGATAAGGAGGAAATCATGGAAAAGATTGAAAAGCTTCAAGGCTTATTAAAGTCCTATGAAAAAATTGCAATTGCTTATAGTGGTGGTTGTGATTCTAATTTCCTTATGAATGTTGCGATTAATACATTAGGGAAAGAGAATGTTTTATGTGTTGTATGTATAGGTGATATGATGTCCAAGGAGGACATTGAAAATGCAAGAGCATTATTAAAAGATCAATATTATATTGAAATAGATGTCAATGTATTTGATGTCGAAGAATTTAAGCATAATGATAAAAAACGCTGTTACCATTGTAAAAAAATGATTATGAGTAACGTAATAAAACAAGCAAATGACAAAGGCTTTTCGATTGTTTGTGATGGTAAGAATAAAGATGATGAATTAGTTTACCGTCCTGGAAATCAAGCTTTAGAAGAATTAGGAATTATTTCTCCTTTGGCAATAAGTGGAATGGTTAAGAAAGAAATTAGATATTATTCCAAAGAAATGGGAATTAGTACACATGATAAACCAGCAAATGCCTGTTTAGCTTCACGATTTGATTATGGAACATTATTAACAAAAGAGAAACTCGAATTAGTTGATAAGGCAGAAGCTTTATTTCATGAAATCGGAATTCTTCAGGTAAGAGTTAGAGTTCAAGAACAACTAGTTAGAATTGAAATTAATAAAGAAGATTTTGATAAAGTATATCAAAATGAACAATTAGTAAGCAAAATAAAGGAGTTAGGATTTCGTTATATAACGTTAGATTTAGAAGGAATCAAGAGTGGAAGCTATGATTAAAGAAATTGTTGTTATAGATGGACAAGGTGGAGGCATTGGGAAACTTATCATTCAAGCTATTAAGGCAAATATGAAAGAAGTCGTTGTGATTGGGGTTGGAACAAATAGTAGTGCTACCAATAATCTTAAAAAAGGTGGTGCTGATGTCATTGCAACTGGAGAAAATGCAATCATTTATAATGCAAAAAATGCAAAGATCATTATTGGACCTATTGGTATTAGTTTTGCAAATTCTATGTATGGAGAGATTTCTCCTAAAATGGCAAAAGCAATTAATGAAAGTGAAGCAATCAAATACTTAATTCCAATTAGTAAATGTAATGCTCATGTTCTTGGGATAACAAGTAAAACAATCGCTGAATACATAGATGAACTTATTAATTTATTAATAGAAGAATAGAAATGAATATAATAATATACCGAATACATGAAGTTGAGGTTATTAGTTGAAACTAATCAAAACTATCAATGATTGTATTCGTTTTTATATGAAAGAAAGAGGCAATTTTATGAAAATAATAGAGATATTAGAAGCTGTAAAACAAGGAACGATAAGCATAGAAACAGCAAAAGAATTGATTGATCATCCAATCGATTATGCTACCATTGATTTTAATCGAGAAAAAAGAACAGGTGTAGCAGAAGTAATCTATGGATTAAGTAAAACAAAACAACAAATTGCTGGAATTATAGAAAATATGCTAAACCATGATGTCAAGAATATTCTAGTAACAAGAGTTGATCAAGAAAAATTTGAATATTTAACGAACATATATCCTAACTTTAGTTATGATAAAGATGCGAAAACATTTTTATTACTTCAAGAAATAAAACAATTAAATAAAGGTAAGATTATTGTCGTAAGTGCTGGAACAAGTGATTTATCCGTAGCAAAAGAAGCATGTATTGTTGCTGAATATTTAGGGAATAAAGTCAAATTAATTAATGATGTTGGAGTGGCTGGAATTCATCGTTTATTTAATCGATTAGAAGAAATAAGAGAAGCAAGTGTCATTATTGTTGTTGCAGGAATGGAGGGTGCACTAGCTTCTGTTGTAGGTGGCTTAGTGAGTGCACCAATTATCGCAGTACCAACATCAGTTGGCTATGGTGCTAGTTTTCAAGGGGTAAGTGCTTTATTAACCATGTTGAATAGTTGTGCAAGTGGAGTTAGTGTTGTAAATATTGATAATGGATTTGGAGCAGGGTATATGGCTCATTCTATTAATTGTTTAGGAGGAAAAGAAGAATGAAAGCATTGTTTTTTGAGTGTTATAGTGGAATCAGTGGGAATATGACATTAGGAGCTTTACTAGAAATCGTGGGTGATGAAAAGTATTTATCTAATGAATTAAAGAAACTAAAAGTAGATGGATATCATTTACATATAGACAAGGTTGTAAAGAATGGAATAACAGCTACACATGTCGATGTGCATATCGAAGAACATCAGCATAATCATGATCATCACCATCAAGAACATGTTCATGATCATCATCATCATCAAGAACACACACATCATCATGTACACCGAAATTTATTTGATGTTAATAAAATCATTGAAGACAGTGATATTGATAGTAACGCAAAAGAGTTAGCGAAACGTATCTTTATGAGAGTAGCATTAGCAGAAAGTAAAGTGCATAACGAACCATTAGAAAATGTTCATTTCCATGAGGTAGGGGCTATTGATTCAATTATTGATATCATTGGAACTGCAGTTTTAATTAACAAAATAAATCCTGATATCATTTATAGTAGTGTTGTAAATGATGGATATGGATTTATTGAATGTGCTCATGGGACAATTCCTGTACCAGTACCAGCAACTAGTGAGATTTTTGCTGCAAGTCAAGTTGTTACAAGACAAATTGATATCGATACAGAGTTGGTAACGCCGACAGGAGCAGCAATTATTGCGGAATTAGCTTCTACTTATGGTGTTATGCCAACAATGAATGTTAAGAAAATTGGTTGGGGAGCAGGAACAAAGGAATTGAAAATACCAAATATTTTGAAAGTATCTTATGGTGAAATCAATGAAGAAAAAGAGGATGTAGTTGTTATTGAAACGAATATTGATGATTGTAGCAGTGAAATTTTAGGATATACATTCGATAAGTTAATCGATAAAGGAGCTTTAGATGCTTATTTTTCGCCAATTTTTATGAAGAAATCTAGACCGGCTTATAAATTAAGTATTATTTGTTTTAAGAAGGATTTAGAGAGAATGACGGATATTCTTTTTGAAGAGACAACAACGATAGGAATTCGTTATTATTCTGTTGATAGAGTCATATTATCAAGAATCAAAGAGGTGATTGATACAAAGTATGGAAAAATAGAAGTTAAAAAAGTAAATCATAATGGTAAAACATTTTTATATCCTGAATTTGAGAGTTTGAAAAGAATATCGATAGAAAATAATATACCAATAAAAGAGTTATACAAGCTAATTAAATAGTAGGAGAAGATGAATGAAGATAAAATATAAGTATTATTTAATCGCTGCAATATTCTTCTTAGTTTTAATAATGATTCTTTCAATCGGAATAGGTGCAGTAACGATTCGCTTTGATAGAGTCATTAACATTCTATTATCTAGCATAGGATTAAATCTTAATGATAACTATAGCTTAATGGAATATAATATTGTGATCAATTTGAGAATACCAAGAGTAGTATTGGGTTCTTTAGTTGGTGCGAGTTTAGCTGTCGTTGGTGTTGTTATGCAAGCATTAATTAGAAACAAACTAGCGGATCCCTTTATTCTTGGGGTCTCATCTGGTGCAAGTGCTTTTGCCACGTTGGGAATGATTTTTGGTATTTTTAATGTTTTTGGGACTTTCTCATTACCGATAAGTGCTTTTTTAGGTGCTGCAATAACTATCTTATTTGTTTATAGTTTATCAAGAACAAATGGGAAAATTAATATATCCCAATTATTATTGTCTGGTGTTGCCATATCTTTGATTATGGATGGTATTACAAAATTTATTACCTTAAGTGCTCCGAATGCATTAGGTTTACACAATGCAACATTTTGGATGTCAGGCAGTTTAGCTAGTGCTAAATGGGATTATTTAGTTTTACCAATAATTATTCTTTTTTTATGTATGATAGTGTTAATGGTTCATCATAGATCATTAAATGTTTTGTTGTTTCAAGAAGAAAATGCAATAACGGTAGGTGTTAATGTTAAAAATATTCAAAAATTGTTAATTTTAATTGCTTCTCTAATGACAGGAGTTGTTATTTCCGTAAGTGGAACGATTGGTTTTATAGGTTTAATGGTTCCTCATTTTACACGCTTGTTGGTTGGTTCTGATCATAAAAAAGTATTACCTATTTCAGCTTTACTGGGGGCAATGTTAGTTGTTGTTGTTGATATCATTGCTAGAACAATTATTGCTCCAGAAGAATTACCAGTGGGTATTTTAACGGCTATTATAGGTGGACCTATTTTCATTCTTCTTTTAAGAAAAGAATATAAAGGAAGTAGGTGATAAAAATGTTAGAAATCGTAGATTTAGCATTTTCTTATCCAACAAATTTAATAATTGATGGAGTAAATTTAAAAATAAATAAAGGAGAATTTGTTGGATTAATAGGACCAAATGGTTGTGGGAAATCGACATTATTAAAAAATGTTTACCGAACATTAAAACCTAAAAATGGAAATATTTATTTCGAAGATAAAAATATTCAAAATTTATCTTATAAAGAAACTGCTAAAAAAATCAGTGTGATATCTCAAAATGAAACTATTGTGTTTGATTTTACCGTCGAAGAAATTGTTGCAATGGGAAGACATCCTTATAAAAAATTATTTGATATAGACACAAAAGAAGAACATGATTTCATTATCAAATGTTTAGATTATTTGGGGATGAAAGATAAAGCTAAGGAAAATTACGCATACTTATCAGGTGGAGAACAACAACGAGTTTTACTAGCAAAAGCAATAGCTCAAGATACAAATTTCATGATTTTAGATGAACCAACAAACCATTTAGATATTAGATATCAAATGCAAATATTTGATTTATTAAAAAATATGAATATGACGGTTTTTACAGCAATACATGACTTAAATTTAGCAACTCTATATTGTGATCGATTGATATTAATGGACAATGGAAAAATTATAAAAGATGGTAGTGTAGAAGAAGTAATGACAGAAGAAAATATAAAAGAAATATATAAAGTTGATGTTAAAGTATATAAACAAGAAACAACAAAAAAGCTTTATGTGAATTATATTCCAAATTATTTAAATAGATAAGATGAGGAAAATTAAATGAAGAGAATTATAGTAAGTGTATTAATAGCTCTTTTATTTGTAACAGGGTGTCGTAGCAATCCTAATCAAAATAATAAAGAAGATATTAATATGACATATAACAATTATGGACATGAAGTTATAATAGCAGGAATTCCACAAAAAATAGTAACTCTTGGACCAAATTGTACAGAATTAATGATTGCTTTAGGATTAGAGAATTTAATTATAGGAAATACATTAAATAACCATAGTAGAGGAGCATTAGAAGAATACAAGGAAGCTTATGAGGCTATTCCAGAAATTAATTATGGTTCAGCAACAAGAGAAGCAGTAGTAACAAGCGGAGCGGATTTTATTTATGGAATTGATTGGGAGTTTGGGGATTCTGGGTTAGACATTAATGAGTTAAATCAATTTGGTATTACTGTCTATATGAATAGTGCAACTACATTTGAAGAAATTTATCAAGAAATAGAAGACTTAGGAAAAATATTTGATGTAGAAGATAAAGCTACTGAATTTATTAATAATCAAGAAAGTAGAATAGAGGCAATTGAAGTTAGTATCAAAAACAAAGAACCAATAAAAGTTTTAGTTTATGATAGTGGAAATGATGGAGTCTTCACTGCAAGTGGAAGTAATTTTGAATCATTATTAATTGAAAAAGCAGGTGGAATAAATATCTTTAATGATATTACCAATAAACAATGGATTACTGTAAGTTATGAAGAAATTATTCAAAGAAATCCTGATGTAATTATTATTCATGATTATGATTCGCCTTCAGTAGAAGAAAAAATTAATCAGATAAAAGCAAATCCAGCGTTATCAACCTTAGACTGTGTTAAAAATAATAAGTTTGTTGTTATTTCATTAGAAAGTGTTTTACCAGGAAGTAGAATGGCTTATAGTGTTGAAACTTTTTATAATGGGTTTTATGAGTAAATATCAATCTTTATATAGATTAATAGTTTTATTATAAGTTAAGTTCAAAATTCAAATTTTGTTGTTGACTTAGATATAACTCAAAGAGATATGATATGGCATTATGACTTGAAGGATAAAGTTATAATTCCATTTTATACTCATGAATGTAGTGGAATGGGAAGAAGCGAATCTGATTTAAAAGAATTATGTAAAGACTCTATTGTTTTAAATGGTTTTGCAATTACGGGAAGTCAAGTTTTTAATGCGAAGGATAAAGTGTCAAAATGGATTCATAATTTATATTATTTACTTTGTATAAAGAGAAGGAGACAATAGTAAAATATAAAAATTTCAAAATACTGTCAGTTTTAAGATTTGATATAGGGAATATCTGTTTATTGAAGGTTGAATGAAGGAAGCCAAATGTCCTATCGAGAATTGGGAGCAAAAATCACTATATTTAAAGAGGGAAATCCATTTTAAATAAGGAATAAAAAAATATAGGTGACTAAGTAGTTAACCTATATTTTATTTTCAGATTTTAAAAAACATACAGATAATACTGCACATTGATGTATAGTAGATGGAGAGAATAATTCTTATAGGATAGAGATTTCTATCGAAGTGGGAGGAAAGAATATAATGTTTGGGTTAAACGTTGATTTGACTAAAGATAAGATATTGAAAGCATTGGTTATTTTTGCTTTACCAATATTTATCTCAAATGTTTTTCAACAATTCTATAACACTATGGATACGATGATTGTTGGAAATTATTTAGGAGATACATCTCTAGCAGCGATAGGTGCATGTGGTGCAATCTATGAGTTATTAGTTGGGTTTGCTTTAGGAGTTGGTAATGGATTAAGCATTGTAGTAGCAAGAAATTTTGGTGCTAAAAATGAAACACTATTAAAGAAATCAGTGGCAGGATCGATAATTATAGGAATTTCACTTAGCATTGTTATTATGATAGTATCACAATTGTTTTTATATCCATTATTAGAATTATTAAACACACCTGCTGAGATTATTAAGGAATCATATTCTTATATTTCTACAATCACATTATTTGTTGGGGTTATGTTTGCTTATAATTTATGTGCAGGTCTATTAAGGTCAATTGGAAATAGCTTTATGCCATTAGTATTCTTAATTATTTCTTCACTAATTAATATTGTATTAGATATTTGGTTTATTACTGAATTTAGTATGGGGATTAGAGGTGCTGCTATAGCAACCGTAATATCTCAAGCGATTAGTGCTGTATTATGTATGATTTATATTTTAAAAAAGAGTAATATATTAATACCAAAGAAAGAACATTTCACTTATGAGAAATCATTGTATCAAGAATTATTAGGACAAGGATTTTCAATGGGACTCATGATGGCAATTGTTTCAAGTGGAACTGTCATCTTACAAAAAGCGATTAATGGATTTGGAGAACTAACGATTGCAGCCCATACAACTGCTAGAAAGATAAATTCTTTTTGTATGATGCCCTGTGGCACGATTGCTATGGCTACTAGTACATTTGTTTCGCAAAACAAAGGAGCAAATCAAAGAAATCGAATTATTGAAGGCATTAAAATAGCATCCATCATAGTTGTTGTATGGGGAGTTATTTCATTTGGACTAATGAGCGTATTAGGACGAAGCCTTGCAATCTTAATTTCAGGATCTAGCGAAAGTGTTGTATTAGATAATGCTGCTAAGTATTTATTAATAAATTCACCTTTTTATGCAGTATTGGGTATTTTGTTAATTTTAAGAAATTCTTTACAAGGATTAGGTAAAAAAATAGTGCCATTAATATCTAGTGTTATTGAGTTCTTTGGAAAGGTAATTTTCTCGATATTATTTATACCTAAATTGGGGTATTTTGGAGTGATTATTTGTGAACCTGTTATTTGGTGTTTAATGACGGCACAATTAATTTATGCTTTTATTAGGAACCCTTATATTCGAGGCATTGAAGAAGTGAAAAAAATAGAAAAATAAAAAAATGCTAATTCGATTAGCGTGACAGATAAAACTTATATTAATAATTAGAAACATAAAAAAGCTCAAATATCGATTGATAATTGAGCTTTTTTAATCTCGTCGTATTTTAATTAATTTTCTAATAATAGTATCCATAATGGTTACTGCTTCCTTCTGCTTTTGTTAGTATTGAACCTAGAATATTCACATTATTCTGTAATAAAAAATCGACAGCAGCTTTTGCTTGTTTTCTATTTGTATCTAGTGCAGAACATACAAATAATGTTCCATCAGCAATATTACCGATAGGAATAATGTCACTAACTGAAGAAGGTGGACAATCTAGAATAATATAATCATATTGTCTTTTTAAGGTTTCAATAAAAATTTTAAATGTTGTAGAACTTAATATTTCGGTAGGATTGGGAACACTTGTTCCAGAAGTTAAAATTGTTAAAGGTCCAGCAAAGGATTCATCATCAATTAATTGAAAATGATTGCTTTCAATTACTTTGTTTTTTGAAGAAGATATTAAGGCATCAGTCAATCCAGTTTTATTAGATATTTTAAAATATTTATGTAATTGAGATTTCCTTAAATCACAATCAATTAATAATACCTTCTTATATTTAGTAGCAAAAATGATTGAAAGATTCAATGCTGTTATTGATTTTGCTTCTGCTGGTTGTGTTGAAGTGACAGCAATTGTACATATATCTTTATCTACTGTTGAATATTCAATGTTCGTACGTATGTGTCGATAGACTTCAGCAAAATCAAATTGTGAATGTTTTTTGTTTTTTAAGTTTAATATATTATAAACTTGTCTTTCGTTTTTTCTTTTATTTGCCATTATTTTCTATCCTTTCTTAAAAAATTATTCATTAATCCCTTTTTTTCAAACAGTGTTTGGCTAACATTTTCGTTTTTTAATATAGCTAATTGGTTTTTATAAAATAATAATTCTAAATTTTCTTTATCGAATTCTCTACTTAAATACTCATATGTTGCTAGTAAATTTGGACTTCTTGTCCCTTCAGGAGTATGTGTGTCCGTAGCAATAATATGCACTAAATTATTAGTTAGTAATTTCATCGCATTTTTATATACTATCGATTTATTTGATGATAATATACTAGTCGAATTAATCTGAATAACACAACCCATATTTATTAATTCTGCAACTCTTTCAAGATCAATTTTGTTTTTAAAATATCTTTCAACATGTGCTATGATAGGTTTATAACCGTTGATAATCATTTCATAAAGAAAATCTTCTAATTCTTCAGATGAACCAATATCTTTACGAACATCAATTTCACAAAGTATATATTTTGTTTTTTGAATAGGAATAAATAATTTCTTATCTAAATTATTATTTAATTGATCATTTAAAAATAATTCACACCCTTGAAAGATATAAATATCTAAAGGTTCAGCTAATTTTCTAAGTTCACGAATCCTGTTTTTAAATCTAATAATATCATCTGTCGTATTCTTTCCACAAATAAAATGTGGTGTAGCTACAATACCAATAATATTATTTGCCTTTGCTTTTTGTAATGCTTTTAAAGCATCTTCTTTTGAAGTTATACCATCATCAATATCCCAAGCATAGTGTCCATGTAAGTCTATAAAATTCATAGGCTATTTCTCAAAATCAGGAACGATACCTAAAACAGGTATTCCTAGATAATTTTCAGCTTCTTCTTTGTTATGAATTCTAGTATCTAAAATAAAATTAATAAAGATATATCCCAAACTAATAAATAAACCAATAACGGTACCAATAACCAAATTTAATTTTAAACTAGGAGAAACAGCAGAAGTAGCTACCTTCGCACTATCTACAATTGCAATGTTTTCAATACCTAATGTATCACGTATTTGTACAATAAAAACATTAACTGCTTCTTCCACAATCTTCTGACTTAATTCAGGATTAGTTGTTCTTGCTGATACGGTAATAATTTGAGTATTTGTTTGATTTGAAACACTAATAACGCTAGAAGCAAATCCTGAATTTAGTCCTAGATTAGCATCAACTTGATCTAAAACAGTTGATCCTTTTATTAATTCAACATAGTTCTTTACCAAAGAGTTATTAGCATTTATTTGAGTGTAATCAACTAATCCGTCTGTTACTTGGGGTTTTGGTAACACACGAGCGGTTGATTGATATTTTTTATCAATTAAAAAAATAGTGGCTAGTGCAGATATAATTATACAAAAAATTGTTACAATTATAACTAGTTTTATTCTTCTTTTTATTATAGTAAACAGTTCTGACAAATTAATCTCTAATTCTTCGCTCATTGTTAACAGTCCTTTCTACAATAAATGCAAACAATCAATATGCATTTATATTTATAACACATATTATAACATTTTACCATAGATTGTTTAAAATTAATACGTTTAAGTAATACTTTTATTATTGTATAAAGTATTGAATAATACTTCTATATTTCTTAATTTTGATTTTTACTTTTAATATTTTTAAATAATACAAAAGAAATCATTAAAGAGTCATAACATTATTAATAGAATAATTAGATATTTATATTAGATTTCAACCATTTTTTGGCAAAAGGATAGGCAATAGAAGATTTATTGCATATAGTAAGTTATAAAATATTAAATTTATGGAGGTATAGTTATGAGAATTGTTATTGATCCTGGGCATGGTGGATATCAATGACACAACATTTTCCTAAATAGATATTCGTTTTATCTATTTTAAAAAGCCATACATAAAAATTAGAAGAATTATAAATATTTTTATTTTACAACATCACTATAGGTGTTTTTTATTTTTGAAACGGAAATATAGAAAACTAAACCAATTCGACAACTAATTTTTATGCTAAATAAACCGGGTATAGATCAGGTTATACTTCCTTTGTAATTATACATTAAGTATGATGAAAAGATTAAAAAACTTTTAATCAATCAACTGTAATTTTTTACTGATGTTTAACCTTTAAAAAGCTATTTTGTTATAGTGTTAATGCAGATAAGTAAATCTATACAAATCGCAATATAGAAGTAAAACGATTAAATAATCGTTTGTAATGCATAAACACGAATAAAGTATGATAAAAGTATTGTAAAATAGCGCACAATGCAGTATACTGTAAGTGAAATTTAATACTAGGAGGGAAAAAGAATTGCCAAATATTAAAAAGAAAAAATAAAAATTAAATAAATAGAACTTATTGAAAGGAGAAAAAGACAATGAAAAAAGTTTTATGGAGAACTAGACGATATTTTATGTTGTTAATCGTTTTGACAGTCTGTATTAGCAACATGGAATTATTGGTTCAAGCTGCCGCTCCCTATGGGGAGGGTTTATTTGCAGTAGAACCACCTGAAGGCAATGGCTTAAATATTACAGATCGTTTTCATATTGTAGAACCAAAGGGAATTGACCCAGGGATAAACAGTAAGGTTGATAATCAATATCCGAATGTTGCGATTATCACTCCTGATACTACAAATCAATTTGGTGGAATGTGGGCAAAAGATAAACTAGATTTAACTATGCCATTTACTACGGTAATGTATCTACACTTAGGGCATAAGTACAATGAAACTGGTGACGTGGCTGATGGTATGACATTCACACTACATAATGACCCAGCTGGAATTAATGCTATAGGTGGTGCAGGAGAAGGGCTAGGTGTCTATCATGGAAGAAAATGGGCGGGTACTGGTAATTATACTGATCCACATGGTACGTATTTAAGAAATTCATTAATCATTGAGTTTGATACGTATAAAAATGACTCTGGGGCAGGAGCATTTGTTAATGATCCTGAAGGTATTGCTCACTGTGCTCTTGTTATACCTACATCTGATACTATTAGCGTGGAAGATCATCAGAATGTTTATACTTTTACCCCTAAGCAAGCATGGGTTAAATTTGAGGTTGAATGGATTCCAAATGATTTAGGTGGAGGAACACTCAACTATTCTTTTGAAGGACAAAATATGACATATACGATACGTAATGTTAAGGAGTTATTTGGTGGTACAGAAGTATATTGGGGGTTTACTGGTGCAACTGGACAAGTGACATCAGTGCAAGCAGCAGCAATTACTAGATGGCCAGATCAAGGAGTTTATGCTGAAAAAACGGTAAAAAATCAAAAAGGAGAAGATATCGATCATGGTACAGCAAATCGAGGAGATATCCTTAGCTATACTATTAATGTACTTGCAGCACCAATACTTATAACAGATGGACCAACAATCATTAAAGATACACTTTCTAAATATGTAGATTATA
>Ga0153950_1000608_pt1 | contig 15994 bp, 13 predicted proteins | sample TSNJ034MetaG_FD_104737 | JGI IMG/M metagenome (GOLD analysis project Ga0153950, IMG submission 104737) | Attine ant fungus gardens microbial communities from New Jersey, USA - TSNJ034 MetaG | ecosystem: Host-associated > Fungi > Mycelium > Unclassified | place: USA: New Jersey, Wharton State...
CCCGGGCATGAAGAAGGCTCTGGCGCCCACCGCGGTGGGCGCCAGAGCCTTGATGCTTGCCGGGCCGGCCGCTTTCGGCCGGCCGGCCACGTTTCCCCGGAACCGATGCTCAAGCGTGAGCGTCCGCGGAGGCCTGCTTGGCGATGGCCTGGCTCCGGCTGCTGACCATGTGCTGACCGATCAGGACCTGTGTACGGGCCACGTCGCGGTCCGCAATGGCCTCATAGAGAGCGGCGTGCTCCTCAGCCACGCGGATGAGGTCGTCATGCTGGCCCATGAGCCAGCGGATCCGGCTGCTCAGGATGCCCTGAAGCTCATTCAGGAGTTCGTTGCCGGCCAGAGAAGTCACGATCTCATGGAAGTCGGCGCCGTACCGCCGCGCACGAACGGCGTCCCCCGCCTCGGCCGCCTGGAACTCCAGGTCCAGAGCGTCCTTGAGGCGCTTCAGCCCGTCCCTGTTGTGCCGCTGAGCGGCGAGAGTGAACGTCAGGGCCTCGAAAGCCGCCTGGACCTCGTTCAGATCCACGACGTCGGACGAGGAGAACTCGCGGACGACGGCCCAGGTCCGTGGGCGCGGAGTCACGAGCCCTTCGGACACCAGGGTCCTCAGGGCCTCGCGGACCGGCAGGCGGCTGACCCCCAGCTCATTGGCGAGGTCCCGCTCCACCAGCTTGCTGCCCGGCAGGCGCACCCCGTCGAGGATCTCATCGCGGATCTGACGGGTCACGCGGAGGGACTCCGGTTCGAAAATCTCCGTGTTGGACATTCACCTATTATCACATCACTGCGGCCCAAATTTGGAATACCAAACAGGGAATGTCGTCGTCAGCTCAGGAAGGGCGTGGCGCGCCCGATCCTCAGGACGGGATCCCACCTGCCCGGCGGCACGCGCCGGCCGGGCGTCTCCCGGTCCGGGGTCCCGCGCTGGGCGGAGCGGGACCCCAGGGGACTCATCAGCCGGCCAGGTGGCTGCTGATGGCGTCGAACATCGCGGCTGCGGCGGGGCCCTTGACCGGGTCCACGGGCAGAGCGGTGCTGGAGAACTTCACCCCCACCACGCCCGTGGTGCTGTTGATGTAGACCATCTGGCCATGGATGCCGAGGCAGAAGGCCACGTCCCGCCGTCCGTCCAGGAACCAGAACTGGCTGCGGTACCGCCCTCCCGGGGTGTGCTCCGCCTCGGGCCCGGCCGCGAACGCTTCCGCCGAATCCGGGGCGCCCGCGAAGATGTCCGCCACCCACTCGGCGGGCAGCACCCGCTCACCGCTCAGCGAGACGCCGCCGTCGCGGATCATCGCACCGAAGCAGGCGAGGTCGCGCAGTACGGCGCAGATGCCGCCGTCGAACATCCCCATGCCCCCCGCGTCCACGGTGATGAACGCCGGTTCGGAGGCGCCCAGCCTGCTCCACAGCACCTCCCCGGCCAGTTCCGCGAACGGCTTACCGCTCACGGCCTCGCACACCCAGCCCAGGACATCGGTCTCACAGCTGCGGTACTGGAAGTAGCCACCGTGTTCACGGTCTTGCTCCAGAGCGGCCAGGAACTCCTTCAGCGTGGCGGGCGCGCCGGGGATGCGCGGAGCCCAGCCCACGGCCTGGTCCAGCCCACGCACCTCGGAGGACGGATCCAGGTAGTCCTCGGAGAACCGGATGCCGCTGCGCATGTCCAGGACGTCCCGGATCCTGGCCTCCCCGTAACCCTTGCCCCGCAGTTCCGGGATGCAGTCCCCCACCGTCCGTTCCACGTCCAGCAGCCCCTGGGCCACCAGAGCACCCACCACGGAGGAGACCAGGGATTTGCTCACGGACATGAGCAGATGCCGGGACCGGGGCGTCATCTGGCCGAAGTAGTCCTCCGCCACCACGGTGTCGCCGTGCAGCACCAGCCAGGCGTCGGTGTCGGTGGACTCCAGGACACCCGCCACCGTGCTGCTGGTGCCGTCCGGCAGCTGGACCGGAAGCCGGGCGAAGTCCTGCGGACGTTCCGCCAGGATCACCGGAGCGCCCGGCTGGATGCTGCGGGTGGGGAAGAGGGTGTCCATGTGCTGGAAGGACCAGCGCAGATTCGCCGGCTCCTGCCAGTCGGCCACGGTGACGGGGATCCGGACGTCCGCCGGTTCCGTTGCGCTCCCGCGCGGGCTTTCCGTGCTCACCGGTTCACTCCCCCGCCGTGAAGACGCTGCGGCCGGAGACCACCGTCTGAACGACCTTGGTCTCCAGGAGGGACTGCTCCCCCTCCACGAAGGGGTTCACATCCACCACCACGAAGTCCGCGGCGTAGCCTTCCGCCAGGCGGCCGTGAGTGGCGCCGTCGCCCACGGACGCGGCGGCGTCCCGGGTGGCGTGCCCCAGGGCACGGGCCAGGGGCAGGGCGAGTTCGGGCTGCACGGCGTCGTAGGAGGAGTCCAGCGCCGACTTGCGCGTGGTGGCCACGTACATGTTGGGCCAGGCCCCGTAGGGGGCGGTGGGCGCATCGGTGGAGAAGGCCAGCAAGGTACCGGCCTCCTCGTATTCGGGCCAGGCGAAGCCGCGGTTCACGCGCTCATCCCCCAGCATGGCATCCCAATTGGCCCGGACGGCGGCGTCCGTGTGAACGGGCTGCATGGAGGCGATCACACCGAGTTCGGCCATCCTCTGAGCGGTCCCCGGAGCCGCGTACTCCAGGTGCTCGATGCGGTGCCGGCGGGCACGCTCTCCGTTCACCGCCATGGCGTGCTCGATCGCGTCCAGCGCGATGTCACTGGCGGCATCGCCGATCGCGTGCAGCGCGGCCTGGAGGCCCGCGGCGTCGGCCGCCGCGAGGGCGGGCTTGAGACGTTCCAGGGGCCAGATGGGCGCCGCATTGGAATGATCCGCATAGGGCTTGTTCATGGCGGCGGTGCAGGCGTCGATCACGCCGTCGATGATGAACTTCACGCCGACCACCCGCAGGGACGGGTGGACCGGTCGCTCCGCGAGCTCGGCCGCCCGCGCCACCTGGGCGATGTTCTCCGCGTCGTCCCCCGTGTTGTCGATGAACCAGTGGGCGGCGACGCGAAGGGGCAGCTGCCCGCCGTGGCGTTCCACGGCGCGTTCCAGGGTCGCGAGGGAGACCTCGTCCAGTGCCATGTCGACAGCTCCGGTGACACCCGTGGCGAGGTAGGCCTCGAAGGTGCGGTCGATCGCGGCATCGCGTTCGGCGTCGCTGGTCACAGAGGCGAGGTGGGTCCAGACGAAGTGCTGGGCCGCGGTCTCGTAGAGCATGCCGGTGGCGTTGCCGTCGGCATCGCGCTCGATGCGTCCGCCAATAGGATCCGGTGTCTCGCGGGTGATGCCCAGTTCGGCCAGGGCGGCGGAGTTGACCCAGCAGGAGTGGTAATCATTGGCATCCAGGTAGACCGGAACGTCGGACACGGCGGCGTCGATCATGGCGGCCGTGGGCTCACCACCGGGGACGGAATCGAAGAGCCAGCCCCGCCCGAGCACGCGGTCCTTCCCGGGTTCGGCCAGACGCGCGGCACCCAGCCGGGCCTGGATCTCCTCCAGGCTGCGGGCATCCGTGAGTTCCACCTTGCCCAGGGCCTCGCCCGTCATGAGCAGATGCGTGTGGGCGTCCACGAAACCGGGGACCACCAGCCGCCCGCCGAGGTCCACCTGGGCCGCGGCCTCGGTGGCGGCCGCACGGGCCTCCTCTTCGGAGCCTGCGAAGAGAATCCGCTCATCCTCGACGACGACGGCCTGCGCCCATTCGTCTCCCGCGTCACCGTTCGCGGTGAAGATGAGGGCGTTGTGGTAGAGCGTGCGTGCCATTCTCAGGCCTCCTGTGGTTCTGCGTGGGCGATGGAAATCAGAGGGGCGTCCGCGCGGGGCGCGGACGCGTTCCGGGTGTGGGCGGATCCCAGCCGGGTGGAGAGCCGGGCCACTGCGACGGCGGGGACCGCCAGGAGCAGGCTGGCCCCGCCCAGGAAGAGCGTGAAGCCCTGGTGGCCGAGGGTGTCCACCAGTCCGGCTCCGATGACCGGGGTCAGGCTCGAACCCACCAGGTACACGGCCAGCAGCGGACCGGACCAGCGGCCGTCGGCGTCCAGGGCGGCGGCCGTGGCCACGAAGAACATGAAAGCCACGGCGTAGACGGTGTTCCAGGCGATGAAGACCACGATGAAGGCCGTGGGATCCGTGACCATGGAGGAGGCGATCTTCAGTGCGCTGCCCACCACCAGGAGGATGGCCAGAGGGATGGCACGGCCGAGACGGTCGCCCACGATCATCAGGAGCACCGAGCCGAGCAGACCGCCGGCGGTGGCGCCGCTCAGGGCGAGGCCGAGACCTTCCGGGGTCACTCCTGCCACGGCGCCGCCCACCACACCGCCCATGGCCCAGAGCGAGTCCTCGCTGACGGCCCAGAGGGCGAAGGTGACCAGCAGGACCCAGCCCGCCAGCGTCACCCCTCGGGTGCCGGCCGCCGGCCGGCCCGCGCGGAGGACAGGCAGGGACTCGGTGGCCGGAACCTCCAGTGGGACCGCCTCGGCGACGGAGGCGCCCACACGACCGCCTGCCGCCGGGGCGCCGGGCAGCCAGATGCTCAGCAGCAGGCCGATGAGTGAGAACAGCGCCAGGGATCCGAAGACGTTGAGGGGCGCCAGCCCCAGCACCGGGACGATCGCGAGCACCACGGTGATCACGCCACGGTTCACCAGCCCGTTCAGCCCGGCGATGCGGTCCGGATTGGTGAAGGCCGCGAAGGCCGCACCGGAGGCGGCCACCGCCCCACCCGCGCCGGCGCCGCCCAGCAGCAGACCCGTGATGATCACGGTGGGTTCAGGGACCAGAGCCGCCGCACCGAAGGATGCGAAGGAGAGCGTCAGGCCCGCACGAGCCACCAGCAGCCGGTGGGGACCGGCGCAGAGCGGCGCCACCAGAAGGCCGGCGATGGCCGTGGCGAGCAGGACGCCGGTGACGATCCACCCGGCGGTGATGAAATCGGCCCCGACCGCAGCCTCCAGGGCGCTGATCATGTAGGGAGAGAGATTGACGCCGAGGTAGCCCGCGATCGCGATGGCGAAAGTGGCCGAGGCGTTGCCCAGGCGCAAGGGGATGCGCGTGGTGGTGTTCGGATGGCTCATGGTGCTCCAGGCGGGAGACCGGCGACGATGCCGGGCTCCGGGACGGGCGGGGCGTGGTCTCCCGCGTCATAAACGAATAGCATTCGTTTATGAGTATGACCCATGTCACCCCGGATGGGAAGTCCTTCGCCCGTGGCGCGGGCAACCCCGGCAACGCACTAGGCTGAGTCCGGGCGTGGACGATGGCCGTCGTCGTCGCCCCCGATCCCCGGCCCACCACCCGAAAGCAGCCCATGGCACGTCCCCGGACCCCCGTCCTCACGGCGGCGAGAATCGCCGACGCCGCCATGGAACTCATCGACTCGGGTAAGCCGTTCGGGGTGAACGCCCTGGCCCGGGCCCTCGGCGTCCAGCCCTCTTCCCTCTACAACCATCTGGACGGGCGCCGGGCGATCATCGAGCTGGTGCGGGGCCGGCTGGTGGAGCGCTACATGGCCGTCATCCCGGAGGATCTGCCCTGGGACGAGGCCGTGGAGATCGTAGTCCGCTCGGAACGGCGCATGTACACCGAGCACCCCCACATCGTCCCGCTCATCGTCACCGAAACCGTGACGGATGCCGCCGCCATCGCCTCCTACGATCAGATGGCCGGCATCCTGCTCCGGGGCGGCTTCCCCGACAGCGACGTCCTGGTGCTGATCCAGCTCCTCGACGCCTTCGCGCTCGGCTCCGGCCTGGACTACGCGGCCCCGGAACACGTCTGGGAACCGGCCTCGCCCACCCTGCATCTGGCGCGCCTGCTCTCCCGGCAGCCCAGCGGCAAGGCCAGGAGCGACCAGGCCTTCGAAATCGGCCTGGACATGCTCCTGGCGGCGCTGCGGACCCGGCTCGCGGATCACCTCCTGGCGCAGGACAGCAGCACCGGAGCAGCGGAGGACTAGTCCCCGAGCTCCACAGCCCGGTCCACCACCACACCATAGACGTCACCGATGGTGGCCAGGGCCGCGCGGTGCAGTTCGGATGCCGGAACGGGGCCCGCCACCGACGGCAGCGAACGGGTGGCGCAGGCCGCTGCCACGACGGTCGGCGCGTTGCCACGCAGCAGAGCGCCCTCGGCCGTGAAGGTGACGCACATGTGGGTCATGAAGCCCGCGATCACCAGCTCTTTGTTTCCCGCCGCGTCCACCAGGTCCCCGAGGCGGGTGTCCACGAAGGAGTTCGGGGCGGTCTTGACCACCACCTCCTCGCCCTCGGCCGGCGCCACCTTCGAGTGGATACGCCCCACCTCCTGTTCCAGGTCATAGGGGCTCCCGGCTCCACCGTCATGCACCACGTGGATGACGGTGGAGCCGGCTGCCCGGGCACGGCCGAGCAGGGCGGCCGCCTCTTCGAGCGCCGCTTCCCAGCCGTCGAGTTCCATCACGCCGCGCGTGTAGGTGTTCTGGTAGTCCACCAGAACGACGGTGGCCTGACTCAGAGCCGCGGGGGTGGTGGTCTCCTGGCCGAGTTCGCGCAGGGTGCTGCTGGTCATGATTTTCTCCTTGAAGCCGGATGCTGATGGTTACCATGATTCCTGAGCCGATTCAGCATGGACAGCCCGGATCGGGTCAGGAACCGCCGTTTCGGGCCAGAATCGCGCCGGCCCCACATGACCTGAAGGACACCATGAACCGCACCACAGGACTCCCCCGGGTGGCTGTGCTCGCCTTCGACGGGATCAACCCCTTCCATCTCTCCGTCCCGTCCCTGGTCTGGGGCTCCGAGTCGCCCCAAGGCTCCATGGAACCCTGGGACATCACCGTGGTGGGAGAGAGGCCCGGGCCGCTGCGCACCAGCGCGGGCTATTCCCTTTCCGTGGACCGCGGCCTGGAGGCATTCGGCGACGCCGACCTCATCGTGGTTCCCTGGTGGTCCGATCCCACCGAGGCCGCCCCCAGGGAGGTCACCGACGCCCTTAGCCGGGCGCACGCACGGGGCGCCACCGTAGTGGGCCTGTGCCTCGGCGTCTTCGTGGTGGCGGACAGTGGACTGCTGGACGGCCGGGAGGCCACCACCCACTGGAAGTGGACGGACACGTTCCGGCACCGTTTCCCGTCGGTCCGGCTGAGTCCCGAACGCCTCTACGTGGATGAGGGCAGCCTGGTGACGGGGGCGGGGGCCACAGCCGGGATCGACACCTGCCTGCACCTCCTGGCCCGGCACCGGGGGCAGGCCACGGCCAATCAGGTGGCCCGCCGGATCGTGGCCGCACCGCATCGGCCGGGCGGGCAGGCCCAGTTCATCGAGGTCCCCGTCCCGGCGAACGACGCCGACCCCGTCACCTCCGCCATGGCCTGGGCACGGGACCGGCTCCAGGACCCGCTCGGCATCGACGCGCTGGCGGCCCAGGCGCATCTGAGCCGCAGCAGCTTCACCCGGGCCTTCCGCAGCCGGACCGGGACCACCGTCCATCAGTGGCTCGTCGCCCAACGGCTCGCCCTGGCGAGGGACCTCCTGGAAAGCTCCACGCTGGACATCGAGTCCGTCGCCCGCCGCGCGGGTTTCGGCACCTCCGCCCGGCTGCGGGAGCACTTCGCCCGGCACCTGGACACCACACCGAGCCGCTACCGGGAGGAATTCACGGCACCGGCCTGATCGCCGCCGGGACGGCGGCCCCGCCGCGGGAGCGCAGACCGGCCACGGCGCGGAGGCCACTTTTGGGCATTGACCGGCGCCTGTGAAAAAGTTCTGCGGGTAAACCTCCCTCCTCCCCGGAACGTGAGCCATGAACCAAGCACCTCGTCAAGACCTGGGCCCCCGTGCGGCACAGCGCACCACCCGCGCGTCCTTCCCGACGCCGGACGCCCCCGGCCCCGGAGCCGAACTCCAGCGGCGGCTCTCCACCCGGCACATCCGCTTCATCGCTCTCGGCTCGGCCATCGGCACCGGCCTCTTCTACGGTTCCTCGGAGACCATCAAGGAGGCCGGGCCGGCCGTCCTGCTGGCCTACATCGTGGCCGGGGCCATGGTCTTCATCGTGATGCGCGCGCTCGGTGAGATGGCGGTGCGCCATCCCGTGGCGGGTTCCTTCGCCCAGTACGCGGACCGCTACATCTCGCCCCTGGCCGGCTTCCTGACCGGCTGGGTTTTCGCGTTCGAGATGCTGATGGTGGCCATCGCGGACATGGTGGCGGCCGGGAAGTACATGGGCCTGTGGTTCCCCAACACCCCGGGCTGGGTGTGGATGCTGGCGGCCATGCTGATCATCTGCGCCCTGAATCTTCTCCAGGTGAGCGTGTTCGGGGAACTGGAATTCTGGTTCTCCCTCATCAAGGTGGTGACCATCATCGCCATGATCGTGGGCGGCGTGGGCCTGATCGTCTTCGGCGTCTCCACGGGCGGGGTGCAGCCAGGCCTGCACCACCTGGTGGACCACGGCGGCTTCGCTCCCTTCGGCGTGTGGGGCATCGTCATGAGCCTGGCGATCGTGGTCTTCAGCTTCGGCGGCGTGGAGACCCTCGGCATGACCGCGGGTGAGACGGGCGACCCCGGCAAGGCGATCCCCAAGGCCGTGAACTCGGTGCCGTTCCGCATCCTGATCTTCTACATCCTCTCCCTCGGCGTGATGTTCTGCCTCTTCCCCTGGAACCAGATCGGCACGCAGGGCAGTCCCTTCGTCCAGGTGTTCACCGGCCTGCACATCCCCGCGGCGGAGCACATCATCAACGCGGTGGTTCTCACGGCGGCCCTGTCCGCCATGAACGCCATCTCCTACACACTGATCCGCACCCTCTACGGCCTGGCACAGCAGGGTCAGGCACCGCGGAGCTTCCTGAGACTGACGCGCACCGGCGTGCCGTTCCTGCCCGTCACCGTGGTGTTCAGCGGCTTGGTCCTGGGGCTCTTCGCCTTCCTGCTGATTCCGGACACGCTGTTCATCCTGGTGGCGTCCATCGCCTCCTTCGCCACCGTCTTCACCTGGGTGATGATCCTGGTCTCGCACTACCGGATGCGGTGGGAACTCCGCGGCGCCCCCAGCGGATCCGGTGCCTACCGGATGCCGGCCTGGCCGCTGCCGAGCTGGATCGCACTGGCCTTCATGGCGTTCGTCCTGGTGGTCCTGCTCTTCTCCGACACGGGCCGGGTGGCACTGCTGGTGGGCGTGGGTCTGACCGCCGTGCTGAGCGTCATCTATGTCCTGGCGATCAGGCCGCGGCACACGGGCCGGATCGAACTGGAGGTGGCGGAGGACGCCTGAGGGTCCATTCCTGGCCAGCAATGGCCTTTTGGAATACCATTCCAGTATGACCTTCACCATTCTCCGCAACGTCCGTCCCTGGGGCGGCCCCGCTGTGGACCTGGAGATCCAGGGACCTCTCCTCACCGCCGTGAGACCTCACGACGGCAGCCCTGTTCCCACATCGGCACAGGTCATCGATGGACAGGGGTTCCTGGCCCTTCCCGGGTTCATCAACGCCCACGCCCACGTGGACAAGAGTTGGTGGCACCACGAATGGGTGCCCTACGGCGGGGAGCGGACCACCCAGGGCCGCATCGCCCACGAGCGCTCCGAAAGGGACAAGTACGGTATCCCGAGCGTGCTCGGCGCCCGCACCGTCCTGGAGGAGTTCCTCCTGCACGGCACCACGGCCACCAGGAGCCACGTGGACGTGGACCTCGGCGTCGGCCTGGATGGCATCGGAATGGTGCGTGAGGCGGCGGCATCCCTCGGCGATGCCGTGGACGTCACCATCGTGGCCTTCCCCCAGGATGGCGTCATCCGACGCCCGGGCGTCCTGGAACTCCTGGACCGCGCCGCCGCCGAAGGCGCGGACGTCATCGGCGGCCTGGACCCTGCGGGCATCGACCTGGATCCCGTGGCACAGCTCGACGGGTTGTTCAGCATCGCCGTCGGCCGCGGGGTCGGCGTGGACATCCATCTGCACGACGGCGACAGCCTCGGCGCCTTCCAGTACGACCTCATCATCCGGCGGACCCTCGATGCCGGACTTCAGGGCAAGGTCAACATCTCGCACGGCTTCGCCCTCGGCGACGCCCAGGGCGGCCGCCAGGCGGAATTGCTGGACGGTCTGCAGGAGGCCGGGATCTCCTGGACCACCGTCGCCCCGCCCCGCACCAGCCCGCTCCCCTGGCGGGAGATGCTGCGGCGCGGGATCGGCCTGGGACTGGGCACCGACGGCATCCGGGATCTGTGGAATCCCTTCGGCGACGGGGACATCCTGCGGGTGGCCCTGGACTTCGCCAAGCTGCACGGCCTCCGCACGGACGAGGAATTGCAGGACGCCGTGGAGCTCGCCACCACCCGGGCCGCGGCATTCGTGGGCCGGGAGCTTCACGACCTCTCCCCCGGCGCCCGCGCGGACGTGGTGCTGCTGGACGCCGAGAACGTCCAGGACGCCCTGACCCGCGTCCCTCGCCGCGAGCTGGTGCTCGCCGCGGGGCGCGTGGTGACGCGGCAGGGGGCATTCACCGGCTGAGGCCGGTGAGCTCACTCCACAGGAACGACGACGGCGCCGCTCACCTGAGGTGAGCAGCGCCGTCGTCGTGGTGGACAGGCGGGCTAGAGGAGGATGGCACGTCCGCCCCGCACCACGCGCAGCGGTTCCGGGCGATTGACCACCAGCTCTGGGCCTGAGGCCGCTGCGAACTCCACCCGGTGCTCCGCACCGGCTCCCGGGAATCCGAGGACATCCTGCGCTCCCACCAGCTCGGCTCCGCCGAGCGTGGCCAGACGAAGGCAGCGCTCCAGTTCCGCATCGGTCAGGGCGCCGGTTCGGTAGCCGAGCAGATGCATCCGGTCCACCATGCTGCCGGTGCCGAACGGCGACCAGGAATCCCGGACCCCATCCGAGCCGAGCGCCACCCGCACGCCGTGCGTTTCCAGCAGTTCCAGCACGGGAACGGGATCTGCGCCAAGGGCGCAGGTGGCCATCCACAGGCCCGCCTCGGCCATGGCATCGAGGGTTCCGGGCAGATCCGGTTCCGCCGTGTCGCAGAGGGCGAAGGCGTGGCCGATGGTGACCCTCCCCTGCATCCCCTCGGCCACCGTCCTGCGGGCGATCTCACGCAGCTGGGAGAGCGCGTCCGCTCCCATGTCATGCAGATGGATGTCCAGGTCACGGCCGTGCCTGCGGGCCAGCCCGAAGACCGCGTCGAGGTGCGCGTGCAGATCGCCGTCGAGGGACTGCGGGTCGATGCCTCCCACCAGATCGGCGCCCTCACCGAGAGAGGCCTCCATGAGTTCGAGGGTGCCCGGATTGCTCAGCAGCCCGAACTGAGGGAACGCCACGATCTGGACCTGGAGGTACGGCGCCAGGCGCTCCGCCGCGGCACGGACGCCGTGGATGTTCCTCAGACCGATCTGCGTTCCGACGTCCACCTGGGCGCGCATGGCCATGGTGCCGTTCTTCACGGCGTTGCGCATCAGGGCGTACGCCCGCTCCTCGACGCTGTCCGTGGCGGCCAATTGCGCCTGGAGGTCGTTCGAGATCAGATCCCGGAGCTCGGGGGCCGGGCGGCGGGAGAGCCAGCCGGAGCCCCAGGTGGTCTTGTCCGGGTGGATGTGCCCGTCCACGAACCCCGGGGTGTGAAGGACGCCCCCGTCCCCAGGGACCGCCACGGACCGCACCGCTTCGTTGCTCATGGAACTCCTTGACTGAGAGGCTGAGGGGCCGGCCTGCCCTTCAGCAGAGTATGCCCAATTCTCTTCCGACGGTATACCAATTAGTCGTCGCTGTGAAGCGATATCCCCTACGCCCTCACCCGCAGGCGCCGACCACCTCCGGAACCCGCGGCATCTCGGCGCAGTCACCTTCCCACCCTCTTCCCGGCAAGGAAACTATGGAATACCAAATATGGACAGGCCGTGTGATCTGCCTTACTCTTGTGAACGTCGTTCATTTATGTGAGCCAGATCGCACCACCCGCAGGAGAACCCATGCCCACGCCTCGCAGCACCGCCCAGGCCCTCCCCGGCCAGAATCCCACCACGCTCAAACGCGTCCTGGGCCTGCCCTCCCTCATCGCCTTCGGCCTGACCTCCATGGGCATCCTGTCCGTGGTCTCGGTCTACGGTTCCGGCACTGAGATCAGCGACGGCCACCTCCCGGCGGCCTACCTCACCGCCGTGATCGCAATGCTCTTCACAGCACACAGCTATGGCCGCATGGCACGCCACGTCCCGGTCACCGGCGGCGCCTACGCCTACACCACCCGCGCGTTCGGCTCACCCACGGGCTTCCTGGTGGGCTGGGCGATGCTGCTGGACTACCTCTTCCTGCCCATGGTCAACTTCCTGATCTTCGGCCTCTACTTCAACAGCCTCTTCACCGCCGTGCCGCCCCAGCTGGCCGTGCTGGGCTGCCTGGTGGTGGTGGGCGTCTTCAGCGTGATCGGCGTCGGCTGGGTGAAGCGGATGAACTTCGTGGTGGTCATCGCCTCCGCCCTGGTGATCCTGGCGTTCCTGATCCTCGCGGTGGTCAACGCCCCCAGCCTGGACCTGGACCATGTGATCCGCCCGCTCTCCCTGGGCGAAGGCGGCATCACCCCGGTCATGGCCGCTGCGGCGATCGTGGCCTTCGCCTTCCTCGGCTTCGACGGTGTCTCCACCCTCTCCGAGGAGACCCGCGACCCGAAGCGCAACGTGCCGCGCGGCATCGTCCTCTCCACGCTCTTCGCGGGCCTGGGCTACACACTCTTCTCCGTGGCCGGCAGCCTGATCGTCCCCGACTGGAGGTCCCTCCAGAACCTGGACGCCGCGGGCACCGAATTGATGCAGAAGGCCGGCGGCGATGTGCTCATGGTGGTGTTCGTCCTGGTGAACCTGACGGGGCTGGTCCTCTGCGGCACCGCCGCCCAGATGAGCGTGAGCCGGGTGATCTTCGCCATGGGCCGTGACGGCATCCTCCCGGCCGCCTTCTCCCGCCTCAGCCCCCGTTTCCGCACCCCGGTCTTCGCCGCCCTGGTGGTCTCCGCGGTCTCCCTCGTCGCCCTGTTCATCACGCTGGACCAGGCCGTCTACATGATCAACTTCGGTGCGCTCATCGCCTTCGCCGTGGTGAATCTCGCCACCGTCAAGGTGCTCTTCTTCGATGAGAGGAAGCGTGGTGGCATCGGCACCCTGCGCCACCTCATCATGCCCCTCATCGGCTTCGCCTTCATCGCATGGCTGTGGACCTCCCTGGCCTGGTTCACCTATGTCCTGGGCGGTTCCTGGCTCCTGATCGGCGTGGTGATCTTCCTCAGCCGCCGCAGCAAGGCGCGCGGGCCGCTGGCGCTGGACTTCGAGGAACGCGACGCCGACGACGACGCAGGAACAATGCGCACGGAGGACCCCGCCGTCGTGCGCGGCTGAGCCCGCTGACGCTCAGCCCGGCGTGATCCGCACGATGCGGTCATCGCCGGGCTTCGGCGTGCCCCGCCCGTCGGTGTTGTTCGTCAGCAGCCACAGGGAGCCATCTGGCGCGGGGACCGCGGTGCGCAGTCTCCCCAGTTCCCCGGTCAGGAACAGCTCCGAGCGGCCGGTGTCCCCCAGAGGCACCCGGCGCAGTGAGCGCCCCTTGAGATTGGCCAGGTACAGCGCTCCGCCCACGGCGGCCATCCCGCTGGGGCTCGCCTCCGACGGCTTCCATTGCTGCACAGGATCCCGCAGACCGGCACGGTGTGCGATGCCCTCCACCACGGGCCAGCCGTAGTTGGCACCCGGAACGATCTCGTTGAGTTCATCCCAGGTGTCCTGGCCGAACTCGGCCGCGAACAGCCGCCCGTCCGGGGACCAGGCCAGCCCCTGGACGTTGCGGTGCCCGTAGCTGTAGACCAGGGAGCCCGGGAAGGGGTTGTCCGGCGGCACGCCGCCGTCGGGGGTGAGACGGAGGATCTTGCCCTGCAACGACGACTCGTCCTGAGCCTTCTCCGGTTCCTGGGCATCCCCCGCCCCGGCGTAAAGCATGCCGTCCGGGCCGAAGGCGATGCGCCCGCCATTGTGGAAGCGGGCCGCTTTGAGGCCGTCCAGGATGTTCTCCGCGGAACCCAGCCCGAGGGAGCCCGCGCGCCCCGTGAGGGTGAAGCGCTGAATACGGTTGCCATCCTGCCCGGTGGAGAAGACGTAGAGCCTGTGGTCCGGGCCCATGGCCAGGCCCAGAAGGCCGCCCTCCCCCTCATGTTTTACGCCCGGGACCGTTCCCACCGTCCGGGTGGTGGCAGGCTCACCGTCCTTGAGCACGATTTCCAGGATCCTGCCGCTGTCCCGTTCACTGAGCAGTGCCGAACCATCGGCGAACACCAGGTCCCAGGGGGCACTCAATCCGGTGACGATGTCCTGCGGAGCCCCGGGCCGGTCCGGGGCTCCCGGGGCGGGCGAGGAGGATCCTCCCGGCGCGCTCCCGGCAGCCGTGGGCACGCGATCCGGCGCGGAGCCGGGCGTGCAGGAGACCAGAGCGCAGGCGATGACCGACAGGCAGACCGCGAGCGCAAGCGGGGATCCGGCATGGCGTCCGGCAGACCGTTTCAAGCCCCGCCCCACGCCAGGTTCCGCCCCGCGCTGGAGTCCCCCGCGCCCCGGTCTCTTCCTCATGACGTCACCTCGCCCTCGCTCAGCCCTCCGTCCGGATGCCACCAGACTATCCCCGCGGGTCCCATCCGGCCCGGACGGGTGGGCACCGAGGGGGTTCCGTCGGGACGTCACCGCGCGCAGCATTTGGACATCCCGGGCGCAACACGCTACCTTCTGACTTAAGTAAGCCTTACCTAATCATCTTGAAAGTGCAGTTCGATGGCCGAAGCCGCCTCCGGGGTCTCCCCTGCCGTTTTCCGTGACCCTTGGGGCATCCCGCACCTCCGAGCCGGCTCGCCGGAAGAGCTCGCCTTCCTCCAGGGCTGGAATGTGGCGATCGACCGTTCCTGGCAGATCGAGATGGATCGCTGGCATGCCGAAGGCCGCGTGGCGGAGATGCTCGGCGCCGAGGGGCTGCCCTGGGACCGTTTCGCCCGCCAGTCGCTCCTCGCCGGCACGGCCCGGAACTGCTTCGCCGCCCTGGACCCGGAGACCGCCAGCTGGTGCACACGCTACGTGGACGGCATCAACCACGCCCTGACGGAAGGGCGGCGTGAGAGCACCGAGTTCACGGAGAGCGGCACGGCTCCGGCTCCGTGGCAGCCCTGGATGCCCCTGGCCGTCTTCCTGGTGAACCACATCCTGTTCTCCACTTTCCCGAACAAGCTCTTCCGCGAACACGTCTCGGCCACCCTGGGGCCGGAGGCCGTGGCCCTGTTCTCCCTGGAGGCCCCGGTGCTCTCCGGCAGCAATGCCTGGGCGGTCCATGGATCGCGGACCGTCGGCGGCGCACCGCTGATCGCCGGCGACCCGCACCGTCTCCTCGAAGTGCCGGGCATCTACCAGCAGCTGCGGCTCTCATGCCCGGAGTTCGACGTCGTCGGCCTCGCCTTCCCCGGGGTCCCGGGCCTGCCTCACTTCGGCCATGCGGGGGGTGTGGCCTGGGCGATCACAAACTCCATGGCCGACTACCAGGACCTCTTCCGCGAACGGCTGCGCCGCACCGTGGCGGGTGGACTGGAGGCCTTCGGGCCCCAGGGCTGGGAGCCCGTGCCGGTGATCACGGAGCACGTCGCCGTCCGCGGCGGAACCAGCGAAGAGGTGGAGACCGCAGAGACCCGGCGGGGTCCGGTGATCGCCGGTCTGCCCGGCCCGGCCGCAGGAGACTCCTCCGAGGGACTGAGCCTGCGGACCCCCTCCCGGGTCCTGTCACGGCTGGGGTTCGAGGCACTGCTGCCCCTGCTCCGCAGCACCCGGGCTTCGGAGGCCGAGGAAGCCCTGGGCTCCTGGGTGGAACCCGTCAACAGTGTCCTGGTGGCGGACACCCAGGGAACCGTACGGCATTTCCTGGCGGGCGAGGTCCCTCTCCGCCATCCGGAGAACCGGGTGACCCCGGTACCCG
>Ga0153950_1000609_pt1 | contig 15984 bp, 19 predicted proteins | sample TSNJ034MetaG_FD_104737 | JGI IMG/M metagenome (GOLD analysis project Ga0153950, IMG submission 104737) | Attine ant fungus gardens microbial communities from New Jersey, USA - TSNJ034 MetaG | ecosystem: Host-associated > Fungi > Mycelium > Unclassified | place: USA: New Jersey, Wharton State...
AGATGCAGTATTTATCCCATAGCAATTCATTGCTATGCTGTAGTAAAAGCCAAAGCTAAAAGCTCTTTTACTCTCCCCGGCAGAGCCGGAGGTTTTTGTTACGCTAAAGCAATACAATAAAATCATTTGAAGATAGTTGGGAAAATGGTGAGGTGTGGTATTGGTTTCAATATTCAGGAGTTTGTCTCAATCAGTAGAAAATAAGAGAGGTGTTAAAATGATTTTCCTCTGGGTAGCAATCGTTGTATCACAGACAGCATTATGGAGTAAAAGCAATTAAAGAAAAAAACAGCAAAAACGTAAAAAGATTATAACAAAAAAAATTTAAATAATGCTGAGGATGATAAAGAGGAACAGGAAAATGAATGAAATAATTGAAGTCCGGGATTTTTCCCTTCTGCGTAAAGGCGATAGGGTTCGCCTTTATCAGGAAGATGAATATAAAGATGGAATAGTGACCCTTGGGGGAAAGGTTGGTTCATCTGGTTGCTTTGTGGACTACAATGATGGGACTAAGGGCATTCACTGTCCTGAAGAACTTGTAAAACTCAAAATAAAAGTAATCAGAAGTAAAACTAAAAGTATAATTCCTTGGTGTGAAGTAACATGCCTCCAGTGTGGAACTTTTTATGGCTTCGACTACAAGAACACCAAGACTATATCAAAATTAAGGAGGTTAGCTAAAGACTGGGTATATCACCCGGATTATGGTAACTTATGTCCTAAGTGCCAGGAAAAATTAATAAATCAAAAATAAATTCAAGCTATTAACGATAAGGAGAAATAAAATGGATAAATCTAAAATAATGGTAACCATGCCAATGAAAGAATACGAAAAATTGGTAGAAATTTGTGAGAGCAGAGATATGATTCTTGAGATATTTCGACATGCTAATGCGGTAATGGAGGAGAACAATAATATTCCAGTTCTTACAGATAAACTCAAGCAGATGATTATAGACATCAAACTGTTGGATATAGCCATGACTATAGCAGCAGAAAACGATTCAGACGAGAAAACGGACCAGCCGGACAAGGCATTGGATGATTTAATGTATAATAGTAAGGAGTCATAATTATGACAAATTTAAAATCAAAAAATATTATCTCTTGGATGTTGTTTTTCTTAACAATGTGTGCTTTTATGTTTATTTACTTTATCCCTTCGCTTGCGGCGACTAATAATATCTCTTCAGTTAGTATTCAAATTATGGAAGAGAAGGTTGACCCAGGAGAGGTTTATCCCGCAAAAATATATGCCAATGGAAGTTCTTATGAAGTTGATGATGTCTCCGTTTCTAAGGATTATGATGACTGGACGCCCGGAAAAACCATCACCTTTTCCATCACACTCATTCCAACAGAGGGCTATAAATTCAGCAAATCAGATACTAATTTTTATGTATCAAATGGAGAAATTGCTTCCAAATCTGTTGTTAATGGGAAGGCTTCCCTCAAGATTAACTATATCCCAAAGGTAACCCTGTCTGCACCTGAAGACATCTACTATGAGGATGAATACTTAATCACATGGGATAAAGTAGAATATGCAACAGCCTATAAAGTAACTTTGTATAAGGACGGATATTATTATAAGAGTGAGAATGTAACAAAAAATGAATTTGACCTTTCTCCATATGCGACAGATGAAGATGCTGAAATTACATTCACTGTAGCTGCTACAGCAAACACATCAAAGCAATCGGCTTATTTAAAGACATCTGAAGCGGTTGGACTTGATGAGGGTGTTACTGCTTCGGATAATACTTCCTACGGTTCCTTTGTTGGGAATGGACCTGATATGAAATTTAAGGGAGTTGATGGCTACTACATAACAGGATGGCATCAAATAAATGGTTCTTGGTATTACTTTAAATCAGATGAAAAAGCAGCTTATGAAGAATGGCAGAATGTAAATGGTCTCTGGTATTATTTTAATAACTACAATATTATGCAAACCGGCTGGCTACGATTAAATAATACTTGGTATTATTTAAATACAAATGGTTCTATGTATACTGGATGGTTGCAGGCGGGTCCTGGTGAGGGATGGTACTATTTGGACACTGAAACAGGTGCAATGTTAACTGGAACAACGACCCCTGATGGTTATTATGTTGATAATGACGGAAGATGGATAAGTTGAGTTTTATAGGAAATGAATAATTATATATAGGTGAGTAGATGATTCAATGTTAGTGTAGCGCAGATGATGATACTGGTAAGTTAATATATGCTCAAAAAACCCATGCACGTTCCTCAAGGTCTAAAAGACATGTTCCATGATATGATGGTTATTCCTATATTAATAAAAAGGCCATCATGGAATAGACATATCATATGAGAGTGACAAGACTGAATTTTTAGTCTGTCACTCTCATATTTTTTTCAGCAACTTACATCAAGATGGTTATAAAATGATATTTTTTTTTATTTCAGCATGTTTTAATTTAATATCTTGACAGTTTTGTAAAAAACATTTTAAAAAAATGACATCTGTGTTATACTACGAGATGTGTTGACAATTATTTTCAAAATAGGAAACAAAATAAGGAGGATAAAAAGATATGAATAACAAAAGAAGTTGGCATGTTGTGCTATCATGGTTCTTGGCAGCAGTAATGGTATTTAGTACTGCAATACCAGCTTTTGCAGAAATTGATAGTGTAGATGTTATGACCTCACTCAGGATAGTGGTAGAAGATGATAATACCAGTGAAGGCATTCCTGGGAATGGTATCATAATTACCAATAAAGATACCGGAGTAAAATATGAAGATGTCACAGATGAAGATGGTGAAGTTTATTTTCCATCACTTCCGATTGGAAGGTATACTTTTACAGATTCGTCCCCAGCAAAAGGATGGCAAACAGCCAGTACTAAAACATTCACTCTTGAAGAGGATGTTGATTTCACTTTAAGTGTGAAAAAAAAGAAAATGGCAGCACAGGTAACACTTACTGTAGAGTCTCAGGACAGTGATGACAGTTCAATTAAAATTGCTGGCATTAAGTTTGGACTTTATGACTCCAATGATACTCTTATCAAGGATATTACTACTGGAAGTGGTGGTTCCGTTAATGCTGGATTATTGGACGAAGGCGATTATTACCTACTTCAAAAAACAACCATAGATGGATATTTGCTAGATGATGAACCCACAGAATTTACTTTAGCAATCCCTACTGATAAAGAATATTCTTCCTATGCAGTTTTGGTTAGTGTAAAAATATATAAAGATGAGATATCTGAAAATGAAGAAAAAACAGGTACTGCTGCCATTAAGATGAAAACTACAGATGGAACTCCCATTATTAATACAGGTTTCACTCTTTATAAAACGAATGGGAATTCAGTAGTTGGTATTTACACTACAGATTCCGCAGGTGAAATTGAAGTTACAGGTTTAACGCAGGATAAATACTATTTCTTAATCACTGATTTGCCTGATTATGTAAGCTTTGATACAACAGAAAAATTCTCTTTTGAATTAAAATATCCAACTCTTAAATATACACATACAATTACAGCGCAGATTTTGGATGAAATAACTTCTGGAAGTCTTACGGTTATTGTAACAGACCAGTCAAGCAAAGATGCTGTCGCTGGTGTGACACTTGAGGTTTTTGGTCCAGGTGGTGGAAGCCTTGGAACAAAAGTTACTGATACTAATGGCCAGGTTGTTTACGATGAAATCGACTTAGGCAGATACACCATAAGAGAAGTTTCTGTTCCTGATTCTTATACCCTTTCTGCTGATACTCAGGTAGCTGTTCTTACCCAGGAAAAACCAGTTTTTAAATTGGAGTTGCAAAAAATAAAGAAACAGGATGCCAAAGGGTCTTTAAATGTTGTAGTTGTAGACCAAGAAGATTATGCTAAGATTATTTCAAAAGCAACTTTCGCTCTATATACCTCAAGTGGAGTTCTGGTGGGAGATTACTCTACTGATGAAAATGGCACCTTTAATGTTTCCGAATTGGATAAAGGTGAGTATTACCTGAAGGAAGTCTCTATGCCAACAGGATATCCTTTAAATAAGGATAAGCAGTATGACTTCAAACTCACTGAGTTGCTTATTACCTCAAACCTGACAATCCAGAAATTATCCAATGAAAGCATTACAAATAGTGGTGCTCTAATTGTTACAGTTATTGACCAAACAGATAATTCTAAACCTGTGGTTGGTGCTACATTTACTCTTTTAAGAGATGGAATTATCTTTGGTACATATAAGACAGGTAATGAAGGTGCTTTTGAAGTGAAAAATATTCCTCTGGGTACATACCAATTATCTGAATCAACAATGCCATATGGATACATCATTTCAAAATCAAAAACTGAAGTTAATCTAACATCCAGTAATCCAGAATTTAAATTAAAACTCCAGAAATTATATCAGGATACTTCTGGGGATGGTGGTAATTCTGGAACAGGTGATGATGGTCAGGGGAATGGAGAAACAGAGCTTAAAGGTTCTGTTAATGTTACTGTAGTAGACAAAGAGACAAAAATTAAATTGCCAGGTGCTATCATTGAATTATATAGTGAAGATGGTACTTTGCTGGCAGCTGAAACAGCAGACAGTAACGGCTATGTTTCTTTCTTAGAACTTGTTCTTGCAAAGTATTACTTCATGGAAAGAACAATGCCAAGTGGTTATACTGCATCCTCTGAAAAGCATTCTATAGACCTGAATAAATTTAATGTCTATAATGTTACTTTAGAAAAAGTTAACACCTCTGGTAGTGGTAATGATGGTTCGGAGGCCACTAAAGGCACAATCATTGTTACATTCAAGGATTCAAAAACAAATATGACTTTGGCTGGTATCTCCATTGATATGTTTAAGGAAGATGGTAGCAAAATTGGTAGTAGAACCACAGACGGAACTGGAAGTGTTTCCTTTGAGAATATTGACTTAGGAACCTATTATTGTGTAGAGACCATTGTTCCGGCAGGATATAGTATTTATACCGAAAAGCGGACCATCTCTATTACAGAGTCTATCCCAGAATTTGAACTCACAGTAATGAAGGCTAACAAAGGGTTTGGTGGTAATGATACTACCAAGGCTGGTACTATTACAGTAACGGTTGTAGACCCAAAGAAGGGCACGAAACTTTCTGGTGCAGTTATGGAACTTTATAAGGCTGATGGAACAATTGTCTCTTCTTATATCACGGATTCCCAGGGTAAGATTGTAATTGAAAGTCTCTCTCTGGAAGAATATTATCTGATGGAAGTAAGCATGCCAAGTGGCTACGAAGTCAGTGATAATAAGTATGTAATTCCACTAAATAGTGAAATCGCCACTTATACTTTCACTCTTCAGAAGTATGAAAAAAACATTTCTGATGCTACTAAAAAGTATGGTTCACTGACAGTAAATATACTGAGACAGGACAAGGAGACAGTTAAGGTCAATGGCGCAACCTTTGGTTTGTACAATGCTGATGGAACAAAAGTTGCCAGTTATACTGTAAACAATAGTGGAAGTATTACTATTTCCTATGTTCCATATGGCTCTTACTATATTTTGGAAGAAACTATGCCTACAGGTTATTCATTAAGTACGGCAAAACATGAATTCACATTAAGCGACACTCTTGTCCATTATACTCTGACAATTAAGAAAGTATATACCAGCTCCAGTACTGGTACTGGAGGCTCTTCAGGTGGTAGTGGTGGTTCTTCAGGTGGCGGTGGTAGTTCTTCTTCCTCTTCTTCAAGCAGCACTACAACCATTGCCGGACCAGGAACTGCAAGTGGTCCATCCCAGAAGGAACCTGTATCTGACGGAAATTGGAAACAGGAAGCGGATGGTAGTTGGTGGTATCAATATAATAATGATTCATATCCACAGAATAAATGGGAATATATTACTACCTCAAATGGTAGCGCTGTTTGGTACTACTTTAACTCTCAAGGATATATGTATACAGGATGGTTAAATGCTGCTGGTAGCTGGTATTATCTCAATGCAGATGGCTCTCTAACTACTGACTCATGGTACTTTGATGGCACAAATTGGTATTACTTTGATACCAATGGATTGATGCTGACGGGTTGGATTTTTGTTGAAGAACGGTGGTATTATTTAAATACTGTTAGTGATGGCACAAAGGGGGCTATGCAAACAGGTTGGGTGGAACTTAGCGGAAAGAGCTATTACCTCAACCCTGTCAGTGATGGAACTAAAGGGGCTATGTATGCAGATACTATGACTCCAGATGGATATCATTTAAATAAAGATGGAGTAAGAGAATAAGCAAAAATCTTTGAAAATTATTTTTTTATTAAGTAAATGACTTAATGTCAAAGGTCAATGTTTAGGGGGTTATGTTTATCATTATAAAAAATGAACATAATCCCTTTTTTAATATAATTATTTTGTTCGTTTTATACTGCAATTAGTGTCACAAAATTGCCCTTTCAACCTCTTTAAACCGTGAACATAGTTTGTAAACATAGTTTGAGTGATGGCAAGCAATCAAACCTCCTATCTGCTTATTTTTTTGAATATTATCTGCTAATTTTTTTTTGAGTTATTATTTGATACTTATTTTGACAAAAATCACCTTTTTCCAAAAAAGGGTTTGACATTATTCGCTAAAAATAATATAATTTCAAATAAGGATTGTGGATAAATCATATTATAATTATTTATTAAATAAAAATTTTCCACATCGTTTTAAACAAATAAAAGAGACACACCTTATGGGGCGTATCTCCGATTCGGTTCTTTACATAGTCGCCAAACCATTGTAAAGCAACTCTTGTATCAACGCACGATACTAGAATCTTTTAACCGTTGCTGTTTTCTTAACTGCTTATTTAGCATAGCAGATATGAATAAAACTGTCAATATGGTTTTTATGATGTTTTTAAAAAATTGTGCCTGGATACTTGATGTCCAGGCTTTTTTTGTGCCTAGCTGCACTAGAATTTGGAAAGTAAAACTAAAAAAATCCATATGATGGAGGTCATTGATTTGGAGAAGCTTAATTTAAAATATTTAACTCCAGGAACGGCTGCTAGTTATGATTTTTACAGCTTCCCTAAGCTTATAATACATCATGCTGCATTTGATGGTATAGATTATGGTGCCAAAATATTGTATAGTTTAATCCTTAGCCGGGCCTCTCTGTCTGCAATTAATGCGAAAGATTACACTGATAATCAAGGGCGTTTATATATTATTTATACAATTGACCAGGTAATGAAAGACCTAAGGTGTAGCAACAAGACAGCTGTTAAAATGATAAAGCAGTTAGAGGATATAGGCCTTATCGAAAAGAAAAAGCAAGGTCAAGGTAAACCTACTCTTATCTTTGTAAAGGATTTTGGAACATTAGACTTTGGAAAATTTCAGGAATGTAATTTTTACACTTCTGGAGAAGGTAATACCAAGAAGTGTAAAAATTACACTTCTGAAAGTGTACATTCCAAGGAGTGTAAAAATTACACTTCTGCAAATGAAGATAATACACATCCAGAAGTAGAGGAAATACACCCTAATTATAATAATAATAGTTATACTGACAATAGTAACCCTAATCTTATCTTATCTTCCTCTCAACCGGAATCAGGAGATGATATATCTATGGATTACGATAAGATAAGAAAAGATGTTTATTTACAAATAAATTTTGAATATTTAAAGGACCACGTTAGTGATTCATCCATGTTAAAAGAAATATCAGAAATAATGGTTGAAATTTTGGCAAGTACACAAGCATACTATAATATCTCAGGAAATCATGTCCCAACAGTAGAGGTTCAGAAACGTATAAAGCAAATAGGACATGAACACTTGCGCGTAATGATAGATATGATACTGGAACAACGAACATACATAAAAAATATAAAAGCATATATCATTAAATGTTTGTTTAATTTGCCGGTAACAACAGAAACATATTTTGGGAATCGTGTTGCAACAGATATGTTCTAATATTAGAAAAGAAAATTTAAAGAATGTTCGAAAGGATAATAATTTATGAAAGAACTGATTGGAGCTTTAACGAAATTAAAAACATGGAAATGCAAGAATCTATTGATAATTCAAGTGAAACCAGAACGATTATTAAGGCTTTATTAGATGAATTTGGAGGACAACTGGAAGATTAGCTAACAAAACTGCTTTAAGAGAGAAAAAAATAATTTTAAAATCTCTTAATTCGCAAAAATAAAGTTTAACGGTTATTGCCGGGAAAGAATTTGAAATGGATAAAGTAAGATGAAAGTAAAAATAGCTGCTAACAGTTGCGATAGTGCCACTGACTGCTTGCATAAGTTCAAAGAAACTTTAGAATCATATAATCCTAAAATCGTATATACGGAGTTTTGTGAATATGAACTTTTTATCGAAATAAAATCGTTAAAAGAATTATCCTATTTTACATTCATTTTGGGTCATGAAGTGATAATTGAAAACAGTGATTTTGAAGAAAATCAGTTAGATTTTTTGATTATGGACTAATTCGATTTTTTGTGAAACAGGTGATTGAAAGGGGAATTTTAATTAAATTAAGATTTTACGAGGAGAATTTGCATGAGAAAATTACAGAATCTTAGTAGATTGAGGATTTTCAACAATTTAATTTTGTTTAACTAGAAGGAGGCAATATGAGAGAAACAGTAAAAGAATGGAAAAGGGAGTGGATTGAAACAAATGGAGAGACCGATGAGTTGGAAGTGGATATCAAAGATAGCGGCCAACGTGACGCTCTTAATAATGCTCGTAGTATATATGAGGGTAGTTTTGCTGGTATCCCAGTAGAGTTAGAAGAAAAAAGAGTTATTGAAGCGGGGCAAATAATAGATTCAAGTTTGCCAGAAAGAATCGGAGCATACAGTTTGCTAATCTAATGATTGGAATTAAATTAATTTTTAATAGATTTTGAAAAAGGAGGTATAACTTATGGCAGCATTAAAATTTCCGCCAGACTTGTCACTAATAATTGGCATCATCTTACTCATTATATCCATTGTCTTTTATATTATGGGTGTATGGAGACGAATAAGAACTAATAACTCATTTTATAAAAAAGTCACATTTTGGCTTTTAATGGTGCTAAATACCTGTAATGCGATTTATATTATCACAAAAATTATTATTCCAGCATGGAATGGTAATCCGGTATGACATTATTTCAGTAAATTAAAGTATGGAGGTGCAGGAGGATGTTTGATTTTAAAGAGCAAGCAAGAATTACAAAAGAGGCCGATGATACATTAAAAACAATTGTGTCAAAACAATATGATAATTTTGACATGTATGAAGAGGTTAGTAAAATATCGGATATAGAGGTTGCAAAACTTATAATAAAAAGATTGCTTGATAAACTAAATTAAAGTTTAATTATTAAAGGAAAGCGAGGAATAAACAATGTTATATAGATTAGACCATTATTATGCTATAGACCATTCGGTTTTTTGTCTCATGGTAGAAAGTGATAAGACAAGTAGTGAGATGGCGGAGCTTATAGCTGCCATCACCTTTCTATTTGAACGTGAAGTGGGAAATGAATGCTTAGATATGCCATGTCTTTTGAAAATTCTTTGTGAGTATTATGAATGTACTAATGTAAAGGACAAATTTAAAAGTGAGTTATCACAGACAGAACCAAAGGATGATGAATGGAAAATGATTATTGATTTTTATTTAGATAGAGATATTGTTATAACGTTAATTGATTTACATTTAGCAAGAGAAAATCATTGTGGACCACAACACTCTTTGATTATGAAGAAGCATTTACCTAAGGGTGAAAAATTGGAATTATTGAAACAATTGCTCCTAAATGAGGGTATAGAAAATGAATAGTGAAAAACTTAAACAATATGTAATGTCTATTTCTTTTAAGGAGCGAAAAGCAAAAGAACTTGCACATTATAAGCAAAGAGTTAGCGAACTTAAAAAAATGGAAATTGATGAAATAGATTTAGAATATATAAATTTGAAATTAGAATATGAGCATAAGAAAAATGCTTTAACAATATTTATAATTTTTATTGCAATAGCATGTTTGATAAATGTGTGGAAATATTCTTACATGTTTATGGAAAAAGCAATACAATACGCCATCTTATATGAGGGAAGTGGAAGTGAAGTTGTGAAAGTAGCCTTTGCTATTTCTTTATCTATAACAGTTTTTATTATTCTTGTAATTTTTGCAATATTGATTATGCATACAAGAAGATTGCGGCAGGTGCATAAAAATCTAATGATAGTTAATGAAGTGAGAAAAACTATTATGCTGTTAGAATCCATTGATTAAATTAAACTGTAATAGAGATGTATAGTATACAAGTTGGATTTAAATCCCAGATAGTCTATATTGGCTATGCTCAGTTTTTTATCCATGGAATGATGTATAATTTGGAGAAAAGGTATTTTGGTTATTTTTTTTGGTCTTTTGGGATGTTGTATGTATTTTGATTTTTAAGTTAACTATAGTCATGGAACGATTGTAATCATCTTCATTTGTCATAAAAATTGCATAATCACATTTTTATATGCCTGATTTATTTCGTATATTTTATTAAAAATATCTGGTTGTCTAATCCATTTTTTTTGTTTGGTGAATAATATTCTTCAAGTTAGATTTGCGTACTATATTGGACTTCTTGCCATTGCCAAACTTGGAATTATCAACATTCTTGCGCAAAGAAACAATGTTGACCCAAGAATATAACACAATTCATTAGTTTCCTCAATTACATAATCTTCTTGCGCTGTTTTTATTTTTCAAAGAAATCTTCCTGAACATTACTTTCTTGAGTTTTTTCATAGTGCCATTACCTTCTTGCTTATTTTATACATATATAATACCACGATATCGTGGTACTGTTAAGATGCTTCTCGTAATCAATTTTTAAGTATAAAAAAGTAAGGGGATATTTCAGAGGAAACGTAGTAACAACGAAAAAGATTAAAAGCCACACTGACAATGGATGCGGAGAACTACTAGAGTTTCTGGAAAAATCTCTGGAAAAATACTACTTAGTAAATTATCTTTTGATAGACAATGTTTAAAAATTATAGTATACTATTGGCAACAGTTATTTTACATTTGTATTTGGAATAAAAGGTCATATATCCATATTGTGGAGGTATGCCCTTTTTTTGTGAAAAGCTGATAATATAAAAAAGGAGGGTAGTTATTTCTATAAGAAAACACTAAAACTTGAAAAAGGAGAAAAAATTTATGTTTAAAGTTATGAATTTTAACGAGGTTGCGACAACTGTATGGAATGAGCTATCTATGAAACGGTCATTTGATATAACTGTTTACAGTGATTTTGACAAAGATGACCTGGTGAATACCGAGGTGTCTAATGCTATTGGTATTAGAACCATCAATATTTTTGATGAGACTGATGTTGTTCTTGCCATTGGTGTTTATGGTGGTGGCTTTACTAAAGTTATGGAACTTCTCAGACCTTATGAAAAAAAAGAGGTAGAAGAATTTATCCTCTCTTGGTTCAATGGAATGATTGACCAGATGCAAAATGACCATGTGGTTATAGAGATGGATGCTGATATTGAGTCAGCCATTGTGGACTCCACAGTCCGTGTGCGTCAGTTACCATACGAAATTCAGGATATTATCCAGTTTATTCTTGACAGGCATATTGCAGATTCGAAGAATATTGCTAAAGCAATGGATGGGAGGTTGTGTGATTTGGAAGCAGTGTTGGGTGAAACTGATACCTTTCTCAAGGCGCACACTTGGGAAGAATTCCTGGAGATTAATCTAAATAATATGAGAGGGTTTTGCGAATCCCAGGAGTTCATGGCAAAATATCACAAGGATATGTCTGATTTTATCAGTTTCCAGGATAAAGCAACGGGTAAACTGGTCGTGAATCCATTTAATGACGAGCCATATCCTTTTTTGCCTTTTGAGACCACGCCTAAAACAGGAAATGACTCATGGAAACTGTATAATAGAGAAGTGTTGCTATCTTTTATCCTTGATTATAAGGAGATGGCTAGGGAAGGTAAATTTAAAGCTACTTATTATTTTAGAAATGGTTCTTCCTGCAAAGATAAGTATTTGGAAGCGGTAGCTGAATTTGGATATCTGCTCTTAAAATCGGCTTCAGAGTACTTTCTGGAAAATGTTGAGGATGGATTTATATTAGATTCTATAACTTACGAGAAAGCCAATGAAACCGGAGAGTATGAGTATCTGGACTCTGAGGAGTGTGACGATATTATACTTAGACCAAAGGCCAAGGCACCTTTACGTCTTATAACTCAGATGTTAATTGATAATGTGGAAGTAGGAGTAATCACTTACATCATTTATAACACAATTACTGACTCATCTAACTCATTATGTATGGAGATAGCAAAGGATATTAGTGATAATGATGTTGCCAATTCCAGATTTTTAGAGGTATGTCTCCTCTGGGTAAGTAATATAGCAGAGTACTGGCAGAAATCTTGCTGTGATGGTCGTAATGCATATGTTTGTGAAGTCTGTTCAAAAATGTACAGTACTGGATTGGTAGACATTCTTCTCTATGAAAACAATACTGATTTTAGACAAAAGGCTAAAGATATCGCTCTTCACTTCACTACAGCCCACAGAACCACTCAGGAAAATTTTAGTGGCCTGTGTTTCAATTTTTTAAGTGAACGGGCAAAGGCAAATCCGAAAATTCAGCTAATGATTGCAGATATTGCAAGGAATGATGAATTCTGGACACATTGTCCCTATAATTAAAGGAGAAAATAAGCATGAAAAAATTATGGGCTAGAGTAGGTATTACATTTCGAATTTCGGAAGAAGAATATTCTTCCTTTAAAGCTGCTGTGGCTGATAAAAACAACATTGCAAAAAAATTAGTAATGGGTTGGATTGCAAAAAGCCAGGTATTTTTAGATGGCGAAACATATTTTCCAGATAGTTTTTGTTGCAGTGAAAATCCAAATAACGAAGAATACGGGGTATGTCTTTATGAGGAAAATCCATTGGTTATCCAAAGTAAAGATACATCTGTTGAGTTAACGCAGCAGATAATTCTTCGAGAGGTAAATGTGAATGGTTGCGGTGGCAACGCGGAAATATCTGTGTTTTTCCATCAGAGCCTAACCTCTAAGGAAGAAAAACTGTTGACGTCTTTGGTTAAAGAATTTAAAGTTTTATGCCAAGAAAATGATGAGGATGCAGAAACGAATACAATCGTTGAATTAGCACTGGCGAGGTTTAAAGAAAAAACTGGCAAAGATTATTCAGACGGGGGTATTTCGGTTATTGAATTTTAAATATTTAAAAAAAACATGTTGGAATAGGTGGGGACAATTTAATTTTCCACCTTGTGAGAAAATTAAAATGGAGAGCGTAAAATGAGCATTATAAGTGCTAGAATTAAAAATCTGAATTCCCTTGCTGAGGAAATCACTTTCAATTGCAATTTTTCATCTGAGGATTCAGAAAGGAAAATATCCATGAAAGAAAAATTAGCCTCTAATCAAGAGGAAATTGCTCATCTTTCAAAGACTGTTCACTTATGGAATGAGTTTGGAAATGTTCCAATGAATCCAGATACAGAAGAAATTGAAGAAGAGTGGAATAGTTTTCCGGTGGGAACTCACCGGGAGCAAATTTGGCAATGGTTTGAAGAATACTTCAATGTTGCTGTATATGATTTGCTTTATAGTAAATAATTGGAATTAAAGATTAAAGGTAAAGAGGGGGTGTTTAAGTCCCCTCTTTTATGTGTAAAAGCCGATGTATATTTGTGGGTGACCCCATTGATGCATTTATATTGTGAGGTAGTTATAGTCCTATATTGTGAGGTAGTTATAGTCCTATTGACAAAAGAGGACTAATAAAATATAATAGATTGCATAAGTAACTTATTTTTGTATATGGTATTTAAGGTCATGAAATCCTTTCCGGATAATCATGGCCTTTTTTTATAATTAAAATGAAAGGAGGATAGAAGTTGCAGCAATGGCTGGATAATAAAAATGATAAAAGAAAAAAAGAGGAGGAAAATTTATGTTATGTAGTGGTTGTGGTGCAAGAATAGCAGGAGATGTTGAAATTAAAGATATTGCTATGATTGCCGGGAAAATTCACCCAGTAAGAGGGAGAGGCCGCTTATTCAATGATAAATTGGATGCAAGCAGGATGATTTTTAGTATTGCACAGAGAAATAATTGTTTACCTGAGAGCGTACAATTGTCCATAATATCCGATTTCAAAATACCAGGTGAAGCTTTGTTGGTGACAGGGTATGGAGTAGAGTCTTGTGGAGTTGTATGCCCAGTATGCAGTGAAATTGTTTCTGTGAATTGAAGTTAAAAATCCAGAAAAGGTAAAATCAAAAGTTGATTAATTAAAAAAGGAGAAATGTGGCAAATCATGAAAAGTAAAATCAAAGAGTTTTTGATATCGAAATGGAAGTCGTTTGCAACTAATGACTGGAATAATACTCTCCATATTAACGGAGTGTTGAAGTTTTTCAATAAGGAAGTTTGTATTATATGTGGTAAGATTGAACCACTCGGCCTGGATAATAATGTTTGCAATAGTTGCTGGGATGAACATTATGCAAGGATAGGGCAGGCACATCTTGACATGAAAGACGAGTGGGAAAATGAATGTATTGCAACACCATGCGGATGTACTATTTTTAATGATTGCAGCACATGTGGTAATTATACTATATGCGATTCTTTGAGAGAGGTATAGCACTATTAGACAGCTGCACCGGATGGATTTTGTTGGATTAATAATGGAGAGAATTTCTTTGAAGGCAAAAGGAAAAGTGCTCTGCTTAAACTATAATTAAAAAGTTAAGAAAGAGAGGAACAACAGTGTTATATAGAATAGACCATTATTATGCTATATACCATTCGGATTTTTGTCTCTTGGTTGAAAGCGATAAAACAAGCATTGAGATGACAGAGATTATGGCTGCAATCACCTTTTTGTTTGAAATTGTAGTGGGTGATGATACTGAAACGTTAGGTATGCCATGCCTCTTAAAGATTCTTTGTGAGTATTACGGCTGTTTCAATATAAAAAACAAGTTTGAAAGTCAGTTTCACTTAAACATTGGTTGTCACAGACAGAACCAGAGCATGGTGAGTGGAAAATGATTGTTGAGTATTGCTTATTAGACAATTCCGCCATAACACTGATTGATTTATATGCAATAAGAGAAAGTCATTGTGGCCCACAGCATACTTTACTTATGGAGAAGCATTTACCTAAAGGGAACAAACTGGAATTGCTTAAACATTTGCTTCAGGCTGAGGGAAAAGAAGTCTAATAAATAATGAAAGTTTAAAGTCAAATATCATTCCCTTCAAATGGATAATCGTATGAGTTTATATGACCCTAAAGGGATATTGACAAAAGCCTAAAAACAAAATATAATAAGACATATAAATATCTAACTTTTGTGTATAAGGAATGAAGGTCATGGAATCCATCTTGGATAACCATGACCTTTTTTTGCTACAAAGGGAAAAGAGAAAAAAGAAAGGAGGATAGCAGACACAGCGAGTGCTGGACACCAAGAATAACGGATAAAACATAATAAAAAATATTATACGAGGAGAGTTAATATGTTTGAATGTAAATGTGGATGTACGGAATTTTCTGCTCATCAGGTTTTGAGGGCAGATATTGTTGTTGATGGCAACAATCAGTTTATCCGTAACGACAATGAGACAGATAATAGCCTGTCTATCTATGATGCAGGAACGCCTTTCGGACCTTATTGCTGTAAGTCCTGTGGTTGTATACACCGGCCACTTAGAACCAAGTGCACGGTCATTCAGAGCCACCGCTCCGACATAATAGAGCCACCTTTCCGGATGGTTGAGCCAGGCGGACTGTGCATGCCGAACACTCAAAATCAAATGCACGGTCATTCAGAGCCACTGCTCCGACATGGTGAGCCACCGTTCCGGATGGTTGAGCCAAGCGAACTGTATATGCCAAACA
>Ga0153950_1000610_pt1 | contig 15980 bp, 12 predicted proteins | sample TSNJ034MetaG_FD_104737 | JGI IMG/M metagenome (GOLD analysis project Ga0153950, IMG submission 104737) | Attine ant fungus gardens microbial communities from New Jersey, USA - TSNJ034 MetaG | ecosystem: Host-associated > Fungi > Mycelium > Unclassified | place: USA: New Jersey, Wharton State...
AGTAAGTGATGTATTTGCAGATGTAAGAGAAGGAAAGATATATTAAGAATAAATAATAAATTAAAGGGGAATCAATATACGTTGATTCCCATTCTTTAAAAAGAAAGAAGTGAGCGAATGATAGATTCTAAATTACACCAATTTAGCTTTGAAAGATTTAAAGAATACCAAAATGATAATGATATTGTAACAATCATTAACAGTGTTTTACAACATTTTGATGTTACAGCATATCATCATACCAATCGTTATTTAGATCGCTATTTACAAAAAGGATATCAGAAAATTGTGATGCTATTAATTGATGGTATGGGGTTCTACAATATTAATAGAGGATTAGATCAAAACGATTATCTACGCAAAAATATGAAACAGCATGCAATGACAGTATATCCTAGTACGACGGTAGCTGCAACAACAGCTATTACAAGTGGACGATATCCAATTGAAACTGGGTGGATTGCTTGGCAACAATACTTTAAAGAATTTAATAAAGAAGTTGTCATGTTTTTAAATGAAGGCTATTACGATCAAGAAGCAGTCAATCAAAGTATCGAAAATATTCTACCCTTTGAATATGTTTGGGATTTAATTAAACAGCCAAACATGATGGCAGAATCTATTTTTCCAGCATTTAAAACAGAGGGTATGCATAGCTTCCAAGATATTTGTCAGCGTTGCATTGAAGTAGTAAATGCCAACGAAAAAGGCTATCTTTATATTTATTGGGATAAATATGATGATTTAATGCATACCTATGGGATATACGATAAAAGATGCAATGACTACTTAAAAATGATCAATCATCAAATAGAGTTATTGAGATCGCGACTAGATAGTAATACTCTATTAATTGTTACTGCCGATCATGGACATATTAATACGAATGATATTGAAATTAAGGATTATACAAAATTATGGAACTGTTTAGAAAGAAATATTAGTTTTGAAACAAGAACACCAAATTTTTTTGTGAAAGCAGGAAAAGAAAAAGAATTTGAAGAAGAATTTATGAATAATTTTGGAGATACATTTATACTATTAAATAAACAACAAGTCCTTGAAAATAAGTTGTTTGGTATTGGTAAAGTTCATCCTAGAGTACTAGAGTTTTTAGGAGACTATATAGCTCTTGCGATTGCTGACATTGCGATTACTGGGAAACCATCAAGCTTAATTGGGCAACATGCAGGATTTACTGAAGAAGAAATGTTAATACCATTAATTGTATTAGAATAATAAACAAGAAATAATAAAGAAATAGTTAGACATTTCAATGTAATGAGGTGTCTTTTTATTATGGATAGAAAAAAAGAGATAAGTTTGAAGTTCATCCCCTTCCCCTTGTTTGGATATCGTAACACTTCATTGTTAACTTTCTCTTTTTTATTATGCTATTTATATATGCAAAAAAAGAATAAATAGACCGCTTTTTTATAAAAATAATGATTGAATCAAGGTTTGACAAAATAATACGGACAGTCTCACTATAATGTGAAGGGCGAGGTGGTATCATGGAATTATCTAGAATCAATACAAATCATATTTTAAAAGGCATAGAAAAGAAAATCTTTTTTTTCTGTATCTCTTTTCTTATCTCACAAATACCGTTTTTAAATAACTCATATATCTTCACAATTCCTTTATTAAGCATTGCCTTTTTATCTGGCTATGGCTTTATTTTTGCTTATTTTTTAGCTATTGTACTATCTGTTGTTTTCTTTAATGTCTCTTTAACGCTGTTGTTTTTAAGTGTTATTATCATAGGAGTATTAGAAATATTCTCTTATATATACGCAATGAAATCTACATATATACCACTGATATTATCGTTAAGTGTCTGTTTAGCGTTACTGTATGATTACTTATATTTTGAAAATTACACAATTCCTATGGTTATTGTGGCAAGTGCAATAACCTATGGATTAACACAATTGTATTTAAATAGTGCGTCTTTTTTTATCCATTTGGATTTTGAGAAAACAACCTACTATCATTTATTAGTGATTGCTATGATGTTAGTATCCTCTAGTTTAGTAATTGGGAGCTATCAAACGACCATCATGTTTCTAATCATTCGTTTTCTTATTTTAGCAGTGGCATATATTATTGGTTTTGATAAAGGATATCAATTAGTATTATTTAGCAGTTTTACTTTGTTACTTAATAATTTAAGTTATCGTGATCCAGTGATTTGTTTAATGATTCCATTAGCTAGTTTTTATGCATTACGACCAAAAACAAAAACGACATACTTTTTATTTTATGTTATTGTCCACACCATCATTCCGTTTTTTCATAACGAAGAATTAATAAATTATGTGATACAAGTATTAGGTAGTGCTATTATATTTTATCTTATCCCTAATCATGTTTACCTTAACATCAAGAGAATTACTAGTAGTCAAGAAATACCGATTGTTAATCAAATTGGTGGAGTGATTTCTTATCAAAGAAAAATAGCTAGAAAATTAGAAGAATTTAGTGAATTGTTTAATCGAATTGCTTTTTCGTTTAAAGAAAGTGCGATACAACCAAATGTATTAACATATATAGGTAATGTATATGATGATGTCTGTAGTAGCTGTGTTAATAAAGAACAATGTTTCCATAGGAAGAAAGATGTAAATCGACTAGTGAAACTAATTAAAAAAGGCGTGATTACATCATTAAATAAAGAGGAGAGTAATTATATTGATCGCTATTGTATTAATTCTAGACAATATAAACAAGCCTTATCACAACAATGTAAACTATATAAACATCAAAATGAAATGAATGAAGAATACCATTTCTTAAAGAAAAATCTATATAATCAATTAACATTGGTGGGCGATGTTTTAAATAATTTTTCAAGTCATGTTGGTTTTATCGATGTATATAGTGAAGAATCTATAAAAGAAGTGTTAGAAGGATATCATTTTAAAATTCCATATATTTTTAAAGATGAAGTATCAAAAGATGAGTATACGTTTGATATCGGAATTATGGAAACAACGAAACAAGAGGTCTTTGATGTTGTCATTCCAGTATTAGAAAAGACATTAGATACAAAACTAAACCTAATTGATATGAAGTCAACAGCAAATCGAATGGGGTATACAAGTATTAAACTATCCAATAAACAAAGCTATCAATTAGTTTATGGAGTGCAACAGATATCAAAAGATGAAGATTTTTGTGGAGATAATTATATCTTCTTCCGTTACAATCAATTTAGCTTAATCGCCTTAAGCGATGGTATGGGCTATGGTAAAAAAGCTCATGAGGAGAGCAAACTAACCTTAGATGTTTTCTCAAAACTATTAAAGAGTGGAATTGATTTAGAAGATAGTATTCAAACAATTAATTCCTTGTTAAAAATTAAGAATAGAATAGAAATGTTTACAACAATCGATTTATTAATGTTTGATAGCAACGATGCTAGTATCACATTTTTAAAAAATGGTGCAATGCCTTCTTATGTCTATCATTATAATCACTTAGAGAAAGTGCAAACAAAATCATTACCAATTGGAATTGTTTCAAAAATAGATACAACAAGAGAAATGTATCAATGTTCAGATGGAGACTTAGTCATTATGTTCTCGGATGGTTTTGAAGAGAGTATTGAAGAAATTGTTGATTCTGTCTTAGAAAAAAATTACTTAGATCATCCACAAAAAATAGCGGATGTCATCATGAATACCTTAGCAATACAACATAAAATTGACGATGATGCAACAATTATAGTTGCAAGAGTTGAAGATGTAAATTTACATAGAAAAAAACGTTTAACTATAGAACACTAGAAAAAGGAGGAATCTCCTTTTTCTTATCGCAAGAACTTAATATTAAGTTTATCTTGGATGTATATTATATAAATGTCTTCTTGAATTTATGCTATAATTAAAGAGGAAAAAAATAGGAAAGGTCAATACATCAGCTGGTTTATTGAGTATAGGAAAAAAATGGATAGTCTTACACTTGAACAACTGAATAAGCAACAACGTTATATCATTGGTGTCTCTGGTGGACCTGATTCCTTAATGTTATTGCATCTGTTATATCAAAGCGGGTTTCAATTAATTGTTGCCCATATTAATTACCATAAAAGAGTCGATAGTGATTTAGATCAAGCATTAGTTGAAAACTATGCACGAACATATCTTTATCCCATCGAAGTACTGGAGGTTACAGAATACACAAAAGAAAACTTTCAAAAACAAGCTAGGAATATCCGTTATCAATTTTTTTTAGATTTAATAGAAAAATATAACGCCAATGGATTATTTATTGCACATCATCAAGATGATGTTTTAGAAACGATTCTTATGCAAAAGCAAAGAAAGCTAACAAAGACATATTGGGGGATCAACGAACATTCTAACTATCGACAGATGGATATTTATCGCCCATTATTGGATGTTTCAAAACAAGAAATTATTGATTATTGTCAAGAACATGGTATTGTTTATCGAATTGATTCAAGTAATTTAGAAGATAATTATACTAGAAATAAGATTAGAAACATCATTCTTCCAAAATATAGCACTCAAGAAAAAGAAGCATTATTGAAAGAAGCAAAGAATCACAATTATTTATTAGAAAAAAGAAATAGATATATTAAAAAAGTCTATACTAAGTATTGTCTAGATGGAAGTCTATATTATAGAGATATAAAGAAAGAAGATTTAGAAGATATTATCTATTTATTTATTAAGGAATGTAGTCAAATTCCAATAGAACGAATTTCTAATCAAATTATTAAAAACTGTTCCAAATTAATAGAGAATACAAAACCAAATTCTCAAATTAATCTGCCAGTTAATCATCTGTTCATAAAAACATATGATAATGTCTATATCTCTTCAAAAATGCAGGAGTGTATATATTCTTATAGCTTTGATTCTTTTCAAGAATTTACTTGTCAGTATTTTAAATTAACCAGAAATGGGAAAGATAGAGAAGGGGTACTAATTAAAGAAAATGATTATCCAATCACCATTAGGAGTAGTCTTCCTGGTGATCGTATGCTGTTAAGTTATGGAAGTAAAAAAGTTAGTCGTTTGTTTATCGATGCAAAAATTCCTTTATCAAAGCGAAAAACATGGCCAATTTTACTAAATCGTCATGGTGAAATAATGTTAGTGAGCGAAATTGCCAAAAACAAAGAGTATTTAATGGAAAAACCTACTTTGTTTGTGGTAAAATATTGACATATGTTTGTTTAAAGGGGGAAGGAGAATATGCATAAAGATATAAAAAAAATATTAGTATCTCATGATGAAATTGTTACAAGATGTAAAGAATTAGCACAACAAATTAATAAGGATTATAGTGTTTGTCAACCACCACTATTTTTAGGACTATTAAAGGGTTCAGTTCCTTTTCTTAGTGAATTAGCTAAACATATTACATTAGATATAGAATTTGGATTTATGCGGGTAAGTAGTTATACTGGAACAGTATCTAGTGCTTTGAGTATCAAAACAGATTATGAAGAAGATATCACAGGAAAAGATATTTTGATTGTTGAAGATATCTTAGATACTGGGAAAACATTAGTGACAGTAATGGAGTTATTATTAAGTAGAAATGCCAAAAGCGTTAAGGTTGTCACTTTATTAGACAAAAAAGAAGGTAGACTTGTAGAGTTAGAAGCAGACTATGTAGGATTTTCTATTCCTAACGAATTTGTCGTAGGATTTGGTTTAGACTTCAATGAAAAATACAGAAATTTACCTTATGTAGGGATTTTAAAGGATGAATGTTATTTATAAATATAGGAAGGAGATTATATGAATAAAAAACCAGTAAGTCTTACTAAATTATTATTACCTTGGGTTATATTCTTTGTATGTATCGCAGTGATATCTACAATGTTTTCTTCAAGTAGTAGTAAAGTAGTTAACTATAGTGAATTAATGGAGATTATTGAAACAAAAGATCTAACAGAAGTTAGTGTTTCTCCAAAAGATTATTTAATTGTCACAATTTCAGGTAAATATAAAGAAGCTGGTAAAGAAATTTCATTTAGTTCAGATATCATTCATACTGATACTGAAGTAGATGCTATTATGGAAGAATTAAAAGATAAAGAAGTAATTATTACAGTTGATAATTCAGCAAACAACAATGTCTTTTTAAACTTTCTTATTTCTGTCGTACCTTATGTTTTAATGATTGGAATCTTTTTCTTTGTCTTTTCTAAGTTGGGCAATTCCGCTGGTGGAAATGCGAAAGCTTTTGAATTTGGTAATTCAAGAGCAAGGTTAGAAAAGAATCAAAGAACAAGATTTAGTGATGTGGCAGGAGCCGATGAAGAAAAAGAAGAATTAACCGAGTTAGTAGACTTCTTAAAAAATCCTAAGAAATTTTCAGAAATGGGAGCTAGAATTCCAAAAGGTGTTCTATTAGTTGGGCCACCAGGGACTGGAAAGACTTTATTAGCAAGAGCCGTTTCAGGCGAAGCAGGAGTGCCATTCTATAGTATTTCTGGTTCTGAATTTGTTGAAATGTTTGTTGGTGTTGGAGCTGGAAGAGTTCGAGATATGTTTAAGAAAGCGAAACAAACAGCACCTTGTATTGTTTTTATTGATGAAATCGATGCCGTTGGTCGTCAAAGAGGAACTGGTATTGGTGGAGGACAAGATGAAAGAGAGCAAACATTGAATCAGTTATTAGTAGAAATGGATGGATTTACTGAAAATACAGGTATTATTGTGTTAGCAGCAACCAATAGAGCTGACGTATTAGATCCAGCCTTATTAAGACCAGGTCGTTTTGATAGACAAATTAAAGTGTCATTACCTGATAAAAGAGCACGAAGTAAAATCTTAGAAGTACATGCAAGAAACAAACGTTTTGAAAGTGATGTAAACTTTGATAATATTGCAAGAAGAACTCCAGGATTTAGTGGAGCTCAATTAGAAAACGTATTGAATGAAGCAGCATTATTAACAGTTCGAAATGATGGAAATTCGATTACTGTAGATGATATTGATGAAGCGATCGACCGTGTGATTGGTGGACCAGCTAAAAAATCGAGAAAATATATTGAAAGAGAACGAAGCTTAGTTGCTCATCATGAAGCTGGACATGCTATCATTGGTCTAGTGTTAGAGGATGCACAAGTCGTTCAAAAAGTAACGATTATTCCAAGAGGAGATGCTGGTGGATATAACTTAATGACACCAGAAGATGAAACATACTTCCAAACAAAAACGCAATTAATGGCAAATATTACTGGTTATTTAGGTGGACGTGTGGCAGAAGAAGTCTTCTTTGGTGATGTCAGTACGGGAGCTCATAATGATATTGAACAAGCAACTAGAATCGCAAGATTAATGGTCACTCAATTAGGAATGAGCGAATTAGGACCAATTAAGTATGAAGACGATAATGAACAAGTATTCTTAGGAAGAGATTATGCGAGTCATAAAGCTCCAAGTGGTCAGGTTTCTTATGAAATCGATCAGCAAATTAGAAATATTATTGATACTTGTTATGAAGAAGCGAAACGAATTATCGTTGAAAATAAAGCAAAATTAACTGTTATTGCAGAAGCTTTATTAGAATATGATACATTAGCATATGAACAAATCCAACATTTATTTAACTATGGGCTTATGCCAGAAGTATCTGGTAAAAATGGACATCATGATAATAAAAAAAATAACTTTCATGATAATGAACCAAAAAATAAAGTAGAAATCATTGAATCTTCTTTAGAAGATAACGACAGTGATGATACTGCTTTAGAAGCTGAAGTAGCGAAAGATGTCGTGATTGAGGATGGAATTGTGGAAGATATTGAAAAGGAAAAAGATAAACTAAAAGATATCTATAATGATGATTTATTAGAAGATTAATTATAAAGGAGGTAGCGATTGTTACCGCCTTTTTAACAAATAAAACATATTTGTTTCATAATAGTTTGAACTATGCTGTCATTATATTGATCATAATATCGAGTAGAAAGATCAATTTGGAGCATAATAAATAACAGAAACAATCAATTTATCGTATTAAAAAATAATAGGAGTGATGCTATGGATTTAGGCAAACTTTTGACATTAAATCAAGAAGAACAATTAGTATTATGGAGTTTGTATCAAAAATTGATAAGAAGAACTAGAATAATGGAGTTAGATAATTATATCCAACATGGAACAACTTCAACATTAAAACATACAATTGCGGTTACCTATTATAGCCTTTTGTTTATTAAAAGATTTCATATTCGATGTAATGAAGAAAGTTTAATTATTGGGGCATTATTTCACGATTATTTTTTATATGATTGGCATGTAAAAGATAGAACACATCGATGGCATGGTTTTTTTCATCCAAAGATAGCGTATGAGAATGCCATTAGAGATTTTGAAATTAATGAAATAGAAACGGATATTATTCGAAAACATATGTTTCCTTTAACAGTGATGTTACCAAGGTATAAAGAAACAGTGGTTGTTAGTTTAGTAGATAAAATATGTAGCACCTATGAAATTTTCAGCAAACAATCATATGAAAAGCTGATGGATGAATTAGCTGAGAATATCTACCAAAGTTATTTCAAAGACAAAGATATAGAATAAAAAATTAAAATGCACAGCTAACGTTAGTTCTAACTCTAATTTTTGGTGTGCATTTTATTTGTTATCTATAGTAATCAAACTGTAAAGTCATTTTATATAATATAGTGGTTAAAAAAATAAGAATGGGAAAAGGAAACCTAGACCAAAACCACATCGACAACGACAGCGACGACATCCACAGCGGCATTCACATCCACAACGGCAGCGACATCCACAACGGCAGTCACAGTCACAACGGTGGCGACATCCACATTCTCTAGAAAAATCTCTACACATACTAATTCCTCCTTTCTAACATACTATATGAAAAAAAAAGAAAAACTAAAAGGGAGAGAACCTACTGAATTAGTTAATAAGTAAAAATATAAACAAAAAACGATCATTGGAATGTTTGCAAAATAATTGTATAAACCAAAATAGTTTTGTATAATGTAATTGGTGATAAATATGAATAAAAAAAGAAGAGGTTTTGTAATATTTTTAATTATTATTCTAGTAATTTCAATGATCTTACCAGTGATATTATCGAGATTTGCATAAGGAGATCATGAAGATGAAGGATTATTTAATAAAAGCAATTATCAAAGATAGAGCGATTCGATTAGTCGCATGTAACACAACTAATTTGACGAATGAAGCTAGGAAATTACATCATCTATGGCCAACGGCAAGTGCTGCACTTGGGCGAATGATGAGTGCAACATTAATGATGGGATCAAATCTAAAAAATGATGAAAAATTAAGTGTCACTATAAATGGTGGCGGACCAATAGGAACGATGATTACAACAACAAGTAACAATGGATTAGTGAAAGGCTTTGTAGCAAATCCTGAAGTACATTATACATATAATGATACTGGAAAACTAGCTGTTGGAGTTGCTGTTGGTCATCAAGGATATTTACAAGTTGTTAAAGATATGGGATTAAAAGAAGCTTTCTCTAGCCAAGTTCAATTACAAACAGGTGAAATTGGAGATGATTTTGCTTATTATTATGCTATTAGTGAGCAGACACCGACAGCTATTTCATTAGGAGTACTGGTTGATACCGATAATAAAGTAATTGTTAGTGGTGGTTATATGGCACAATTAATGCCAGGCCACAGTGAACTAGATATCCAATTAATAGAAAATGTCTTTGCTAATAGTCTACCAGTCACTGAATTATTAAATCAGAAAAATTCAGTAGAAGAGATTCTTCAAGGATTATTTAATGATGTTGAAATCTTGGATAGCATTGACCTTGCATATGTTTGTGGTTGTAGCAAAGAGCAAATGGCAAAGGCTATAAAGACAGTTGGAAAAGCCGAAATAGAGAATATGATAGAAGAAGACCAAGGGTGTGAAATCCATTGTCATTTCTGTAATAAAACCTACCATTTTAATGAAGATGAATTGAAAGAATTAATTGACTAAAGGACTGTATACTTTTCTATAAGAAAAGCATAATGATTTTTTTATTTTCTTTATTATTCAGTGAAACAACAAAAAAACTATGCTAGTGCATAGCTTTTGTTTCACATATCTTTGTTTCGCTACAAATATATGTGAAGTTATTAGGAATTATAACTAGTGAAACGATAACTTACAATCTATTTGTTTGGGGAGGAAAATAGATGGGGAATTCGTAAGCTATCTATAAAGATTATTGGCATTACAAAAATATTTATACATCTTTTTATTTAATTTTAATTTTTTAATATTGTTTTAAGGCCTATCTACATAGACTATAGTAGAACACTACTTTTTATTAGAAATATGAGTGATAATCAAACTTTATGAACTGTTGAGGCGATGAATATGAAATCTAACATATTGAGAAATTTAGTTGATTATAGAGCAATATTACTATTGCAGATAGTCATGTCTAGTATATTTATACTATCTGTTTATCGATTAAATATACTACCGTTAAAGTATTTTCTATGTCTTTTATTAATTTCAATTTTATTAATTATTGGTTTATATTTCATTATAAAATCAAAAAAACATAAAAGCCAACTGTTTGGTAAGGGTTTAAGTTTCTGTATTAGTGGATGTTTACTATTTGTTAGCATACTTATTTTAAAAGGTGATAAAACAATTGTAAGAATTACTGGGAAAAATATTGAAATGCATACAGTTAGTATTATTGTATTAAATGACAGTAACATTCAAGATGAGTATGATTTAGAGGGTATTAAAATTGGTAATTGTCGTCAAATAGATACTACATATTTAGCGACAACAGTCAACCTTGTTGAAACTTCCATCAATGCAACGTTAATGCGATATGATTACAATGATTATGCGAATTTAGTTGAAGATTTGTATAGTGGAGAAATAGAAGCGATTATTATTAGTGAAGCATATCGGTCTATGTGTGTTGATATTTATGAAACATTTAGTAAGGACACTAAAGTTATTTATTCTTGTGAATTTGAAAAAGATGTTAGTAGTATTGTGAAGAGTGCAGCAGTGACAGAAGAATCCTTTACTATTTTTATTAGTGGTATTGATACTTATGGAGAAGTAAACACAGTAGCAAGATCAGATGTTAATATTCTAATTACTGTTAATCCTTCAACAAAAGAAATCTTACTTACTAGTATACCAAGAGATACCTATATAACATTAGCAAGCTTTGGGAACAAAGATAAAATAACCCATACAGGTATTTATGGAATTGAAGAAACAATAACATCGATAGAAGACTGGCTTAGTATTACTATAAATTATTATGTAAGAGTTAATTTTAGCTCTGTAGTGAATATTGTTGATATGTTAGGTGGTATCACTGTTAATTCTCCAAATGCGTTTACTAGTGGTAATTATAGCTATATAAATGGTTTAAATCAAATGGATGGTGCTAAGACGTTGGCTTTTGTAAGGGAACGTTATTCATTTGAAGATGGAGATCTAGAACGTGGTAAAAATCAAATGTTAGTTGTATCAGCAATTATTAATAAGATGTTATCTTCAAGTGTTATTCCTAATTATTCAAAGATCTTAGATGCGATAGAAGAAAGCTTTGAAACAAATATGAGTAGTGATGAACTTACTTCATTAATTAAAATGCAACTCGGTGATATGTCTGAATGGAGTATAATAACACAACAAGTGGAAGGCGAAGGTAGTACTAGTTTACCTAGTTATGCGATGGGATTAAGTGAAGGAGTATTTGTTTTAGTACCGAATGAAGAAAGCGTTGCGACTATTATTCATAATATTACAACTTTGTTAAATAATGGAGTCGTAAGTGAATAAGATACAGTCGATTCTTGAATTAATTGAAGAAGAATAATAAAACCTATCGTAATTATTACGATAGGTTTTATGGGTGGTTACTTATTCAATTCCTCTAAATAGCGTTGAAGTGCATCTTGCCAACTAGGCAATCTTTCAAATCCGTTTTTATCTAATTCTTCTTTAGATAATCGACTGTTTTTAGGACGCTTTGCTTTCGTAGGAAAGGCATTTGAATCTATTGGATTAATTTTTATATCAATATTGGCTTGTTTAAATATTTCTGAAGCAAAATCAAACCAACTACAATAGCCTTCATTACTTGCATGATAGGTTCCATATTTATCAGTTTGAATCATATCAACAACTAATCTAGCTAAATCTTTAGTATAAGTAGGAGAGCCAATTTGATCATTCACAACACTTACTTCATCTCGTTCATTTCCTAATCGTAACATAGTTTTAATAAAGTTATGACCATTAATCCCAAAAGCCCATGAAATACGAATAATAAAGTGTTTTGGATAATTTTCTACTACTAATTCAGCTTCATATTTTGTTAGGCCATAAATATTTAATGGTGTTCTTTGATCATATTCTTTCCAAGCGACATCACCTTCGCCACTAAATACATAATCAGTCGAGAAGTACATAATAGGAATATCTAGTTCTTCACAAACTTGCACAATATGAATTGTGCCGTTTTTATTGACATCTCTACATAACTCTATAGTATCTTCTGCTTTATCTACTGCTGTATAAGCACTACAATGAATAATCGCATCAACATTGCTTTCTTTAATTACTTTCCTAACTTTTTTAGCATCAGTAATATCCATTTCATCAATATCTACACCTTTCGTTTCAATATTGCGTTTTTTACATTCATTTACGATATCATAACCTAGTTGTCCTTTGACACCAGTAACTAATAACTTCATTATTTAACTCGTCCTTTTTCTACATACATCGTTTCAAAATAGTTTTGATATTCACCATTTATAATGTTTTGCCACCATTCTTTATTATCTAAATACCATTGAATCGTTTGAGCGATACCTGTATCAAAGTTATATTTTGGTTTCCATCCTAATTCAGTTTCAATTTTTGTAGGATCAATGGCATAACGCAAGTCATGACCTTTTCTATCTTCTACAAATTTGATTAAACGTTTAGGTTTGTTTAATGCCTCTAAGATGGTTTCTACAACTTCAAGATTGGTTCTTTCATTATGCCCACCAACATTATAAACCTCACCGATTTTACCTTTTCTGACAATTAAATCAATTGCAACGCAATGATCATAAACATGTAACCAGTCTCTAACGTTCTCACCTTTACCATAGACTGGTAGTTCTTGATCATGTAAAGCTCTAGAAATCATTAATGGAATTAATTTTTCTGGGAAGTGATAAGGACCATAATTATTTGAGCAACGACTAATTGTTGTAGGTAAACCAAATGTTCTATGATATGCTAATACGAATAAATCAGCAGCTGCTTTTGCACTACTATAAGGACTTGAGGTATGAATTGGAGTTTCTTCAGTGAAGAATAAATCAGGACGATCTAATGCTAAATCACCATATACCTCATCAGTAGAAACTTGATGATAACGAGTAATACCATAGGTATTACAAGCATCTAAAAGAGTTGTTGTTCCTAACACATTTGTTTTTACGAATACTTCAGGATCTTCAATACTTCGATCAACATGAGATTCAGCAGCAAAGTTAATCACAATATCAAATTTCTCTTTTTCAAATAAGTCAAAGATAAAATCACGATCAGCAATATCACCTTTTACAAATTTGTAATTTGGTTTATTTTCAACAGGTTTACAAGTTTCTAAGTTTCCTGCATATGTCAATTTATCTAAATTAACAATCCTATCTTCTGGATAGGTTTCTACCATATAGTGAATAAAATTTCCACCAATAAAACCAGCCCCGCCAGTCACTAATATTTTCATTTATTTATTCTCCTTCATATATAAAATTACAATCTGATTCATCTAATAATGGACCATATATATCTTTATCACTTAAAATTGGTTCAATTCCATTTAATAAATAGCCCCAATCAACAGCAATTGTTGGATCGTCATAACGGATTCCTCTATCATCTTCTTTTGAGTATAGATTATCTACTTTATAACGGAATTCAACATTATCTGTGATTGTTAAAAATCCATGAGCAAAACCTCTAGGGACGAAAAACATTGCTTTATTTTCCGCACTTAATTCTACAGCGACCCATTGTTTATAAGTGGGTGAATCTTTACGGATATCAACAGCAACATCAATGACAGTACCTCTAGTACAACTGACTAATTTTGCTTGTGCCATTGGATCGTTTTGAAAATGTAATCCTCTAAGTGTTCCTTTGTTTGCACTAAACGACATATTATCTTGTACGAAGGTTGCTGTGATACCAATTTCTTGAAACTTAGTAGTTGAGTAAGTTTCCATAAAATATCCTCTGTGATCTTTAAAGACTTGTGGTTCAATGATGAAGGCTCCAGGAATTTTTGTTTCTATTTTTTTCATATAAGCTCCTCTTGTTTGATTATTTATCTATAAATTTACCATCTAAAACATCTTTTAGGTAGTTGCCATATTGATTTTTTTGATATAATTCATACGATTTTTCTAATTGTTGTCTTGAAATCCATCCGTTATTATAGCCAATTTCTTCTAAACAAGAGATTTTTCTGTTTTGATGGGTTTCAATTGTGTAAACAAAATTAGTTGCTTCCACTAATGATTGATGAGTACCAGTATCTAACCAAGTAAATCCTTGACCTAATAATTCTACATTTAGTTTTGCTTTTTCTAAATATATACGATTTAGATCCGTGATTTCTAATTCTCCTCTAGCACTTGGTTTAATACTTTTGGCATAATCAACAACGTTTTGGTCATAAAAATATAGACCAGTCACAGCATAATTTGATTTTGGATTTTTTGGTTTTTCTTCAATTGAGACAGCTTTTCCTTCTTGATTGAATTCAACAACTCCAAAACGTTCTGGATCATCGACATAGTAACCAAAGACAGTAGCTCCCTCAGTTTTTTCAGCAGCTTTTCTTAAACGTTTTGCTAGGCCATGACCATGGAAAACATTATCGCCTAAAACCATGGCACAGCTATCTCCATTAATAAATTCTTCTCCTAATAAAAAAGCTTGTGCTAAACCATCTGGTGAGGGTTGCACTTTATAGTTTAAAGAAATACCGAATTGAGATCCATCTCCTAATAACTCTTCAAATCTTGGAGTATCATTCGGTGTAGAAATAATTAATATTTCTTTAATTCCAGCTTCCATTAAAATACTTAATGGATAGTAAATCATTGGTTTATCATAAATAGGTAATAATTGTTTGCTTGTTACTTGTGTTAATGGATATAATCTCGTTCCGCTACCACCAGCTAATACGATTCCTTTCATAGAATATCTCCTTTTCATTGGTTTACATTTATAACATAAACTATTACGTTACGTAAAGGTCAAGAGATTACATTGTTTTTTGTTATTATTTTAAAAAAAATAGTAGCTATAATGATAAACCACTATCTTATACTATTATTATTTATTTTTTACAAATAAGTATACCAGCATCTTTCGTAATATGGAAAGATCTATTTAATTTCCATTTATTATTAATAAAATGATAAAATGAATGGTATTCTTTTAAGATATATTCTTTTTGATTACCATGACAAGACAATATATAGTTAATAATATCTTCTGAATCAGTAACTAAAAGATAATCATTATGTTTTTTGATTTGAATAGTATTGAAAAATGGTTTTAATAACGCCTCTCCATTATCTAAGCCAAATACATCATAGAGATTAATACTGGATAATGTAATCCTTGCATCAAATTCTTTCACAAGCTCAGTAATTTCTTTCATATGCTTGTTTCCATATGCACTACAATAAAAAACTCCATTTGGTTTTAATACTCGAGAAATTTCTTTTAGAGCTTGTTTTGTATCATTAATATAGAACATAACATGATTGGCTATGATGATATCGAAATGGTTATCAGGATAGGGAATAGATAAACAATCTATGACTTTGTAGGTAATATTGTTGATGCTTTTTAAATTTTCTTTCGCATCAATAATCATACCTTCAGATATGTCAGATAGAGTTAAGTGAAAAGAG
>Ga0153950_1000611_pt1 | contig 15970 bp, 21 predicted proteins | sample TSNJ034MetaG_FD_104737 | JGI IMG/M metagenome (GOLD analysis project Ga0153950, IMG submission 104737) | Attine ant fungus gardens microbial communities from New Jersey, USA - TSNJ034 MetaG | ecosystem: Host-associated > Fungi > Mycelium > Unclassified | place: USA: New Jersey, Wharton State...
CGTGCTTGCTATGAACTTGTGCCTTAGGCTCAAAGTTCTTTGCGCTTTTTGCCTCGACTGGTTTTGCACCGTAGTTTTACGCGGTCGCACCAAATCCCAAGCTTTCAGCAGACCCTAATTACAATCCAAAAATCAGCTAAAGGGAACGATTGAAACCACACTATGTACCCGGGAACAATCTCAACTAACGGGAACATTCCCGTAAATACAAGTATCCAATAAAGCAAAGTCCCTATAGCGGTGAACATGCTCAAACCAAAAATCAAATTTTTATATTTCATACAAATAATAACCCTCTTTCTCAACTTCGGGCCAACTTGGCCCGAAGTCACCTTTTATTGACTTCTTATTTGACACGAAGATAAAACACTTCGTCTATTAGCGTCATAGCTTTTAGATTTGAGTAATATAGCGCTCTCTTCCAATGCCGAGAGAGCCGCTATCGCACCGAATACAATCATGCTCCAAAATGGTATGTTGTTTGTGTAAACACAGATAGGTAACATAAGGAACAAAGCAAGCCCAGTCAGTTTGTTTCCTACAGTGTGCATAACATTCCATCGCCTGAATTTTACTTTTGTTATCACTAAATTCGCTATGCGAATGATTGCAACAATTGTAACGCAGATAATAATTCGTCCACTGTCTGCATTTTTTACAAAAGTCAATAATATGAACAACCACACAGCATAAAAGATGAAATCCCCTAAACTGTCAAGCTTAATTCCAAGTGTTGTTTCCGCGTTCAATAACCGCGCTAAATATCCATCAATAAGGTCGCTGATACCACATAAAAAATACATTATTGCAAAAGGTACAGGCTTATCAATCAAAAACAGCAACATGACAGACAGAGCAATACGGGAGCAGGATAGTAAATTAGGTAATAGCTTCAACAAATATCCCCCGTTCCCCTGCGGCTATTCTTTTGCCGTCACAGCTTGCACTAAAGCGTTTATATTGTCCATTAAAATCCAGTCTTGATTTTTCGGGGAAGTAAACGGCGGCTTGCCCCCAAAAGACTTAATACAAATGGCAGTATCTATAAGTTTTTTAGGTATGTTATTATCAATGACCTTTTGTAGCGTATCAGAATACGAATTACACAGGTAAAATGCCGTATTCTTTGAAAGAAGCATACCTATATTCTTGTCGATAAAGTTTTTAGCTGGCTTATACAATTTGCCCATCCGTACACCCGAACCCACAATGAGAGTGTCGTAACCTCCAATATCGGGCGTGTTTTTTGCTATGTCACAAATGGAGCAATCTGCTATTTTCGTTGCCAGTAATTCCGCACACTCCCGGCTTGCGCCGGATTTAGTTGAATATAAAATCAATGTTCGCATAAAATTATCCTTTCTTTTTCATGCGGGACAGCATGACAATAACAAGCACCATAGTAATTAAGGAAAAAACAACAGCCGCTATTCCACAATTTACATGGAAGTTATAGGAGCTTTGGGCGGTTATATTATTTGCCCTAATCCATAAACCGCATATCATGGTAGATAGCATGAGCAATGCCGTAATTATCGCGCTGGTCAATGTTGCAATTTTCATTTTTCTTATCTCCTTTTATTTGTCAATTATTAAATTATCTATCAGCATATCTATAAAGCGGGTTCGCTGTTCGGTATTGTATAAATCTATGCCGCTATACATATGGAACGCGTCAATGTTAAGCCCTGTTACTTGTATAGGATGTAGTATTTGCAAGGCGATTATTCTTAATTGCATATCATCCTTTTTATTTCCGAATATTTCTTTAAGTAACGGAATTAGGTGCAAAGGGGTTTGCATATTTCCCTCCAAAACTTCACGGGACAAGATAAAGCGTTTTAACTTTTCATTGCTGCCAGCTAAAACATATAATTCTTTCATCATCATTTTTAACTTTGCAACAGGTTCTAAATCGGAGTAATCGTCGGTTTTTGTAAAGCTCCAAATAGTTTTTGACATTACATCACCGATTGCAATACTTAATAAATTATCTTTACTCTTAAAATGATAATTGATTAAGCCTATACCAACTCCTGCCCGTTCGGCAATTTGACGCACAGTAATTTTTTCAACATCATCTACCTCCTCTAATATAGCTTTGGTTGTGTCAATGATTGACTGTCGTGCATCCTGTTCATTGGGATTACTCATGCTTATACCTCCATCTTATCGCTGTACTTGATTTGAACATGTTCAGTATAGCCTATAATTTTGTTCCTGTCAAGCGTTTACCACATTATTTTTCGGATTGGTAGGATAGGGCCGTAAAGCCTTTTTCGGCCTTTCCGCTAAACGGCAAGCAGGGCAAGTGTCAATACACTTGCACATTTTTGAGATTTTCCCTTGCGGGAAAACTCAAAAATTGCTTGTTGGGGAGTGCCTTCCCCAAACCCTGCGACTTCGGGCCAACTTGGCCCGAAGTGTTGCGCTTCGCTTGTTGTTGCGTCATTCGCTATCGCTCCATTTCCTTGTTTTTCTGCGCGTCCATCAGGCCGAGCAGATGGTCGATATTGACCTTTGCCGTTATGACTTCCTGCATATCTTTTCTTGCCGCCCGATATTCACCGTAAGCGGCTTTTTTCTTTGCCGCAAGCTCCCGGCCCTCAGCCTTGAGCGCGTCCATGCGGGGGAGCTTGCCGCCGTTCAGTAATTGCTTAAATGTGGCCTGTGCCGCCCTGTATAATTCAATGTCGGCCCCATGCTCCGCAAGATATTTTTTACTGTACTTGGCCGCCTTGTAGCCCTCGAATACAGGCCGGGTCTTGGCGTAGTCAACGATTGCCGCCATTAGTTCCGCATTTACGCCCATAGCGGCCTCGGTGGATTTTATACTGTCAGAAAGAGAGTGAAAACGGTCTGTTACCTCTGCGGCCTTTTGCTCCAACTGTTCATAATCCATCAAGTTGTTTTCCTGCAAATATTGGAGCGCTGCCGCCATCTGCTTTAGGTTGTAAATGGTGGCCCACTTCTCATAGGCTGGGCCTTTTCCAGCCCTCATTTTAGCTTGAATATCCACAATCAGATTTAGTTTGCGGGTGGCCCCCGTGTACCTTGTCGGCGGTTCGGCCCGGCCCTCGATAACCGCCCGTATATCCTCCGGCCCGTAGCCCTTGCCGAGCGTGGAAGAACGCAAACGAGTAAAACGGTCTTGTCCAAAAGCCGGATTGCGAAAGCTGATCGCACCGCCACGCCCATTCTTTACATCAAATCCAGCCGCCGCCATAGCCTGTAAAAATGTTTCCATATCCGGCGGCTTGTCAGCAAGACAAATATCAATCTGCGCCTTTAACCGTTCTTGGAATGTCGGCGGTTTATCGTCCTGCCATTCGCCGTAATGTTTGTACTTGCCCTTGCTTTTCAGCTTCGGATTGGCGATATAGGATAGGCCGTTTTCAAGACAAATGCGGTCAGACAATCGCCGCACCACCCTGGCCGAACCGATAAAATCCCGGAATTTACGGGTACAATCAAGCGTGGTGGAGTTGTAGTAAATGTGTACATGGGGGTGGGGGCGGTCAATGTGCGACACGACAAAAAAAGCGTGGTTGCCTTTTGTCCAGCGCATAGCAAAATCATAGCCGATTTTGAGTGCCGTTTCCGCGTCCACTTCGCCTTTGACAAAGGACTGGCGTATTTGGTAGCATAAAACATCTTCGTCTTTTTTTTGCTCCCGGCCTGTGATGGCCTTGTATTTCGCCTTGCTCAATAAAAACTCCGCGTCAGCCGTGGCGGGGTCGCACTCGTAGGTGGCAATCAGTTCACCGTCCATTGTTTTTTCCGGGTTTTTCCCATAATCAAAACGGTCTTTCATAGACTGTGCTATCGTTTCGCCCTTGCTGATATGGTGCGCTTTGAAATAGGTTGTCGCCATGCGCGGCCCCTCCTTTCCTGTAAAAAATAACTTCGGGCCAAGTTGGCCCGAAGTTCCCCGGTTATTGCGCCGCATTGTTTCAGCTCATAATAAAATAACGTAGCGAATAGTTTAAGTTCTCCAGCCTATCAAGCAGCCATTCCGCTATGGCAGGAATACCAAGCGGAGAAATCAGAAACGACAATATCAGAAATACAACACAGCCGAGCTTTGAGCCTGCAATCAATATTGCGATACTTAGCAATACGCCTATGCCGGAAAGTATCTCCATAAATGTTTTTGCCCAGCAGAACAGGAATGTGAAAAGCGGCGTTATAAGCGTGAGTACAACAACAATCGGCGCAGCGATAATCTTAAACGGCAGTTTGATAATATTCATAAAAATACCCCTTTCATGGTTGAATATTGATGTTTTATCCTACACCTATATTTTACCATTTTAGGGGTATTGACCACAATGTTGTCGAGCCGACACAAATCTTGTCCCGACCACTTCGGGCCAACTTGGCCCGAAGTTTTGTTTTGGTATATCGTCTTTCGGAAACAAAGACGAACAAACATAAGCTTAAACAATAATTTCTCCCGCAAGGTAGCAAATAGCAGTACCCCCTATTTTTACTCTATCACCGGCACTCTCACAGAATAGAGTTCCCCCACGTTGGGATAACTGCCTTGCAATCATTTTTGTCTTATGCAATCTTTCACTCCAAAAAGGTATTAGCGTACTATGTGCAGAGCCTGTTACAGGATCTTCAATAACACCCGCATTGGGAGCAAAAAATCTTGAAACAAAATCGCAGCGTTCACCTTTTGCGGTTACAATTATAGCAAACCCTATTGACGAGTTAATCGCCTTTATCATTTCAAAGTTCGGACGTAAGTTTTGAACGTCACTTTCTTTTTCAACTAAAACAAGTAAATCTCTGGATAAATGCGTTTCCAGCACCTTACATCCCAACGCCTCTTCCAAAGACGAAGGCATATCTACACATATCGGAGGTCTGCTTGGAAAATCCATAGTGTAGATGTTGTTTTCATTTACTACTGTCAACATACCGCTTTGTGTTTCAAACACAATATTTTTTACTGTTGTATCAATATAATTCATCAGAACAAACGCAGTCGCAAGCGTGGCGTGGCCACAAAGGTCCATTTCGATCTCCGGTGTGAACCAACGCAACATGAATTTACGGTCTTTTTGCAATAAAAAGGCCGTTTCCGCAAGATTGTTTTCAAACGCGATTTTCTGCATTATTTCATTGGGAAGATCATGCTCCAAAAGACAAACGCCCGCCGGATTTCCCGTAAAAAGTTCATCTGCAAAAGCATCCACTATGTAATACTTCAATACTCCATCTCCTTACAAAATGCTATTTCGCCCTATCACTTTAAGATAAACCAAATTATAACAGTTTGCCAAAGTTTATTCAATCCTCACAACTTCGGGCCAAGTTGGCCCGAAGTTATTTTTCAGCAGGAACAAACTCCAACAAATCGCCTATTTCACATTCAAGTACCGTACATATCCGGGCAAGAACATCTATATCCAGCCGGGTTATTTTATTATTGCAATAGTTGTTTATCTGTGTACGCTGCATTTCCGCTCTATGGCTTAATTTGTTTTTACTTATGCCTTTTTCTTCAATAAGTTCATCCAGCTTTATTCTAATTGTCCCATAATTCATTTTTTAGCCTCCTTATGTAAATATTGCATCCTTGACACTTCCATTTTACACTTGTTACAATAGATAATTAAGATATAATATGTCTTGTGCAACAAGTGGTACATATGGAAAGGAGAGATTGAAAATGAATACGGCAAAAGCAAAGAGAGCAATGCGGCAACTTGCCAAAGAAAAAGGTATAAGCGTAGCAGAAGTACGGCGGGAAATAGAGATTGCCTTAGAGGATGTGCGGAGCAATCCCGACCCGGCAATCCAAGAAAAGTGGAAAGCCATTCCATGCAAAGGGGAATATCCAACGCCGGAAGAGGTAATCACCTATTTTTCTAAAAAGATTAAAAACAACTAACAACATAGCAGGGAGCGGAGTTTGCCGCTCCCTGCTTTTTTCTGTTCATCATAACGCCGTGACCGCCGCAAGCTCTTTGAGAACCGCCGACACACGGCCCCACAGCTCGGCATAATCTTTTTGCAGGGCCGCTATTTCCTGCGGGTACACACCGTAGGTATTGGCGTGTATGGCAACCTGATTGAGATTGTTTGCACATCTGCGCTGTAATGAAACAAGCTCCCGGACTGGTTCAAGGTCAACATTCAGCATAAACCCATTGAGCGCCATTTTTCGGATATAGGCGCTCAAATTCTGCGTTCCCGCTTCCTCCATGCGCCGCCTGATAGTGTCATACTCGTCCTCACTTACCCAAACATACAGGGGAACGCCGCGCCTGCGTTTTGCCACGCCTACCTGTCCTCGCGTTCCCGGCTGCGCCGTTTCGCGGGCGGCTCCTTTACCCGGTCAAGCGGCTTTTCCTCCGGGCGGGCCTGCGGCACAGGCAACGGGGCATTATTCGGAATACCGTCAATCATGTTGTAATTCTGCTCGGTGGATAGTTCCGCGTTCTTCAAATAATTGTCTTTTTCCTGCATAACAAAAACCTCCTGTTAAAATATTGACTTCGGGCCAAGTTGGCCCGAAGTTGTCACCTGTCCTTGTCGGTATTTTTTTCGGGGGCGGGCCGGGCGGCGTTGTCCCTTGCGGCCTGTTCCGCTCCCTTTTCAAGTTGGCCCGCGATAGATGGGCGTTCCTGCTCCGCTATAATTTTTCTGAAACGCACATTAACGGGCCAACGGTCAGAGGTATTCTTCATTTCAAATCTGCCGGTATCGGGTTGCCGCTTGGCAAGGCGTTTCGCTTCGGGGATATTCCTTTCAGCCTCCCATTTGCCGACAACCTGCAACTGTGCGTCAAGCTGGCGGGGCGGGTAGCGGTACAGATCGGGATTGTCAAACGCGGCCCTCAGTTCGTAATCCTCGGCCTGTTTTTCAGTCAGGGGCGCGAAGTAGTCCAAATGGCCCCATGCCTCAAATCTGCCACTTTCCACAGGTATGCGCTTATCGTAGTTTTCGATATGCTCCGGCCCGGCCTCCGTTTTGGGAAACGTGCCAATATCAACGGGCCGTTGGGTGGAATAGTACCGATACGGCCCATCCAAAAACTCCGGCACTTCCGAAAAATAGAAACCGCTGTCAACATAGTGTGCCGAAATCATATCATCAAACCGAAGTACCACAATATCACTGATGGAAAGAGAGCGGCCCGCAAAGTCCAACGGGTGAGCGACATTAAACTTTGTATATAACTCACTTAAAATCTGTATTCCCGTTTGCCTTTCTACACTGGTATCAAAAGGCCGGGCATACACTAAATCATAATTGGCGCGGTCAACCTGCCCGCCTGCCGCAAGTAACCGCTCCAATGGCTCAAAGCGAATGCCCTTTGTTTGGTCGCCCTCTTTCACTTGATAAATAGAATAGCTGTAACTCATGGCTGTCTGCCTCCTTTCTGCGCCACTTCGGGCCAACTTGGCCCGAAGTGCTGTTTTAGAACGATATGATTGTTAGCTTTTGCCGGGGCGGGTAATATAAATCTATTACCCGCCCCGGTTTCGCGTCTGTAAAGCCTTGCTACAAGCGGCTTTACAGGGGCCTAAAAGCTAACAGTCGGCCCTGTTTTTCCGCATATATTCCCGTTGCCGTTTTCGCCGGGCGGCACTGGCACAGACTGGCGAACAATACGCCTGTCTGCCCTCCGGTACAAACGGCTTGCCGCAAGCGGCACAAGTTTCCAGCGTGGGAGCCGCCCGGCCTGTCAAAGTGGCCTCCAAAACCGGGTCAAGGGGCAGTACCGCATTTAGAAAATACTTGCAGTACGCGCCCGTCCACCATTTATTCAGCATGTAGCACTCGCAGTCAAGCGGTAAGCAACCGTATTCGCTGTCATAGTTCGCGCACATGCCCGTCACCAGCTTTCGGATCGCCGCCCGTTCCCCGCGTGTCAGTTCCCGGCCCTCTGTACTCATAGGCCCAACTTCGGGCCAAGTTGGCCCGAAGTTCCCGCCTCCTTTCGCGGTTGCAACAAATCGCGGCAGCATGTACCAACACATACCATACCGCGCCAAAAGGTACAGCCACGGCAGGGAGAACCGGGCGGGGCTTTCTGTGCCTCCGGGCGGTAAGTACGGGGTACTTGCTTCATCATTTTTTCAAACGGGTTGTCGGTGAAGTTCATTCGTCACCATCCCCGCTGTTTTCGTCCTCGTCCTCATACCACGAATGGCTGTCGTCCTCTGTTTCCTCGGCGTATGGGTCGCTGTCGTCCGGCTCGTACTCGTCAAAATCTTCGCCACTGTCGGCCTGCTCCTGCTTCGGGCGGTAAATCTTGAAGTAATAAGCGGCCCCGCCGCCCACAAGCACCACAAGGGCAACAAAAATCATCATGCCCATGTTGCCGCCTTTTTCCGGCTCCGGGTCAGGTTCGGGGGCGGGTTCGGGGGCAGGCTCTGGCGTGGGTGTCGTGTCGGGGATGGCGCTTGTGCCAGTATCTTTGGATACTTCGGCAAGGGCCATAAGGTCTTGCTCGGTAACGGCATTGAGGAAATACACGTTTTCCGTTTCGCGCTGGCGGTCAATAATGAGATAAAACACGTTTTCACTTGGGGTCATAATTGTGTAAAACTCTTTCCCATCCCCGTTGGTGGCGTTGTCAATGACTGTGCCTGTTCCGGCAGGGGTAAAGGGGTTCGGCTCCGGGGCCGTTTCCACAACCGGGGTTTCTTCGGGTTCCTCCGTGGCGGGGCCGCCTCCGGCATAGGCGGTCAAAGGAAAAGCCGCCATGCAAAGCATAACGGCAAAAATCAAAGTCAAAATACGGGTTTTCCCTTTATTCTTCATTTTCGCTGTCCTCCGTTTCTGTTTCGGCGGTCTGCGCCAACTTCGGGCCAACTTGGCCCGAAGTCGCGCCGCCTGTCTTTGTCGCTTTTATCATGGCGGCAAGGTCGGCAAGGGAAATATCCATGCCGCGCACGGCCTCCACAATCTCCATGTTTTCAAGCTCGGTCTTTTGTTTTTCCAGTTCCCGCAAGCGGGTCTGAAATTCCGATAGCTTATCCTTTGTTTTCTGTATGTCCTTGTCTACGCGCTCAATTTTTGCGTTCAATGGTAAAACCTCCTTTGTCAGTTCAAACGTCCGTAGCTGTAAAAATGATTTTGCCAGTAGCTTGTATTGATTGATGTGTACTGAATAGGCGAACCTGCATGTATCATCATGCCATTGCCAACGTAAATTCCAACATGACTGCAAGCGCTGGGCGTTGAGTAAGTGCCCGTAAAGAAAACAATGTCGCCCGGCTGCGCCTCGCTTGGCGAAACAGGCGTACATTGGTTGTAAATGCCCTGCGCCGTAGTGCGCGGCAGATTGTACACGCCGGATTTTGTGAATACCCAACAAACGTAAGAGGAACAGTCAAAGCTATTCGGGCCGTTTGCCCCGAATACATACGGCTTGCCTAAATGCTTTTCGGCCTCGGCTATTAAGGCGGCATAACTGCCATCACCCATAGCCGCGCCGGGGTCGCCATACTCCGGCCCCTGCCCGTAGTCGTTGGTAACGGCAAAATACAGGGGATTGAGGTAGTTTCCGTCCTTGATGATTTCAAGGTGTAAATGCGGCCCTGTGCTGTTGCCTGTGTTTCCCACTCTGGCAATCGGATCTCCGGCCTTTACCGTCTGCCCGGCGCTCACAAGCAGGGTGGAACAATGGGCGTATTTTGATACAAGGCCCTCGCCGTTGTCGATCACCACAACAAGGCCGTAATCGCCGTTACTTCCGGCAAAGGTAACGGTTCCGTCCTGCCCGGCTAAAATCTCCGTACCCTCCGGCAATGCAATGTCCGCGCCCTTGTGATAATCTTTCGCGCCGCTTACGGGGTGTACCCGGTAGCCGTAGTAGCTTGTAACGTATGGCAGCCAGTTTGTTTCACCGAATGGGCTTTGCAAATACTGGCGGTTGCCTTTGGTAATCATGTACACGTTGAAGCGTTCAAGCTGTTCGCTGTTCATGCGGGAAAATACCACATCAGAGAATGACCGGGCGGTTAGGTTGATGTTGAGAATGTAATAATTGTAAGCGACTTGATAACTGTGTTCGTGTCCGTCCTCGTCTGTGTAATACTCGGTGCGGTAGCGTACCTCGATTTCCTCTACAAACGACAAGGAATATTGTTCATTGAAAATCTGCTGTAAAGCGCCCTGTATGCCTGCAAAAGTAAAATCGTCATACACGGCGGTCAGATAGGCCATAAGCTCATAGGGATTGTGGGAAATGTCCGCCACATTGTAGCGGTACTCGTCATAATTGGGGTGGGTGCTTTCCGCGTTATTGATTTCAAGCTGTAAATCCGTTTCCCACTCGGTATAGGCAAGCTCGGCCCGGTCAATGTCCGCGTCCTCGGCAAGATAGGAAGTGCCGCCGACCGCGCCTAATAAACCGTTGCCGATTGACATTACCGCCGCCATGCAGGATTGCAGGATAACAACAATCAAAAACAGGCACAGCGCGATTATAAAAACCTTTGGATTGCGCTTGATAAAACCCCAAACGGCCCCGGCAATTTTCTCCGTGGTCTTTTTAGCCGTTTTCGCGCCTTGTTTCGCTGCGTTCTTTGCCTGTTTCTGATACTGCTTTTTAAGCCGCTGTTTTTGGAAAAACCGGGTAAGGGCGTTTTTGTTTAATTCCGGGTGTTCCTGCGCCATCTGGCGAAAAGCATAATCGGCCTTTGCCCCCATGTTTTTCTTTTCCCACTTGTGGACTTGCCGGGCCGGGCGCGTGCGTATGCGTTTTTTAATAAAGCGAGTGGTACGCCGGACAACCTTTTCCCCGGCAAGTTCCGTTTTGTGCGCGGCCTCTATGCCTACATTCTCATGCTCCACCTCATGGATTTTTCCATGCGCGTATTTCCACGCCTGATATTTCGCCGCCCGGCCTATGGTTTTTCCAATGCCGGGTTTTTTGGGCGGTTTCTGCGCCGCCAGTTTATCGCGGGCCTTATCCAGCTTATCGCCGCTTTTTTCCATGCGGAATTTTGATTTTTCCATGCGCTTGCCATCCCGCGCCGCCTTTTTGTCGGCGGGGCCGGGGCCATCATGGGGAGTGGCCCCGCCATCTTCGGCGGCTTCACCGTCAGGCGGCGGTTCGCCCTCACGCCGTAAGCGGTCAGAGGGCCGGGCCTTTTCCTTGTCTTGTTTGAGCTTGCCGCCCTGTTTTAACTTCGGGCCAAGTTGTCCCGAAGTTGCGGGGGTATCTTCCACAGGCGAAGCGTCCGGGGTGTCGGAGATCGGCGGCGGGGCCTTTAGGTCTGCCGGGGTGTCCGCTAACCGTCTGCGGCCCTTTGCAACCGGCTTTGACTTCGGGCCAACTTGGCCCGAAGTTCCCGCCTGTTCCTCACTCTCAAACCGCAAGCGTCTTGATGGGCCGCGCTCTGGTAGACGGCCTCCGTCCTGCTTGCGGCTGTCCTCACTCATTTTGCGCCTCCCTCGCTATGTCCTCCGGGCGGGTGGTAAGCAGATTGTAAATCTCACCTTGCGGGAAACGGTCAACAAAGGGTATGGTTGTGTTCCCGTAAAACAATAATCCCTCGCCGGAATTGCTGTGCGCGATATACGATAACTGATGTTCCGATATGCCAAGCTGAACGGCAAGGATTTTTCTGTCGCCCTGGGCCTGTGCCAATAAAACCATGAAGTCACTGTTTTCCAGTATGTTTTCGACTTCCCGGCTTGCCAAAAGGTCTTTCACATTTTGGGTCAGGGCCGATGGTACACAGCCTTTTTTCCTCAGCATTTTCCAGACACGCACAAAATAACTTGCGCTCAAAGCGTCCTGCAACAAAATATGAAACTCGTCATAGTAGCACCATGTAGCAAGGCCAGCCGCAAAATTTTGGTCTACAGCCTGCGTCACAAGCTCATTTGTAATGTGCATGGCGATTTTGCGTAGGTTTTCGCCCATGCTTTTCAGCACGATACACACAATGCGGTTTTGTGTTTTTACGTTGGTAGGGTGATTGAACATATTAAGTGAACCTGTACAGTAAAGCTCCAGCGCCGTTGCAATGCGCCGGGCCTCCGGCTCCGGCTGCTGGCACAGGGTTTCGTACAGGTTTTGGAGCAGCGGCATTTTACCGTCACCGATACCAAGCGCGATTTCCCGGTAGACAAGGCGCACACAACGGTCAATCACTGTTTTTTCGATTGGCTGTAATCCCTCTTTGCCGCCTAAAATGAGTTCGCATAATGACAATAAAAAATCCGCTTTCATTGAAAGCGGGCTTTCCTCGTCTGCCATATTCATTTGTATGTCCATTGGGTTGATGTGATGGGGGCTGTCCGGGGAAATGTCGATAACCTCGCCGCCAAGCCGCTTTACAAGGGGCGCGTATTCGCCCATTGGGTCTACAATGATTATCCTGTCTTTGCTCGCAAGGAATACATTGATTAGCTCACGCTTTGCCGCAAAACTTTTGCCGCTGCCTGTGCTGCCAAGATATAAACCGTTTGCGGATTTTAGCTTTTTTCTGTCTGCCATAATAATGTTATGGGAAAGTGCGTTCATCCCGTAGTACAGGGCCGCGCCTCCCATGCGTAACTCTTGGGTCATAAAGGGAACGAATATAGCTGTTGATGATGTTGTCATGCCGCGCTGTATTTCTATACCATTGTAGCCAAGCGGCAGACTGCTCATAAAACCTTGCTCCTGCTGAAAGTCCAGCCTTTTCACGAAACAGTTGTATTTTTGCGTAATGCCCGATACGGTGAAAATATCGTTTTCCAACTGCTGGCGGGTGGGGGCCGTGTTGACGATTAGGAACGTAAGTAAAAACATTCGCTCGTTGCGGCTCTGCAAATCCGCCAAAAGCGCCGCCGCGTCCTTGCTGTACGTTATCAGGTCGGGCGGCAGAATATCCATATCGTAGCCGGAACGGTTTGCTTTTTTCTGCTCGTCCATTTTCATACGGTCAATATCGCTCATTTTGGCCTTGACGGTCTTAATGGCCTTTGTCTGGTCTACCGTCTGAACGTGCATGGTAATTGTCATTTCCGCGTCTACTTCCAAAAGCTCGGCAAGCAGCTTGTCGGAAAGTTCGGACGCCATAATCTGCATATACGAAGCCGCGCCCCATGTCTGCCCGACACGGAAAACGCGGCTTTGCCTAAAGTCAAAGGAAGTGGGCGCGATAAAGTCCTTTGTACCCATTCCGGTTTTTGGTATCATATCCCATGAGAAAATAAACTTTTCCCGGCCTCCGGGGTGTAGCTGGCTGTGAAGCACTTCCAAGCGTTCACGCCCGGAAAGCGGGGCAGACGATACCCCCAGCTTTTTGAAGTTCCCCATAATGTCGGCCTCGATACGCTCCAGGCGGGGCCGGGCGGTAGCGATACCCTCCGCACTTATGCCGTAGGTGATATATTTGGAGCGCATAATGCCGTTGTTGCTTTTTGCAATCTGGTTTTCCAGCATACCCGTAAACTCGCCGCGTATGCTGTTAAAATCATCTTCTTGCGGCTGAATGTTCACACTGTAACGGTTTTCCGGGCGGGAGCGGTGGTTAATGAATGACATTTGAAACGGCAGGGCCGCGTCAAAATAGTTGAGAAAAGAGCAATACCCATCAAAGATAGTGCTTTGGTCGTCTGATGAAGCAACGGCATAATTTATATCATCATAAGACAGCGTTTTGGTATAGTAGCCCTCCCGCACCTTGCATATACCATCTTTCAGCATTTCGCGGTAGGGTATGGTCTGCTGCGCCGACTGCGGCCCGCGCTTTTTACGCGCCCGGCTTTTTGCGGGAACGGGCGGGCGCTTTTTTGTTTGTGCCAAGCTGTGTAACCTCCTTTCGGGGTGTGCTTAAATAACTGTAAAAATTGCTTGTCTGATATGGCCTTGTACCGGGCCACAGGAATTTAGAACGGACGATATTTCTAAGCACCTTTTCAAAGGGTAAACCGTCACGCTCATACATGGCGAAGAAAAAGCAGGGGAGCATCAGCACAATCATTAAGAGCATTGCCGCTGTGCCGCCGATAGCGGAACGGGTAAAAAGATAGGCCGGTATGCCGATAACCGCCGCCGCGCCGAAGCATAGCAACTGGCGTTTCGTGAGATTAAAGGCCATCTTTGTTTTTACTTTCGATAAATCGTTTGGTACGCTTACATATGCCAAGTGTAAAATCCTCCTTTCCAACTTCGGGCCAAGTTGGCCCGAAGTCAGCTATCGTTCTTCATAGTAAGCTGCGGGGCGCTCCTGCGGGGGCGGGGCCTTTTCAAGCCCGGCCTGCCGTATGCGCCAATAGTCCGGGTTATACTCCCGGACGGATTGATTGATATTTTCCTCAAACGCGGCTTTATCTTTTATGCGGTCAGGTACGGCCCACAGCTTTTTGTCCAATAGCTCCCGCAAGGCCACATCCTCTTGACTATCTTCCTCAAAACACAAATAGCCGCCCTGCTTAAAGCCGCATTTCCGTGCGGCTGGCGATAATGCCGCCGCCATATCCTTTGCAATCATAGTGCCGCCATGACTGGCGGTGCTTACAAGGAATACTCCGGGGCATAGGGTGTCACAGGTCTGCACCTTGCCCCACGGCGATTTTTCCGGCTTTTGGTACATGAAAAACCTCCTTTCACTTCGGGCCAACTTGGCCCGAAGTTACCTCTCCGCATTTTTGGCCTTGCCCTCCTTTTCGGGAGCAGGACGGGCGGCATTATCTTTCGCCGCCTGTTTCGCGGCCTTTTCAAGCTGTTTTGGAATGGACTCCTTTTCTGGCGGGGCGATAGCGGCGGCGCGGGCCTGCAACTTTTCTACCTCCGCATGGTACGCCGTAACAATGGCCCCGGTCAGTTCGGCGCGAAATTCCTTTGTAATAGGTTTCGCCGTATCCCTGTACCCGGTTTTGCTCCCCTTGTCCGGCTTGCTCGGCATACCGACAAACAGGCCCTTGTCACTCTGTAAAATCTTGAAATCCTCTACCACAAAAGCGTCGTTTAACTTGATACTGGCAAATCCCACAAGGTTTCCCATAGGCTCTATGGGCCGGACGGTTACATCCAGCTTAAAGGGCAAAGCCGCCTCTTGTTCCGTTTCCTGTGGAAATGATGTTTTTTCGTCACTCATATTCAAATGCTCCTTTTTGCTCAAATAGGTTTTGGTATCGTCCAAAAATTGCCGGATGTCGCCCTCGGTAAAATCCTCCGGCTTTTTGCCGTTAAATAGCGGTGTACCATCCGGCGCGTATCTTCGCGGCATGTGCGCCTCCTTTCACTTCGGGCCAACTTGGCCCGAAGTTACCACATTGTTAATGCGCCCCAAGCACGGATTTTGCAAGGCTCCCGGTCTTAAACATGGTGAAGCACAAAAGCACCGTATAGCCAACTAATGTCCATATCGCGCCGATAGGGTCGCCGCTTGTGGCGATACTCTGGACGAGTACGGCATAGATCGCCACGCATACAAGCATGAGAAGTCCTTGAAAGCCAACGGCGCACAGGGTTTTGAAATAATTTTGCCCCATGCTCCCAAACTCCCGGTTACTAAGCGTTGCAAAGGGGATAGGGGCCAAGCTGGAAAGCATGTATATTTCCAACATTCTGCCATACAAAATGACGAAAACAACGATATTGATTGCGACAACTACTATCTGAATAACAAAGGATTGAAGCCATAAGCCAATGAGCGGCCCAATATCCATTAGCTGCAATTCGGCCTCCAGCGTTGCCATCATATCCGGCGTTACCGCCGTACTGCCGCTTATAAGCCCGGCGGCGTTGTTAATAACATGTTGCGATACGTCAAATACGGCCATTACAGCGTTAAAGGTATTTGACAGTATCATAATTGCTACAAAGGTTTTGAAAATCCACTTGAAAAATATCCAAGTGTCCAAGTCATGCAAGTTGTTCTTTTCAACGATTAGCTGTATCAGTTCGTAGGTCGCCACAAAGGTTAAAATCAGCCCGGCGATAGGCAATACAACCGTTTCGGAAAGTTGCCGTATGAGCGAGAATACCCCGGCGTTC